>RCND010000036.1_pt1 | contig 83096 bp, 68 predicted proteins | sample 2041351 | NCBI WGS metagenome assembly RCND01 (sample SAMN09708230, study PRJNA481090) | Marine sediment metagenome, whole genome shotgun sequencing project. | biome: marine sediment; feature: ocean; material: sediment; isolation source: Sewage treatment plant 12B marine sediment (STP12B) ... | reverse complement strand
AGGACTTTTACGAAGCAATACTGAATTATCAAAGAAGAGAAAGACGATTTGGAAAAACAAGTGAACAAATTGAAAACAGTAATAAATAGCATAAGATACGCAGCATTGCTGTCAATTTTGATCTTATCAAGTGTTACTGTGAATGGGCAAAATACTCCCCAAAATAGCACATCCACTCTAGATACGATTCCGGCAACTAAGACACTGGACACTGTGCCTAATGTGCAGCAAAGAGCAGATTCTATAAAAACTCCCGGCAACATCAGTGCCTTAGACACCCTTGATTCAAGGATACAGTCTACAGACACTATAAAGGAGGTTGTAAGCGGACCTATTATTCTGGAAAAAAATAAAAAGTACCTTCTCGGGGGAATATCTGTTGTTGGTAATGAAACCATTTCTGAACAGTCCATTATGATTTTTTCTGGCCTTAATTCTGGTCAGCGATTAAAAATACCTGGTGATAAGCTGTCATCTGCAATCAAAAGACTTTGGAGCTCCAAGCTGTTTTCTAATGTTGACGTTTATGTAATAAAACTGGATGGCGATGCAGCATATCTTGAAATTGTCGTTCGAGAACTTGACAAAGTTGGTACGGTGACCATCACAGGGCTTAAAAAATCTAAAATTGAAGATCTTGAGAAGGAAATAGAGTTTCAGGCTGGATCGATGCTTACTGAAAATCTCATCACGACTACCGAAAACTTTATTAAAAGTAAATACAGTGAAAAAGGATTTTTAAAAACCAAGGTAACGATCAATACCAAAAAGGACACTAGTTTTCCTAACACTCAGAATGCACTTATAGCAATTGATAAAGGAAATAAAATCAAAATAAAAAACATTACGTTTCATGGTAATACAGCTTTATCCGACAAGAAGCTGAAAAAAACCATGAAGAAAACCAAAGAAAAAGGAATTACCAGGATATTCTCTCCTTCCAAATTTGTGGAAAATCTCTATGATGAAGATCTTGATAAAGTCGTGTCGCTTTTCCAGGAAAAAGGTTTCAGGGATGCTATGGTCATAAAAGATTCGATTTCATGGAACGATGACAATACAATCAATCTGGATATATTTTTGACACAGGGAGAACGCTATAAATTTGGTCAGATCAATTTTCTCGGAAACACTGTTTTCACAGATCAGCAATTGCAAAGTATATTGAAAATTGAGCAGGGAGTTACATACAATGGTAAAGCCCTAAATGAAAGGGTATATGGTGACGGAACTCCAGAATCTCAAGATGTTACCAACACTTACTTAGATAACGGATATCTGTTTTCAAGAGTAAATGCCGTTGAAACAAGTGCAGCAAACAATATCATTGATCTTGAAATCAGGATTATTGAAGACGAACCTGCTTCTATTAGAAAAGTAAGCGTAAAAGGAAATGACGTTACAAATGACCACGTACTTTATAGAGAAATCCGAACCAAACCGGGTGATCTTTTTAGTAAAAGTGATATTGTCAGATCAATACGTGAATTAGGTCAATTAGGTTTTGTAGATCCTGAAAATATAGTACCTGACGTTCAGCCGAATTTTGCAGATAAAACTGCCGATATTGAATATTCCGTTTCTGAAAAAGGGTCCAGCCAAATCGAATTACAAGGAGGATATGGAGGAGGAACTTTTGTGGGAACCTTAGGACTTTCTTTCAATAACTTTTCGATAAAGAACATATTCAATCTTAAAGAATACAAGCCTGTCCCTCGAGGAGATGGTCAAAGTATTGCATTAAGGTTGCAGGTCAGTAAATTTTACAGGACGTATAGTTTGTCATTTTCAGAGCCCTGGATGGGAGGAAAAAAACCGAAAGGATTTAATTTTTCAATTTATAACTCAAGTCAATTTGGTTATGATCCATTCACAAATAATGTAGATAAGGATCAGCTTCTAGATATTATTGGTGCGTCTGTGGGTCTAAGTCAACGTTTGAAATGGCCGGATGATTTCTTTACTTTATCAACCTCATTAAACTATCAGCGTTATAAGCTTCAGAATTATAACATATCATCCTTTGATTTTGACAATGGAATTTCAAACAACTTCAACTTTGCAGTGAATTTTGGAAGAAGTTCGGCAGGTCCAAACCCCGTGTTTCCTTCCGCAGGTTCACAATTCAATGTGTTGTTGAAATTTACGCCACCTTATTCATTGTTTACCGACAAGGATTATACGACTCTTCCTGACGAAGAAAAATATAAATGGATTGAATTTTACAAAGTCGTTTTTACGGGTAAATGGTACAGTCCGGCAGTGGGTAAAATGGTATTGATGTCTAACGCTGAATTAGGTTTTCTTGGAGCTTATAATGATGACATAGGTGCACCACCATTTGAAAGATTTTATGTGGGAGGTGATGGAATGCAGCAAGGAAGATTCGACGGAAGAACGACGATTGCCTTAAGGGGATATCCTAACTCCAGTTTATCGTCACAAACTGGTGGTACTATCTATCAAAAGGTAGCATTTGAATTGAGATATCCTATAACTTTAAAACCTTCAGCTTCTATATATGCATTAACTTTTCTTGAAGCAGGTAACTCATGGAATGAATTTAGAGAATACAGGCCATTTACATTAAAAAGGTCTGCAGGAGGTGGTATCAGGGTATTTATGCCGGCCTTTGGTTTACTTGGAGTTGATTTTGGATACGGGTTCGATACGATACCAGGATCCAATGAGATTTCAGGATGGCAAACACATTTTATCATAGGACAACAGTTTTAAGCTAAATTGTTATATTTGCCAAAATCAAGAAATGGCACGGTTTTTTCTTGTAAACGAATAGAATGAAAGTGAAAAGGGTTTTATTAATCGTCATAATATGTTTTAACTCTATTGTGAATGCTCAAAAGCCACAAAGAGTTGCCTATGTTGATATGAACTATATTCTGGAAAACGTTCCTGAATATGTCAATGCTCAGGCCCAGTTAGACACAAAAATAAAGACCTGGCAACAAAAACTGGACGTACTTTCAAAGGAGATAGAGCAGATGAAAACCGATCTGAGCAACGAAAAAACATTGCTTACAAAGGAATTGATCAATGAAAGAGAGGAAGATATTGCCATAAAGGAACAAGAGTTAAAAAGATTGCAACAAGCTTATTTCGGCCCTACCGGCGATTTGTTTCAAATGAGAAAACAACTTGCAAAACCTGTTCAGGATCAAGTTTATAATGCAATTCAAGACATCGCTGGCAAAAAGCGTTACGACTTTGTTCTTGACAAATCAAGTGATCTGATCTTGTTATACAGTAATAATAAGTATGACATAAGTGAACTGGTACTAAATGCTATCGTGAAGAACAGAAAAAGACAGGCGGTGCAGAACCTTAAAACAGAGCGTTTGGCCAAGGCAGGAGTGATTAGCAACCCGACGGTTCTTGAAAATGGAGATGATGATCAAGCAATCGAAAAAAACACTCAAGGGATTGATCCCCAGGTAACAGGAGAAGCTGACACCCTTCAGGCCACAGAAGGAAAGACTGAGGAACAATTAAAACTGGAAGCCAGGATTGCTAAGAGAGAAGAACTCAAAGCAAGGATAAAAGCACAGCAAGAGTCTAGAGCAATAATGAGAGATTCTCTGAAACAGGTGGCAGAAGAAAAACGAGCTGCCAAATTAAAAGAAATTGAAGACAGAAAGAAACAGAGACAAGAAGCAATAGATAAAAAGAATTAAAACCAAGTAAAAACAAAAATATTATTAATAATAAATTATTTGAAAAATGAAATTATTTAGAAATTTATTCGTGGCATTTGCCCTTTTGACGGCTTTTAATACAATTGAAGCTCAAAATGTGGCTCACATTGATAGCGAACAACTTTTGATGGCTATGCCGGAAACAAAGGCTATGGAGACAGAATTAAAAAAGGTTCAGCAGACTTATGCAGATGAGTACAATGCTCAAGCAACTGCTTTACAGGCTAAATTACAAAAATATGATCAAGAAGCTCCTACTCAAACTGATGCTAAAAATGAAGAAAGAAGGGTTGAAGTTGAAGGTTTAAAGCAAAAAATTCAAAAATATGCTCAAACTGCCGATCAGGAAATTCAAAAGAAAAGATTTGACCTTTTGAAACCTATCGTTGAAAAGGCTCAAAAAGCTGTGAGTGATGTTGCTACCGAAAAAGGTGTGAAATATGTTTTGGACTCTTCCCCAGGTAAAGGGTTGATCGTTTTCGAAGGAGAAGACCTTATGACGTCTGTTAAATTTAAATTAGGTATTCAATAAACTGAATTACTTCTATATAAAAAAACATCCTTGCTTCTAGGATGTTTTTTTTTGCCCTTCAGGGTATACCTTCATGCAATCCTAATTTAAATAAAAAAAGCATTAACCTGTCTTCTACTTATACCAACTCGCGTATTTAACATAATTATTTGCAATTCTGTCAATCTCTCCCGAGATAAGTTCCTGATCGATATCTTTTATTTTTTTTGCCGGCATACCTGCAAAAACTGATCCTGAAGGAACAAGACTTCCTTTTGTAACAACAGCACCTGCCGCTATGATACTGTTGCTTTCAATAACGCAATCATCCATGACAATGGCCCCCATACCTACAAGTACATTATCATAAATAGTACATCCGTGTATCAGTGCATTATGTCCTATCGAAACGTTATTTCCAATCTGAGTAGGTGATTTCTTATAGGTAGCATGAATTACGGCTCCATCCTGTACATTAACCTTATTACCCAACCTGATATAATGCACATCTCCTCTTATAACGGCATTGTACCATATGCTGCATTGATCTCCCATGGTAACATCCCCAACCACAACCGAATTTTCAGCAAAAAAACACTCTTTACCATAAACCGGCATCTTTCCGTTAAGTTCTCTTATGATCATACCTCTTTTTTTGATTGATTTAACATATGCATCAAAAGTAAGAAAAAATACTTTCGTAAATTCGCAGCTAGAAGTTTATAGATATATGTCAAAAATTAAAATAGAATACACCTCGAACCCTGCGATCGTTAAATTTGTTTCAGACAAAATGCTTACCGAAAGTAGTTTTGAATATAATTCCATTGATGATGCAAAGAATTCGGCTCTGGTGCAACAACTATTCCATTTGCCTTTTATAAAAAGAGTTTTTATCACGGCCAATTTTATAGCCCTGGAAAAGTTTGATATTCTTGAATGGAAGGAAGTGCAAAAGGAATTGCAGGAGATTCTGGAAGCCTATTTAGATCAAAATGAGTCCTTATTTTCTGAAGATAAAAAGGAACAAATCGTTGAGGTTTATGCCGAAAGCACTCCTAATCCAAACGTTCAAAAATTCGTTACAAACAGGCTGCTCAGTAATCAGCACATTGAACTTAGCCAGCAAAAAGATGCCCATGAAGTGCCCTTAGCCTATGAGCTCTTTGAATTTCCCTTTGTAAAAGAGGTGTTTATTTCAGACAATTATGTATCCATTCAAAAATCTAATGAACTGGAATGGTTCGAAATAAACAACAGTTTGAGGGATTTTTTAAAGGAATACCTTCAAAGTGAAAGGAGAATTGTGGCAGAAGGATATGCCCCGGTAAAAAATGAATCTCAACAGAACGACCTGAAATATACTGCTACTGATGATGATATTTCAAAAGAGATCATTGCGGTATTGGAAGAATATATAAAACCGGCAGTTGCAGGAGATGGAGGGAATATACAATTCCTTTCTTATATCCCTGAGACTAAAGAAGTAAACGTACTGCTGCAAGGCGCCTGTAACGGATGTCCTTCATCGACTATGACTTTGAAAAACGGTATTGAAGCCACCCTTAAACAATTGCTTCCAGGTAAGATTGGGGCCGTCAATGCCTTGAACTAAAAAATATGCCTTTATAATAGCATTCTATGAATCTGAAATTTCATCGAAAATAAGTCTTAGTAGTCGCTTTCAGTTTTACCTTCGTCTATGCTCAAGAATCTATTCCAGTTGACCTATCCGGAAACCGTCAAAGGAACAACCATTGATAGATATTTTGGTAGCCATGTAGCTGATCCTTTCAGATGGCTGGAGGATGACAGGTCGCCGGAAACGGAGTCCTGGGTAAGTTCCCAAAACAAAGTCACTCAGAAATACCTTGATCATATTCCTTTCCGTGGTCAAATCAAGGAAAGAATGACCAAATTATGGAATTATGAAAAATACAGTTCACCTACAAGACATGGTCACTATGAATATTTCTATAAGAATGACGGCTTACAAAATCAATATGTTTTGTACAGACAAAAAAAAGGAATGGCTGCCGAAGTTTTTCTTGATCCCAATACCTTTTCAGATGACGGCACAACTTCTTTGAGTAGTATTTCGTTCACCAAAAATGGTGAAATAGTAGCCTATGCTATTTCCGAAAAAGGATCAGATTGGAGAAAGATTATTGTGATGAACGCTTTAAGCAAGGAAATTCTTGCTGATACTATTGAAGATGTCAAATTCAGTGCCATTTCCTGGTACAAAAATGAAGGTTTTTATTATTCGAGTTATGACAAACCCGACGGAAGTGAGTTGTCGGCCAAAACCGACCGGCATAAACTTTACTATCACAAACTGGGGACTCAAAAGGAAATGGATCAGGTTATTTTTGGTTCAGATATCAAACGAAGGTATGTATTCGGATATGTTACTGAAGATGAACGCTATCTTGTTATAAATGCAGCAAATTCAACTTCCGGCAATGAACTATACATTAAAGACTTAAACAATTCAATTGGTGAATTAAAATGTGTAGTCAATAATTTTGACAATGACCATTCGGTAATACACAGTAAAGGTGATGTTTTGTTTCTTTCTACAAATTTAAATGCGCCGAACACGAAAGTCGTAAACTTGGAATTTGAAAAATACCAAGCCAAATACTGGAATGATTTTATAGACGAAACGGAACATGTGTTGAGTATATCGACAGGAGCCGGTTATTTTTTTGCCGAATATCTTGTAGATGCCACCTCAAAAGTACTTCAATACGATGGTGCGGGAAAACTCATACGAGAAGTAGAACTTCCCGGAATCGGGAGCAGCGCTGGTTTTAGTGGAAAGGTAAATGATGAAATTCTTTATTATTCATATACCAACTATATTACTCCTTCTTCCATTTATATATTTGATCCTTTAAAAGGAACTTCCAGGCTATTCAAGAAACCAAAGGTTGGTTTTGATACTAATGAATATGATTCGAAACAGGTATTCTACCAATCCAATGACGGAACCGAGGTGCCTATGATTATTAGCTTTAAAAAAGGAACAAAACTCGATGGAAACAATCCTACTATTCTCTATGGTTATGGAGGCTTCAATATAAGTCTTTTTCCTGCTTTCAGTATCGTTAACGCCACCTGGCTTGAAATGGGAGGCATATATGCGGTTGCAAACCTAAGAGGTGGTGGTGAATACGGAAAGTCATGGCATGAGGCTGGAACAAAATTGAATAAGCAAAATGTTTTCGATGATTTTATCGCAGCGGCAGAATATCTTATTAATGAAAAATATACATCCAGTAAATTTCTGGCTATACAAGGAGGATCCAATGGGGGATTACTGGTCGGTGCAACCATGACACAGAGACCTGATCTTATGAAGGTGGCATTACCCGCAGTTGGGGTTTTGGACATGTTGCGTTATCATACCTTTACAGCTGGTGCAGGTTGGGCGCACGATTATGGAAGTTCAGAACAAAGTGAGGAAATGTTCAAATATCTTTTTAATTATTCACCTGTACACAATGTAAAAAATGGCGTTTCCTACCCAGCAACATTAGTAACCACAGGAGATCATGATGACCGAGTGGTTCCTGCGCATTCTTTTAAATTTGCCGCCGAACTACAGGACAAACAACAGGGTGAAAATCCGGTATTGATCAGGATCGAAACGCAGGCCGGCCATGGAGCTGGCACTCCTGTTTCTAAAACCATTGATCAGTATGCTGACGTATTTGGTTTTACCTTATTCAATATGGGCATCAAAGATCTAAGTGAAAAGATCAAAAACTAGATTGATATTTTTGATTTTATTCTACGTCAAGTATTCTAATTTTTTTAGAACCAAATGCTTTTTCTGACCCCTTTTTCTCTCCGATAAGAAGGGCTCCAATCGGGGAAGAAACGGAAACTGCATAATAAGGTTTTCCTTCAAAGAGGAGCTGTCCGGCGCTTATAGAAAGAAAATAAATTCCCTGATTGGTTGTGATCAGACTGCCTAATTTAATATGTTCAGAAACTGAGTTTATTTGTATTCGCTCCAAAACTTCCTTCATCTGTTTTATTGCTTCGAATTGCAGAGATGCCTTTTCCATTTCAAGATGTAGCATAGCCCTGCCCGTTTCGTGTTTGTCGCCGGCCGAACTTTTAGATTCCTGCTCCAAAGCCATTTGATTACTCTTCATTATCGCTGCAATAATGGCAGATTTTTCGTTTACAAAAAGTTTACACTGCTTAAACAACGACTCCTTGATCATCATATCAGAAAATTTGATCAAAAATAAGAGAAAATAAATTCTGTTTTGTTCTTTTAATAAATCGATTTACCTTCGAAGTAATAAAAATCAATGATATGAAGAAATCCAGATGCAGATGGAGCGGAGAAGACGCCTTATATATTGCTTACCACGATGAAGAATGGGGTGTTCCTGTATTTTCGGATGATAAATTGTTTGAATTTCTCGTACTTGAAACTTTTCAGGCTGGTTTGAGTTGGATCACAATTTTAAGAAAACGAGAAAATTTTAGAGCGGCATTTGATGGTTTTGATTATAAGAAGATTGCCACGTACGACGAAAAAAAATATGATGACCTTCTTCTTGATTCAGGTATCGTCAGAAACAAACTGAAAATAAAGGCCACTATTGGCAATGCACAGGCGTTTATAAAATTACAGAAGAAACATGGTAGTTTTTCCAATTATTTCTGGAAGTTTACAGATGGCAAACCAATTCAAAATGAATGGGTAGACTTAAATCAAGTTCCCGCAATGACACCCCTATCTGATAGCATTTCTAAAGATCTAAAAAAACAAGGCTTCAAATTTGTCGGATCAACTGTTATATACGCATACATGCAGGCGATTGGGATGGTCAATGACCATGTTCATGACTGCTTTAGGTACAATGAGATAATGAAACAATGAGTTAATGATACAATGATGTAATGATGTAATGATGTAATAAATTAATGTATCATTTCAATCCTACGGGAATGTATATTTCAGTAACTAATTCAGCTGGATTCGGTGTGTCTTGGGGCCGATTAACATATATTTCAAAGGGTTCTCCACTCTCTACCAAATAATGATCTTTCAAACCAGACGCGTCGAACATAGTCTTTTCCCACGCTTTCTTTGAATTGCTATAAGCACCCGTTAATACTGCCTTGAAATATGTTCCGCGTTCCATATAACCTGTTAAGATATTGGAGTCCTGGCTAATGATGCGCTCTGCTATAGGATACGCCACAGAAAACATAGTGGTGCCATTCTCCTGATCAAATTTGTGATAGATGGTAAATGGACTTCCTGTCAACCGAATATTGTTGTCCCCTACAAACTTTTCGATATCTTCCATGATCTCCATAAGCTTGGAATTCATATTATTTATCTTGCTGGAAGTTGATTCATACAAATAAAAACCTCCACTATAATCTACAACCCCAATCGAGTCAATTGAATATATTTTAAGTTTTCTTTGTAAGTTTTCATCAAACAATTCAAGGCCTCGCTCCTGCATAGGTGCTAACTGTTCTTTCATTCCGGATGCCATAAATCTTGAAAAAAATGGAAGTTCACCTCTCATTCCCCAGGTAAGATCTGTTCCTGTATCAGATTCTTCCAACACCCAGTAAACTTCAGATTTCATATCGCCAAAAGGCGTTTCAAATACAATCTCCTGATCCAGTCTTTCGGGCTTCAGGATCTTTAACGTTTTCATGCTCCCGCCTCCTTCTATATCCGATGTCCAAGTATAAGCCCCTCCTTCACCAATGCTATTGTCTGAATATTGTACTCTAATCGTAGAATCCTTCTCATACCATGGACCCCATTCCTCCCAATTTCTATAGTCATTCAGATCGTTAAATACAACTAAGCGATCGGCTTTGATCGCTCTGGTATTTGACACTTCATAGCTTCCATCAAGGGTGGCCAAATAAATGGCACCGATCACAAAAAGACCGAGTAAAAGAAGAAATATATTTTTTAAAAATCTCATTTGGAAGAAGTTTGGCAAAACAGTGTGTCAAATATAATAATTAAATCTTAATTATTTAAATATGAGGTACTTATTAATTAATTTTGATTTGGTAAAACCTCTGTTTTTCTATACATTTGAATTGAAAAAATCTCAAATCCCTATCTTATGAAATTTAAATATTTCCTAACCTTTCTACTGGCTTCTACCCTATTTTTTTCTTGTCAGAAGCAACAAACTGAAACAGTCAATACAGAAGTCTCAAATGAACAAAAAGATTCCTTTGAATATACTTCCGAACAATTTGCTGATATCAAAATACTGAGATATCAGGTTCCTGGCTTTACTGATCTGAGTCTGCAACAAAAAAAATATGTTTACTACCTCAGTCAGGCAGGTATGGCCGGAAGAGATATCACTTATGATCAAAATTACAGACATAACCTCAAAATCCGAAGAGCACTTGAAGGTGTTTATACCAAGTTTGAAGGAGATAAAAATTCAGATGACTGGAAACATTTTGAAACCTATCTAAAACAGGTGTGGTTTGCCAATGGGATCCACCATCATTATGCCAATGATAAATTTATTCCTCAATTTTCAAGGGAGTATTTAGAAAGCCTAATTGAAGCAACGGATACAAACCTTAAAGGAGAGCCTCTTGATGTCATCTTTAATGAAGAAGATGTGAAAAAAGTTAATTTAAATGCTGAAACGGGTCTTATTAAAGGGTCGGCGATCAATTTTTACGGTAAAGATGTTACAGCAGAGGACGTAGACAGCTATTATTCTGCTATCAAAACAGATAAAAACCAACCTGTTGAAAAAGGGTTAAATTCAAAACTGATCAAAGAAAATGGCAGTTTAAAAGAAAATGTTTGGAAAAGTGGTGGTATGTATGGCGCCTCTATAGATCAAATTATTTTCTGGCTCGAAAAGGCAAAGGATGTTGCAGAAAATGAGGCTCAGGCCAAAGGATTGGCATTACTGATCAAATACTACCAAACTGGTGATCTGAAAACCTGGGATGAGTACAATGTTGTTTGGGCCATGGCTACAGAAGGAGATATTGATTATATCAACGGATTTATTGAAGTATATAATGACCCTAAAGGCTATAAAGGATCTTACGAGTCGGTAGTTCAAATCAAGGATTTTGAAATGTCTGCTAAAATGGCTGCACTTGCCCAAAATGCTCAATGGTTCGAAGATAATTCAACTTTGGACCCATCTCACAAAAAGAAAAATGTCGTTGGGGTATCTTATAAAACAGTGAACGTGGCTTCTGAATCTGGAGATTCATCGCCTTCCACGCCGATTGGGATCAATCTCCCTAACAACAACTGGATCCGGGAACAACATGGATCGAAATCAGTTTCCTTGGGCAATATAATTTACACGTATAACAATGCAGGCGGTAGTGGACGATTACAAGAATTTGCCTTTGATGAAGACGAAATCAAAGCCGAAGAAGAATACGGGCAACTTGCCGACAAACTTCACACAGCCTTGCACGAAGTGATCGGGCATGCCAGTGGAAAACTGAACGAGGGTGTGGGTACACCAAAAGAAACGTTGAAAAACTATTCTTCGACTCTTGAAGAAGCCAGAGCTGATTTGGTTGGGCTGTATTATTTACCTGATGAAAAACTCGTGGAAATCGGAATTTCTCCAAATGCCAAATCGATTGGAAAAGCGGCTTATGACGGATATATTCGAAATGGTTTAATAACTCAATTGATCAGATTAAATCTTGGTGATGACATCGAGGAAGCGCATATGAGAAACAGACAATTAGTGGCTGCTTGGGTCATGGAAAAAGGAAGCGCAGAAAACGTGGTAGAAATGGTAAAGAAAGATGGAAAAACTTATTTTAAAGTAAATGACTATGATAAATTAAGAGTCTTATTCGGAGACCTTCTAAAAGAAATTCAAAGAATCAAATCAGAAGGAGATTTTCAGGCAGGGAAAGATCTTGTTGAAACATATGGAGTAAAGGTAAATCAAGAAATTCATAAAGAAGTGCTTGAAAGAAATAGTCAGTTCAAGTCAGCTCCTTACTCAGGTTTTATAAACCCGGTATTGGTTCCTATGGAAGACGAAAATGGGAAGATTGTTGATGTTGAATTGGTACAACCTGAAAGTTTTACGGCGCAAATGCTGCAATACGCCAATGACTATACAACCTTACCTGACGAAAATTAATTTTATTTAAGTCAATTAAGCAAAAGACCGTAATTGATCATTACGGTCTTTTGTGTTTTTAATAAGTATATTTGCCTTCATGACAGGTGTTATTATTAAATCTACTGGAAGTTGGTATTGGGTAAGGACTGAGACTCATAAACAGGTTCAATGTCGGATCAGAGGCAAATTCAGGACTAAGGGAATTAAAAGTACAAATCCTCTTACGGTTGGAGATCATGTTGACTTCGAAATGGAACTAAATTCCAATACAGGGGTGATTACGGGAATTCACGAAAGGAAGAACTATATCGTAAGAAAATCGGTCAACCTATCGAAACAGACCCATATCATTGCGGCCAATATAGATTTGGCCTTCTTACTTGTAACACTTGACAACCCACCTACCTTTACCTCTTTTATCGATAGGTTTTTATCAACAGCGGAAGCGTATCATATCAGGGCCATTCTTTTGTTCAACAAGATCGATCTCAATGACGCCATTTTGGAAGCAAAAAAAAATAAGCTAGTGAAAATTTACACTGATATTGGCTATACCTGCCTTGAAATATCCGCCACGCAAAATATCAATATCGACGCTGTAAAAAAGTTGATGCTTGGAAAAATAAGTATGTTCTCAGGACATTCCGGGGTAGGAAAATCAACTCTTATCAACGCCATTGACCCTGAATTGAAATTGAAAACCGCTGAAATTTCAACGCAACATAAACAAGGTCAGCACACGACTACATTTGCAGAAATGTTTGCCATACCGACTGAACCTGAAAGTTATATCATTGACACGCCTGGTATCAAAGGGTTTGGTGTGGTCGATTTTAAATCAAGTGAAATAGGTGATTTTTATCCTGAATTCTTTGCCTTGAAACACCTGTGCAAGTTTAACAATTGCCTTCACGTTAACGAGCCAAAATGTGCCATAAAAACCGCTCTGGAGGAAGGAAAATTAGCCGCTTCCCGCTATAGAAGTTACCTGCAAATCCTTGAGGGAGAGGAAGAAAACTACAGAACAAATAGTTACGAATTTTAAAATATTTTTAACGATTTGATGGATAAATTCATCATCTAAGGCATAATTATGTTAATATTTTTCATTGTTTTCAATATTTTATGATAAATGTCATATGGGCTTTTCAATGTTTTAACTTTATTTGCTATCCCGTTCATCCAAAATGATCAAATGAAAGCTGTGATTCAAAGAGTAAACCATGCCTCGGTAAAAGTGGATGGCCAGGTTCAAAGCCAAATAAAAAAAGGGCTTCTTGTTCTGTTGGGCATCACTATCGCAGACAGCTATGAAGACTCCAAATGGCTCAGCAAAAAAATTTTAAATCTCAGAATATTTAATGACAATAGTGGGATCATGAATCATTCCTTGTTAGATATAGACGGAGAGGTCATTATCGTAAGTCAATTTACCCTTATGGCCAGCACCAAAAAAGGGAACCGGCCCTCTTATATCAAGGCCGCAAAAGCGGAGATTGCTATTCCTATATACGAGCAATTTATTGCTGATATTGAATTAGGATTAGGGAAAAAGGCAGGAACAGGAACCTTCGGAGCTGATATGAAAATAGACCTTCAAAACGATGGCCCCGTTACTATTATAATTGATACCGAATTCAAGCAATAGTTTCAATGAAATGACGTTAATAAATTAAATTGCATATATGAAAAAAGATCTTGTCACCATTATCCTTTTCACAGTTTACAGCCTTTTATTAAATGCCCAAAGTCAAGATTTAAACCTACTTCTTATTCCGGATAGTCTGCGCATCAATGCCAATGCAGTCATCAGATATGACCATACAGATATAGAAATTCAGAGTTTTTCAAAAATGATCGTTCGCAAAAATGTGGCTGTCACTGTTTTGAACAAATACGGAGATGAAGATGGCCATATTTATTTAAATTATGATCACCATAAAAAAATCAGAACGGTAGGGGCCAAAATACTCGATTTCACAGGGAAGGAAATTAAGAAAATAAAAAAAAGCGATTTTTCAGATGTATCAGCAGTTGATGGAGGAACCCTCTTTAGTGATGACAGGGTATTATATTATGAACATCAGCCCTCCTCTTATCCGTATACTATAGTCTATGAATATGAGACTTCCACTTCAAATACTGCGTTCATTAGAACCTGGTATCCCATTAAATTCTATGGTGCAAGTACTGAGGAAAGCACGTATTCCATAACCTACCCTGAGGATATAAAGATTTTTAACAAGGATGTGAACCTGGAAAAATACAAGGTTGAAAAAAACTCCGAACGCGGTCGTTTTTTCTATTCTTTAAAAAATGCCCCGGCTATTAAGTACGAACTAATGAGCCCCGTTTTCAACGAATTTGGGCCGCATGTCAAATTCGCTGCAAATAAATTTCAATTAGGTGGGGAAGCTGGCGGGGCCAATGACTGGGCCGAATTTGGAAAATGGTGGTACGACAATTTTATCAACGGCAGAAACGAATTGAGTGAAGCTACAAAAACGGCTATTCAACAACTCGTTAAAGGAAGTATTGACCCCAGAAAAAGAGCTGAACTTGTATATAAATACATGCAGGATAAAACAAGGTATATCAGTATTCAGATTGGAATAGGAGGATGGAAACCTATGACGGCCATGGAGGTTGATGAACTTGGGTATGGCGATTGCAAAGGGCTTTCTAATTATACTATGGCCCTTTTAGAGGAGGCAGATGTTACTTCCTATTACAGTAAAATTTATGCAGGTGAGGGAGAAAGGGTAAACCTTGATCCTAAAATAGCTTTTCAGCACAGCAATCATGTCATTTTGATGGTTCCATTTGAAAAGGATACGGTCTGGCTCGAATGTACTAATCAAAAAATTCCATTTGGTCATCTCGGTTCGTTCACTGATGATCGGGATGCCCTGGTGGTAACACCTGAGGGTGGAAAGGTTGTTCGTACGAGAAAGTATACATCAGAGAACAACAGTCAGGATATCAAAGGAGAATTAAACATTGACAACAACGGCAAGATTAAAGCCGACATTTTCATTGAGAGCTCCGGTATACAATACGACGATCATTACGGCATTGCCTTTTTGGATGAGAATGAAAAAGACACCTACTATAATAGTTTTTTCGACGAGATCAATAATGTAAACATTCAAAAAATTGAAATTGAAAATAATGAAAAGGACATCACTTTCACAGAACATATTCAGTTCTCCGCTGACAATTTTGCTGTAAACAGCGGTGAAAAAATGCTGGTGAGATTGAACATGGTCAATACCTCTCAACATATACCGAAAAGAATCAGAAACAGAAAACTTCCACTGGAAATCAAATACGGGTTCATCGATACAGACGATGTCATTATAAACCTTCCAGAAAACTATAAGATCGAGGCCATCGGTGAGCCAAGTACTTTAAAGACCCCTTTTGGAAGTTATTCGATTCAAATTCAAAAAATAAATGAGAAACAATTGAATTACAAGCGCACCCTACTTATCAATCAAGGTTTGTATAGTGTTGCTGATTATGACGCCTACAGAAAATTCAGAAAAAAAATTAACCAACTTGATCATTTAAAAATTGTATTGACCAAATCGTTATAGCTATGAAAAAAATCGCAATTTCATTTATTATTCTTTTTTGCCACATTTATTTGTTGAATGCACAGAATGATAAATTCGGTAAGATCAACAAATCAGTATTCGAGAATACTTTTTACAAAAAAGACTCTTCAGCCTGTGCGGTTGTACTTTATAAAGACCGAAATACACACTATAAATACAATAATTTAACAGGGTGGTCATTATCCACTACTGTATATGAACGAATTCAGATATTCTCAGCGGAAGGGTTTAAATATGCCACCCAAAAAATAAGACTTTATGAAGGCAACGAAAATGAAACATTTTTGATAAAAGCGTATACATATAATCTGGATAATGGGAAAATTACAAAAACCAAACTGGAAAAGCAGGATATCTATGAAGACAAGTTGAATGATAATTGGAAAGCAAAAAACTTTACCATGCCTAATGTAAAGGAAGGAAGTGTGATAGAATGGCGGTATTCAATAAGTTCACCTTACGTCTATGCTATTGACGACATGGTTTGCCAGTATGATATACCGATAGTTTATCTGGAATCTTCGATTCAAATCCCTGAATATTTTGTTTTTAATTCATATCCCAGTATTTATTACCCCATAAAGCTCAAACGGGATAGGGTACAAAAAAACTATGCCAATTCGAGTACATCAAGAGATATGAGTACCCATGTCTCAACTACTACAACTGATTACAACAGTGTCAAAATTGCAGAAAACCGGTACACGGTCAAAGAAAATGATGTCCCCGCCTTAATAAGTGAACCATATGTAAACAATATGGATAACTACCGTGCAAAAGTTCAATTTGAAATTTCATCCTACAATCCGCCATCGGGAGCATCAACTTATTATAATACTACATGGAAAGATGTTACAAGAACCATTTATGACAATCCCCGTTTTGGGAAACAATTAAAATCAAGCAGGCATTTTAGTGATGACCTTGAAGCAGCAATTGCCGGTTTGAATAGTTCGAATGAAAAAATTTCGATCATTTTCGATTTGGTCAAATCGAAAATGACCTGGAATAAAACCAATAGCAAGTATTCAAGAAGAGAAGGAATTGATAATGCTTATAAAGAAGGTGTTGGAAACGCTGCTGAGATCAATTTAACTTTAGTGGCTATGCTGAGAAATGCTGGAATTAACGCCAATCCTATATTGGTGAGTACCAGGTCTCATGGGATACCTCTTTTCCCTACCAAAAGCGGTTTCAATTACGTGATTGCTGGAGTCGAAATAAACAATGAAGTTATATTAATGGATGCGACAGAAAAATATGGTAAACCAAACTTACTTCCTTTACGAGATTTAAACTGGCAAGGACGATTGATTCGTGAAAACGGAAGCTCGACATCAGTGAATTTGTATCCAAAAACGTATAACACCCGAATTGTAAAACTCAACGCCAAACTCAACCCTCAGGGCTCTCTTGAAGGGACCATGATCTCAACCTATCATGGGCTAAATGCGTTGAATCACAGAAATTTATATCAGGCCAAAAGTGAAGATGATGTGGCTGTTTCTCTGGAAACTGAGCATCAGGACATTGAAATTCAGCAAATTCGTCTTCAAAACAAAGAAAAAGCCTCGAAACCCTTCACAGAAATGTTTAAATTTAATAAAGATAATGAGGCTGATCTTATAGGAGGTAAAATTTACATATCACCTCTTCTCTTCCTGACAGTCAATGAAAGTCCATTTAAACTAGACGAAAGATTATATCCTATTGATTTCGGATCCCCCTGGAAAAACGATACCAAAATTAGCTTGGAGATCCCTGAGGGATACTTAGTTGAATCCAAGCCAGCTGATTTGGCCCTTTCACTACCAGATCAAATGGGGAGTTATATTTTAAAAACTGAAATTAAAAACAATAAAATTTTAATAAGTTCGCAAACTAAGTTGAACGTTCCTCTTATTTCCCCCAATTATTATGAAACTGTGAAAGAGCTTTATAAAAGAGTTATTGAAACACAACTGGAAAAAATAATTTTGGTACAACAAGGTCCATAAAACTCTAAAGAGTTAAAAACACACTCTTTAGAGTTTTATGCTATAAAGTATACGTATATCCCAAAGAAAATACCAACCCACCAATATGACTTTCCCCAAATGTTGCATCTTTTTGGATGGTTTTTGCACCCCAGGCACCTCTGAATCCTAGGTAAATCTCGTGTTTATCGTTAATTTTCCTGATTAGGCCCGAACCTGCGAAAACCAAAGTTTAAGGTATTCAATTCATCCTTTGTATCTGTTTCGGCATCAAATGACTGAGGAGGCACCGGCACCCACAAAGGTCCTGTTGAAGGATCGGAGGGATTGTAATTAGGATTGGCAACAATTAAAGGATTTTGTCCTGCAGCATCAAGTGTTATAAGACTTGTGCCACTGGTTACTTGTGTAGAACTAACCAAAAAACCAATATAAGGTCCTGCTTCAACATAAAATCTCCAGGTTTCACCCCAACCCAGTTTACCAAGAATTGGAATTTCAATATAATTAAGATCAGAAATATTATTGAAGTCAGCGTACATTGGATTTGAATCGCTAACCGGATCCTCTCCCTGAAGGAATAGCATATAATTTAGTTGATCCACCGATCCGAATGCATCAAGGGCAGCAGTTGGTATCGGTTGCATTCCTGTTCGATCTCCTCCTCTTTGGGTGTATAACAATTCAGTTTGTAACGAAAATAATTCCGAAACTGGGAATTCGACCAATATCCCTATATCAACACCTGAAGTTGATTCATAATCTTCAACATAAATATTATCAGAATTGTCGGTTATCCGTCCAACGCTATAGCCAACCTTGGCACCTATCTTAATCTGAGCCTCAGTAATTTGCCCAATAAGAAAAAAAGTAATTAGAAGTAATTTGAGTAAAGTAGCTGATTTCATATAAACTTAATTAGAGTTGATTTTGACTATCTATTGGAAGCATGCTTCCCTTTAACTTTGCGATAAATATAGATAAATTATATAAATCTAAGGAATCCTTACAAAGAAACTTAGACAATCCTTTTAAGTTTCATTAACAATTACAGTCTGAATCACAATCGGAATTCTTCTTTTTTGGCTTATAGAAAAATTTTCTGATCAAAAAGATCAAAGCCAAAGAAATTGCCAAATATATTAGAATCTGCTGGATCATGTGGATTAATTTAGAAGCGTAAAGGTAAGAAAAGATGCAAAATAGGCAATCAGTCCCATTCCAACCAACTGAACCATGGGCCATTTCCAACTATTGGTCTCCCTTTTTACGATCGCCAGTGTACTCACACATTGCATGGCAAAGGCATAAAATACCAAAAGCGACATCCCAACTGGTACATTAAAGAGTTTTTCTCCAGTAGTTTCATTGATCTCTTCTGCCATACGCTGTTTTATGGTTGTATTCTCTGCGTCGTCATTTCCTACACTGTAAATAGTTGCCAAAGTACCAACAAAAACCTCTCTCGCTGCAAATGATGCAATCAGGGCTATGCCAATCTTCCAGTCATAACCAAGGGGTTTAATTACAGGTTCAATTGCTTTGCCCATAACTCCGATATAAGAATGCTCAAGTTTATAGGAGGCAAGAGCTTCCTTGTAATCTACTCCCTCGCTAATTTCCCCAGCATTAGATAGTGCATAATCGACTTCAGCCGAGTCAAATGAAGCTGGACCGTTAGACGCCAGAAACCAAAGAATCACAGAGATGGCTAGAATAATTTTTCCGGCCCCAAATACAAAGGCTTTTGTTTTTTCTATCACCGTGTAAAAAACATTTTTAAGAGACGGTAATTTATAATCGGGCATTTCGATCAGGAAGAAACTTCTACCTTCAACCTTAAGCGTTTTATGTAAAAGATATCCCGAAACAATGGCCATTCCAAAGCCTAAAAGATACAAGGCCAACAAAGTCAACCCCTGCAGGCTAAATATACCCAACACACGGTCTTGAGGAATTATTAGGGCTATAATAATCGCATACACAGGAAGTCTGGCCGAACAGGTAACAAAGGGAACCACCAAAATCGTAATGAGTCTTTCTTTCCAGCCACTTATATTTCGTGCAGCCATAACCGCTGGTATGGCACATGCCGTACCAGATATTAATGGAACAACACTCTTACCACTCATGCCAAATCGACGCATGATCTTGTCCATTAAAAACACGACACGACTCATATATCCTGTCTCTTCAAGGATAGATACAAAAAGGAAAAGTATGGCTATCTGAGGGATAAAAATCACAATGCCTCCAATTCCGGGTATAATTCCCTGACTGATCAAGTCGGTTAAACTTCCCTCCGGTAGTGTTTGCTGAACCAGCAGACTGAGCTCTGCAAAAAAAGCATCTATATAATCCATTGGAATACTGGCCCAATCGAATATCGATTGAAAAATCATCATCAAAATTCCCGCAAATATGATATACCCGAAGATCTTGTGCGTGAGTACCCTGTCTAACCTGCTCCTCAGATCTCTTGCCTTTGATCGGTCAACCTTATAGGTCTTTTTCAGAATAGAATTTATTTGCTGATAGCGATAGATAGTTTCCTTATGCTGGAATTTTTTAAGTCTCGACGTGTCCTGTTTATAGACATTGACCAAGGCGATTTCCTCTTCGGTCAAATCATCGTATGTTTCGAGTTGGGTAATATACAACCAGGTCTTATAGAGTGAAAGACGAGGAAATTTCTCTTCCAATTCTTCGAAATACTTCTCATCAATCTTGCTTGAAATATGCGCAAGTGTCGAAGTATCCAGTTGCTTATAATCAAGAATAACTTCTCTTAGGGTATCAATTCCAATATTTTTTCGGGCACTAACGAGTACGACGTCACTTTTCAATTCAATTTTTAGTTGTTCCAGATCGATCTCCACTCCCTTTTTAGATAACTGATCTGCCATATTAATGGCAAGTATTGTTGGAATTTCCAGGTCCTTTATCTGTGAATATAAAAGAAGGTTTCTTTTAATATTTTCTATATCCGCAACTACAACAATCACATCGGGAAAATCCTCGTGATCCTGATTGAGTAAGGTTTGCAAAACAATATTTTCATCAATTGTGGTTGGGTTGATACTGTAAGTTCCTGGAAGATCAACTATAGAAGCATAGCAGTCATCAGACAATCTGGCCTTTCCAACTTTTTTATCAACTGTAATACCAGGATAATTACCCACTTTTTGATTCAAACCAGTGAGCTGATTGAATAAGGAAGTCTTTCCAGTATTAGGATTGCCAACTAAAGCTACTTTTATGGCTTTATGTTCAGGCATGGATTATGCTTTGGTTATCAGAATTTGTGACGCAGTTTCTGTTCTGATGGCAAGATGGCTGCCATTTACACGAATATACAAGGGGTCCTTTAAAGGTGCTTTTTGGATCAATTCTACAGTTTCACCCGGCATACAACCCATTTCAAGAAGTGACAACGGAATACAATCAAATGATATATCCTCTATGATTCCTGTTTCTCCAACCCGTAAATTTGCGATACTGGTACTCAATTTTTATTTAGATTAAATATAAATACCATGCGAAATTACGCAAAAATATTTGTTTAAAACTGATAATTATCACTAAACAAGAAAATATTTGGGCTGGGCCAGGGCCTTGATCAATCTTCTGATTTAAGCACTTCAATATCTTTGATAATTCGTTCTATTTCTCTTGCATCTGTTCCGTCGTAAAATCCTCTGATTTGTTTCTGCTTGTCAACGAGTATAAACTGTTCAGTATGGATAAAATCCTGTTCTCCTCCATCACCTTCATCCAAAACGGCAAAATAAGATTTACGCGCCAACTCATAAATATGTGTTTTCTTACCCGTTGTAATCTCCCACTTTCCGTCTATGGCCTTGTTTTTTTCGGCATAGGCCCTGAGTACAGAAACACTGTCAATTATTGGAGTGACAGAATGAGAAAGAAATTTCAAATCAACGTCATCTTTATAATACTCCTGTAGTTCTGACATGTTGATCGCCATAATGGGGCAAATGGTTTGACATCTGGTAAAAAAGAAATCGGCAACGTAAATTTTACCCTCAAAATCATTCTTACTTATCGAATCTCCATTCTGATTGATAAGATGAAAATCACCTATTCGATGATCCCGATTGATGTGTTTTACAGCATCATCGACCAATCTTGGGTTCACATCAACAGGATTATATACCGGAAGTTTACTTTTAGGCTTCACCAGAAAATAAAGAATAGGAACAAAAATCAATGTAAAGAAAAAAAGAAATATTAAAGTAGACTTCGACTTCTTGAAAAATTCGATTAAATACATATTTAGTACCTTTGAAATTCTTGAAAAATTGCTTATTGAAATACAAAAATAAACTTTATGAAGTATTTACTGCTCCACGTGCTACTATTATTTTTCCTTAGCGGATTGGCCCAGGAGCAAGATTTTATGGATCTCGATTATCTCAAGGAGATCGCATCTTCAGAAAAAGAATATTCGGCTCAAAAAATCGCTTATAAAGCCAATCCAAATACAGTCCACTACGATGTGAATTATCACAGACTTCTTTGGGAAGTTGACCCTGAAGTCGCACAAATAAAAGGGGAAGTGACGAGCTACTTTACTGCTTTGAACGACATAGAAGAGGTGGTTTTTGATCTTGCAGGTAATATGAAGGTTTCGGAGGTGCAACAAAGAGGAGAGGTTTTGGCCTTTACTCAAAACAACAATGATGAATTAATCATCAGTCTCCCTTCAACCCAGAAGAAGAGCGTTCTTGATTCTTTAACCATATTTTATCAAGGAAATCCAGTTAGTTCAGGGTTTGGGTCTTTTGAAATCAGCACTCATGGTGCAGGAAATACTCCAGTGCTATGGACGCTATCAGAACCTTATGGAGCTAAAGGTTGGTGGCCATGTAAACAGGATCTGATCGACAAAATTGATTCCATCGACATCTACATTAAACATCCCGAAAATTATAAGGCCGCCGCAAATGGCTTGTTGATTTCCGAAACATCAAATTCTCAATCAACCCTTACGCACTGGCGTCATAAATATCCTATTCCAGCTTATTTGATCGCCATTGCCGTAACAAACTATTCAGTTTATAAAGAGAACGCCCCGGAACTCGGCTTCGACATTGTCAACTATGTATATCCTGAAGATTTGAATTCGACCAAGAGTCGTACGGCTATTACGCCAAATATCATGCAACTTTATAACGATCTTTTCGAGGTATACCCGTTTGCCAAGGAAAAATATGGACATGCGCAATTTGGTTGGGGCGGTGGCATGGAACATACCACCATGACTTTTATGGGTGGATGGAGTCGCGGATTGATCGCCCATGAACTGGCACACCAATGGTTTGGTAATAAAGTTACCTGTGGAAGCTGGGAGGATATTTGGTTAAATGAGGGATTCGCTACGTATCTTGATGGTCTTGTTTATGAAAATTTTGACGGCGAAGCCGTGTTTTCTCAATGGAGAAAGGCCGTTGTAAATGATGTCACGTCAAGAACATCGGGGTCAACCTTTGTAACTGATACGAGCTCAGTTTCCAGAATCTTCGACAGCCGTTTAAGCTATAGAAAAGGAGCAATGATTCTTCATATGCTCAGATACAAACTCGGTGACGAGGCCTTTTTCGATGGGGTGAAAAACTATCTTGCAGATCCTCAACTCGCCTACGCATATGCAAGGACCTCCGACCTTCAACGGCATTTGGAAGCGGCCAGTGGCGAAGGTCTTGATGAATTCTTTAATGATTGGTATTACGGCCAGGGTTACCCTTTATACGAAGTCGTATGGAGCCAGGATGCTTCCGATCAAGCCTTACATTTTCAGGTGAATCAACAACAATCGCATTCCTCCGTTTCTTTTTTCGAAATGCCCTTGCCCATAATAGTTAACGGAACTTCCGGAGAATCAGAAAAATTACGACTGGAAGTATCTCAAGACCAGCAATTGTTTAGCGTTCAATTGAATTTTCAGGTGGCTTCGATACAAATAGATCCTGAAACGCATCTGATCTCAAGAAACAACCGGGCAGTATTAGGGCTGGATCAGGATAGTCTGGAGAGTATTGTTTCCATTTATCCTAACCCGGTAGCCGATGAACTACACATATCCAGCAAGGGTATCATTCATATCAGAAAGATCACTATTTATGATGTTCTTGGGAAAAAAATTCTTGAACAAACAGATCCCAAAAACAGCATTTCAGTACAACGGCTCGAATTCGGACTGCATTTAGTGATCATTGATACCGATCAAGGCAGCCTGCATAAGACAATTCTGAAAAAATAACGTTTTTAACAACTATTTCAGAAAACTCATTTCCTAATATTGCTCATAAAGTGTACATTTGTCGTCGTTTAAATTTTGAAATTTATCAATGGAAACCTTTATAAAAATTACCCAGTTCTTGTTGAGTTTATCTCTTCTGATCGTTTTACATGAATTGGGCCACTTTATCCCAGCCAAATTGTTCAAGACCAGAGTAGAAAAATTCTATCTTTTCTTCGATTATAAATTCTCCATTTTCAAAAAGAAAATTGGTGATACGGTTTATGGAATAGGATGGATCCCGCTCGGTGGCTATGTGAAGATATCTGGCATGATCGATGAGAGCATGGACAAGGAGCAAATGGCACAAGAACCTAAGCCCTGGGAATTCAGATCGAAACCGGCATGGCAGAGACTGATCATTATGCTTGGAGGGGTTACTGTGAATTTTATTTTAGGAATATTTATTTATATCATGATGTTCACGGCTTGGGGAGATAATTATGTGGCTCCCGAAGATGTCAAAGAAGGGTTCTATGTATCAGATTTATTTAAAGACCTCGGATTTAAGGATGGTGACAAAATTGTTAAGATCAATGGTGAGGCTCCTGTGGATGTCCTTGACGTTAACAGGCATCTGTTTCTTAGAGATGTGGAAAACATTGAAGTGACTCACCCGGACGGTAACGGAGAGCTTATTGATTTGCCTGAAGATATTGGATTACAAATGTGGCAAACCGGTAATATGGATCCTTTTAATCCCCGAATCCATGCCATCCTTGATAGTATTATTCCCGGTTCTCCGGCTTTTGAAGCAGGCTTAAAAAAAGGAGATATAATTACCGCAGTCAATGATGATCAGATCAACTATTGGAACGAATTTACAGGCGTTGTCGTCAACAATCCAAAGAACAATGAAATTAAAGTGACGGTAGACCGTGAAGGAACAAGCGAAACTTTTATGATTGTTCCTGGTGAAGATCTTAAACTTGGTGTTTACCCTAAAGGTTACACCGAAGATGTGATTACCTTAAGTCATAAGGATTACTCATTTGGTGAAAGTATCAAACCAGGTTTTGCTAAGGCATACTGGACCTTAAAAGATTATATGGGTCAATTCAAATACGTGTTTACAAAGAAGGGTGCAACGTCGCTTGGAGGCTTTATAACCATTGGAAGTATTTTCCCTTCTTCTTGGAACTGGCAAGCCTTTTGGAGTATAACGGCATTGCTTTCGATTATGCTTGGTTTTATGAATTTATTACCCATTCCTGCCCTGGATGGCGGACACGTGGTTTTCACCCTTTATGAAATCATCAGTGGCAGAAAACCAAGTGATAAATTTCTGGAATATGCGCAGGTCACAGGCTTTATCATCTTGATTTCCTTGTTACTTTTTGCCAATGGAAATGATATTTATAAGTGGATCACAGGACAGATCTAATATCTGGAGCATAGCCAATTGAATTGATTTGTGAGTATTTTTTGTAAGTAGATGTATACAGAAACGTCTATTTGCATAAACGATCCATATGAAACAGCTATTTTTACTTTTGTTATTGCTATCTGTTGTTTATTCTTGCGGCAGTGATTCTGAAGGCAGTCCTGGAAAAGATATAAACCAAACTGTAGACAACCAAGGCTGGTCTGTTCCTATAGGACTCATTAATGGATCAGGTAGGCCTTTTGCGCTTGCAAAGGATCCTCTTTTATTCCCGGTTAAGGATATCGATTTTATTGCAGACGACGCTCTTGTAGCTGTAGTAAATATGGGAAACGAAACAAGAATATATCCATATTCTTACCTAAGTAAATTTGAATCGGTTAACGATAATATAGGAGATGTATCCTTTTCCATGACCTATTGCCCCATAACCCATAGTGCCTTAGTCATGAACAGAGATTATAGAGATAATAATTTTGTTCTTAGAGCCTCCGGTTATTTGTTAAACGACAATGTAATTCTTTGGGATGAAGCCAGTGAAAGTTTCTGGTCTCAAATGTTGGTTCAATCTGTAAAGGGGCCATATACCAATGAGTTCAATACTACCTTTAATTTTATTGAAATGACCTGGAATACGGTAAGGGAAAATTTTCCAGATGCCATGGTCTTTTCACTTTCAAGTATAACCAATTCAAGTCAGGAAGTCGAAGCCAATAAACCCGATGTAAAACTTGGAGATGATGTATATGGGGTGTTAGGAAGATCTCTCAATCAGAAAATTGGAAGTGCTGAAAACGTAAAAAATACTAAAATTTTTATTTATCATTATGATGATTTTGGCGAAAATACTACACTGCTATTTGATGTTATTGCCAACAAACAAACACTTATTATCGGCAATCGCGATGAACACTATATTACCTCTTATATCAATGATGGCAATGCTGAGTTCGAAGCAGTTCAAAATGAGTTTCCCATAGTTATGAAGGATAGTGACGATAATTACTGGAATGTATTTGGAGTAGCTGTGGAGGGTCCGAGAGCAGGGGAGCGATTAGTATCACCAATTGCATTTTTTGCATTGTTCTGGGCCTGGGATGAATTCTATGACGATTTCATATTTGTTGACTAACCGGGATGAAAACGAAACATTTTTTTTTACTGGTGCTTCTCTTGAGCTCAGCCCTTTATGCTCAAAAGACCTTACCAAAAATGGATGTAAAAAGTCTTGAAGGCGATAGCTTCGATCTGAACGTAAATAGTGAGGATCAAGCCCTCATCGTTAGTTTTTGGGCAACCTGGTGCGAACCCTGTATTCAAGAACTTAATGCTTTTAATAAGAATTTTAGTTATATAGAAAATCAACTCAATTCAAAATTAGTTCCGATCTCGATTGATGATTCGCGTACAGTTTCAAGAATTGTTCCTATGATCAATGGAAACTCATGGGAATTTGATGTGTATCTTGACACGAATCAAAAAATTAAAAGAACATTGAACATTATCGACATCCCACACACGCTGATCATTTATCAAAATAAGATCGTTTATGAACACACGGGCTATCTTAATGGTGATGAGAATGAACTATTTAAAAAGATTGTGGAAATAAACAGTAAATAAATTGTGAAAAGACATGTTCTTGCCTTCGTTCTATTTCTGTTAGTAAATACAGTCAGTGCCCAATTTCTTGATGATTTTTCGGGCAGTCTGGAATCTTTGATCACCTTATACAACGATGATGATAAAGTTATAAATCCGGGTGACACCAAAGTCAGATCAAACAATTACATTCGTTTCAATTATTTTAAAAGTCGTTTCAGAGTTTCTCTGCAATTCGAATCATATTTAGAAGAAGCCTTACTTGGCTATGCACCTGAATTCAACGAAAAATTTGGATTTTCCATGTTCTCAGTAGTATATACTCATAAAAAACTCGAACTATCTGCCGGATACCTTTTTGACCAATTTAGCAGTGGTTTGAGCTTTCGATCATGGGAAGACCGACAATTAGGTCTTAACAATGCCCTGGTGGGAGCTCATATAACGTATGAAGCGTTTAAAAAAGTCAAATTTAAAGGTTTTCTCGGCAAACAAAAAATTGGCTTTGACATCTCAAACGGTACACTTATGGGTTTGAATGCCGAAATTGGTCTTGGTAAAAGATTCGATCTAGATCTGGGAATTGTGAGTCGTTATGAAGCTTATGAATCTGACAATCCTGATTTTAAAGAATTTACAAATCTCTATTCATCAAAATTGACCTATTCAGGAAAGAGCTTATACGGTCATTTGGAATACGTATACAAAAGTAAAGATGCATTGGTCGAATTCGAAAATGTTATAGACAGCCGTTTGTTCTCAGGTAGCGCTCTGGCATTCAATATTGGCTATTTTAAATCTGGATTCGGATTTGATGCCACCTTCAGGAGGCTCGAGAATATGTCATTCTATACCGATAGAAACAGCTACGGCAATATATATAATCAACTGATAGTGAATTACCTTCCAGCGCTTACCAAGCAACACAATGTTGGGCTTTCAAACATTTATGTATATCAGGCCCAAACACAGTTGAGTTTTTTAACCGGTGGGAAGGCTGGAGAAATTGGTCAGCAGATAGATGTATTTTACAAATTTTCTAAAAAAAACAGCCTGGCTGAAAAATACAATACGGTATTGGCTTTTAACTATGCTTCATGGTATGGATTAGAAACTGAATTTGATCTTGAAAACCGACAGTATACTTCTGATTTTTTCAAATATGGAGACAAATATTATACGGATGTGAATCTGGAACTAAAAAATCAGTGGACCGATCAATGGAGAACATCCTTGTACTGGATAAACCAGTTTTACAATATGGAATTGCTTGAAGCGTCAACAGGAACTGTAAACACCAATATTGCCTCAGCAGATGTCTATTATACCATCAATGGCAAAAATGAAATAAGGATTCAGGCAGAACATCTTTGGACAAAAGACGATAGAAAGAATTGGGCCGGTGGATTGATTGAATATAATTTTTTAAGAAAATTCTCAATTTATGTCACTGACCAGTACAATTATGGAAATGACAATTCACTTGAAAAAATACATTACTATAATTTTGGAGGTGTTTTTAGATATAAGAAAACCAAATTCTCCCTCAATTACGGGCGACAAAGAGGGGGGTTGATCTGTGTTGGCGGCGTGTGCCGTTTCGTTCCAAAATCAAACGGGCTGAGCTTTGGTATGAACCTATATCTATAAAAAATCCCCACGGAAGTCGTGAGGATTAAATTATTCTATTGTGATTTTATAAGATCAGTCTACAAGTATAATGATCTTATTATCATTCATTTCGATTGTGCCGCTATTGATCTCCAAAACCTTGCTTCCATTGTCACCATTTGAGAATTTTCGTTCAAAGGCCTCTTCAATAGTGAAATTTCCTTGAATCTTTACTTTACCTTGTTGAAGCAAAGATACTACGGGAGCATGATTATTGAGAATCTGAAACTGTCCTACAACTCCGGGAACAGTTACTGATTCAACCTCGTCCTGAAAGATACTTGCTTCAGGTGTTACAATTTCTAAAAACATAGTTTATGGTTTTATGCTTCGATCAACATTTTTTCTCCAGCCTCAACAGCCTCTTCAATAGTCCCTCTAAGGTTAAAAGCGGCTTCAGGATATTTATCTAATTCACCGTCCATAATCATGTTGAATCCTTTAATGGTATCCTTAATATCTACTAAAGTTCCTGGAATACCTGTAAATTGTTCCGCTACGTGGAATGGCTGAGACAAAAATCTTTGTACACGACGGGCTCTGTGAACGATCAATTTATCTTCTTCACTCAATTCCTCCATTCCAAGAATCGCGATGATATCCTGTAATTCTTTATATTTCTGCAAAGTTTCCTTTACCCTTTGTGCCGTATCATAGTGTTCATCACCTAAAATCTCTCTGCTCAAAATTCTCGAAGTTGAATCTAAGGGATCCACCGCAGGATAAATACCCAATTCAGAAATTTTTCTGGAAAGTACCGTCGTCGCATCAAGGTGAGCAAATGTAGTTGCCGGTGCAGGGTCTGTCAAGTCATCCGCAGGCACATAAACCGCCTGTACAGATGTAATTGAACCATTCTTAGTAGAAGTAATTCTCTCCTGCATAGAACCCATCTCAGTCGCTAATGTTGGCTGATAACCTACAGCTGATGGCATACGTCCTAAAAGTGCAGACACTTCAGAACCAGCCTGAGTAAATCTAAAGATATTATCAATAAAGAATAAAATATCCTTCCCTTGTCCGTCTCCGGCTCCATCTCTAAAATATTCTGCAATAGTCAATCCTGAAAGGGCAACACGAGCACGTGCTCCTGGAGGCTCATTCATCTGACCGAACACAAAAGTAAGTTTAGATTCTTTTAATCCAGGCATATCAACCTTATCAAGGTCCCATCCTCCTTCTTCCATTGATTTATCGAACTCCGCACCATATTTGATAATGCCTGATTCAAGCATCTCTCTCAACAGGTCATTTCCTTCACGAGTTCTTTCACCTACTCCTGCAAACACTGATAAACCACCGTGGCTCTTTGCAATATTGTTGATCAACTCCTGAATAAGCACTGTTTTACCAACTCCGGCTCCACCGAACAAACCAATCTTACCACCTTTAGAATAAGGTTCAATCAAGTCAATTACTTTAATCCCAGTGAATAAAACCTCTGTAGAAGTTGAAAGTTCGTCAAAATTTGGCGCTGATCTGTGAATAGGTAAACCATTCTTTCCGTCTTTTGGAAGTGCCTTCAACCCATCAATTGGATCTCCATTCACATTAAACAGTCTTCCGTAAATTTCTTCTCCAATAGGCATCATAATAGGATTTCCTGTTGAAACAACTTCCACTCCTCTGCTCAATCCATCGGTAGAATCCATAGAGATACATCTTACTACATCTTCACCAACATGCTGTTCTACTTCAAGTATCAATATAGAGCCATCCTTTCTGGTGATCTCCAACGAATCAAATATCTTCGGGAGTTCATTCTCAGAAGAAAATTCAACGTCGACTACCGCTCCTAAAATTTGAGAAACTTTACCTGTGATCTTTGCCATTCTTATAAAATATTTATTAATCTTATTCCGTTCTGATCTTACTCAGAATGAATTTAAATGCATTTTTGTTTTGCGATGCAAAGATATGTTTTTAATGCAAAAATTAAACTTTTTTATTATTATTTTTTTAAAGTCCTAATATACTCTACCATGGCCATTTTAACCTCTTCTGGAAGGTAATTTTGAGGATATTTCAGGCTAGTCCACTCGCAGGTTTTTATGATTATTGATATAATCAACAAGGCCCTCAGGATTGTCTTTGTAGATCATTTAAATCACCTTGGTAGGAACCCCTATCAACCGTTTGTCAAATGAATGGTAATCTGAGTAAATACCATAACAAATTATTTCATCGAAATGAAAACTTTTTATAGCAAAAGATCCGCCAGGGGCGGATCTTTATAAGTATTCTTACGTCTACAATTATTATCGAAGCGCTGGAGAGTAAATCACCGGATAATCTCCTAAATCATTGAGCACACCTGCTTTCTCAAAATTGGAATCATATGCAGCATCAATCACTTTCATCATTTCATTGGCAACAAGGGCATTTCCTCTTCCTGTTAAATGCAACCCGTCAAGTGAAAATAAGCCACCACTAAGAAAAGCCGCAGTAATATTAAAGCCATCACTGGAATAGCCTTCTTCAGCGATGTCATCCATAAGTTGTGCTGCATCGAAAAACGCCAAACCGGCATTGGCCGTCAATTGTTCAATCGTTTGATTGAAACCTATTGTGGCCTCGATAATTTCATCCTGTTCAGAAGGTAACAGTACCCATGAATCAGCCAAAGGATACGTCAAGCCGTTTACGGATAGTTGTCCGGCAAACTCAGCCGGAACTCCCATTCCGACTAATTGTTGAAAATATTCAGTATTGAGCGTAGAAATAACGTTTTGGCTGGGAAGTGTGATTAAATCATTTTCATTGGCTTGCCTTGATTGGGCATATTGATTCGATAACAATCCTGCCGTTAGAGGATCCAAGCCCCCAAGAATTAGCACTTGGTTCAGCTGAACAGAAATATTTGCTAACGACTCATCATATATCACGATAGGACTTGCTTCAGTTTCAGAAAAAACTACTGACCTTTCAGGAACTCCTAAAAACGCAAAGGCCTGATTCAATTGGGCGTAGGCTCCGTTTAATAAAGGAATCTGTTCGGCATAGTCAGGATTTGAAGGATCTAAAGGAGCATACGGAACAGCGGTAAAATACGCGCTCTGCAAAACGTTCTGAATATTTCCTACAATTCCCTTAGCCCCGCCTGCAGTTAAAGAGCCTATAAGTGCTGCCAAAGAGCCATCAAACATAGCTTTATCTGTTATTAAGTCAGAACCGTCACCTCCCGAAGTTGCGTAACCAAGAACATCATTGGCTCCTATCCAAAGACTGAAAAATGTTGGATTGGCAGCCAGCGCATCTTCCAAAACACTTGCATTCGGACTCGAGGCCATTCTTACAAAATACGGATTTGCTAAACCTAGTTCTAATGCGGCTAAGTTTCCGTATCCATTTGCCAGTAAGTGAAAACTCTTTGCTCCGGGAACACCCATATTGCTATAAGGACCCGGCTGTATATTTGAAACTTCAGTAGTTGGAGTACCAGGAAGTACGCTTAAACCTTCACCGTCAAAAAATAATCTTGGCCCTTGTATTACTTCACCTCCCAACAATAATCCTCCTGTATTGTCATTCATCAAGGGTTGTGAAAAATCACCTCCACCAGCTAGGCTCATCTTTTCTGCCAGTAAATTTGGGTAAGCATTGGTTTGACTTGCAATGAACAAGGCACCATCAGCCAATCCTGCAGTTATCGAATTTCCAATGGCCACATATCTGGTAAAATCAGCCTCTCCTGAAACTACCTCAATAGGTGGTGTAATTTCTCGGTCATACTTTCCTTCCTCGCAGGAAGCAAGTACAGAAATTACCAATAAAGCCCATATATATTTTATTTTAAACATTATTTTATTATTTTATATGATTATTGATTGAACACCCATGATACGAAGAATTGCGACCCTATGAATGGAGCACCAGGCGCACTTTGATATTCTTTGCCTCCAACATTGGCTGCGCCCATTTTAAACATCGATTTTATCTTTGGAACCTGGTAATTAATTTGAACGTCTCCTACAGTTCTCGCCGGAATTACAGCATTGGCAATCGTTGCCTGCCACAAGTACTCATCACTATATCTAACATTTATATTGAATCCTAAGTTTCCAATAATATTTGGACTTCCCAATGATACTTTGAACTTATTCTCCGGAGTATTAAAGCCGGCAGAAAAATCAGGATCAGATTCCTGATCGAAATCAAATTTCGCCAATGTATAATTAACTCCTAAATCCAATATTTTAAACAATTTTGTATTTAAACCAATAGTAAACCCATAAGACGATACATCTGCTCTGGAATTGGTGTATGTCTGAAAGATTTCAAAATTACCAGTAGCGATATCAACTACTCCCGATAGGTCTGCAGTAGTACCTGAAATAGGCGTCACCACAACTGTATTACTGATGAAATCTTCGTAACTACTATAATATCCTGCCACATCTACTGAAATTTTCCCAAACACGCCACGGTATCCCAAATCAAACGACTTAATCTTTTCGGGTTGCACCAATCCGGTTGTAATCGGTTCCAAAAGAGCTGGATTTCCTGTCGCAGCAAAAGCACTTACCGATGATGATGTATAAGAATCACTATACACCTTTCTTCCTGTTAATTCAGTATTCGGTAAGTCACGGTCTAAGTTATCGGGAGATGACCCTACCAAAATAGCACGTCCTGCATCAAGCCCAATAAATAAATCCTGAGTAGTTGGATTTCTAAATCCTGTTTGAAATGAACTTCTGAAGTTGTGATTTCTCGAAGCACCTGCAGAATAGGTTACCGAAGCCCGTGGTGACACATTACCGTCAAAAAATTCATTCTTGTCATAACGAATAGAGGCCTGAAGTTTAAGTCTGTCATCCAATAATTTTTTAATGGCCTGCACATAGGCTCCATATTCACTGTATTTGATTGGGCCATTGTAATCTGTAAATATCGTTCCCTGAGAATTCAAAGAATACTGACGATAAGAACCCCCTACCTGAAGGTCCCATTTGTCATCGAGTAACCTGGCAAAATTATAATTTCCTTCACCTACATACATTTTTGTTTTATCAATGAATTTAGATCCAGTATTAAGGTCACCATCAGAGGTGATCTCATCAAATAATTGATTGAATAATTCTGAGCCTGGTTTTGGTGTTGTTGTTTCATCTGAATCAGCAAATAATCTTGCTGAAGTATGCGCCTGATCGTTATTCGCACCACCCAATACAGCCTGTACATATCCTCCTGCATAAGCCCCAAACCATTCTGCTGCTCTGTATTTCGCCATATTAATTCCCGTAAAACGCATGTCGTAAGAATCTCCCGCATCTTCAGTGGTCATATAACCTCTTAAAAAGAAGTCATCGTTTCTGATTTCAAGTCTATGTTGTTGTAATAAGAAGTTTTTAATCGAATATCTGTTTGTCCCTTGATAGATGGTTGATCCATATCCTCCCCTGGTATTAAAAATGATCTCAAGATCATCTCCCTTTGGCCGGTAATGGAAAGAAGCATCGTATTTCAAGCTTTCGGCATTATAATCTGTAAAGGCCTGCTCAAGATAACCTGTTCTTGCAACATTCACCGCAGGAACGAGGTTACTGGCTCCCCCGGGTAAAATTCCCATGGCCTCCAATTGCTGTGCCACTTCATTTAAGTTCGTGTTATTGGCGTCAAGTGACACCTCATCTCCATAAATGTTAAGACCATCGTGTGCCGGGCTCGATCTAAACGGCAAAATCTCATCAGGTTCACCCACTGAAGTATTTGCATTTGAATACATCGCATCATCATTCGCATACCAATCAGTTCCTTTTAAATAAGAAAGTGAAACCTTAGCGGCAAACTTCTCACTAAACGCATGAGCCAGCCTTACGCCAATGTCATAAAAAACATTGTCACCAGCTGCTTTTTGCATCGTCAATCCTGTTTTTACATACGAACTCACTCCTTGCGTATCAAAGGGACTTCTAGTTGTCATAAATAAAATTCCATTAAATGCATTCGCACCATATAAGGCGGAGGCAGCACCTGGAATAATCTCCACACTTTGCAAATCCAGCTCATTGACTCCTACCAGATTACCCATCACGAAGTTTAATGCTGGCGAAGCGTTATCCATACCATCTACCAATTGTACAAACCTTTCATTTGAAAAAGTAGCGAAGCCACGTGTGTTAACAGAGTTAAATGTTAAACTTCCCTTGTTTATGTCAATGCCCTTTAAATTTTCAAGTCCATCATAAAAACTTGCAGAAGTAGAACTTTTCAGGTCTCTGATGCCGATTTTTTCAATCGTTACAGGAGACTCCCGGATGCTTTCCGGCGTTCTTGATGCAGAAACCACTATTTCATCCAATGACGTTTCGTCTTCTGCAAGAACAATTTGCAGTTCCTGATTATCAGATGTGACCTCAACAGTTTGACTTTGATATCCTACAGATGTTATTTCAACATTAAAAGGAACATCGTCATTAACTTTCAGGCTAAATTTTCCATCAAAATCCGTCGAGACCCCGACAAACTTTCCCACTACCCTTATATTGACACCGGGTATTGGTTCTTCAGTGTTTGAATCAATTACCGTTCCGGTAATCGAAGTCTGTCCAAACATAATCGACCCGCAGAAGAGCACGAGAACGGCTAAAATCTTGTTCATAAAATAAATTTGTGTAAGTTAAGAATAGGGAAAAATACAATTTTTTTCGAATTTCACTTAATTTTTAACGAAAAATATGATAAATGGTAAAAATTACCCCCCTGAATTTTTAAATATGAATTAATTGATTCTAATTTTATGAGAAGACATTTTGTTACCTCGTTTAACACTAAGTATATAAATACCTCCAGCGACATCCTGCAAATTCATTTCCTGCTCAAAATCATTTGACAGATTCTTATAGGTTTTCTGAACGACCTTTCTTCCGAGCACATCATAAACAAAAACATCTACGTCTCCAGCATCTTCAGATTGAAATTTGATTATAAATTTACCTGTTGAAGGATTTGGAAAAACCGTAAAATCATCAAAAACATAATTGTTAACACCCAAGACAGCCTCTGAACTGCAAATTTCCAAACTCCAGGCTTGTAAAAAGCCGCTGTCGGCTTCAGCATCATCAACAACTTTTAGGGTCCAGTTGCCCTGAGTATTCTCACCATTAAACACCGAGAACTCTTCGTTAGGCTTAATTATTCCCGAAATACCAGGACTCTCACTGTTACAGGAGCTTAAGGGGTCTCCTGAATCTGTTATTATCACCTGAATATCATCTGCTGCACCACAAGCCCCACTGATCAATTCTATCACGGTTCCTTGCGGGCTTTCAAGTGTAATGGTCAAATCTTCAAGATACGTATGGGTAATCCCAGGTTGATCATCTGTATCAGGTTGATCGTCTTTCGATATCAGGATCACCTTAATATCCTCCACATTGACATTCTCCGATATATTTATCACAGAAGATACTCCTTCTCTGTCATTATCCGGAATGGCTACCGGAGTATCAACAGCGTCGTAGATAGTGCAAATTTCATTAAATTGGCCAATTGAGAAGCTATTTGTATTCAAAGAAAAGAAATTATTCCCTATAGCCTCAACCATAACAAAACACTGCGAAACCTTGATTTCAGGTACTGTAATGATTTGCGATCCGTCATTAGGTACATTTGCAGCCAAAACGGTCGAAAAAGTTTTACCCCAATCTGTAGACAATAAGATATTCACTTGTGACACATTCAATCCATTTGCATCCGTTCCTGCAACATCCCAGGTAACCAGTTCTTGTGTATCAGCGGTCCAGACAAGCTCATCCGTATTTTGAGAAGTCACCAAAAACGGTCCTGCCGCGTCTGTAACAGTTACTTTCAAATCATCTGAAGCCACTTGACCCGCTTCAATATTATTGTCTCTAACGGTGAGCAAAAAATTCAATTCTCTTGCCACATTTGGCGTTACTTCCCATGTAGAAGAGACCACACCGGTAGCAAGCGTATTCAAACTAGGTAAATATCTCACAGGGTTCAAGGACGGCACATGCGCCCTGTATGAAGCTCCTGACGTAGAGAATTCACTCGGTGGTGCTATTGTAATTTCATTGTCTATTTGTTCCCATGAAAAAGTTATCAGATCCCCGTCGGCGTCTGATCCAGAGCCCACTAACTTAAAAGGAGTTCCCCTAGGTATGGTAAAATCTTCTCCTGCATCTACTAAGGGCACGTTCTGATTTAACAAAAGGTCCAACTCTTCTGCACAGCCACCACCTGTAACTCCTGTAACGTAAGCTCGTATCTCCTCAATGCTGATGATGTGAAAATAGGGATCAACACTTCCCTGTACATTTTGTAAACCGCAAAGCCCGGCATAAGACATTAAGGAGGAACCGCTACCGGTTTCTATAGCAGTTGCTTCATTTCTTTGATCGCCATCTCCACATGTACCTTGATCTCCATTAAAGGTATGATTAGCCCCAAACTGATGCCCCATTTCGTGCGCCACAAAGTCAAAATAAAAGAAATCGTCTGTGGGCTCAGGTAAACCTGTGACTCCTCTTGCCTTAACACCATCACGACATATAACAGATAAACTGGCAACCCCACCTCCTCCGGTACTGAAAACGTGGCCAATGTCATAATTTTTGGGTTCGATAACAGCGTCACAATTAGCCTGATTTTCACCTAACATGGTTGGTCCTTCAAAATTTGTATAGGGATCGGTGTTCGGATCAAGGTATATAAGATCGTCATTATTGGCCACGAGCTGCATCGTAACGGCCAGATCGTTTTCAAAAATAGCATTGACCTTAGTCATAGCAGTCGTCATGGCAGCCAAGACCACTGCTTTCTTTTCGGCATCAGTTCCATTTCCTGAATTTTGTTCTTCAATATGAAATTGTGAATACTCACCGGTGCCAGCCAAAGCAAGCCTGTAGGTTCTTAATTTCAGATCATCAGTGATCTTTAAAAAGCTCGATTTAAAAAGCTCTTTACTACTTCCGGTTAAACATTCAAAATCGCGCTCTACATCGAGGTCGGTTCCATAAAAGATTCTGTATTTCTTCTTATCCTTAGTAAGTGGTTCTATATATTGTACTTCTCCTTTTACATCCATAATAATGGCATGTAACCCGAGCTCATTGATACTAAAACGTATTCTTTTAGAACCATCCTTTTCAGAAACACCCGCATAAGATTTGTTTTGAGGATATTTTTTCTCCAGTTCAGGATGCATCACTGAGGCCTCTTTTATCAGATACGTCAACATTTGTCCATTTCCATCGGGGAAAACTATTCTCGTATTAGACCGACCGGCATACAATCTTTTATTTGGTGCAGCTTTTAAATCTTCTTTTAAAGCAGTCAATTCTAAGGCAAAAGGTTTGTATTGTTTCAGGTTAACTTTTCTTTTCATTTCTGAATTACGAATACCTGTTTCACTTATTCTGGACCATAAATTTCTCTGCTGAGCAAACAAAATATTAGTAAAGAAGAAAAGTAAGAGTGTGAAATATTTAAGATGATTTTTAATCATTATTATACCTGTTATGAATTGAGGGATTACAAAACTATGAATTTTTTAATTAGTGGTTCAAGCAAATCAATTGAAAAATGAAGCGCTTCGACCTGTTGCAGTCCTTCTGAAATCAAAAAAATGAAGGTAATCAATGAAATCATAAGGATATTTTGAATTGTATTTTTCGTCAAGAAACTTTCTTCAAAGCTTTGAAAAAGCTATTTTTGCTTCAATAATATAAGATCAGTCATTTTATTTTATGGAACGGTCGTAACTATTTTACATGAGACATTGTATCATACTAGTTTTCATTTTTGTCCTTTCTTCCTGTGCCGCAAATAAGGAGCAGGGAAAGGAAAAGAAGCAAATCATTCCTCCACCCCATATCAATTGTCCTGAAGATGGAAATTGTTCTTTTGAAGTTTTAAAGAATTCAACCTTGAACCTTCTGTATGACAGTACTGGTAAAATGTACCCTGAGATCACAACAGGAAATAAGACTGTTATTAAATTTCATTATAAGCGAAAGGTAGGGAAGGATGAAGTCGACAGTAGTTATTCAGAGTATGTTTATCTTGAATTTGATCAGAGTGAAAGGCAAATTATTCTCAAAGACATAGAGCTTAAAAAAGTAAAAATGATATTTGGACGAATTTGTTATTGTAAGGGGTCTATGGGTTATTTTCCAATACAGCAGGGTAGCTTATTCTTGTTCCACAGAGAAGGTAATTTGCAGATCAGAACTTCTTTTAAGGTGAACAAAGTGCCTCAGATTATTGATCAAATAGACGAAAATATAAATTATTAATACCCCCTTAGTGAGAGTTCATCAATCCATTGAAAATTATGATCATAAAGATCAGTCATCCGTACTCACCATTGGAACCTTTGACGGGGTGCACATTGGCCATCAAAAGATCATTGAAAGGTTGAATGAAATCAAAAAAAACCGATTCGAAAAATCGATGATACTCACTTTTTATCCTCATCCGAGAAGGGTTCTTGACCATAGTAACGACATTAAGATGCTCACAACAATGGGGGAGAAAATTCAGCTATTGGAAAAATTCGGTCTTGACAATCTCATCATCGAGCCTTTTACCAAGGAATTCTCCAGACTTTCGGCCCTTGATTTTGTGAGAAATATACTTGTTCACCAATTGCAACTTAAAAGGTTAGTGATAGGCTATGATCATCATTTCGGGAAGAACAGGGAAGGAAATTTTGAACAACTTACTGAATATGGTGAACTATACGGTTTTATCGTCGAAAAAATATCAGCTCAGGAAATCGAAAATGTATCGGTAAGTTCGACCAAAATCAGAAAAGCCATAGAAAGTGGAGATATGATTACAGCCAACAAATTCCTTGGGTATAACTATCTATTGACTGGAAGGATTATTAAAGGTCAAGGTGTAGGCAGAAAAATCAATTTTCCCACGGTCAATTTAGACATAGAGGAAGATTATAAATTGATCCCGAAAAAAGGCGTCTATGTAGTTCAAGCGCATTTCAACAGCGAATCTGTATTTGGCATCATGAACATTGGCTATAGACCCACAGTTGGTGGTAAAGGCCAAACCATTGAAATCCACCTTCTCGATTTTCAAAGAGATCTTTACGGCAGTAAAATGCAGATTGAGGTGTTGCAGCGCTTAAGAGATGAACAAAAATTTGAAAGCATCGAAGAACTGGCTGTGCAAATATCTAAAGATGAAAAATCGGCCAGGAATTGGCTAATGAATTCCAAATAAGCTTTATTTCTTACAAGCGCATTACTTATCTTTGCAAGTCAAAAAATAGCATATGTTATCATTACCCTACATTCGTGAAAATAAAGATCTGATTATTAAGGGTCTTGCTGTTAGAAATTTTAAAAATGCCGAAGCCCTGATCGATAAAGTTCTTGATGCCGACAGTAAGAAACGTTCGGCTCAAACCGAACTGGACAATACTTTGTCAGAAAGCAATAAAATTTCAAAAGAAATAGGGAAATTATTTAAATCAGGAGAGGTTCAAAAAGCAAACATCGCCAAGGAAAAAACTGGACAGCTAAAGGAGAGCTCTAAAGTTTTGTCTGAGCTGCTTAGCTCAATTGAAACAGAACTGAACGAATTGCTGTATCAGATCCCTAATATTCCTAATGCCCTTGTTAAGTCAGGAAGTTCTGAAGAAGATAATGAAGTGGTATTCAAAGAAGGTGACATCCCAGAGCTTCATGATAAGGCAATGCCTCATTGGGATCTGTGTAAAAAATATGACATCATTGATTTTGAACTGGGAAATAAGATCACCGGAGCAGGTTTTCCTGTTTACAAAGGAAAAGGAGCAAAGCTGCAACGTGCATTAATTGCTTATTTTCTCGATAAAAATTCGGACGCGGGCTATACTGAGGTACAACCACCTTTATTGATCAATGAAGCTTCCGGGTATGGAACCGGACAATTGCCTGATAAAGAGGGGCAAATGTATCATGTTGGCATCGATAATCTTTACCTTATTCCAACAGCGGAAGTACCTGTTACTAATTTTTACAGGGATGTGTTGCTTAAGGAAAGCGATTTTCCAATTTGTAATACCGCCTATACACCTTGCTTTAGAAGAGAAGCCGGTTCATATGGTGCGCACGTAAGGGGATTGAATCGATTACATCAGTTTGACAAGGTTGAAATTGTACGGATTGAACATCCAGAAAGGTCTTATGAAGCACTTGATGGAATGGTTGAACACATTAAAGGCATCTTACAGGAATTAAAGCTACCCTACAGAATTTTGCGTCTCTGTGGAGGGGATTTAGGTTTCACAGCAGCGCTAACCTATGATTTTGAAGTTTTTTCAACAGCTCAGAACAGATGGCTTGAAATTAGTTCTGTTTCTAATTTCGAGACATTTCAGGCAAATCGATTAAAACTGCGTTTTAAAAATAAAGGTGGGAAAAGTCAATTGGCACATACACTCAATGGTAGCTCCCTCGCTTTACCGAGAGTTTTGGCCGGACTTTTAGAGAATTGTCAAACCGAAAAAGGTATTGCGATACCCAAGGTATTGCAGGCCTATACCGGTTTTGATATGATCGATTAATACAATAGACAAATTCGATCTAAAGGCATTAAGCTACGCAGCATCCAATAATTTCTTGTAGTGATTCATAATTAATAAATCATTCAAGTAATCATTGATCTGACCATTTTTCATATGGTTCGTTGCACTTTGCTTAGCTCTTTCGTAAAATGTTTTTACTTCGTTCATAACTTTAAGGTTTTTGTTACTGTCGTCTTATATTATTTAAGACTGTTGTTTTCAATTAACGTTACATTTTGCAATTTATTTTATTAAAACATTAACATTGTTCAGAATTTCTAATGAGATTGTCTAATTTTTTAAGACAATACTAATAATTTTAACGAATATTACGAATTAGATAATTCGTGAAAATGAAAGGAAAAGCATACTTTTAACCATTCGTATTATGAGGTTCGCAATCATTGTCATATTCATTCTTGTTTCCATAAAGGGCAACGCACAAAGCGCAGAACTGGCCAATGCCTATTTTAGAAAAGGAGAATATAAAAAAGCCATCCTATTGTATAAACCCCTTTTCGAAAACAATCCGATACGGCAGGATTATTTTAAATCGCTAATGACTTGTTATCAGCAGGTTGAATCTTTTAGTGAAGCACAAGCGCTTATTGAAGAACAGATTGAGAGATTTCCCGAACAGGTCTATCTCTACATTGAGTTAGGATACAATTACCAATTACAGGGCAACACGACCTTGGCAGAACAATACTATGACCAGTCTTTAGAGTATGTGAGACAAAGACCCAATTACGCTTTTATGATAGGTAGATCCTTTAGGCAGAATCATCTGCTGGATCAGGCTTTACGCTCGTATCAAATTGCAAAACAGCTCAATCCAAAGTTAAACACCGAGATTAGTGAGGCTCAAATTTATGGGGAGAAGGGCGACTTGGAAAAGATGTTTGATCTCTATCTCGATCTTGTCGATAAAAATGAGAACTACTTTTCAACAGTTCAGCGATATGTTGCGAGTTTCATTACTAATGATAAAACTGACCCAAATAATGTGCTTTTTAGAAAACTCCTGTTAAAAAGAGCTCAGGCGAATCCCAAAGATGCATGGAATATTCTGCTGAGTTGGTTATTTATGCAACAGCAAGATTATAAAAAAGCACTCACTCAAGAGAAATCATTATTCAACCGAAAGCCAGGAAGCCTTGAAAGGATAAGAGAAATAGGATACCTTTCGTTTGAGAATAAAGACTTTGAAACGGCTAAAAATGCATTTGAATTCATGTTATCTAAGGCTGAAGAAGTAATTATGAATCAACAATCTGCTTTATTTGCTGAAATATACTTGTTGAAAATTGAAAATGTATCTATAAAAAAAGGGGGGAATAGAAATAGTATTGAAGCAAAATTCGAGCAACTCATCCTCAATTATGGATATGGTGAAGAGACGTTAGAATTGCATCTTGCCTTTGCAAATTTCTTAACCTATGATATTGATAAGCCAGAAAAAGCCATCCAGCATCTTGAAAAAATTTCGGAAAGTGCCAATACTCCTTTTGAAAAGGGATTGATTGAAATGAAAATTGCTGACATTCTCGTGTTTACAGATCAATTTAATCAGGCTTTGATTATGTATACCAAGATACAATATGACTTAAAAAATAGCGAACTGGCGCAGGAGGCCAGATTTAAGGTGGCGCGTACCTCTTATTTTAAGGGTGACTTTCAATGGGCTCAAAATCAATTGAAAGTGTTGAAATCTTCCACATCGCAACTTATTGCCAATGACGCCTTGGAATTAAGCCTGAAAATTAGCAATAATATTGACAAAGACAGTTTGAATGAGGGCCTTCAAATATATGCCAGGGCCGAATTATTAGGCTTTCAGCAAAAATACAAGCAGGCTATAGATACGCTATCCTATGTTTTGACTCAATTCAAAGGTCGGAAAATTGAAGATGATGCGTTATTTAGTCAGGCTGCATATTACCACAAACTCGGAGATTACGCGGCAGCCGAGGTCAATTTGTTAAGCCTATTAGATTTTCATCCAGAAAGCTTATTATTTGATGATAGTATCTTCAAACTTGGGATATTGTACAGAGACCACCTCAATGATCCGGAAAAGGCAAAAGCAATGTTCGAACGCATCATTTTTGAGTTTCCGTCAAGCATCTATTTAGTAGATGCAAGAGTCTCTTTTAGAAAATTGAGAGGAGATGAATTGTAGCTTTGGCAAAAGACCGGATTCGAAACCAAAACCATCAAAAAAGGATTATTAAACGAATAAACCTACCTTTAATTTTTAATTAAATACCATGTATATTTATAATGTAACCTTAAATGTTGACGAAAGCATTCACGATAACTGGATCATTTGGATGCAAGATATCCATATCCCGGAAGTTCTGGCTACCGGAAAATTTACAAAGGCCCTTATGAGTAAGGTGCTGGTTAAAGAAGAGCTGGGAGGCATTACCTATTCGGTACAATATACTTGTTCCTCGAAAGAGCTTCTACTTAAATACTATGAAGAAGACGCTCCGCGCCTTAGGGAGGATATCTATAAAAAGTTTGGTAACAAGTTCGGAGCTTTCAGAACAGAAATGAAAATCGTCAAGGAATTTTTTAATTAATCATCTTGAATAAATATGACCGTTAGAGCCAAAAAACATTTGGGCCAACATTTCCTGAAAGATGAAGCAATCGCGTCTAAAATTGCCGACAGCTTATCCTTTGAAGGATACAAAAACGTGCTGGAGATCGGACCAGGGATGGGTGTATTGACAAAGTACCTTCTCAAAAAAGATATAACCGTTTGGGTAGTCGAGATTGATTCTGAATCAATTGAGTATTTGAAAACCCATTACCTCGATCTTTCAGATAGAATAATAAATACTGATTTCTTAAAAATGGACCTCAGTGCCTATTTTAAGGGGGTTCCTCTGGCTATTATTGGTAATTTTCCTTATAACATATCCACTCAGATCGTTTTTAAAGCTATCGAATACCGGGATCATGTCCCTGAATTCAGCGGCATGTTTCAAAAAGAAGTCGCAAAAAGGATCACTGCCGGGCCGGGAAGCAAAATTTATGGCATTCTTTCTGTGCTGACACAGGCTTTTTTCGAAGTCGAATATTTGTTCACCGTAGCTCCAACCGTTTTCAACCCTCCACCTAAAGTAGATTCAGGGGTTATTCGGCTGATAAGAAAAATGGATTACACGCTACCTGTTGATGTGCCATTTTTCTTCAGAGTGGTAAAAACAGCTTTTAACCAACGGCGAAAAACCTTGCGCAACAGTTTAAAATCTTTCCAGATATCAGATAAATTGAAGGAAGATGTTATATTTGCTCAACGACCTGAACAATTAAGCGTTCAGCAGTTCATCGAATTAACAAAAAGTCTTGCCAAAGATGGGATCAGAGATCACTAAAGAATTTCTTGAGAAAATTGAAGTGCTTATAAGCGCAAAAAAAGAAAAGACTTTACTGACATTATTATCAGAAGAGCACCCAGCTGACATTGCCGAAATATTAGAAGATCTTGGGCCTAGAGATGCTACCTATCTTTTTAAACTTCTTGACCCTGAAGTTTCAGCTGAGGCATTGTTGGAGGTAGATGAAGATGACAGGGAAAAAATTCTAAAAAGCCTTTCGGCTGAGGAAATTGCCTTCGAAATAGATGAACTTGACACTGATGACGCGGCCGATGTCATTTCTGAACTTCCGGAGGAGCGTGTTCATAAGGTTATTTCGGAAATTGAAGATGACGACCATGCCAAAAGTATTGTTGAGCTTTTACGTTATGAAGAGGGAACCGCTGGTAGTTTGATGGCAAAGGAATTGATAAAGGTTAAGGAGACATGGTTGGTGCCTGCTTGTGTAAGGAAAATGAGGTCACAGGCACAGGAAGTGAGAAGGGTACATTCTATTTATGTCGTCGACCAGGAAAACCATCTTATAGGTAGATTGTCGCTTAAAGATTTACTTGTGGCTTCACCAAAAGACCATATCTCCAGCATCTATATTCCAAAAGTGGATTCAGTGCATGTCAATGACAAGGGAGAAGATGTTGCCAGGCTCATGCAAAAATATGATCTGGAAGCCATTCCAGTTGTAGATGACGATAATGTGCTTATTGGAAGAATTACGATTGATGATATTGTTGACCTGATTAAAGAAGAAGCTGAAAAAGATTATCAAATGGCAGCTGGTATTACAGAAGATATCGATGCTGATGACAGTATATTAGATAAAACCAAAGCAAGATTACCCTGGTTGATTCTTGGTCTTGTAGGTGGTTTAGCTGCCGCCGCCATTATGGGCGGATTTGAAGATGCTTTGACGCGTTTTCCAGAATTGTTCTTTTTTACTCCCTTGATCGCGGCCATGGCAGGAAACGTTGGGGTGCAGTCTTCAGCAATTATCGTGCAGGGTTTGGCAAATGATGATATTAAAGGAAGTATGGTTAACAGGATGTTCAAAGAAATTGGGCTGAGTATTGTTAATGGAATCATTCTGGCAGCCCTGATCTTTGTTTTTGGGTTTTTTCTAAACTATAATATCAATATCAGTATTACAATTTCAATCTCCCTTATTATTGTGATTATTATGGCCTCTCTTATTGGTACTTTTGTGCCCTTGATCCTTGACAAAAACGGAATTGATCCGGCCGTTGCGACTGGTCCGTTTATTACCACCAGCAATGATATTTTTGGAATCTTCATTTTCTTTTATATCGCAAAGTTGGTTCTTGGTTTTTAAACAGTTTTGAAGCACTTTTGACTGCGCTTAACTTTATCTGTTTTCAGCTTTTTTACTAGGCAATTTTGCTTAATTTTGCCATTCATTAATTGCAGCTATGTCGGAAATTAAAAAATCTCTCAATTTTTTAGAGCAAATCATTGAGGAAGACCTTGCAAAAGGAATGGAAAGGTCTCTATTAAAATTCAGGTTCCCGCCGGAGCCAAATGGATATTTACACATAGGACACGCAGCGTCCATCTGCCTAAATTTTGGGCTAGGGAACAAATATGATGCCCCAGTCAATCTTCGTTTCGACGATACCAATCCTGAAAAAGAAGAGCAGGAATACGTTGATGCCATAAAAAAGGACATCAAATGGCTAGGATTTGAATGGGCTGAGGTACTGTATTCTTCTGATTATTTCCAACAATTATTCAACTGGGCAGTGATACTGATCAAACAAGGCAATGCCTATGTTGATGATCAGACCTCTCAAGAAATCGCTGAACAAAAAGGAACACCAACACAAGCCGGAACAAATAGCCCTTTTAGGGATAGAACTGTTGAAGACAATCTTGCCCTGTTTGAAAAAATGAGAAATGGAGATTTAGAAGAAGGGTCTCACGTTTTAAGGGCCAAGATAGATATGGCATCCTCCAATATGCTGATGCGCGATCCATTGATGTACAGGATCTTGAAAAGAGCACATCATCGCACAGGAGAGAACTGGAAGATCTATCCTATGTATGACTGGACCCATGGTGAGTCTGACTATATTGAACAGATCTCTCATTCTCTATGTACCTTAGAATTCAAAAATCACAGAGAATTATACGATTGGTTTCTCGATCAGGTTTATGATCAAAATAGCGTAAGACCTAAACAAAGAGAATTTGCCAGAAGGAACCTTAGTTACACGGTAATGAGTAAAAGAAAACTACTTCAACTCGTTAAGGAAGGACATGTAAATGGCTGGGACGACCCTAGAATGCCTACCATATCAGGTCTAAGAAGGCGTGGATATACACCTAAATCAATTCGCGATTTTAGTGAGACAGCAGGTATCGCCAAAAGAGACAACGTAACCGATCTGGCTTTGCTTGAATTTCATATTCGAACAGAATTGAACAAAACCGCACCAAGAGTAATGGCCGTGGTTAATCCGGTAAAATTAGTCATTACAAATTATCCGGAAGGAAAGGAAGAATTACTCACAGCCGAAAATAATCCGGAAGATGAAGATGCAGGAATCAGAACAGTTCCTTTTTCAAGAGAATTATATATCGAAAAGGAAGATTTTAGAGAGGTGGCCAATAAAAAATTTTTCCGTCTGAAACTGGGCAAAGAAGTTCGATTAAAAAACGCTTATATCATTCAGGCCAATTCGGTGGTGAAAGATGACAATGGTGAGGTCATTGAAATTCATTGTACCTATGATGTCGATTCTAAAAGTGGCAGTGGCAGCGAAGCGAGCATGAGAAAAGTAAAAGGTACCATTCATTGGGTTTCAATAGAACACGCTTTGGAAGCGGAAGTCAGGTTATATGACAGATTGTTCACCGATGAGGCTCCTGATTCACATAAGGAGAAAGATTTTAAAGAATTCATCAATCCTGATTCACTTAAAGTAATAGAAAAGGCCTATGTGGAACCCAGTCTGGCAACAGTTTCAAACGGAGACAGTGTTCAGTTCCAGCGATTGGGTTATTTTAATGTAGACCCTGATTCTACCAATGCCAAATTGGTTTTTAACCGCACGGTTGCTTTAAGGGATTCCTGGGCAAAAATTGAACAAAAAAGATAACTTTTTTATTGTAAATTGTTCAAATCTTGAAAACAGTCGAACAAATAAAGCTTCCCATTCTGAAGGAAATGGAATTCTTTGAAACAAAATTCAAAGCTTCCATGATCTCCAACGTTTCCCTGCTCAATAGAATCACGCATTATATCGTTAGGCGAAAAGGAAAACAAATGCGTCCTATGTTCGTTTTTTTGGTAGCAAAAATGGTCTCTAATGGTCAATTCAAGGAGCGAACCTATAGAGGCGCATCAATTATAGAATTGATTCACACAGCTACTTTGGTGCATGATGATGTGGTTGATGACAGTAACAGGCGTCGTGGCTTTTTCTCATTAAACGCACTTTGGAAAAACAAAATTGCCGTATTGGTTGGTGATTACCTTCTTTCCAAAGGACTTTTATTATCCATAGACAACGATGATTTTGACATTCTAAAGCATATATCTATTGCCGTAAGGGAAATGAGTGAAGGAGAATTACTGCAAATTGAGAAAGCCAGGCAGCTGGATATTACAGAAGAAGTGTATTTTGAGATCATCAGAAAAAAAACAGCCACTCTTATAGCGGCCTGCACCGCCATTGGTGCTACTTCTGTTGACGCTCCAAAGGATGAGGTCGAGAAAATGAGAAAATTCGGTGAATTGATCGGTATTGCCTTTCAGATCAAGGATGATCTTTTCGATTATTCTGAAGAAAAAATCGGGAAACCCACAGGAATCGATATTAAGGAGCAAAAAATGACACTACCGTTGATCTACACTCTCAACCACTGTTCGAAAAAGGAACGCAAATGGCTCATCAATTCGGTCAAGAACCGCAACAAAGATAAAACCAGGGTGAAAGAGGTCATTGAATTTGTAAAACAAAATGGGGGAATAGAATATACGATTCAAAAAATGAATGAGTACCAACAAAGGGCTCTTGATATTTTAAATGACTACCCCGAATCTTCCTACAAAGAATCTTTACTTACAATGGTGACCTACGTGATTGACAGGGAAAAATGATCTTAACAATTCATGGCATAGCTTTTGAGAGTTGATAAACAATTATTATCAGATCCAGTTTATGAAAAAATTCTCTCTTCTTGCGCTTGTCATTTTAATCTATTCTTGTAGCAGTGATTTTGATTTTGAAACAAACGACAGAGTGATCTATACTACTGATGAGGAGGGCGACCCTGTTATTGAAAATATTAAAGATAACGAAGAGGTCCAGGAGGACTTTCAGTTTGGTTTAGGGGGTGGATTCTGTTATGGATTTGGCACACCGGATGCGCCGGTTGCAGAAATTGATATTGATATCCAAATGCCGAGTGACTATGATATTTCCGAATTCTTACCTGAGGTTGGATCTCAAGGCAAACAGGGTTCCTGCGTAGCATGGGCAACTGGATACTATCTAAAAAGTTATCAGGAAAATTATGAGGATTTTGAAAATGGTATACTCAACATGGACAATCAGATGAGCCCGGCTTATATTTACAATCAAATTAAAGTAAGTGATTGTAGTGCCGGTTCGGTTATTCAAGATGCCCTTGACACCATTAAAAACCAGGGAATTGCTGATTGGGCGATTATGCCTTATAATCAAAACGACTGTGAGACGCAGCCCAATGACCTGCAAAAAACATTGGCAGAACCAAATAGAATAGATGGCTATTTTTATCTTGATGAAAATCTCGCTTTGGAACAAACCAAGGCCTACTTGCTAAATGACCAACCTGTTGTAATTGCTGTTACAATTGACAGAAGTTATTTTGGAGCCAGAGATAAGGACGGAATTTATGTCTATAGAAAATTCGAATCTGGAGATGGAGGACATGCCATGCTGGTTGTGGGATACGACGATGATATGAACGCCTTCAAAGTGGTGAACTCCTGGGGTAAAGGATGGGGAAATCAGGGCTTTGTCTGGATAGACTATAAAGCCTGGCAAGAGACAGCCGATGTGAATTCGGACTTTAAGATTTTATGTGAAGCCTGGATTACCAATGATATTATTGTAAATTAGCCTGCTTCACTTTGATGAAGTTCCAAAAGCTCCTCAAGATAATCCCTTGTATTACTCAATCTGGGGATCTTGTGTTGTCCTCCGAGTTTGTCTTTGCTTTTTAACCATTCATAAAAGAGACCTTTCGGAGCCTTATGAACTCTTGGCATTCCTATCGTCATATCGAGATATCTTTTGGCTTCATAATCTGAATTCAATTCTTTGAGTGCCTGGTCAAGACAATTTGCAAAATCTTCCACATTCTCGGGAGGATTTTTAAACTCAATGAGCCATTCATGACCACCACTTTTATCTCCATTCATAAAAATGGGAGCCACGGTAAAATCCATTACAGTTGCATTAAATTTTGAGCAGGCTACTTCCAATGCATCCTCTGCATTTTCAATGACCAATTCTTCTCCAAATACATTGATAAAATGCTTCGTTCTTCCAGTGATCTTGACTCTAAATGGTTTAAGATTGGTAAACTTGATCGTATCTCCAATCAGGTATCGCCATAATCCGGAATTGGTGGAAATGACTATAGCATAATTAATGCCTTCTTTGACCTGTTCCAAAGGAATTGCAACAGAATCTTCACCCTTATATTTGTCCATTGGGATAAACTCATAAAATATTCCATAATCGAGCATTAACAGCAGCTCATCAGAACCGTTACGGTCTTGAATGGCAAAGAAACCCTCTGATGCATTATACGTTTCGTAGTAGCGAAAATTCTTTTTAGGAATCAGTTTTTCATATTGCTCCTTGTAGGGTTTAAAATTAACCCCTCCGTGAAAATACACCTCCAGGTTTGGCCAAACCTCCAGGATATTATCCTTTCCGGTAACCTCGAGTACCCTGTTAAGCAGCACCAGCATCCACGACGGCACCCCAGTCAAGCTGGTAATATCTTCCTTGATTGTTTCATTAATAATAGCGTCCATTTTGGCTTCCCATTCGGTCATCAAGGCTGTTTTCTGCCTTGGAGCACTGCTAAAATCAGCCCAGAAGGGCAAGTTTTCTATAATGATGGCAGACAGGTCACCAAAATAAGTGTCATTGTCTTCATATATGGCTGAGCTCCCTCCTAACCTAAGGCCTTTGCCTTTAAAGATCTCAGTATCTTCATTATTATTGATAAATAAACAAAGCATATCCTTTCCAGCCTTCATGTGACAGTCGTCTATGGCTTCATCGCTCACAGGGATAAATTTACTTTTTGCATTCGTGGTACCACTTGATTTGGCAAACCATTGAATTTTTGATGGCCAGAAAACATTCTGTTCTCCCTTCCTGTTCCTTTCGATCAAAGGTTCTATACTCTCGTATTGTTGGATCGGAACATTTTCGGCAAAGGAAGCATAACTTCTTATGTCTTTAAAACCATATTTTTTACCCAGAAAAGTGTGTTTAGCTTCAGAAAGTAATTCATACAATACTTCGTTCTGAACCTCCACAGGATGTTGTAAAAACATATCAACCTGATACTTTCGCTTTTTTAAAATCCACGACAAAACGGTATTAAATAATGGAATCTGCATTGTTATGAGAACACTTTTTTATCTTACCTTTAGCCTCTAAAAATACAATTTTTATCAGTCGAATTCAATAAGTTTTTTTAAAATAAATAAATTATGGCCAAGGTTGGAATAATCATGGGTAGCGATTCAGATCTCTCGATTATGCAGGAAGCAATTGACGTACTTAAAAGTTTTGGAATAGATTCGGAGGTAGACATTGTCTCTGCTCATCGCACTCCTGAAAAATTGTTTGACTATGCAACTAAGGCTCACAAAAGAGGTTTGAAAGTAATAATTGCCGGTGCCGGTGGAGCAGCCCATCTTCCGGGAATGGTTGCTTCCATGAGTCCGTTGCCGGTGATAGGTGTTCCGGTAAAATCGAGAAATTCTATAGACGGATGGGATTCTGTTCTTTCAATCTTGCAAATGCCTGGAGGTGTACCGGTTGCAACAGTAGCTTTAGACGGCGCCAAAAATGCGGGTATCCTTGCAGCACAGATCTTAGGTTCCTCTGATGATGAGGTCCTAAACAAGATTATTGCCTTTAAGGAGGAACTCAAACTAAAAGTGATCACGGCAGCTGAAAGACTTAAACACTAAATTTTCCAGATTCCTCTACCACCCTGGAACGTAGCAACAAAATATTTTGAATAACATGAAAATGTCTTGAAAAAGGCTTTAATCAACATATATCCATGAACAATCCATTACTTAAAATATTTGATACACCTTACCAATCAGCTCCATTTTCAAGTGTAAAAAATGAACATTTTAAACCTGCTTTTGAAGCCGCAATTGAGGAAGCGAAACAGGAAATCGATCTAATCGTTGATAATCAGGAACCAGCCAGTTTTAAAAACACGCTTGTCGCTCTTGAATTTTCTGGGGACAGACTAAACCGGATATCAAGTATTTTTTTCAATCTGAATGCTGCCGAAACAAGTGAAGAAATCCAAAAGATTGCGCAGGAGGTGTCGCCCATGCTAAGCGAATTTGCCAATGACATCAGGCTGAATGAAGCATTGTTTCAAAAAATAAAATCGATTTATTTGAATAGAAGTCATTTAAATCTGGATCCTGAAGAAAGCATGCTTCTAGAGAAAAATTACAAAGCTTTTGTACGAAACGGGTCAAATCTGAATGAGGAAGACAAAAAGACCTTGAGAGATATCGATATGAAAAAATCCAAATTAGGATTAAAATTTGGTGAAAATGTTTTGGCTGAGACCAATAGTTTTGAATTGCTTATTACCAATAAAGAGCATCTTTCAGGTTTACCCGACGGAGTTATTGAAGCGGCTCGTATGCTGGCTGATGAAAAGAAAAAGGATGGATGGATCTTTACACTAGATTATCCAAGCTATATCCCATTTATGACTTATGCTGATAACAGGGCCCTACGAGAAATAATGGCAAAAGCTTTTGGAGCCAGAGGGATGCAAAATAATGAGTATGACAATCAGCAAAATGTATTGGACATCGTGAATTTAAGACATCAAAGAGCCAATTTGCTTGGTTATGCTTCACATGCCCATTATGTTTTAGAAGAGCGTATGGCAGAGAACCCTGATAATGTTCAAAGTTTTCTTAAAAAACTACTGGAAAAGGCCAAACCCGCCGCAGAGAAAGAATTCGAAATGCTGAAGAAACTTGCAAAAAAAGATGGTATTGATATCATGCAAAAATGGGATGGAGGCTATTATTCGGAAAAGTTAAAAAAAGTTCTCTTCGATCTTGATGACGAAAAACTTAAGCCTTATTTTAAACTCGAAAATGTTATCGAAGGAGTGTTTCATATTGCTGGTAAACTTTATGATCTTCATTTTGAGGCCGTATCAAACATCGATACTTACCACGAAGAGGTAAAAACCTACGAAGTAAGGAATTCTAAAGGTGAATTCATTGCCTTGTTCTATGCCGATTTCTTTCCGCGCAAAGGAAAAAGAAACGGTGCCTGGATGACCAGTTATAAGGCCCAGTGGAAAGAAGGGGAAATTAATTCAAGACCTCATGTTTCAATTGTTTGCAACTTTACAAAACCTACTAATTCAAAACCTTCTTTGCTCACTTTTAATGAGGTCACAACCCTGTTTCATGAATTTGGACATGCTTTACATGGCATGCTTGCCAATACAACCTTTCCAAATTTGTCTGGTACTAATGTGTATTGGGATTTTGTAGAGTTACCAAGTCAGATTCTCGAAAACTGGTGCTATGAAAAAGAGGCGCTTGAATTATTTGCCAGGCATTATGAAAACAAAGAACCGATTTCTATGGAATTGGTTAAAAAAATCAAAGACTCTTCAAATTTTCTGGAGGGAATAGCCACCTTAAGACAATTGAGCTTTGGCATGCTCGATATGTCTTATCACGCTCATGATCCAGAAGCCATTAAGAATATAAAGGAATTCGAAAAAAAGGCTTTTAATGAGACTCGACTTTACCCGGATGTTGATATAAATTGTATGAGTACAGCCTTCTCCCATATATTCCAGGGTGGATATTCTGCAGGGTATTACAGCTATAAATGGGCAGAGGTACTTGACGCAGATGCCTTCGAGGCATTTAAGGAAGCAAGTATTTTTAACAAGGAAGTCGCCACTAAATTCAAAGAAAACGTTTTGAGTAAGGGAGGCACTGAAAAGCCGATGACACTGTACAAAAGGTTCAGAGGAAAAGAACCAAGTGTTGATGCCCTTCTTAAAAGAGCAGGACTTTTAGCGTAATTTTCTTAAACAACTTAAAATATTGGGTTGGATGCAAAATCTTTTGAAGCTCTTAGAAACAAGAAAATCAGGGAAATCAATTTCTCAATAACTTCTTATATAAATTGAAATAACTTATTTTTGTCTGCATTAAAATAGAATACTATTTATGAAATCATATGATGTTACTGTAATTGGATCCGGACCTGGAGGATATGTGGCTGCCATCCGCTGCGCACAATTAGGTCTAAAAACAGCTTTAATAGAAAAATATAATACACTTGGAGGTACTTGCCTTAATGTGGGATGTATCCCCAGCAAGGCCTTGCTTGATTCTTCTCATCACTATGAAGATGCGGTGAAACATTTTGAAACACATGGGATCGAAATTCCAGGAGAAATCAAAGTAAATCTTGAGAAAATGATTGCCAGGAAACAGGCCGTTGTCGATCAGACCACTGGGGGTATTAACTTCCTGATGAAGAAAAACAACATAGATGTATTTCACGGACTAGGGAGTTTTAAAGACGCTACGCATATTACAATTTTTAAAGACGATAAAAGCACTGAGGAAATAACTGCCACAAATACCATCATCGCAACCGGGAGTAAGCCTTCCAATTTACCTTTTATCAACGTTGATAAAGAGCGAATCATCACTTCTACAGAGGCCTTAAAACTAAAGGAGATTCCCAAACATCTCGTGGTTATTGGAGGTGGTGTAATAGGCCTTGAATTGGGTCAGGTGTACAAAAGACTGGGAGCTGAAGTAACGGTCATTGAATATATGGACCGGATCATCCCAACCATGGATACCGCGCTTTCTAAAGAGCTGACTAAAGTTTTTAAAAAGCTTAAATTCAAGATCAATGTTTCTCATAAGGTTAAAGCCGTGAGCAGAAAGGGCAGTGAAATTACCGTATTGGCTGATGATAAAAAAGGCAATGAAGTTGAAATAAAAGGTGATTATTGTTTGGTCTCTGTTGGAAGAAGCCCTTATACGGATGGGCTGCAACTGGAAGCCGCCGGCGTAAAATTAAATAAAAGAGGGCAGATTGATGTGAATGATCATCTTCAAACTAACGTGTCTAACATTTATGCGATCGGAGATGTGGTAAGAGGAGCCATGCTGGCGCATAAAGCTGAAGAAGAAGGTACTATGGTGGCTGAAATTATTGCTGGCCAAAAACCTCATATAGATTATAACTTAATTCCAGGGGTAGTTTATACGTGGCCTGAAGTAGCATCTGTAGGAAAAACCGAAGATGAACTTAAACAAGCCGGAGTTGATTATAAAATGGGGAGTTTTCCGATGAGAGCCTTAGGTAGATCTCGCGCGAGTATGGATATAGACGGGCTCGTCAAAGTGTTGGCGGATAAAACGACCGACGAAATTCTCGGTGTTCATATGATAGGTGCCAGAGCTGCTGATATGATTGCTGAAGCTGTTGTGGCCATGGAATTCAGAGCATCAAGTGAAGATGTTGCCAGAATGAGCCATGCCCATCCTACTTATACGGAAGCTATTAAGGAGGCCTGCCTTGCTGTTGATGGAAGAGCATTGCATAGTTGATGCCCTGACAGAAATAAAATCAATTCATAATTATTTAACGGTACTTTTTAAAATAGGTGATTACCCCCAAAACAAAATGAAAAGATTACCCTTCTTATTTCTGTTGCTCTCTTCTGTAATTTGGGCCCAGAATAATTATTCCATTAGCGGAACCATTAAGGATGGGAGTAGTGGCGAAACCCTATTCGGTGCTTCTGTTTATATAAAAGATTCTTCCATAGGTACAAATACAAATGAATACGGATTCTATTCAATTACAGTCCCTGAAGGAAACTACACCTTTGTCGTATCATATTTGGGTTTTGAAGACATCACCAAAGAAATAATTCTAAATGAGGATCAAAACCTAAACATCGAGCTCTCTGTATCAGAGAATCAGTTGAATGAGGTTATACTGAATACTGAAGATTCAGAAGTTTTCAGTCTTCGAAAGCCACAAATGAGTGTTTCAAAACTCAATGTAGCTACCATCAAACAAATGCCATCCGTCTTGGGGGAAGTGGATATCATCAAGTCTATCCAGTTATTACCTGGTGTAACAAACAACGGAGAGGGATCGGGTGGTTTCAATGTTCGAGGGGGGTCTGTAGATCAAAACCTTGTACTTCTTGACGAGACTATCATATACAACACATCTCACTTATTGGGTTTTTTCTCAATATTTAATTCAGACGCGATCAAGGATGTTAAATTATATAAGGGGAATATTCCTGCCAAATTTGGAGGTCGTGCTTCTTCCGTGCTAGATGTAAGGCAAAAAGATGGTAATAATAAAAGATTCATGCTCACAGGTGGCATAGGTTCTGTATCTAGTAGATTGGCCATTGAAGGGCCGATTGTAAAAGATCGAAGCTCCTTTTTGGTAGCTGGTCGCGGATCTTACGCCCATTTATTCCTGAAATTGGATGAAGATTTAAAAGATAACAGCGCCTATTTTTACGATTTTAATCTAAAAACAAATTTTGAAATCAATGAAAATAATCAGCTTTTCCTTTCTGGATATTTAGGTAGAGATGTATTTAAATTGAATGAAAATTTTAATAGCTCCTACGGAAATTTTTCAGGAAATTTAAGGTGGAATCACGTATTCAATGATAAAATTTTCTCAAATCTATCTGTCAATTACAGTAAATATGACTATGACCTGGAAATAAAAATCTTTGAATTTGACTGGTTGTCACAAATAGATAATTACAACATCAAATATGCCCTGAGCTATTATATAAATAATGATATTCAACTGGATTTTGGTATCAATGGAATACATTATCTTTTCAATCCTGGAGTAATTAGTCCAACGACCGAAACGTCAGGGATCAATTATCTGCAACTTGACCAGAAGAGGGCCTTGGAAGGCGGAATTTATATAGGGGCAGAACATCGAGTTACTCCAAAATTATCATTGCAATACGGAATCCGGTACAGCGATTTTGCCAGATTGGGTGGCCAGTCACTAGTAACTTACAGAAATGATCAACCTGTTGTTTTTAATGAAGTCTTAGGTATCTATGAAAGAGGAACACCTTCGGGAAGCATCGACTACGAAAAAGGTAAGGTCATGGAAGGATTTGGAAATCTCGAACCTCGCCTGGCATTTTCTTACCAATTGAATGATAAATCATCTGTAAAAGCTGGTTATTCAAGAGTTGCTCAATACATTCATTTGATATCAAACACAACATCCGTGACACCTCTTGATGTATGGGCTCCTAGTGGACCATATATTGAACCTCAATTATCAAATCAATACGCGCTTGGCTATTTTAAAAAATTCCAAAACAATAATTTTTCCCTTGAGATCGAAGCTTATTACAAGGATATTGAAAACAGAATTGATTATATCGATGGATCAGACCTTATTGGCAATAACACGATTGAAACAGAAATTTTAAGCGGTGAATCGAAGGCCTATGGGTTAGAATTTTTGTTGAGAAAAACAAAAGGAAGTTTTACCGGTTGGCTTGCCTATACACTTTCCAAGTCTGAACAGAGGACTCCAGGAGGTAACGCCGGAGGACCAGGAATCAATAAGGGCAACTGGTATTATACGCCCTATGACAGAACTCATGATCTTTCTTTCACAGGAACCTATAGATTGAATAAGAAATGGAGATTCAGTGCTAATATTATTTATCAAACAGGAAGACCGGTTACTTACCCTACAGGACAATATGAATATGAAGGACTCTCGATTGCAAGTTATTCTGATAGGAATTCCGACAGATTACCAGCGTATCACAGAATAGATGTTTCGGCAATACTCGTTCCAGGGAAACCAAATCGAAAATGGAAAGGTGAATGGGTTTTCGGAATCTATAATATTTACAATCGCAGAAATGCAGCGTCTATTTCTTTTTCCCAGAATAGGGAAACCGGGTTAAACGAGGCAACAAGAACGGCCATTTTTGGTATCGTTCCATCTGTAACATATAATTTTAAATTTTAGACAAATGAAAAGTTATATATTAAAATTTAGTTTTGCATTTTTTCTGCTTTTTATGTCTTGTACGGATGTAATTGATGTCGAGGTTCCTGAGGCAGCACCCAGGCTTGTCATTGAAGCTTCTATAGATTGGGTAAAAGGATCCGAAGGAAATGAGCAATTGATAAAATTGAGTTTATCCGCACCCTATTTTGAAAATATTCTTGAAACAGCTGTGACTGGTGCGAGTGTTAAAGTTATTAAAGATGACGATCAAACAGAGGTTGTTTTCATAGATCAGAACAACGGTAGTTACACAACGAATGATTTTGTTGCTATCCTGGATCAATCTTATACCTTGGAAGTAATTTATGAAAATGAGGTCTATCTGGCTTCTGAGACGATGACTCCCGTTACAGACATTACTGCAGTTTTCCAATCAAGAGAGAGTGGATTTGATAAAAATGCCCTTGAAGTTAATGTAGAGTACCTGGACCCTAAGGATATAAAAAATTTCTATCTCGTCAAATTCCAAAGAAGAGGTGATCTCTTGCCCACACTTTTTGACATGAAAGATGAATTTACGGATGGGAATATCATGACCATTTTTTATGAGCAACTTGAAGACGAGGATTCAGGTGAATCTGAATTTCAACCAGGTGATATTGTAGATATTTCTCTTCTTGGGCTGTCTGTAGAATACTATAACTATATAAAGCTATTAATTGAACAATCTGGAGGAGCTGGTGGACCTTTTTCGACGATTCCAGCTGAGATAAAGGGTAATTGCGTTAACATTACAAATCCTGATAATTACGCCTTTGGCTATTTCAGACTAACAGAAGTCGATAAACGAGTCTACCAATTTGAATAGACCTATATAAACTTAAGCCTTTGATATACAATTGAAAAGAATTTCGAAAATCATATCTAGAAGAAATTCAAGCGATTTTAAACTAAAATCGCTGCAGTGGTCTGAGCAATTCAATGAGGTGATTTTTTTAGAGTCAAATACAGGGGGGCAAGCTGTAAAACAGAAATTCCAGGATTTTGATGCTCTTTTAGCAGTTGGTGCCCAAGCCAAAATTTCTATTGGGCATAAAAATGCTTTTGAAACATTTAAAAAATTCTATGACGCACACAAGGATTTTCTTTTCGGATACCTTAGTTATGATCTTAAAAATGATATCGAAGATTTATCATCGCGCCATAAAGATCAAGTAGGATTTCCGGATCTCTTTTTTTTTCAACCTCAAAAGATCTTTTTATGGAAAAATAACAGTGTTGAACTTTTATATCTGGAAGATTTTGCCACTGAAATGAATTCCGATTTGAAATTGATCAATGAGATCAAATTACACCCAATAGCACCCTCCAGTATCCCGAAAGTGTCATCAAGAATAACGAAAGATTCATATATTGAAAAAGTCACAAATATTCTTGAACACATTCATAGAGGCGATATTTATGAAGTTAATTTTTGTCAGGAATTCTTTGTAAATAACGCTTTGCTGGATCCCGTTTCGGTCTTTGAAAAACTCAATAACATTTCTCAGGCTCCCTTCGCCAGCTACCTAAAGTTAAACGATAAATACATGCTTTGTTCCTCACCCGAAAGATTTGCCAAAAAAGAGGCCGCAAAGATTATCGTACAGCCTATCAAAGGAACGGCAAGAAGAATTGATAATAAAAAAGATGATCAAATTGAGGCCGAAAAATTATCAAACGACCCAAAAGAAAGGGCCGAGAACATTATGATCGTTGACCTAATCAGGAACGACCTTTCAAAGCACGCACAAAAAGGTAGTGTTAGCGTTGAAGAACTTTGTAAAGTGTATTCCTTTAAACAGGTACACCAGCTTATATCAACTGTAATTTGCAAGACTCATAAAGATACTCATGCCGTAGAGATCATTAAAGACCTTTTCCCAATGGGAAGTATGACCGGAGCCCCTAAAATTTCAGCGATGAAAATTATTGAAGACGAAGAGGAAACCAAAAGAGGTCTTTATTCGGGTGCTGTAGGTTATTTTACACCCGAGGGAGATTTTGATTTTAATGTTGTCATCAGAAGTATCCTGTACAATGCTTCGAATAAATATGCCTCCTTTTCTGTGGGCAGCGCCATTACCTCCCTTTCTGTAATAGAAAATGAATATGAAGAATGTTTATTAAAGGCCAAAGCACTGATGCAGGCTCTAGGGGTTTAAGATTATTTTTTAACTGCAACAACTCTTATACGGCGATAATCAGCATACCATTGTCCATCTTTAAAACATTTTGCTCTGACATTGTTTTGGACTTCAGCCAAGATTGCAGCCTTTTCTTTTGGGTTAATTCCTTGAAAAAAATGAGCGCCAAACATCTCTATCCAATCTTTAATCCCATTGTTTTTACTGTCTAAAAGCGTAGGTCTATCATAAAGTTGGGCAAGATTCACTTCAAAACCAAGCTCCTCCAAAAGGGAAGTATATTCGCTAATTGTTGGAAAATACCATCTTTCAAGGTCGGCGTTTTTATAAAATTTGCGAATATTAAGGCTAGATCTTAAGGCATTGACAATGGTTCGAACGTTTCCATACCCACCGAATTCAACAACCAATCTCCCTCCTTCTTTAAGATGATGAAACATATTGATAGTTGCCGCTTTTTGATCTTTTACCCAGTGCAGAACTGCATTGGAAAAAATTGCATCCAAGGGCTCTGGAAAAGAAAAAGAAGTCGCATCCATTATAGAAAATTTCTGTTCTGGATATAATTGCCTGGCGGCCTGTATCATTTCTTCTGAACTATCAATTCCAATAACCTCTGCTCCTGATTCTGAGATTTTTTTTGTTAGCTGCCCTGATCCACAACCCAGATCCAAAATCCTTTCACCTACCCTTGGATTGAGTATATCTATCAATTGGGTGCCGTATTGGTGCACAAAAGCATGCTTTTGATTATATAGATCTGCGTCCCAGTTTGTCTTCAAGGTTATTTGAATTTAATTGTTATGGCTATTGGCCTTGATCATTTTAGCCTTGATTCTGTCTAGACCTAAATTACCTATGCTTCCAATATGCGAATGAGATACTTTTTTATCCGGTTCAAACTTACCTTCTACCACCTTCGCTCCAACAATCTTATACGCATCCCTGAAAGGAATTCCATCCTGAACCAACTGGTTCACTTCTTCCACCGTAAAGAGATAATCATATATCTTTTGATCCACTATATTCTTATTTACCACAATCTTCTTAAGAGAGAATGTAAACATTTCCATACATGATTTAAGAGACTGAATTCCAGGAATCAATCCTTCCTTTAACAATTGAAAATCCCTGTGATAACCACTGGGAAGATTGTTAATGATCAGTGTAAGTTCATAAGGCAATGACTGAATTTTATTGCATTTTCCTCTTATCAATTCAAATACATCCGGGTTCTTTTTATGCGGCATGATGCTTGAACCAGTAGTCAATTCATCCGGAAACGAAACAAAAGCATAATTCTGGCTCATATACAGACATATATCCATCGCAAATTTTGAAAGGGTACCAGCCACTGAACTCATGGCAAAAGCCACTGTTCTTTCCGTTTTACCCCTGCTCATCTGAGCAGCCACCGAATTCACTTTCAATTCACTGAACTCCATTTCCGAAGTGGTGTGATCACGATCGATAGGAAAGGAACTTCCATAACCGGCAGCCGATCCCAAAGGGTTTTGATCCACTACCCTGAATGCAGCATTAAGCATATACATATCATCTATGAGGCTTTCAGCATAGGCCGAGAACCACATCCCAAAAGAAGAAGGCATGGCGACTTGAAGATGTGTATAACCGGGTAGCAACACTCCTTTATAGGTCTCTGAAAGATCGAGTAAAAGATCAAAAAATTCCATGAGAGCTGCCCTCATGTCTTTGATCTCCTCTCTGAGGTACAAGTGTACATCTACAAGGACCTGATCATTTCTTGAACGAGCCGTGTGGATCTTTTTACCGGTATCACCCAATTTTTGAGTAAGCATGAATTCTACTTTTGAATGCACATCCTCGAATTCGTCTTCAATAATAAAATCACCTTTCTCGATGAGTGTTGTGATTTTAGCCAACTCCTTTTCCACCTGTTCTATTTCATCAGCTGTTAGTATGCCGATTTTATGGAGCATTTTGGCATGAGCCAGTGAACCAATAACATCGTATTTGGCCAGTACAAGATCCAGTTCCCTGTCGTTACCAACAGTAAACAGATCAATTTTTTTATCTGTACTAAATCCTTTGTCCCAAAGTTTCATATCTTTTTATTTTATGCGTCTGTGTAAGACTATAGTATTTCTTTTAAAATTTTAATATACAGATCTATGCCTTCATAAATTTCCTTTTCATAAATAAATTCATCAGCAGTATGTGATCTCAAAGAATCACCTGGTCCGAGCTTCAGGGAAGGGCAGCTCAGATTCGCCTGATCAGACAAAGTAGGTGAACCATAGACTTCTCTGCCTAAACCTATCCCAGCAAGAACAATTTCATGATCTTTGGGAATAGAGGAAGGATTTAAATTAAGTGATCTTTCTACAATCTCAACTTCAATATTTTCTTTTACAATATCCAAAACCTCCTTATTCGAATATAAGTCATTTACCCTAATATCAACAACAAAATGACAGGTAGAAGGCACCACATTATGCTGGCTTCCAGCGTTGATCTGAGTTACGGTCATTTTAGTATCATGAAGTGTTTCAGACACTTTAGGAAATTTAAACGATTCAAACCAGTCAATGGCTTTCATGGCCTTATAAATGGAATTGTCTCCTCTACTATGAGCAGCATGTCCTGCAGTACCATGGGCATAAGCATCGAGAACCAACAAGCCTTTTTCTGCTACTGCCAGATGCATGAGTGTAGGCTCTCCAATAATTGCAAAATTAATCTTAGGTATAATGGGAACCATAAAGCGTATGCCATGATTGCCCGAATTTTCCTCTTCTGCCGAAGCCAGCAAGATCAAATTATAGTTGAGATTCTTCTGTTTGTAAAAATAAATAAAGGTCGCTATCAATGAAACCAGACAGCCACCGGCATCATTTGAACCCAGACCATAAATTTTACCGTCTTCAACAACCGCCTTATGAGGATCTCTGGTATACCCTTTGTTTGGCTTAACCGTGTCATGATGAGAATTCAACAGAATATTGGGTTTAGAGGCATCAAAGTATTCGTTCACCGCCCAAATATTATGTTGCTCTCTTTTGAAAGAAACTCCCTGATCTTTTAAAAAATTTTCAATTAACAAAGCTGTTTGATCTTCCTCTCCTGAAAATGAGGGTGCATTGATAAGATCGATCAATAATTGAGTCGCTTTTTTTCCTAATCCGCTTTTCATAATGTTAGGGTTGTGTGTTTCAAATTTATGTTAGCAATCAGTTCCGGTTTTCCAATGTGTACCTTATGAACACCGTTTTGCAAGGCTTCAAAACAATTCTCCATTTTTGGCAACATTCCATCCGAAATCGCCCCTTCGCTCTTCAAAATCTCATATTTTTTACTGTCAATTCGTTCAATAACCGAATCATCATCATCTACCTTCATGAGAACTCCGTTTTTTTCAAAGCAATAGATTAATGCTACTTCAAAATCACGAGATAAGCTTTTGGCCAATTCTGCTGCTATTGTGTCGGCATTGGTATTTAAAAGTTGTCCTTGTTTGTTATGTGTAATGGCCGAAAAAACCGGCACCAGACCCGCATTGAGAAACAAGCTTATGGTTTGAGCCTCAATCTCATCGATATCACCGGCAAAACCATAATCAATATCACTGACAATTCGCTTATGAGCCCTGATCACATTAGCATCTGCTCCTGAAAGACCTAAGGCATTACAGCCATATCCTTGCAATTTTGCTACTATATTCTTATTGAGTAAACCCGCATATACCATGGTTACAATTTCTAGATTTGCTTCATCGGTAACCCTTCTTCCACCAATCATCTTAGGTATTAAACCCAAAGAGCCAGCCATTTCAGTGGCCTTCTTCCCTCCTCCATGTACTATAATTTTTAGTCCGTCAAGTTTGGCAAAATCATTTAGAAACAAGTCAAGTTGTTCCGGATCATTGATCACATTTCCTCCAATTTTAACGATGCTTAATTGCTTTTTCATCAGCTTTTCGATTAGTCTTCCTTAAGGTTTTCAAGAATTTTTTTTAACACGGTCTGAGCTGCAAAAGTTCTGTTATTCGCCTGTTCTATAACCAAAGAATCAGGATGATCGAGTACAGCGTCTTCCACAACAACATTTCTCCTTACGGGCAAACAGTGCATAAATTTGGCATTGTTGGTAAGGGCCATTTTCTCCTTGCTGATCATCCAGGAAGTATCCTTTGATAAAACTTTCCCGTAATCTGAAAAACAGCTCCAGTTCTTGGTATAAATGTAGTCTGCTCCTTCAAAGGCCTTTGCCTGATCGTATTCAATACTACTATTAGCTGTGATTTCTGGATCTAATTCGTAGCCCCTTGGATGCGTGATGATGAAATCTGCCTCCTGTTTTTGCATCATTTCAACAAATGAGTTCGCAACAGCATGCGGCAGTGCTTTGGGATGTGGTGCCCATGACAAAACTACTTTTGGTTTTCTCCCATTTAGATGCTCTTTGTTTTCTTCAAGGGTAATGGCATCTGCCAAGGCCTGCAAGGGATGGCCCACTGAGCTTTCCATATTGATGATTGGCACCGAGGCATATGTAGCGAATCCATTTAACACGATTTCCGCCTTGTCCTTTTCTTTATCCTCCAGGGAGGCAAAGGCCCTGATGGCAATGATATCACAAAATTGAGAAATCACTTGAGCTGCTTCCTTGATATGCTCTGATTTTCCCTGATCCATAATGGTTCCGTCTTCAAATTCCAGAGCCCATCCCTCCTTGTCAAAGTTCATAACCATCGTTGTCATTCCGAGATTCTGCGCAGCTTTCTGAGTGCTCAATCTGGTTCTTAAACTGGGGTTAAAAAATAAAAGCCCTATAGTTTTGTCAGAACCGAGCTTCCTGTACTTCAAAGGTTCTTCCTTTAGTTTTCTTGCGTCAGAGACCCACTGTGTTATCGAATCTATATCCTTAACTGATAAATAATTCATCATTGATCATTTAAAATTTTAGTAAAAGCCACCTGTTGATTCATTGCATTAATGATAAAATTATCTCGAATACCATTTACAATCCAGGTCTCTATTTTTTCCTTTTTTAATATTTCAGCAGCTTCTATCTTTGACTGCATCCCTCCTGTTCCTTGAGAAGATTTCCCTTCTGAAATCTCATGGCGTAAGTCTTCAATGTCTGTGACCTCTGAAATGGTCTTTTTAACTTCTGTATGTATACTCTGTTTTGTATAGATCCCGTCTGTATTTGTGGCAATGATCACCAGATCCGCCTTAATGAGTACTGCAGTTAAAGCTGCCAGTTTATCATTGTCACCAAACTGTATCTCATCTGTTGCCACAGTGTCATTTTCATTGATGATAGGGATATAATGATTGTCAAGCAAAACATTGATCGTATTGACTATATTCTCCTTTGTTTTTTCGCCCCTAAGATCAGCATATGACAACAAGCACTGTGAAGTCAATAAACCCAGTTCCCTGAAATTTTCCTGAAAAATACGCATAAGATGAGGCTGACCGATAGCAGCAAGGGCCTGTTTCACCTTAATCTCCTTGCCATTTGATTCAAGCTTTACAAATTGTCTGGCTACCGCAATAGCACCTGAACTTACAATAATGAATTCATAATCTTCATTCAATTGTGAGATTTGCCTTCCAATATCTTCAATCTTTCCTCTGGAGATTTGATTGGTCTCCTTGGTCAGGGTATTGGTGCCTATTTTGAGTAATACTCTTTTTTTATCTGATCTGCCCATTGCCATATACATACCATTTATTAGTCACCAGATGTCGAAGCCCTATGGGGCCTCTTTGGTGTAATTTATCTGTACTGATTGCCAACTCGCCTCCCAATCCAAACTGAAAGCCATCAGTAAATCTTGTAGATGCATTGTGGTAGACAGCAGCTGCGTCAACAGCGTTTAAAAAATTATCTGCTTCCTCTTTGTTTTCACTTATTATTGAAGCTGAGTGCCCTCCACCAAATTTGTTAATAATCGATACGGCCTCCTCTGCTGAATCAGTCTTCCCGATAAGGATCTTATAATCCAAAAATTCCTCGTACCACACTTCCTCATTTGAAATAGGTTCGGCTCCTTCAAAATGGGCCAATCCCTGTTCTGTTAGAACCTCAACCTTACTTTTATTAAGGTCATCGATCAGCTTCTGAACGAATGCTTCATAACCTGGAAGATTCTTATCGATAAGCACCTTATCAAGGGCGTTACAAGCCGATATCTTATCGATTTTGGCATTGAGGATGATTTGCATGGCTTTCTCTTTATCTGCCTCCTTGGCCACATAAACAAAATTATTTCCCCTTCCGCTTACAATCACCGGGCAGGTAGCATGTTCTTTTACAAAAGCGATCAATTTTTCACCTCCTCTTGGTATGATCAGGTCGATCTTTTGATCAGGGTCTCTTAAATAAGCTCTGGTTTGCTCCCTGTTAAAGTTCAAATAGTGAACCCAATCCTTGCTAACACTATTCTCCTCCAGCGCCTTGTGCCAAAGATCAACAATGACCAAATTAGAATTCAAAGATTCCTTACCTCCTTTCAGAAGGATCCGATTTCCTGACTTAAAGGCAATTCCTCCGGCTTCAATAGTTACATCCGGCCTTGATTCATATATGATCAACACCGTGCCAAAAGAAGCCGTTCTATTGTAGATATCCAAGCCGTTCTCATGTGTAAAATGAAATCTTTCAATCCCTACCGGATCCTTTTGCGCTGCTAATTGTCTTAAGGAAATTTGCATGGCACTGATTTTATCCTGATCAACCTTTAACCTATCGTACATGGCAAGGTCATTCTGATCAAAGCCTGACATGTCTTTCTGGTTTGCCTTTATTATTTCGACTTGCCACTCATGCACCAGGCTTGCCATACTGAGCAGCACCTTGTTTCTTTGTTCTATTGATAAAACTGACTCCATATGAATTAAATACTGTTTTTCGTATTACTTATTCTGGTCAACACTCTTTTTAAGGCATCAACAAACCTGTCGATTTCATCAGTTCCTATCGAAAGTGGTGGCAGTAATCTTAAAAGATTGGGATCACTTGAACCTCCTGTAAAAATATGTTCGTCAAAAATAAGTGCTTTCCTCAGCTCGGATACAGGGAAGTCAAAGGAGATACCCATCATTAATCCTTTGCCTTTTACAGATTTTATATTCTGAATCTCCTTAATTCTTTTAAGAAAATGGCGAGATACTTCTCTTACATTATCAATCAGTTGTTCCTTTTCAATGATATCGAGTACTGAAAGAGCTGCCGCACATGCAAGGTGATTTCCCCCGAATGTTGTTCCCAACATACCGTAAGATGCGTTTATTGAATTTGAAATCAGTATTCCTCCTACAGGAAAACCATTGCCCATACCTTTGGCCATCGAAATGATATCAGGATGTATACCATGGTGCTGAAAAGAGAAGAATTTTCCACTTCTTCCATAACCAGATTGAATCTCATCAAGGATTAGCATTGCACCATATTTTTTGCACAATTTTTCTAAAGAACGGAAAAAATCTCCAGAGCCTTCATTTAAGCCTCCTACTCCCTGTATACCTTCGATGATCACAGCAGCCACATCATTTTTTGATAATTCTCTTTCAACGGCTATCTCATCATTCAATGGAAGAAAAGCAACCTTATGCTGACTGTTCAGCGGTGCATTGATTTTAGGATTATCAGTTACAGCGACTGCGGCTGAGGTTCGTCCGTGAAAAGCCTTTTCAAATGCGATTATTTTGCTTTTACCGGTTTCGAAAGAGGCCATTTTTAAAGCGTTTTCATTAGCTTCTGCCCCTGAATTACATAAAAATAAATTATAATCCTCACATTTAGAAACCTTACCAAGTTTATGAGCCAAAGCCTCTTGCAAAGGATTCTTTATAGAATTTGAATAAAACCCCATTTGCCCAAGCTGACGGCTCAAGGCCGAAACATATTCTTTATGGCTATGACCGATGGAAATCACCCCATGACCCCCATACAGGTCAAGGTATTTTTGCCCTAAGTTATCAATCACATAGCATCCCTTGGCACTAACCGGGGTCACATCATACAAAGGGTATACTTCAAACAATTCCATACTGAAAATCTTAAATCTGATTTATTTTTTCATACGAGGTCACCAGTCCTTTGATTATCGATGAACTCAGTCCTTGGTGCTCCATTTCATTCAATCCCTCAATCGTACAGCCACTGGGTGTCGTTACCTTATCGATTTCTTGTTCCGGATGGCTTTGAGAATCGATCAACAAACTAGCTGCTCCCAAACAAGTTTGCATGGAGAGTTTTTGTGCTTCTTCGCTGTGAAAACCCAGTTGTACCGCCCCTTGGGTGGTAGCCCTAATCAATCTCATCCAAAAAGCAATACCGCTCGCACAGATCACAGTAGCAGCCTGCATTAGTCTTTCCTCAATACACATGGTTTCTCCCAGGGCATTGAATATGCTTTTAGCAAGATGAAAATTCAATTTTCCGGCCTCGTTGGCGCTGATACAGGTCATTGACTGCCCGACCGAAATAGCGGTATTAGGCATGCATCTGATAACTGGCACATCATTCTTTACCACGGCTTCGATCTCTTCAATCTTTCTTCCTGTAGCTACTGAAATGATTGTGTGCCTTTTGGGGTCTATCAAGTCTTGCACCTCTTCCAAAACCTCTATTACCTGTCCCGGCTGTACCGCAAGGATGATCACATTCGAATACTTTACAGCACGTCTGTTATCATCTGTTATCTTGACCAGAGATACTTTCTCAAAGTGGCTCAGGGAAGCCGTATTCCTTTTGGTTAGATAAAGTGATTTGCAATTTATTTCCTTTTTCTGACTTAAGATTCCTACTGCGATTGAGTACCCCAAGTTCCCCACTCCTATAATGGCTATTTTCATATGATTCGTTTAAAAAAAGTTAGCTTTTAATGCAAGACCCTCCGTTTCTTCCAAACCGAACATCAGATTCATATTCTGAATGGCTTGACCTGAAGCCCCTTTCAACAGATTGTCAATGGCACTGGTAATCAATAGTTTGTTTTTGTGTTTATGTAAATGTATCAAGCATTTATTGGTATTGACCACCTGCTTCAAAAATATATCCTGTTCCGATACATGGGTAAAGGCAGCATCTTTATAAAATTCTTGATATATAGCATATACCTCATCAAAACTGCCTTCGAAATTAGTATAGGAAGTAGCAAAAATACCCCTGCTGAAATTTCCTCGGTTGGGGATAAAATTAACCTCCTCCTCATACCCTGGTTGCAATAGATCAATATTTTGTTCAATTTCTCCAAGATGCTGATGATTAAAGGCCTTATAATGAGAAAAATTATTGTCTCTCCATGTAAAATGTGTTGTTTTTGATAAGCCTACCCCAGCCCCTGTTGCTCCTGTAACCGCGTTGACATGTATTTCGGCACTTAGCGCATTGGATTTAGCCAGTGGCAGCAAGGCCAGCTGAATAGCAGTTGCAAAACAACCTGGGTTTGCTATATGAGTTGCTTTGATAATATCTTCTTTGAATACCTCAGGAAGTCCATAGACAAAAGTTTTACCCATAAACTCACGATCTGCCAAAAGTCGAAAATCACTACTTAGATCAATGACCTTAGTTTGGGACGAAAATTCTTGCTCCTTTAAAAAGGATTTGGAATTTCCATGTCCCAGACACAGGAACAAAACGTCAATTTCAGGATTGATCTTTTGAACAAATTTCATGTCCGTATCACCGATTAAATCTCTGTGAACCAGCTGAAGTTTATTTCCTGCATTTGACGTACTGTACACAAAATCAAGCGTCACTCCGGGATGATGAAGTATCAATCTAATCAACTCTCCCGCCGTATATCCAGCTCCACCAATGATTCCTGCCTTGATCATTTTTATGAATTTACATGGTTAAATATTTTCCCCTGATTTGATGTGATCTTGATGAACCCCTTGGCATCTTCTGCCGTCCATCCCTCATTCGTTTCCCCATAGCTCGCAAAAGATGAACTCATAAGATCGTGTTTAGATTCAATTCCATTAAGGATAAATCTGTATGGATGAAGTGTGACAAATACATCGCCGCTCACATTTTTCTGAGTATCGCCCAAAAAGACTTCAAAATTTCTCATCACCTCGTCGAGATACTGTCCTTCATGAAGCAGCATACCATACCAATTTCCCAATTGCTCCTTATGGTGTTGTTGCCATTTGGTAAGGGTGTGTTTTTCAAGTAAATGATGTGCTTTGATAATGATCAGCGGAGCCGCCGCTTCAAATCCTACCCTTCCCTTGATTCCGATAATTGTATCTCCAACGTGAATATCTCTTCCTATAGCATATTCAGAAGCCATCTTATTCAAAGCCTCTATATTATTGACATGATTGTCTTTTTGATCATTAATTGCAATTAATTCTCCCTTTTCAAAAGATAGCTTTAGTTCAACAGAATCGTGCTGTACCAATTGGCTGGGATAGGCTTCTTCGGGTAATCCGGCATGCGAGGTAAGTGTTTCCTGTCCGCCTACGCTGGTGCCCCACAATCCTTTGTTGATCGAATATTTGGCTTTTTCCCATGGAAGATCCACTCCATTTTCCTTTAAAAATTCAATTTCAGTTTGTCTGGATAATTTAAGGTCCCTTATTGGAGTAATAATTTGAATCTCTGGCGCCAAAGTTTGAAAGATCATATCAAACCTTACCTGATCGTTTCCTGCACCGGTACTCCCATGGGCTATATACCCGGCCCCTACTTTTTTAGCGTAATTCACAATTTCTATGGCCTGAATGATTCTTTCTGCGCTCACTGAAAGTGGATAGGTATTATTCTTCAATACATTTCCAAAAATCAGATATTTCACTACTTTATCATAGAAGGTCTGAACAGCATCGATGGAAGTATAACTGCTGGCCCCCAACTGGACTGCCTTAGCTCCTATCGAAGCGATTTCTTCCTTCGAAAAGCCGCCAGTGTTCACACTTACTGCATGTACTTCATATCCTTCTACCTGTGACAGGAATTTTGCACAATAGGAAGTATCCAGTCCTCCGCTATATGCCAATACTAATTTTTTCATTTTATTTTAATTTATGTTTCCCTTTGATTAATAAGGTAAGGAGACTATGATTTATTCGAATTCTTCTTATTCTGACCGCTCTTTTTTAAAAACAAACTTTGCTTGATTCTCTTCAACCTGCTCAAGCTTTTCGAATCATATGGATGCTTCTTTTTCTCTTCCTTTTTGCCGTCATAAAGCATACCGGTACAAAGACACATTTTTTGATGGGTACGTTGAAGTACATCGTAATTTCTGCAGGTTTGACAGCCTTTCCAGAATTCCGGATCGTCGGTAAGCTCAGAAAAAGTAACCGGCTTGTAACCCAGTTCGTAATTGATCTTCATAACCGCAAGACCTGTTGTAATTCCGAAGATTTTTGACTTAGGATATTTTTCCTGAGAATACTTAAACAATTTTGTTTTTATCTTTTTAGCAAGGCCCTGATTTCTATAATCAGGATGCACGATCAAACCCGAATGGACTACAAAATTCTTTTTTCCAAAAGTTTCGATATAACAAAACCCGGCAAATTTTTCACCATCCAAGGCGATAACAGCATTGCCATTCATAATTTTAGCCTCAATGTACTCTGGGGTCCTTTTGGCAATTCCAGTGCCTCTTTCTTCAGCAGATCCATCAATGGTCTTACTGATATCAAGGGCAAATTTAATGTGATTATCTGTGGCAATTACAATTTCCATTGTATTGATTTAAAGTAAATTTTTAAGAATATTTTTTTTGAAAAGCAAAGATGGACGCACCTATCTCTATAAATTGTGACATACCCTTACGGGCGGCGGCGAGGTACAAGAACAACTGTATCCATTAAAATATTAGCTCTAAGGAATTTTAAATCTTTTAAGTTATTCTGAGAATGCATTTTGAAAAATATTGAAATGTGAATTAAAAAAATTGATCTAATTATTAACTTTGACGCTGGAAGCGCAAGGGGCGGCGGCGATCATTTCTTATTGTAGTATGTAGGGTCATTAAATTCACGAAGCAATATTACAATTTTAATTCTAATAGAAAAAGAAAAAAATAAATATTTTACAATGAAATTCAATCAATATTATCAATCATATACTAATCCAGTTGATTTTTAATGGTTTCTCTTACAAAAGAGACAATTTCTTTAACTTCCGAAACCTCCATGTTCAAAATTCTTCCAATTTCATGAAAACTTAATTTTCCAAGGACATACAAATCAACAATATTAGAAGTATTAATGGGTAGTTTATAGTAAACCTTTCGAAGCATTATTCTATCAGAGTGGTCTTTAAACTTTTCGATCTGATCAAGACCCAAAAAGATTTTCACACCTTCTTGAGATTCATCATATGGCAATTCCTTTGATTCTGAATCGTTCTGATGATAGGAAATATCATCCAGGTCTTCAGTCATGATCAAATCATTGTTGGCATCCATAGTGAAATTTTCCTCCAATTGCTTTAATTCTTCTTTAAGCATATATCCGGTGCTAATTGAATCTTTATGCCATTCTTCAGATTTGAACAAAGCAATGATTCTCTCATTCAACATGGCAAACATGGCTAATCTCAATTCTTCGGTATCCTTAGTTATGTGGATACCTTTCTCATAAGTTTCCAGAACAACTTCATCGATAATTTCATTTGACTTATACATGTTCTTGGGAAAATAACCCAGAATTTCTCCTACTCTGATTCGCTGCTTTGTATAGGGATATAAAAGATGGACGACAGTTAGTGTTTTCTTTTCTGGATTTTGGCCGGAGTTGTTTGTTATAGAAGTCATCATCATAAGGCATTTAAGTGTCTCCTAAAGTTACAAAATATAGTGGCATTATTGAATTTATTTCGCTAAAATAATACTGTTTTTCATTCCTGTTTCTCTTCATTCACCCTTCAAAAGGACGTAAATATTTCTTATAATTCTACACTTGTTTTCAGGTAAGTGTTTGATTCACTTTGAGTTGATTTTGAAGTTTTTATCAGTTTTCAACAATTTTGCAATTTCAACACAAGGCTTAATTATTTTTGAGTACAATCACCTGCAACATGACCCGAAACGATTTTGAATTTCAGATTAAGAAATACACCCTTCGAGGTCAGTATTATGTGCCTGAACAGATTCAGGGCGTCGTTGTGTTGGTTCACGGAATGGGCGAATATGCCCGACGTTACGAAAGAACTGTAATTCCGGTACTTTTAAAAGAATCAATTGCTGTAGTTTCCTATGATCAATTTGGCCATGGACTCTCATCGGGTAAAAGAGGACACCATCCTGGTTTCGAATATTTACTTGACGCTGTTGATCAAATGATTCATAAGGCACACGTTCTTTACCCCTCAAAACCCGTCTTTCTTTACGGGCACAGTATGGGTGGTAATGTTGTTATCAATTATGCGCTTCGCAGGAAACATAACTTAAAAGGATTGATCGTTACAAGCCCGTTTCTGCGCCTTGCATTTAATCCTCCTGCATGGAAAATGATATTTGGTAAACTTATAGACCGAATCTACCCTTCCCTAACGATGCCTAATGAGCTGGAACTGGAGTCGCTTTCCAAAGATCAGAAAGAAATTGAGGCCTATAAAAATGATCCGCTCGTACATGACAGGGTGAGTACCAGGTATTCACTCAAGCTTATGGAAACAGGAGAATGGGCAGTCGAAAAAGCTTCCACACTTAATACACCCATGCTACTCATGCATGGTGCCAAAGATAGAATCACTTCTTTTCAGGCTTCAAAAGAGTTTGCTGAGAATGCCGGTGAACAAGTGACTTTTATATCGGTTAAAGACGGGTTTCATGAATTACACCATGATCTTGAGAAGCAACAAGTGCTGGAACAAATTTGCCATTGGATAAAAAAACAAATAACAAAACTTTAAAATAAGAACGCTATGAAAAACTTCCTTATTATTTATTTACTCGTGCTTTCACCCCTAATTATGGCACAAAAAAACTCTATGATGCATCGAGTTGTACACTCAAATGATTCAGGCACCCTGTTTTCAAATCCTAATCAATTGCTTGTTGGGAATCTAGTTCCTATAGATGCTAAAATAAATACTTCGCTAAACAACAAATGGCTTTTAGATACCGCACCTTCATCACCTTCTGAAAATTTAGATGAGTTTTCATCACTTATACTCATGGATCAACTCAAAAAGCTTAACCACACCACTCCCTTCGACGTCAGGCATAATGCTACCGTGGAGCGGTTTATAAGGGTGTATCTCAATAATCACAGACCATATTTAAATAAAATGCTTGGAAAATCTATCTATTATTTCCCTGTATTTGAAAAATACTTAGACGCCTATGAATTACCGCTTGAGTTAAAATACCTCGCAATAGTGGAATCGGCTTTAAATCAGGTGGCTGTTTCTCCTTCAGGAGCTAAAGGGCTTTGGCAATTCATGTATGGAACCGGAAGGGAATACAATCTTTATATTGATTCGTATGTTGACGAAAGATTCGATCTTATCAAATCTACCCAGGCCGCATGTGCTTATCTAAAAAGTCTTCATAAAACATTTGGTGACTGGAATCTGGCACTGGCAGCCTATAATTCGGGTCCTGGAAATGTAAAAAAAGCGATTAAAAGAGCGGGTGGAAATAAAAATTACTGGGAAATCAGACAATTCTTACCCAGAGAAACAAGCAGTTATGTTCCTGCCTTTTACGCAACCATGTATTTGTTTTCCTATGCTGACTACCACAAGTTAAGCCCTCTAAAAGATCAATTGTCGTACCGCGAAACAGATACAGTGCATGTAAAGGGCCGGTTGACTTTTAAAACCCTTGGCGACATAACTGGTATGGATCCTGCAGCACTCAGATCATTTAATCCTCAATACAAACAAGATCTCATCCCCGATATACACAACAAAGTATTTACGCTTTCCCTACCTGTGCGGTTAATACCCGAATTCTTGGCAGCTGAAAAAGAACTGTATCAAAAAGACTTGGTCATTCGTAAAAAAAGTAAAATATCAAAGGTAATACCACTTACCCTCGAGAATAGCTATTTGGTGAAAGAGGGAGATAATTTGAGTCGCATCGCAATAAAACACCATATCAGTTTGGAGCAATTGAAAATCTGGAATGGTTTGGATACTAATTTTCTGATTGCAGGGCAAAGATTAGTGGTCACAGATCGCGAATTGACAAAACCAGACTCATTAGAGAAATTCACGCTGAATGAATTATCAAAAATGCAGTCAGTACAGCAAACCTCCGGATTCTCAAGTTATACAGTTCAGCATGGAGATACGCTTTTTAAAATATCAAGAAAATTTGGAAACGTTCCCATAGCTGATCTTAGAAATTTGAATGAACTTCACAATGTAAATTACCTAAAACCTGGAACCAGTCTTAAAATTAGAAAAGTGTTGATGGGTCATCAAAATCAGTCGATCAGTAAATCTTAAGATTATGCTAAAACTATCAGGAAGTGCAAAAAAAAATTGAATAAGTGAAATTTTGTTCTAATTTTACCGTTTTCATAGCGAACATACAGCAAACAATAATGATATTAATGAAAGTGATACGCCAATATTTTTCCCTTTTTCTGTGCTTTTTTCTTAGCCTGACCTATGCTCAGGAGGCCACAAATTCAGAACTAATGCAACAGACAGAAGTCTTAAATGATTCTGTGCCTGATGCACTCACCCAGGTGCCCGGCAAAGTTATAGACACTGTAAAAGTTGATACCACCCTCATTGAAGGGAAGGTCGTTGCTCTTATTGACCACGTTGAAGTTAGCGAGTTTGATAAAAAATGGCTGGATTCATGGAAAAGCAATGTCATAGACAGTAGCCTGATTATTAAACCGGAAGATACCATTGGAAAAATGGTAATCGAAAATTTTTCGACAGAACAATTAAAGGAAAGAATTGCCTATCTAGACAGTCAGACACCCTTTAATTTCGAATATAATCCATCTCTTGAAAAGATCATCAAACACTATTTAAAGAACAGGCAGGAAACTCTTGCCAATTTGATGGGGAAGGCCAAATACTATTTTCCTATGTTCGAGGAACACCTTGCGAAGTACGACATTCCTATGGAATTAAAGTATCTGGCAATTATTGAGTCAGCCTTAAGAGCCGATGCGACTTCAAGAGTTGGAGCCAAAGGGCTTTGGCAGTTCATGTATGGAACTGGAAAGGAATACGATTTAAAAGTAAGCTCTTATGTTGATGAAAGATCCGATCCATTGAAAGCAACTGAAGCAGCTTGTCGCTATCTTGCAAAATTATATGGTATTTTTAATGATTGGGACCTGGCTCTTGCAGCATATAATTCTGGCCCCGGAAACGTAAACAAGGCCATTAGAAGAGCAGGAGGGAAAAAGAATTACTGGAATATTCGTCACTATTTACCGAGAGAAACAGCAGGCTATCTGCCCGCTTTCTATGCCACCTATTATATTTTTGAATATGCTGACGAACATCAGTTATATGCAAAAAATGAGGTACTACACACTTTTGAAACAGATACCGTTATAGTCAAAAAACAAATCTCTTTTGCACAGGTGAATGAAGTTTTAGGTATCGACATGGAATTACTAACATTCCTTAATCCTCAATACAAATTAAAGATCATTCCTGTTATAAAAGGCAGGAACTATACCCTGACACTTCCCAAGTTTATTTCTGGCAGTTTTGTTTCAAATGAAGCTCAGATTTATGCCTATGCGGAAGAGCAGGATGCAAAACGAGAAAAACCCCTTCCAAAATATTTTGAAGCCAATGACAGGATCCGGTACCGGGTGAAAAGTGGTGATTACCTTGGTAAGATTGCAAATAGATATAAGGTGTCGGTGAGCAGTATCAAAAGGTGGAACGGATTAAAAAGTAATGATCTCAGGGTCGGGCAACGACTTACGATCTATCCAAGAAGACCGGCTACTACCGCTTCAGCGCCAGCTAAAAAAAATACTGCACCTAAAAAAGCAGCACCAAAAGGAGACTATGCAACCTATGTTGTTAAAAAAGGTGATTCTTTATGGTTGATCTCCCAAAAATATCCGCAAGTTTCTGTCGCACAATTGAAAGAATGGAACAATATTTGGAGTACTAAAAATCTTAAACCGGGAACCAAGCTCAAAATATATTAATATTCTTTTGATCAGTTGGTTGCTCAATTAACATCTTAACAATGATAAAAAGAATTACCTTCACTCTTTTGTGTATTGGATTGCTGATCTCTTGCGGCAAAAGTGACACTATAACTCTTGTATCGTCTACTGGAAGAATAAACCATGTACTCATCGTCATGAACAACGAAGACTGGCAAGGCAGGGTGGGAGATGAAATAAAAAAAATCATCGTAGAACCAGTGATTGGACTGCCCCAGGAAGAGAATCAATTTTCTGTAACTCAAGTTGACCCCTATACTTTCAACAGTCTTTTTAAAAGAAACAGAAACATCCTGTTTGTGGGCTTGGATACGGTACAAAATTTCTATACCAATAAAGATATATATGCCAGTCCTCAAACTACTTTGACCATTTTATCCAAGGATAAAGACGAGCTTATAGAGAATATTAGATCTCATAAAGATGACATTATCAATATATTCAAGAAAAACGACCTTGCCTTATTTCAAAGAAAGATCACCAAAGATTTTCATGACCCTTCAACCATAGAAACACTCAATAAGCTCGGAATATCCATGAAGATTCCTTTTGCCTATAAAATGGTGGATGATACAGGGCAATTTTTATGGTATCGAAATACTTTTGCAAGGGGCTTGATGAACATCATCGTTTATGAAATTCCTGTATTTGACGAAACTTATACTCCAGAATCACTGGTTTCATTCAGAGATTCTATCGGAAAGCATTTTGTTCCAGGTCAGTTTGACAATACGTATATGAGAACGGAACCTAATTTTACTCCCGTAACCAAGAAAGTTACTATTGGAAACATTGAGGCTTTGGAATCAAGAGGTCTTTGGTTTGTGGAAGGTGATTTTATGGGAGGACCCTATGTGAGTTATACCATTGAGGATAAAGAAAATGAACGGCTTATTGTTGTTGAAGGTTTTAGTTTTTCACCGTCTTCAAAAAAGAGGGATGTGGTTTTCGAACTTGAAGCCATTTTGAAAACTACTAGACTTAAATAAACACTAATTTCAAGCTTCTTTTGTGGCGTTCCTTATTCCTTAAATAATTTTTTGTCATGTTATTTTTGTAATGATTGACAGTTTCTGTTGTCTATTCATGTAAAATCAAAATCATGTCAAAAAAAATAGTAAAATATGCACTCTTTGCGATCGTTGCGTTTATGCTCATTGGAGGTGGGGTGGCTGCCTTTATGTTTTTTGCTCCTCACCGCAACATTGCAAACACCAGTTCTGATTTCCAAATTTCGGCTGCGGATCTAGTGGATGAATATTTAAATGCCTACCAAGCGTCAAATGAAAAATATCTTGACTCAGAAGGAGAATCCAAAATCTTTGAAATAACAGGAACTATCCATTCGATCTCCACTGATTATAACGATCAAACGGTGATTCTTTTGAAAGACGTCAACGAGTTGGCCGGTGTTTCTTGCACCTTCGACGAAAACTCAAAACCTTACTTGAATGGTATGGAACCTGGATTAATCATTACAGCCAAAGGTGTGATCAGGTCAGGCGCAAGATATGATGAAGATCTTGAATTCTATGAAGATGTCGTTTTGGAAAAATGTAGCCTTATTGAAAATAAATCTAATCTTTAAAAATAAAACCATGAAAAAATTCCTATTCTTACTTCTAGTTAGCCCAATAGCATTAGTATTTGGACAAACTGAGAGCAAACTTATTAGTCAAAAAACACATTTTAAATTTTTCTCACATACTGTTGCTGAAGACATTGAAGCCCACAACTATAAATCAGTTGGCACGCTAAACACTGATACAGGCGAAGTTGTTTTTTCTGTACCTATGCAGAGTTATGAATTTGAAAAGGCAAAAATGCAGCAACATTATAACAGTTCTAAATTTCTGGACACCAAACAATTTCCAAAATCAAAATTAAAAGGAAAAATCACTGAACTCGAAACCGTTAATTTTGATCAGGATGGAATTTATGAGGTGATGGTATCAGGTGACTTAAACATCCACGGTGAGACTAAGAAAATTGAAGAAAAAGCTACTATTACAATAAAGGATGGACAAATAAGCCTTTCAAGTACTTTTAAGCTTACCCTTTCAGACTACGGAATTGCCTTTGAAGATGGGAAGCCTTCTACTAATATTGCCAAGGAAATAGAAATTACGGCAATAGCTGAATATTGATCCTAACTATCTGTTGTCATTAAAAGGATCAGATCAACTATAAAAAATGGTCTGATCCTATTTTTCGAGCAATAGATTATCGGTAGTGAATGTTTTTATACTACCCTCCATGTCGCTGTAAATCAGAAAAGCTTTTATATCTCCGTGCTGATCAAGGAAATCTTTAGTTTTATCGAGCCCCATGGCCATAAAAGCAGTTGCATAGGCATCAACGTCTCCACAATCCATCATACCTATGACAGAAGCACTGAGTAAATTACTTTTACTGGGATATCCTGTGCGGGTATCAATTGTATGAGCATATTTTTCACCATTCACAGAGTCTATTTTAAATTTCCTGTAATTTCCTGAGGTAGCAATAGATTCATTTCGCAGGACAACTACAGCTTGGAAAGACCTTGTACCATCAAAATTTGGTTTTTCTATCGCTATTCTCCATGGCTGCCCCTTCTGATTAATTCCACGTGCCCTGATCTCTCCTCCTATCTCAACCATATAATTTTGAACACCTTGTTTTTCCATGTATCTTCCGATCACGTCAACTGCAAAACCTTTTGCATTGGCATTAAAATCAAGAAAGGTCTCAGGATGCGCCTTAATGAGTTTGCCATTTAGTAGTTTAATCTGATCAAAGCCGACAAAAACCAGGAGGCTGTCTACTGTGGTTTGCTCCATACGGTTCAAGGCTGCGCCAGGTCCAAATCCCCATGCATTGACTAAGGTCCCGATTGTAGGATCAAATGCACCATCCGTTTCTTCATAGATCTTTGCAGATTTCTCAAAAACTTCTTGAAAAAAGGCGTCTACAATAACAGTTGTATCACCTTTGTTGATTTTTGAAATATCTGAATTTGGAATATAGGTAGATAAGGATTTATTCACGGCATGTATCAAACTGTCAATATCAGCTTCCGAAACATTTTTTTTTCGATTGTCAAGATTAATGTGAAAACTGGTGCCAAAGGCCAGTCCTTCAAGTTGTTCATAAACACTTTGTTGTTCTTTTGTACATGAGACTATCAGTATAAAAAGAAGAAATAATAACATTTTTTTCATGCCAAATATTATGGATTCTTTAACACACAAAGATAAGTTTTATCTTAGTTTTGTCCTGAGATTTTTTTTAGTAAAATATGTTAATCGAAACAAAATATTTAATAGTTTTGTTTATAAATTAAATTCTATTCAAATTATGAAAAAATTAATTATTGGAGCCGTTATGCTATCGGTTCTCTTAACGTCATGTGTTTCTACCAAAAAGTATGCGGATCTGGAGACACAACACAACAAAACGAAACAGGATCTGGTAGATGCGAAGTCTGAATTACAATCTTGTTTAGTTGATAAGGATCACTTGATGGATTTAAACAATTCACTAAAAGAAGACAAAGCACGTTCTATACAACAAGTAGATAACTTAACTGTTTTGACACAATCTTCTTCAGACAATATCAAAGAAGTAATTGCTCAACTTAGCGAAAAAGACAAATATATTAACGGAGTACGTGATGCGATGACCAAAAAAGATTCGATCAATTTGGCACTTGCTTTTCAATTAAAGAAAGATCTTGCCGCCGGTATACAAGACGAAGACATTCAAATAGATGTTGAAAAAACAGTTGTTTATATTTCAATAGCTGACAAAATGTTATTTAAAAGCGGAAGTGCAACTGTTTCTGACAGAGCCAAAGAAGTTCTAGGAAAAGTTGCTACTGTCGTCAACAGTAAACCTGAAATGGAAGTACAAGTTGAAGGTTATACTGATAATGTGCCGATCAGTACGAAAAACATGAAAGACAACTGGGATCTTAGTGTTGCCAGAGCTGCTTCTGTAGTTAGAGTACTTCAAAACGATTTTGAAGTTGCACCTAGCAGATTAATTGCTGCCGGTAGAAGCGAATACGTCCCTCTGGCGTCAAATGCCACTGCTGAAGGAAGATCTACCAATAGAAGAACCAGAATTGTTATTCTACCTAAATTGGAAGAATTCTTTAATATTTTGGAACAAAAGCCTGAATAAATTTTAGTCTTAAAATCATAAAAAAATCCCGCCAATGGCGGGATTTTTTTATGTAATCGTCTTTCTAATGTTATGATATTGACTATTAATCCGCACATTTAAAGAGTGGGCCAGGTCAAAATTTGAGGCTAGATCCACATTTTAAATAAAACAACGTTGCTCATAGTTCTAGTATCATAATACTACGAAGTTTTAAACAATGCTTTTCCCTGTAGAAGGAAATGGTCTGTAAGCGTAATAGTGTAAAACTTCTTCTAAGGCGCTTTTAAGGGCTTTGTTTATGGGTAATATCACATTGCCCAAGCTATGATCAATTTGACTTAATTGCATGTAATAATCTGTAAAGACAGGTACATACAATCCTTTTGTAATTGCCTCAGCTGTGGAATTATATTTAGTGGACTGACCTTCTTTGATTATTTTACAAGTAGCCAATCTCAAATTCCCATATTTATCTGAATTGGCTGCGAATCCAAACAAGCGACAAATTAAACCACGGTATTTATAACTAGTGCAACGACCAGTGTCAATAATGGATGAAGGCCTGTAAATTAAACAAGTTGAACTGTGTGTTTCGTTTAGAGATACCAGCATTTTTTCTGCTTCTCCAATTAAAAACAGGTGAAATGCCCAAGGTAAAAATTCTAACGGAGATGCCTCTACTTGAGGATATGTGCAACATTTGCCACAACCAGAAACGCAGCTAAGCTCTGATGATTCCTGAAACTGAGCGATTTCGTTCTCCAATTTATAAAAAAGCTTTTCTACCAAATGCACTTTTCGCTCTATCGACATTATTTTTTGCCGAAGGTAGGCTTAATAAGCCGATAATATTGGACTAACTTTTAGAAACAAAAAATCCCGCCATAAGCGGGATTTATATCGTTTATGCAGTTATTAATACTAACCACCAAAATCATCAAATCTAATATTCTCATCTGCCATACCAAAATCTTCACCCATTTTTTGAACCGCCTGGTTCATCATTGGTGGACCACAGAAATATAATTCAAGGTCTTCAGGCGCTTCATGCTTGGACAAATACTGGTCGATCACTGCCTGATGAACAAATCCTAAGAAGCCATCTCCTTCTTTGTCGTCGATATCTTCCATTACCTTCCAATTATCCTCTTCAGAGGGTTCAGACAGCACAATATAGAATTTGAAATTAGGAAACTCCTTTTCAAGATCTCTAAAATGATCCGTATAGAATAATTCTCTTTTAGACCTTCCTCCGTACCAATAAGTTACTTTTCTTCCGGTTTTAAGGGTTTGGAACAAATGATATAAATGCGATCTCATAGGAGCCATTCCAGCTCCTCCACCCACATAAAGCATCTCCGAATCTGACTCATTGATAAAAAATTCACCATAAGGACCCGAAACAATCACCTT
>RCND010000041.1_pt1 | contig 84631 bp, 87 predicted proteins | sample 2041351 | NCBI WGS metagenome assembly RCND01 (sample SAMN09708230, study PRJNA481090) | Marine sediment metagenome, whole genome shotgun sequencing project. | biome: marine sediment; feature: ocean; material: sediment; isolation source: Sewage treatment plant 12B marine sediment (STP12B) ... | reverse complement strand
ACCAATACCTTGGAAGTGCTTTCCAGTTCCAGGACCGAGGAAGCAGCTATATTCTGTGGATTATCACCTATTTTAATTTGTCCAAATACAAGGGTTGTACTCAAACATAAAAGCAGTACTAGAATCACTATTGGTTTCATAACGAGGTGTTTCAGCTTTAAAAATAGCGGGAAGACAAAAATAAGATTATCTCTAGGTCAACCTAAGAATAGGGAACAAAATATTGTGGTATTAGGATAAAGTGAGGACAAAAACCGTTAAACGGATATGGTTTTTTGAACCCTTTGCGATAAGATCTATTTTTATGCCGATATTTATAGACGCTTCGGAAATTAACAAAAGTTTATTGGTAGCGGTTTTTATAATACGGTAACATATCTTTTCTTTAAAGATTATTAAATAAACAAGAACACTACTAGATGAAAATAGCAAAAATCCTACTCGCATTCTTTTTGGTTATGTCCGTTTCCTTTGCCACAGGCCAAGACGAGGAGCGAAGGCTATTGATGGGTAAAGTAATTTACAAGAACATTAATGTAGCCAACGAGTATGTGATCAATTCTACAACAGAAAAAGCTACGGTAACCAATGATAGAGGAGAATTTGTCATAGAAGTAAAAGTAGGGGACCAGCTGGTTTTTACGGCAGTAAACTACCAATATAAACTCGTGAATATTACACAGGAAATATTAGATAGCAATAGACTTGTAGTTACCGTAAATGAAAAAGTGACCGAGTTGGATGAGGTAGTAATTACCCCAGACGATCCGGAAAGTTATTTGAAGGTGAAAAACGAAGAATTTAAAGGCTTCGAGTATGAAATAGACAGGGAAACGGAAGTAGAAAACGTAGCGATGTCAGATTTGGATAGGGGAATGCAAGACGGCGCTAATTTCGTAAATATATTTAGGGCGTTATTCAAATCTAAAGAGATTACACCGGAAGAAGGGCCTAAATTAAGAGTAAGTCAAGTACTACGCCAAGTATATGATAATGAGTTTTTTGTTTCGGATTTGAAAATACCGGTGGATAAAATTGATTCGTTTTTGTTTTACTGTGATAGTAAAATGCCCGCTACTACCTTACTTAAAAAGGAGAATGAATTTCAGCTTATAGATTCCTTGGTAAACCACAGCAAGACGTTTCTAGCAGAGCTAAATGAAGAGTAACTATTTTTGTTGTATTTGCTTTGTGTCTGCTCTTGGATTTTCCCAGACTGGCCCTGGTAAAACAATGGAAGGAAAAGTGGTGAGCACGGATGGTGATGTGGCAGCTACGCACGTAATGAATATTTCTACAAACAGCGCCACTATTACGAACATCAATGGTTTTTTTGCAATTCGAGTACGACGCAACGATACTTTGGTGTTTTCTGCGGTACAGTTTAAGAAAAAGGAGCTCGTGGTAACGTCCGAACTTATGGATAGTGACTTCATTACTGTTCCCTTAGAAGATGAATTGACAGTACTCGACGAAGTCGTAGTTACGCCCTATAACCTAACCGGAGATATTTCTAAAGACATACTATCCTTGAAAATTGACCCTGTAATAACAGCGGAGTCATTAGGCCTTCCTAATGCGCATGTTCGTATTCCAACAAAATCGGAACGGGAGCTTTTTGAGGCAACTTCGGGAGGTGGACTGTTGCCTGTAACGCCAATTTTAAATGCAATCTCTGGTCGCACCAAGATGTTGAAGGAACGGGTGGCGCGGAATAAGATTTACGATAGAACAGAAAGAGTCCGTGAGTTTTATGCCGATTCTTTGTACCGCACCAAACTAAGGATACCCGAGGCTAAAATTGATGATTTTCTTTATTTCTGTGAAATCGATATGGAATTTCAATCCTTGGTTGATGCCCATGATGTGCTGCGAATATGGACATATATGGAAAAGCGAAGTATGGCCTATCGGGAAAATAATAATTTAAAGTAACCGCTATCTTTGGCACATGGTTTGCCGTTGTATGCATATACCTTTACCTATTCAAAATGAAAAAAGCTTTATTAATACTCGTATTGCCTTTGTTAGCTTTTGCTACAGTTCATAAGTTTTACATAAGTGTCACTAATATAACCTATTCCGAAAAGGACGATGCGTTACAGATTACCAACAGAGTTTTTATAGATGATATGAATACCGTTTTAAAAGAACGCTACGATATAGATGCGGCACTTGGTAGTGATGAAGAGTCGGCCTTGGGACAGGAGTATTTAGAGAAATATATTCGCTCCAAATTTAGTATTACGCGAAATGATGAGACTATAGATTACACACTACTTGGTACTAAATATGATGCGGATGTCATTATCCTGTATGTCGAAGTTCCTAATATAGACCTCCCATCAGTTATGAGTATAGGTATAGAGAATGAAATTCTTACAGATTTGTTCGATGAGCAACAAAATGTCGTCCACTTTAACATAGCTGGAAAAAAGAAAAGCTTTGTTCTCTTAAAATCCGATACTAAAGGAATGTTAAATTTGTAACATTTATTAAGAAATCCTTTTAAAAACTTTAATTTCCCACTACTAAAAATTTAATTCAAAATGAAAAGATTTCAATACGCTTTTGCTTCGATTTTATTTTTGTTCGCTGCAGTTTCTGTTGCGCAGGAAGCAGGACAGAAAGAGAGAGAACCAGGGCATTCCAACCAAAGTAAGTTTAAACAATTATACGAGGAGTTCGCAACTCCAAATACCTATCGTTCTGCCTCTGGTGCTCCAGGGCCGGACTACTACCAGCAGCAGGCAGATTATGTGATGGATATTCGTTTAGATGACGAAAACGCAAAAATCTATGGCGAGGAAACCATAACCTATACCAACAATTCTCCGGATGAACTGTCATACCTATGGGTTCAGTTAGACCAAAACGTTAGGGCTAAAGATGCCAAGGCACTCTTAAAAAATGGGAGCGCAATAAAAGCGGAGAATACAGTTGAAGACTTTGCAAAGAAGTACCTAACGTCTAGTTTTGACGGGGGTTTCAAAATTGAGAATGTGAAGGATGCTTCGGGTAAAGCACTACCATACACAATCAATCAAACCATGATGCGTATTGACCTTCCTATGGGTCTCCAAAGCGGGAGCCAGTATGCTTTCTCTATCAAATGGAACTATAACATTCCTGACCATACCGTTAACCGCGCCAGATCTGGGTTCGAGTTCTTTCCTAAAGATGGTAACCGAGCTTATGTAATTGCGCAGTTTTTTCCAAGAATGGCAGTTTACAGTGATGTAGAGGGATGGCAAAATCATCAGTTTTGGGGTAGTGGAGAATTTGCGTTACCATTTGGTGACTATGAAGTGAACATTACAGTCCCCGCAGATCACATTTTAGATGGTACTGGAGTGCTTCAAAATCGGAAGGATGTATATTCTAAAGAAATGATGAAGCGTTATGAACAGGCGAAGAAATCCTATGACAAGCCTGTTGTAATTGTTACACAAGCAGAGGTAGAGGAACTGGAAAAAGATTTTTCCAAGAAAACCAAAACATGGAAGTTAAAAGCGAAAAACGTAAGAGATTTCGGTTTTGCTACTTCCCGTAAGTTTATTTTAGACATGCAAGCGGTTAAAGTGGGTAGCAAGGATGTAATGGCTATCTCTATGTATCCAAAAGAAGGCAATCCTTTATGGGAGGAGTATTCTACTAAAGCAGTAGCAGCTACTTTAAAATCCTATTCGTCACATACTTTTGATTACCCTTATCCAAAAGCGATATCCGTTCATGCTAAAAATCAAGGGATGGAGTATCCTATGATTTGCTGGAACTATGGAAGGCCAAATGAGGATGGTACCTATTCCGATCGTGTTAAATATGGTATGATCAGTGTAATTATACACGAAGTTGGTCATAACTTTTTTCCTATGATTGTGAATTCAGACGAGCGCCAGTGGGGCTGGATGGACGAAGGCTTGGATACCTTTATGCAATACATTGCGGAGCAAGAATTTGGCGATGATTTTCCAGAAGCCATTGCTCCAAATTCGAAATATCCTTCTAGAAGAGGTGATCCGGCGAAAATAGTGCCATATATGAGCGGCGACCAAAGTACAATTTCTCCTATCATGTCCAATCCTGAAAATGTGTATCAGTTAGGGCCAAATGCGTATGGAAAACCAGCTACGGCATTAAATATTTTAAGAGAAACAGTAATGGGTAGGGAACTATTTGACCATGCGTTTAAAACGTATTCTCAAAGATGGATGTTCAAACATCCTACGCCTGAGGATTTCTTTAGAACCATGGAAGATGCATCAGCTGTTGATTTGGATTGGTTTTGGAGAGGTTGGTTTTACACTACCGATTACGTGGATATAGGTGTGAAAGGAATTAAAAAGTATCAAGTCGCAAAAAAACCGGTTACTGGAGACTTGATGTCAAAAGTGTTTTTAGTGTCTTCGGACAGTGAAGGATACGATGCTACGTTAGAAGGAGTAAGTCCATCCGAAACTTCAAAAACCTTAAAAGCATTCATGATGGACAATATGACTGCTGCCGAAAGGGCTGCAGTAAAGGAACCCAAGTATTTCTTCGAGGTTACTTATAACAAACCAGGGGGAATCCCCATGCCTTTAATCGTTGAATATACGTATGCAGATGGTACTGTTGAGAATATAACCTATCCAGCTGAAATTTGGAGAAAGAACGATAAAGAGGTGAAACTGGTTATTTCTTCCACTAGTGACTTGAAAGGTATTGTTGTAGACCCCAAAATGGAAACAGCAGATATTGATATCACAAATAATTCTTGGCCTAAAAAAGAGGGGCAGAACGAGTTTGATTCTTTTAAGGAAAAAGTGAAAGGAAAGTAATTTTTAAATTTTCTAAAAAAAGCCTCGTTGATTAACGGGGCTTTTTTTATTCCGATACTAAACTTGTTTATATTTGTATTATGATGTCAACGCAATTTTTATTTATAAGCGGAGGTGAAATATTTTTCATCATGTTTATCGTGGTGATGGTTTTCGGTGCAGATAAAATCCCAGGTATAGCTAAAGGACTAGGAAAAGGTATGCGTCAACTTAGGGATGCCACCGAGGACATTAAGCAAGAAATTAAAAAAAGTGCCGATAAACAAGGCATAGATACTAGTATTATTACAGATATTCAAAAAGACATCGAAGAGGTTAAGGGCAGTATTGATACTGGTATAGCTAAGGATGTGAAAAAGGGTTTTGGAGATATTGGTAAACGTATTGGAGATGCGGCTGGTTCCGTAAAACGAAAGTAACCTAATGTTCGATAAGCTTTTAGATTGGGACCGGGAAACCTTCATCTATTTAAATAGCTTAGGTATAGAGAAATACGATGTTTTTTGGAGCACCGTTACTACAATTTCTACTTGGATTCCTTTATTCCTACTTTTTATAGTGCTCTTTTTTAAGGCATATCCAATAAAACAGGCGTTGTATAGTATACTTACAGTGATCTTTTTGTTTGTATTTGTGCTGACCCTCACGGATTTAACAAAAGAGATTGTGGCTAGGTTACGGCCAAATAATGATATAGCTATCAATGGTTTTATCCGGATATTGAAAAAATCTAATGGCTACAGTTTTTTCTCTGGTCATGCTTCCTCCTCATTTTCTATTACCACGCTTGTAGTTCTCTTTCTTTGGAAAGAATTCAAATGGGTAGTTGTATTTTACCTATGGCCTCTGTTGTTCGCATTGAGTAGAATTTATGTAGGGGTTCATTTCCCCATAGACTTGATGGCGGGTGCTCTGGTAGGTGCCGTGTCAGCCTTGTTGTTTTACTGGTTACACCATCGTCTTATTTTACCCTACTTAGGGTTAGGCCGTCACGAATAGGCAGTAGCACCGTGTCTAATAACGGGTGGGTGGCTAGTTTTTTGTTGTACTCCTGTAAAGTTTTGGTTGTTTTGTCTTTTGGGTCTAGTTTCTCAATTACCTTTCCTGACCATAAAACATTATCGGAAAGGATTACGGTGCCAGATTTTGTTTTAGGCAGAACAACATCCAAATACTTCAAATAATCCTTTTTTTCCGCATCTATAAAAATAAGGTCAAAGGTCTGGTTTAGCTCTGGTATAATTTCTAGTGCGTTACCAGTATGTTGAAACATCTGTTGGCCATAGCCGCTTTTATCAAAGTGCTTTCGTTGGATGTCATATAACTCGGCGTTTACATCTATGGTATGCAGCTCCCCTTGTTTAAGCAAACCTTCGGCCAAGCATAAGGCGGAGTACCCAGTATAGGTGCCTATTTCTAATATGTATTTTGGGTTGATAATTTTAGATAACAAACTTAGCGTTCTACCTTGAAAATGTCCGGTAAGCATCCTAGGCTGTATGACTTTCAAATGAGTTTCACGGGTAAGCGCTCTTAATATGTCTGGTTCTTGCTGGGAATTATCGGCAATGTAGTTCTCTAGTTCCGCGGATAGAAAATGCATGTGTTTCTTTTTGCAAAAGTACCGATTAAAACATTATTTTAAAGTTTTGAAAAACATATGGAAATAGAGATAAGAAAAGCAACACATGCTGATTTGGAAACGCTTAGAACCATGGAACAAGGGGTTATTGAAGCGGAACGACCTTTTGATCCCACGCTAAGGGAAGACTCCATTCAGTATTATGATTTAGAAGGCTTACTGGAAAACCCTAGAGCATTGGTGTTAGTAGCAACAGATGAAGATGCTATTGTGAGTTGTGGCTATGCCTTGGAGAAACAAGGAAAACCCTATTTAAAGCATGAAACATATGCTTATCTGGGCTTTATGTTTACCGAGCCCGAGTATAGAGGAAATGGTTTAAACGGCACCATACTAAAAAATCTAAAGGAATGGGCGCAAGAAAACGGATTAAACGAAATTAGACTAACTGTTTACGATGAAAATAGTGCTGCCTTGCGCGCCTATGAAAAGGTAGGTTTTAAAAAGCATATTATCGAAATGCGTTGGCCTTTGTCAGAATAAGGGTTTATGATACCAAACTTTACCCATTGTTTCTGCCCTTATGAGTATTTTTACATAAAAACAAAGCTATGACGTTTAAGAATACACTTTCTTATGCCCGGGAACTAGATAAAGAAGATCCGTTGCGCCCCTATAGAAATGAATTTCACTTCCCGAAAGTTAACGGAAAGCAGGTCATCTATTTTACGGGAAATTCTTTAGGATTACAGCCAAAGCGAACCAAGAAATATGTGGATGATGTTATGGACGATTGGGCCCAATTGGCGGTTGAAGGTCATTTTTATGCAGAAAAACCATGGTGGGATTATCACGAGCGCTTGGCAGAACCATTGTCTAAAGTGGTAGGTGCTTTGCCAAAGGAAATATCGGTAATGAATACACTTACTGTAAACCTTCATTTATTGATGGTTTCTTTTTACACACCCACAGCTAAAAGATTCAAAATAATTTGCGAGGAAAAGGCCTTTCCTAGCGATCAGTATATGTTACAGAGTCAGGCGCGTTTTCATGGTTTTGACCCAGAAGTAGCAATCGTTGAAGTTAAGAAACGCGAAGGCGAACATGCCTGGCGTACGGAAGATTTTTTGGATAAAATTAACGAAGTAGGGGATGAGTTGGCTTTGGTGCTCATTGGCGGTGTTAATTATTATAATGGGCAGGTATTGGATATGGAAGCCATTACAAAAGTTGGTAAATCTGTGGGTGCTAATGTAGGCTGGGATTTGGCCCACGGCGTAGGTAATGTTGAACTGAAGCTACACGATTGGGGTGCCGATTTTGCAGCATGGTGTAGTTATAAATATATGAACAGCGGACCAGGAAATGCTTCAGGTATTTATGTTCATGAACAATATTTAGACAGAAAAGATATCCCTCGTTTTGAGGGCTGGTGGGGCACAAAAAAGGATACCCGTTTTTTAATGAAGCCAGAATTCGAACCTATGGAAAACGCAGATGCGTGGCAAATTAGTAATGCACCCATACTTTCCGTTGCCCCTTATTTAGCTTCGTTAGAGTTATTTGAAGAAGTGGGTATGCCAGCTTTGATAGAAAAACGTAACAAGATAGTGGCGTATTTAGAGTTTGTCTTAGGAGAAATAGATGCTGAGGTAGCTAGTTCTTTTGAGATTATTACACCCAAAGATAGGGGATGCCAGCTTTCTGTTTTTTTACATGGCGAAGGAAAGGCCTTGTTCAATTACCTTATGGAAAATGGAGTGATAACTGATTGGCGCGAACCAAATGTTATTCGTTTGGCTCCGGCACCATTCTATTGTTCCTTTGAAGATATGTATCGGTTTGGACAGATTTTAAAGCAGGGTATTCTGTCTAAATAGATAGTTTATCCTATGCATTTGGTAGTGAAATACAACATGGCTAAAGCCAAAATTCTACTTTTAATACTCTTTTTTGTGAAATGAAATCGTTACGCTTAATACTAACCAACGCGAACTATTTTGGACCCTCTTGGGTCTTTGCGAGCCTTAATATTCTTTTTGGTACGTGGGCTATCTATATTCCTCAGGTGAAGGAACAATTGGTTATTGACAAGTCGGAACTTGGTTTTGCAATATTTTTTTTATCGCTAGGCGTTTTTACTGTTTTTCCTTTTGCTTCCAGTCTAGTAAATAGGCTAGGCGTGGGTAAAGCTACTTTTTATGGGGTATTATTGAGTTGTGCTGCAGCGATGTTGCCTTTATTGGCTCCAAACTACTACGCCTTAATGGGTGCGCTATTTTTATTCGGTGCTACGAATGGGTTTACGGACATTTCCATGAACACTCTGGTAACAGAGGTAGAAAAAAAGGATAAAGTAAAATTTATGTCCGCCTCGCACGGCTTTTTTAGTTTGGGTGGTGTGTTGGCAGGTGTGGGTAGTTTTCTTATCGGTCCAATAGGAAATCCCGTGCTGCATATGGGGTTGGCGGTGGCCTTAGTACTCATTGTAAATTTAATGTTCTATAAGAAATATATAAATGTCACTGCTGCTTTGGTAGAAACAGAAGGCTTTAGCCTAAAACTGTTCAAACCTTTATTGCTACTGGGATTAATTTCTTTTCTTGCTATGGGAAGCGAAGGTGCCATTGTAGATTGGAGCGGCTTGTATTTAAAAGAAGTAAGTATAGCACCAGAAGCGTTGTGGGGTGCTGGCTTTTTAGGCTTTCAAATTACCATGACCTTAGGGCGTTTTATGGGCGATGCCGTAAGTGAACGACTAGGTTCTGTAAAGATGATTGCATTAGGAACAATTCTTTCTCTAGTAGGTTATAGTCTAGTGCTTTCGGAGGATACTTATTTGGCTATTGTCGGATTTGCTCTAAACGGATTGGGATTTTCTGTTATGATACCTGAGGTTTTTAGAATAGGCGGTAACGTTAAAGGCGTGGATTCATCTCAAGGCATCGCATTTATTGCCGGTACTGGATATGCCGGATTTCTATGTGCTCCTCCTATTTTGGGCTTTTTAGCGGAAACAGCGTCCCTAAAGGCCAGTTTTGTTGTTCTGTTATTCTGTGCGGTGGTTATTTTGGGAATTACCCTAGTGTTGAAGAAGAAAGAAACAAAGGTTTAAAAAATGGAGTTGTAGACTTTCAATCCAAATTACTTCGGACTTTAAATTCGGTGTTATCATCCTTTAGATTGGAAAGAAACTCCAACATTTCATCTGTTAACAGCAGTTGGTTCTGAGATTGCCAAAAAGCCGCATTATATGGAGATTTTAATTTAAAGACATCCTTTTGTTCGTTTACATTGCTCTTAACGTCAAGCCTACTAAAAGGAGCTGTAGTATGTAGGATAATTTCTATTTGAAATACTGTTGGTACTAGTTGTTCTTTTCTTTTGGTAGTAATCGTAGCTTTTTGTTTAGCATAGTTTATATAATATCGCTGATAGGAGTTGTCTTTTTTAAAGAATGTAGCACTTTCCATACGAGTTGTACGGTCATACTCAGCTTGGTTTTGAGATGATTCCGGAAAGATTGGGAGCGTAGTTGAATTAAAAGATAGGATGGCATTGTCCTTACCGTTTATCATGTAGTAGCCATATGATTCCCCAGAATTGTCATCGGCACCAGAGGAGAACTCCACTTTTATCGCGTCGGTGTTCTCTAGCGGTTTTTCAACAACCTCAAAATCGGGTGTCATTGCATTTATTCTAATAAATTCGCTAAAAATCCTAAAGAACGATGGGAATATAAAGTAAACATTGTTTTCGTCTTTTTTAATTCCTACCTGCCGCATTTGTTGTAGTTCTACTTCGTAGTCTTTTTTATCCAATTCTAAGTCGCCCGTATAAAGGGATGTTTTTCGTTTTACCCTTCCCTGCATGTCCTGTAAGCGCACTATGGTATCGTTGCGTCTAAGAAGTGCCCTTATAAAAAAAGTTTCTGTATGTGGTGTTAAAACATAGTTTTTGGTAATGGCGTCTTTTATACGTTGGAGGATGGTCTTTGCATTTGTAACGACTACTTCATCTAGATTAACAGTGTTTTTTTGCAAATACATCGTATCCTTTAAAGCACTATACGTAGTTTTTAGTTTTTCATATCCCGGACTGTAAAAGAAAACCGAGTCCAATTGGGAGGAAAATTGGAATCTACCATCCGCATTGGTCATGGTGTGGTCTTTACTGTTGAAAACGGAAACGAATTCTAGCGGTTCCATATCATCAGCGGTCACCACAATGCCCGAATGTGATTGTTGGCCGTAACCGCTAATTGCACTGCAAATTAAAAGAAAGAATACATTTTTGGTCATACCCAGTTTACACACCAAATTTGAAACAATAGATAAAGGTTTAACTATAAATTTTTCTAACTGTTATCCTGGGTTAGTACTTTTTATATCAAACCCAATTACGTTTTAGTCCACCATTATTCCAGTGAAATAGAGTTTAAAATTACCATCAGGTCTTTTATGCATCGCAGCAATATTAAGTCCGTTGAAGTTTTTATAATCTTCCCAACTAGTTACCATATTGGGTTCTGCTTGATTCCCTTTTCTAAAGGCCCATTCCTTTATCACAAAATCGTCTTCAAAGTAAAAATCATAGGCATCACCAGGTGTGTAGCCTCCTTCATTTCCGTAAACGATGGTCAGCTTTTGCATCGCTGTTTGTGACATGGGTGCTATTGCGGAAGTTTGATGCTCATAGGTATAGTTGTTTTTATCCCAAACCAATTGGTAGGGAGCCAATAACCAGAATTTATCGTTGATAAAACCAGCATCCGTTTTAGCAAGCACAGTATCTATCGCTTTTCTGTTATATGAAATAGTACCTTCCCGAGTCGTAAAAACAACATCGTTGCTTTTTGGTGCCCAAGACCACGTACGTTCAAAATGTGAGGAATCTCGGTCCACGTTAAATGAAAAGGTGATTTTGTTAACATTTTTCCAATTTGCAAATCCATTGGCATCTGCAATTTGCTCTGGAATGGATAGTTCTTTATCTGCGGTTTCAACTTCTTCTACCACTGGTTTTTGTTGCTCCTTGCAACTAAAAAGTAGGGTCAAGGTAACTAGGCCAAAAACTAACGTATTTTTCATAATCTCTCTAATTTTGTGTAAAGATATCGATTGCTGATTCTTTGTCCTATTTTTGTATCCGTCTAAAACAAGCTGAGAGTGACCTTCTTAAGAAAACTGTGTCTTATCATCGTAAGCAACCAATTCAAAACTAAATTGGATTCCGATGACCCTTATAAAGATATTTCGGACGAGGAACTTGTGCGGAAAATAGTAGAAAAGAAGGATTCAATGATGTTCGGGGTGCTGTATGACCGGTATTCCAAAATGGTGTATAATAAATGTTACGGTTTCGCTAAATCTCAAAAAGAAGCAGAAGATTTGACCCAAGATGTTTTTTTGATGCTCTTTGTAAAACTGGGTAGTTTCAAGGGCAAATCAAAATTTTCTACATGGTTATATTCTTTTACCTATAATTTTTGTGTTAACTATGTAAACAGGGACAAAGGTAGAAAGATAAGTGATAAGGCTAATACTATAGAGGACACGGAATATAAGCTTTCCGTCGAGATCACGGATGAGAATCTACTTGACCTGCAGGTTGAAAAATTAAAGAACGCCTTGGAACTCATTGAGCCTGAAGAGAAGACCTTGTTGCTGCTTAAGTACCAGGATGGTGTTTCTATAAGGGAACTTGAATCTCTTATGGAAATAAGCAGTAGTGCTATTAAAATGAGACTTAAAAGGGCGAAAGCTAGAGTAATAGAGACCTATAATTCATTACCCTAAATGTCAGAAAACAATACAAATCCGTTTAAGAGAATCCAGGGGGATCTAAAGGATGTTCCACCGGAGTTACGCCAAAAGGTGATGAACGATGTGGCTATGGCAAAGCTCATCATGGAAATGGCCACCTTATTTACGACAGATTATGCCTCTCTTATTACCGGACTTTTAAAAACCTCTAATAAAAATAAATAGTTGTACGATGAAAACTTTTAGTGAATTACAGGATACCCTTATGGAGAGTTTTGGTGGGTTAATAGCATCCGCGACCCAGATGGTGCCCCAAATAATACTTGGATTAATTGGTTTGCTTATTGCGTGGTTGTTGATAAAACTCGTGCTTTTTATACTTAAAAGGATGCTAAAAGCGGCCAAAATAGATGTTTTGTCCCAAAAAGTGGCCGACTCCAAGTTGTTCGGGGATAAACAATTGTCAATAGACCTGTTAAAATTGATATTGAATACGGTAAAAGTATTGTTGATTTTACTGTTTACGGTCGTATTGTCGCAACTTTTAGGATTAAAAGCTATTTCTGATGCTATTTATTCTCTTTTTGGGTACTTACCTACCTTAATAAGCGCATTACTTATTCTTGTAGGAGGTCTTTATTTGGCAACAGTTGTTAAAAAGGCGGTAACGAATCTAATGGAATCTTTAGGTGTTGGAGGAATAAAAATGGTTAGCGGAGCCATTTTTTATCTAATAACTTTCTTTGTATCCATTACGGCACTAAATCAGGCTGGGGTCGATACAGAAATTATTACAAGTAATTTCAGTCTTGTTTTAGGGGCCTTCTTATTGGCTTTTTCTCTGGCTCTTGGGTTAGGGTCCAAAGAAATTGTAGGTGATTTGCTAAGAACATTTTATACTAGAAAAATATACGAGGTAGGAGATAGTATTAGGTTAAAGAATATAGAAGGCCGTATTGAGGCTATAGACCATATTTCTATGGTCGTAAAAACCAAAAAGGGTAAAATCGTGGTACCGATTAAAAAAATCACAGAGAATACGGTAGAGTTGGATGACTGATGTTATTTCTAAAACCAAGGATAAGAGACTATTTCTTTATCAATAATTTCACTAATTTTGAAAGTCTTAAACAAAATTGAATATGAGTGCGAAAAAAGGAAAGATACAAGAAGCTATCGACGAAAAAATGCTGGAGGAAAGAAAGGTCTTTCTTTGGGGTATGGTAGATGATGACTCCGCAAAACATGTGATAGATAGATTACTCTATTTAGATATGCAGAACAATAAAGAAATTCAGTTATATATCAATAGTCCGGGTGGGTACGTTACATCAGGTTTTGCTATGTACGATACTATAAAAGGGCTAAAAAGCCCGGTTTCTACTATTTGTACTGGTTTGGCCGCTTCCATGGGTTCCATTCTTTTATCCGTAGGTAAAAAAGGGAGGCGTTTTATACAACCACACGCTCAAGTAATGATTCACCAACCAAGTGGTGGAGCAAGAGGTCAGGCTTCGAATATAGAAATACAAGCAAGGGAAATCATAAAGACTAAAGAATTAAGCGCTCAGATTTTGGCCGATAATTGTGGTCAGAAATTTGAAAAAGTCTTAAAGGATTTTGATAGGGATTTCTGGATGGATGCCGAAGAATCTATTGCCTATGGCATTGTTGACGGCATATTGGAATAGTTATCTTTCGAATTTTAATCATAAAAAAACCTTTGCAGTGCAAAGGTTTTTTTATGATTAAAATTTAGTTGACCGTTGTTTTTCTGGTTCATTTTTTTAGAAATATCGTTGCTATTTGATAGCGCTGCTTCTTTTACTTCTTCTTGGCTAATAAATTAGTGTAATAATATGCTCTCACTGGTTTAGCCTGAAAAGAATTAATTGTAAAAAAAGGAAACTATAAATTTCTATCAAATAAAAAATTATAAAATCACCTTATTATTTGCTCTTGAGCGCTATTTCAAGCATAATAAAAGTCAAGGCCTAACAATAAATACATTCAAATTTGCGATTTGATTGGTTTTATGTAAAAATCCAAAGATTATCAAAAAACTAAATCTTTTTCGAATTCGTTCATAAAGACTTTTCTAAATAGAGATTGTTTTGAAGAGTTGTTACTATCCATACATGCTGCAGTTAGTGTTTGGTTAAAAGGTGTAAGTCACATTAATTGTAAAATATTTCTAATAGTCATCAGGATTTTGGATAATTTTTTCGGCTCTATTCTTGAGCTCCTGTAATTCATTTTTATCTTTTTTATTGAGTAAATTCATCATCATTGCCATGCGATTGTTATTTTTAAAATGTTCTTTTTTCTCATCTAAAAAGTTCCAGTATAGCGCATTGAACGGGCAGGCGCTTTCTCCTATTTTTTCTGTGTGCTTGTAAGCGCAATCACCACAATAGTTGCTCATTTTATTGATGTAGTTACCGCTGCTTACATAAGGCTTTGTGGCTACTATGCCACCGTCCGCAAACTGACTCATACCTCGCGTATTGGTAATCTCTACCCATTCTATGGCATCTATGTACACCCCTAGGTACCAGTTGTCCACTTCATCTGGGTTTACTTGTGTTAATAAGGCATAGTTGCCAATAATCATTAACCGCTGGATGTGATGAGCGTAGGCATCCGTTAGGCTTTGACCAATGGCGTGGCTTAGACAGTTCATCTTTGTTTTGCCTGTCCAGAAAAAGTCGGGTAGGGGATTGTGGTTTTCTAGTTTGTTCAAGTTTGCGTATTCGGGCATCTCTTTCCAGTAAATACCTCTCATATACTCACGCCAGCCAAGAATTTGTCGTACAAAACCTTCTACTTGTGAAATATGTATTTCATCCGTGTGCTCGTAATAATGGTCTAATACAGCATCTATGACCTCTTTTGGAGAAAGAATTTTAGAATTCATGGCAAAGGAAACCCTAGAATGGAACAAATACTTCTGTTGTGTATGCATGGCGTCTTGGTAATCTCCAAAATGCACTAATAATTGGTCGCAGAAGTAGGTTAGAACAGATAGGCACTCTGACCGGCTTGTGGGCCAACTAAAGTTTTTGGGTTCTATTTCTCCGAAGGTTTTTACACCGGAATCTTCCAGTTCTTGCAGTATAGCGGAAACATCCTTTTTAAAATCCCGTTCTTGAGGTATTTCTGGTTGTCCTTTCCACTTTTTACGATTACTCTGATCATAATTCCATTTACCACCATCTGGCTGGCCATTTACCATCATGATGTCATGTTTCTTGCGCATCATGCGGTAAAATGATTCCATGATTAGTTGCTTCTTCCCTTTAAAGAAGTTTTGTAACTCGTCGCGTTCCGTGTAAAAATGTTCGGTATCTACTGCGTGCGATGCTACTTTTAAATTTGTGCAAATACTTTTTAGCTGTTCATCCAAACGGAATTCATCCGGTAGCTGATATTCAAATTTTTCAGATCCTATTTCCTGTATGTATATGTTAATCAGCTGCTCTAAATCCTGTGGATTATTGTCGTCTGTAATGTTGAGGTAAATGAACTTATGTCCCGCTGCGGTAAGGTCTTCAGAAAAACTACGCATCCCTAAAAAGAAGGCCACTACCTTTTGTATATGGTGTTTTACATAGTCCGTTTCCTGTCGCATTTCTGCCATGATGTAGATCACATCATCATCTATGGTCTGGAACCATGAATGTTTTTGGTTGAGCTGGTCTCCTAATACAAGTCGTAATGTCTTCATTTTTCAATCTAAAATTTTGAGCTAAAAGCTTTGATTGCCGCAGTTAGCTATATTTTATTGTTTCAATCGATATTCTATTTTGCTTTAAGCCTAAAGCCTCAAAATAAAGAGTCCTGCAGCCATAATCGCTGAAATTTGCCTTGTCCGTCATACATATCCGCCTGGCGTGCAATATTGAATTTTCGGTCGCGTGGGTCATTGCCAACCCCACTATTATACATCCAGTTTCCCCAATTGCTATGCACGTCGTAATCTAGAAGCATACTTTCAAAATAAGCTGCACCTATGCGCCAATCCTGTTTTAATTCTTTTGCCCAGAAACTGGCAACGTTTTGTCGGCCTCGATTACTCATCCAACCTGTATTGGCCAGTTCTTTCATATTGGCGTTAACAAAAGGCTCTCGGGTACTACCATTAATCCATTCTTTTCTAGCTATTTTAGTGGTGTGCCAGTCATACTCTTTGTCAAGGATACCACCTATTTTGAAGATACTGTTTTGATGTTTAAGGGAAACATATTTAAAGTAATCGCGCCATATAAGCTCAAAGATTAGCCAATAGGTATCTTGGTTTTTTTTGACTTCTTTTTCAAAGCGTTTTACTTCCCAATAAATAGTTCTTGCAGAAATACTACCATTGGCTAGCCATGGAGATAGTTTTGAGCTGTAGTCATTACCAACTAATCCGTTTCTTGTTTTTTTATAAAAAGCTAGTTTTTTAGTTTCCCAAAAATAATGGGTTATACGTTTTAAAGCTTCATTTTCACCGCCATGAAAAGGAAAGGCACTTCTAGTATCTGTGTTGAATTCCTCCAGATTTAAATGGGATAATGTTGGTATTTCAGTATTCGTTTTTAAAAGATTTTCTTTCGGTAGTATTTTATCAATTCTGATGCACGGTAATACTAAAATTTGCTTTTCGCACTTTTTTCTGAAATTTGTAAAAACTTCTGGAATGGCATTAAAGTTAGGGTAGGGGATATCTTCTGGATGAAAAAGAAATTGGTCAAGCGTTTCTTCAAATGCTATGGTGCTAGGTATGCCAGCTTTAACATTAGCTAAAATGTTATTTTCATCTCGTGTCCACTCTTTTTGAAGGTATACCGTATCAATTTCATGTTCTTTAATTAATTGGGAAATATGTGCTCCAGAATCTCCGGTGTATATAAATAAAGGAATGTTTAATACCTTAAGGTTAGATTCTAACTGGGTAATGGTTTCTATTAGAAATTGAGCTCTGAATTTTTCTGTTTTGTTAAATCCGAATTCATCTTTTGTGAAATAAGTATCATCAAAACAATAGACCCCTATCACTTTATTTCCATTCAGAGCTTTTTGAAGTGACGTATTGTCTTGGACCCTTAGGTCATTTCTAAACCAAACTAAGTTATTCATGATACCAATTAATTTTTTACCAATTCTGGTTTGTTGTGCGCAACCAAAATGACTAGCTATTTATTTCTTCTACATTTTTCACTGCAATACTTTACATCTTCCCAGTTACGTTCCCATTTTTTACGCCAAGTAAAAGCCAATCCACAAACTACACAGGTTTTACTGGGAAGGTTTGGCTTTTTATGCGCCATCTAAGATAGATTTACTCTGTTCATCAGCCTTAGCATATGATAAGCGCTCTACAATTTTTGGGAGTGCATAACCGTCAATACCAACAGCACTGATAGCATTCGTTTTGTCTAAATGCACCCAACCGTCTTTAGCAATACTTTCTTCAGGAAGGTAGATATGTTCAATAGCGCCAATAATCAACAGGCATCCATTTTCTTTTATTTCATATTCGTTAATATAACGACATCCTATTTTAATGGGGCTTTCGTTAACATAAGGCGCTTCAAACCCATCTAAATAGGTTTCTGTAAGTCCACTTTTTTTAAATTCAGAAATACCTTCGTCGTATTTGGCAGACGTATGATGCGCTTGTTTAATAATATTCTGTGATACTTGATTTACAGTAAAAGCGCCAGCAGATTTAAAGTTGGTATACGTATCTCTTCTTACCGTTAGCGGTCTTAGTATAAAGCCTAACATAGCAGGATTACTCCCAATATGTACTACCGAATTAAAAATGGCCAAATTACTGTGCCCCAAAGGTGAAATAGTGCCTAAAAGATTACTTGATTTATAACCGGTGCAGCTATTTATGAGATTGGCTCTATATCTGCTGGGTAGTTCTTTGAGTGAAGAAATGTTGAAGTGTTTCAAATGAATTTATTTTTGTTCATCAAAAATAAATAAAAGCTAAACAACTTATGCATAAAACAATACCAAATTCGAGAGAATACCCGAGGCTCTTTGGTAACCGTCGTCCGTTAATATTTGTTATTTTTATGAACTAATAGCAATTTGGATATAAATCCTAAACTCATGCCGCAAAATAAAAAGAACATTGCCATTATTGGATCCGGTTTAGTAGGTTCTTTACTTGCTATTTATCTGCGCAAATATGGGCATGACATTACGGTGTTCGATAGGCGCCCAGATATTAGGAATATAAAATTTTCTGGGCGTTCCATTAATTTGGCAATGAGCAATAGGGGTTGGACTGCTTTGAGAGCGGTGGGTATTGAGGAGGAAATAAAGAAAATAGGTATTCCTCTAGATAAACGAGCTATGCACGTTGTAGGACAGCCAGAATATTATCAGAAGTATGGCAAGGAGGGTGAAGCCATATGGTCTATTTCTCGTGGTGTACTAAATAAAAAAATGATTGACCTAGCTGAAGGAGCAGGCGTAAATTTTCGATTTGACGAAAAAGTATGGGATGTTGATTTGCCCGATGCCAAAATATACACAGGCGAAACCGAAAAAGGCGAATGGACCGAATATAAGTATGATATTATTTTTGGTTGCGATGGCGCTTTTTCAAGAGTTCGCCATAAAATGCAAAGACGTAGTAGGTTCGATTACTCACAGGATTTTATTGATGTAGGTTATAAAGAGCTTACAATACCCGCTAATATCGATGGAACCCATAAGTTGGATAAATACTCTTTCCATATATGGCCCAGAGGGAAATTTATGTTGATTGCAATGCCCAATCTGGATGGTAGTTTCACCTGTACGCTTTTTATGCCTTTTGAAGGGGAAGTTTCCTTTGAGAACATTAAAACGAAACCTCAAGCACAAGAATTTTTTACTACCCATTTTCCCAATGTAATGCAGGTAATGGACGACTTGTTGGATGATTTTTTCAAAAACCCGACCAGCGCTATGGTCACTATGAAATGCTATCCTTGGACCTATTGGGACAAAGTAGCCTTAGTTGGTGATTCTGCCCATGCTGTTGTGCCCTTTTATGGACAAGGTATGAATGCGGGTTTTGAGGATATTTATGTTTTAAACCAGCTAATTGAAAATCACAAAAACGACTGGGAGACCATTTTTTCCGAGTACCAACTATCTCGAAAGCCCAATGCAGATGCCATTGCCGAGTTAAGCTATCGTAATTTTGTAGAAATGAGTAGTAAAACGGCAGACCCGAATTTTTTACTTCAGAAAAAGATTGAAAAACGGTTTGCCGCCAAATACCCTGAGAAATGGATTCCTGCCTATAGCAGAGTTACCTTCTCAAATAGACCTTATGCAGAAGCGTTGGCGATTGGTGATGCACAAGAGGAATTGATGCAAAAAGTAATGCAGTTACCAAATATAGAAGCACTTTGGGATAGTGAACAGGTAGAAAAGAAGATACTTTCCTTACTGGGTGAGTAGGCTATTTGCTCTAAGCTTCCGTTCCCTGAAAAATAAAAATAATGGAAAGGTGAAGGCAATCGCAATTAAAAAAGTAAAAGGGATAAACAGCCACCAATACTTCATTTTGAGCTTGCGCCCCTCATAAACCATCCAAATAAGGAAGGTTGTGGCTACCACACTAATATCTGCGCTAATAGATTTTGCCGGAAGCGTAGTTGCTGTTTGAGCAATAAAATTAGTAATCGAAGTATCATCTGTCTCCAAGTAAAAGAGCGCATTAAAATACCAGGTTGCTCCAACTCCGATAATGGCCATCGCAAGAAATACACTTTCTATTGTCGTAAATTTAGGTTTCATCTTTTGTCTCTTATTGGGTTATAATTTAGCTATAAGTGCAAGTCATTTTTAATTTCAGGTGATTCTATTATAAAATTGGAAACGTCCTTAGCCCATATTTGATATGTTATTTTTGAGGGATGAACACCGTCACTAAAAAAATCGGTAGGCGATATTTTTAAATGATAGCGTTCAATAAAATAGGTGCAACGAACAACCCGAGAATAATAATAGACCTGTTTAAAATCCTTTACTATTGTTTCTAATTCCTTCCCAAGAATATCGACGAGGTTGCCTATTGTAAATTTAATTAGAGAAGTAAAGGCCGGAAATTCCTTGATGGGAGGCATGTTAATGAATAGAATAGGAACTGTTTCAAACTTCAGTCGGATACTTTTAATAAGTGCACGAACATCTTTATTCCACCTTTTAGGAGAGCTTAGTTCAAAAGCATCATTGCCACCTATGCCTATAACAATAAAATCAACTGGCTTTTGTGGAATACCATTAATAATCTTTTCCTGTATTCGTTTTGCTGTGTAGCCACTTTTTGCATACACCTTCCAATCAATATTAAGATTTAATTCCTTTGCCAATTCAGCGGCTAAAGTGCCAGTGAAGCCTTCTTCATGCGTGTTCACGCCAACACCTGCGATGGTACTTTCGCCAATGGTTAGCATTTTGAGTGTTCTTTGGGAAGAAGCAAAACTTATACCATCAACCCCTGTCGCCTCAGGAAGTCTTGGAACGCTAGCTTTTATTTTTTTACCTTGAATATAAAGTATTGGCAAAAGTGGAAATGATATAAGTGATCCTAAAATATATTTAACGTTCATAAATTTGTTTAGACCACTACCATTAACTCAATGGTATAATGTCGTATTCTATACCAATAACATTATGGCACATCATTTATTTCCCTTCGTTCTTTTTAATTCAGATTTGCGCATGGGCATCCCGTCTATCAAAGTAAAAATAACTTCCGGTTGAACTTCAAAAGTTCTTTTTAGTTTTACTCCTCCATCTTTTCCGACAAGAAGTACGCCTTTAAAGCCCTTAGAAATCGAAAGGTGGCGGTATGTGGCATCAGTTGAAAGCTTACTTTCCGCTCTGTTGTAAACAACTACCTTTTTAGGTGTTAATTGGATAATTAAGATTTCTCGATCTTCTAGTGCATCCGCTTGCTTTAAAAATGATTTTAACTGGGAACGCATGTCAGGCGTTTCTATAGTGTCATCCACAAGAAATACAATCCGATTCTTCCATTGGTAATCAGTTATATTTTGTCCATACAGCATAGGAGCAATAGTCAGAAAAAGAAAGGTGCTTATGATTTTTGATAATCCCATTTATATCTAAACTACATAAAAAAAGCCGTCTATCAAAGATAGACGGCTTTCACTTGTAACTTCGTGTCGCTTAAAGTTTGGCGAACATTTTATGCATTTTTTCAGACTCTTCTTCAGCTAGTACTGGATCAACTAAAATCCTACCACTGTGCTCATCTGTAATGATTTTTTTTCTAGATGCTATTTCTACCTGTACTTGAGGTGGAATGGTAAAGAAAGAACCACCTGAAGCACCTCTTTCAATGGGTACTACAGCTAACCCGTTCTTTACATTATTTCGGATTCTAGCGTAAGCCTTTACTAAGCGCTCCTCTATTTTTCCTTGATATTTTAAGGATTCCTCCAATAAGGCTTTTTCTTCTTTTTCGGTTTCTGCCAAAATAGCGTTTAATTCGCTTTTCTTGTGTTTTAAATGTGCGTCACGCTCAGAAAGCCGTTCTTTAGTTTCAGAAATTACCACCTTTTTCTGGTCAATCTGGACTTTAAATTCCTTGATGTTTTTCTCAGCTAATTGAATCTCTAATTCTTGAAATTCAAGTTCTTTTGTAATAGAATTGAATTCTCTACTGTTACGAACATTTTTTTGTTGTTCTGTGTATTTTTTTATTAAGGCTTTAGCTTCCTCAATAAGATTTTTCTTAGCACCAATTTCAAAATTGATAGTTTCTAAATCAGTTTTAAGCTTATCCATTCTAGTTTTTAGGCCTAGGACATCATCTTCCAAATCTTCAACTTCCAACGGTAGTTCGCCACGGACATTGCGTATTTCATCAACTCTAGAGTCGATTAATTGCAAATCGTACAATGCTCTTAGCTTTGCCTCTACGGACGAATCTTCTTTTTTTGCCATATTTAAAAATACTTGATAGGATTTGTTATACTTTCCGATAAACGGATTGCAAAATTAGGAATTTTTTTCGTAAGATAATCAACTAAAAGGTTTTTTGTAAACTGCTCAGTTTCAAAGTGTCCAATATCGGCTATTACCAATTGTTTTTCTGCTTGGTAAAACTCGTGATATTTGACATCTGCAGTGACAAAAACGTCTACCCCTGCTGCTTTTGCGGCCCCAATAGCAAAAGAACCACTTCCTCCTAGTACAGCTATTTTTTTTATGTCCTTGTTTCTAAGTTCTGAGTGGCGTACTACAGAAGCGTTCATTTTATCTTTTAGATAGACTAGGAACTCTGTTTCAGCCATGGCCGATTCCAATTCTCCCACCATACCCATACCGATATGCTGGTTGGTATTTTCTAAGGTCGTAATTTCATAGGCCACCTCTTCGTAAGGATGATGTTCAAATAGCGATTCAAGTACCTTTTTTTCTAAAGTTTTTGAAAAAGTAACGCTGATTTGGGCTTCGTTTTCATAATGTAGATTGCCAATGGTCCCGGTTACAGGATTGGCCTTCTCGTTAGCTTTAAAACTTCCGGTGCCTTCTGTGCTAAAACTACAATCACTATAATTACCAATAGAGCCCGCGCCTGCTGCGAACAGTGCTCTTTTAAGGTTGTTTCCGTTTGCTAAAGGAACGTAGGTAACTAGTTTTTTAATGGTTTCTTTTTGTGGAATTAAGATGCTTGTATTCGTGAGGCCTAGGATATCACATATTTTATGGTTAACACCCGAGATAGAATTATCGAGTGCTGTGTGTATCGCATAAATTGCTATGTCGTTCTTTATAGCTTTTAACACGGTTCTTTCCACATAGTTTCTACCTGTAATTTTTTTAAGTCCGCTGAAGATAATAGGATGAAAGCTAACGATGAGGTTGCAGTTTTTAGCAATAGCTTCCTCTATCACGTTTTCTAGCGTGTCTAAGGTTACTAGTATGCCTTTTACCTCCATGCTAGCATCACCTACGAGCAAGCCTACGTTGTCAAAATCCTCTGCGTAATCTAATGGAGCTAATTCCTCTAATACTCGAGCTACTGCGTTTACTGTCATTTTCCGTAAAATATAAGGTTATCAAAGATAAAATATTATAATTTCGTTCTAATGCAACTGTTAAGAAAACTTCTTTTTCCCGTTTCGCTGATTTATGCTTTGGTTGTTTTTGTGCGCAATCGCTTATATGATATAGGCATTTTCAAGTCTACCTCTTTTTCCGTAAAAACCATTTGCATTGGAAATCTAAGCGTTGGCGGTACAGGAAAAACCCCTATGACCGAATGGTTGGTACGTTCTCTAAGTCCAAGATACAACATAGCCGTGCTTAGTAGGGGGTACAGAAGAAAGACATCAGGTTTTATTTTAGCTACCGCTACCAGTAAAGTTACGGATATAGGGGACGAACCCTTTCAGTTATTTTCTAAGTTTCCGAAAATAACTGTTGCCGTTGATGCTAATAGAGGAAATGGTATAGACAGATTGCAACAAGAAGTACAGCCAGATGTTGTTTTATTGGACGATGCTTTTCAACATAGAAAGGTAAAGGCAGACTATGCTATGCTGTTAACGACCTATGATAACCTTTATATTGACGATTGGTATCTGCCTACGGGTAATCTAAGAGATGTAAAGTACGCCGCAGAAAGAGCGAATTGTATTGTGGTAACGAAGTGTCCCGAATCTTTGGGTAAAAACGAGCAAGTAGCTATAAAGAAAAGAATAAATCCAAAGGAGCATCAAAGCGTATTGTTTGCTTATTTATGGTATGGGAATGAAGTGATAGGAATAGATCGTAGCTTGTCATTAAGCGCCTTTAAGGATAAGAAGGTGAGCTTGGTAACAGGTATCGCGAATCCCAAGCCCTTGGTTTCCTATTTAAATGCGAAAGGGATTAGCTTTGAGCATCTGGCATATAAAGACCATCACTTTTTTTCCGAAGGTGAACTGGAACTTCTTAAACGAAAGGAATATATATTGACTACTGAAAAAGACTTTGTGAGGTTAAAAGATGATTTGGATAATATATTCTACCTTCCTATAGCACACTCTTTTTTAGGTGATGGAAAGACGATATTAGAACAGGAACTGGAAGCGCTTATGAATCGCTAATATGCTGCTTTTTATCAAATATGTTCTCACCAATTTTTTGATAGAAGATTTCTGGTTTAAAAGGCTTAGTAACCACGTCGTCACAACCGGCAGCATAAAAACTTTCCAAACTATCGTCTAATGAAATTGCGGTTAGGGCAATGATGGGTGTGCGTTGGTCAAATTTACGTATTTGTATGGTTGCTTCCTCTCCACTAATACCTGGCATGTGAATATCCATAAGAATGGCATCGTAAACGTTTTCCTTTGCTAGTATAACAGCATCTTCTCCATTACTGGCAATATCGCTCGTAATCTCTTTTTTACTTAGCATTTTTTTAGTAATCACTTGGTTGATCTTGTTGTCTTCCACAATCATTAAGTGAAGTCCTTTAAAGTCATAATCACGTTGGGTAATTTCGAACGTGATATCCTCCGGCAGGTCATCGATACTTTTCATATCTATTTCAAAGGAAAAGGCGCTTCCTTTGTCAAGTTCGCTCTCGAGGCGTATTTCACTATTGAAAAGTCCTAGCAAGCTTTTAACAATAGTTAGGCCAAGACCTGTTCCTCCGTATTCTCTATTGATTTGAATAGAACCTTGTTCAAAACCTTCAAAAATACTTTTTTGTTTTTCTTTAGAAATACCTATACCATCGTCCCTCACTTCAAAATAAATCTTTACATCTTCTTTGTCTTTATGTAATAATTTAGTGATAACTGTAACTTGGCCATCTTTGGTGAATTTAATAGAATTCCCTACCAGATTCATGAACACTTGAGATAGTTTTAAGGGGTCGCTCATTAAATGACCTGGGATGCTATCGTCAAATTCCAAAACGAGTTTGGTATTGTTCGCTTTTGCACTTTGCTGCAGGGATTCCATGACTTCATTTATGATTTTCTTTAAATTGAAATCCATATTCAGCGGTTCCAATTTGTTGGCGTCTATTTTATTGATGTGGAGAATATCATTGATAAAATTTAAGAGGTAATCTCCTGAGAATTTTAATGCTTTTAAATGTTCCTTTTGATGTTCTTCTGGATTTTCTTCTAATAGTAAATGGGTGAGGCCGGTTACTGCATATAAAGGGGTTCTTAGCTCGTGGCTCACGGTAGATAAAAAATTAGTCTTTGCTTCCATGGCTTGTACTGCGCCATCCCGTGCTACTTGTAGTTCCTTGTTTTTGGTATGTAGAAGGTCATTTGTTTTTACCTTTATTTGATTGTTTCGAAAAAGGGAAACTGCCAAGAGAGAAATAATAATCAAAAAGGCTGATGCCAGAATAGCAGTAATCTCCGATCTGTTTTGGGATTCGGTAAGCTCATCTACTTTGGTCTCCAAACCAACGATTTGATTGGTTTTTATATCATCCCTTATTTTATCTGCTGTTTTGACTTCTACCTTAAGTTTTTCAACATTAAAAATGGAATCGTTGATTTGAAGTAGATTTTGGCTTTTTGTATAGGCATTTTCATACAGACCCAGTTCTTCGTAGATATTTGTAAGCAGAAGGTTAGCCTTTTTTGACTCCATAAAGAAGCCATTGGTGTTCGCCATTTTTAAGGCGTATTCTCCATTTTTTGCGCTTTCGTTTAAGTCCCCTTTTTTTAAGTAGAGTTCCGCAAGCCCCAAATAAGCTTGTGTAGTCAAAAAATCTTTTTCGTAGATGTCCGTATTTACAATTAGTGAATTAAGGTTCTTGGTAGCACTTTCGTATTTTTCAAGATTCAAATAAACCTTCGCTTCTGCTAATAGTATGTTATTGAAAAAATTCCTGTCGTTATTCAATTGCTTGGCTTTTTCCAGCATGGCTAGCGCTTGAAAATTCTGGTCACTTCGATACAATAAAATAGCCTCAATATATTTATGAATGGCATCGCCATAGGGATAGGCGGTATCTTTTAGAAGAACACTAGCCCTGTCCCAGTAGAACTGCGTGTCTCCTTCGCGGTCTAATTTAAGATAAAGAATGGCTAATTCGTGATAGGAATCTATTAGTGCTTTTACATCTTCGTTTTTCTCGGCTTCTGCTGCCGCTTTGTTCAATGTTTCTAGTGCAAGGTCTATTTTATTCTGGTTCCTAAGATTGCGTGCTTCGTTTAGGTAAGGGGCAACATCTTTATAGGGTGTGGTTTCCTGGCCAACAGTAAGTTCTCCAAAGCCTAAAGCTAGGAGTATTACCATAAAGTAATGTAGCTTCTTATATGAAAATTGAAGATTCAAATAAACTGTTTCTTGTTCATAAAATTGATAAGGTCTATAATTCTACTGCTATACCCTGTTTCATTGTCGTACCATCCTATAATCTTTACCATTTTTCCTATTACAGAGGTCATCTGTGAATCAAACGTACAAGAATGATAACTATTGTTTATATCGATGGATACAATAGGATCTTCTGTGTAAAAAAGTATATTTTTTAATTCGTTTTCAGAAACACGTTTAAAAGTATCGTTAATTTCTGTAATACTTGTCTGATTTTTAACGTTAAAAGTAATATCCGTTAAAGAGCCGTTTGGAACGGGTACTCTAATACCACATCCGCCAATGACATCTGCCAATTCTGGAAAAATCCTAGTGAGTGCTTTTGCAGCACCTGTGGTTGTAGGAATAATAGATTGAGCCGCTGCTCGTGCGCGTCGTAAATCTCGATGAGGTTGGTCATGTAAACTCTGATCGCTTGTGTAGGAGTGGATGGTGGTAATATAGGCCTGCTCAATGCCACAAAGATCGTTGATTACCTTGATCATAGGAGCGGCATTATTGGTGGTACATGAGGCATTTGATATAATGCTGTCTTCTTTTGTCAAAGTTTCCTCGTTGATGCCAAAAACCAACATTTTAATTTCATCTTCCTCGGGTGGAACGCATAATATCACTTTTTTTGCCCCATTGTTTAAATGATAACTGAGCTGCTCACGAGTTTTGAATTTACCAGTGCATTCCACCACGACATCCACAGCTTTTTCTTTCCAGTCTATGTTCTCAGGATGAACTTCACTAGTTAGCCTAATCTTGTGGTCGTTAACGATAATGTGCTTGTCGTCAAAACTTATTTCGGTAGATATGATACCGTGAATGCTATCATACTTTAACAGATGGGACAAGGTCCTAGTGTCCGACAGGTCATTGATTGCAACGATGTTGATCTGGGGGTGCTCTTGGGCCAATCTAAAAAAGGTTCTACCTATTCGACCAAATCCGTTGATTCCTACATTGATCTGTTTCATAGGAAAGATTTTACCTTTTTATACTCATTTGGTATCCCTTAGGTCTCCAAAATTTGGTTGCTATACGTTGTTTGAATGCATTAGCGTCTAAGCCCAAATCAATTTTTTTAGCGGTTATAGTAAATGTTTATGTGCTTTGTAAGATGATCTTACCAAAGCACCACTTTCTACATGTCTAAAGCCCATTTCTAGTCCAATTTCCTCATACTTTTTAAACTGCTCAGGTGTTATGAATTCCTTTACGGGTAAATGTTTTTTGGAGGGCTGTAGGTACTGTCCAATAGTAACCACATCCACGTTAACATTTCGTAAATCTTTTAGCGTTTGGATAACTTCCTCTTCTAACTCGCCAAGACCTAGCATAATGCCAGATTTAGTCCTGTTTATGCCCTTGGCTTTCAAATATCTTAAAACTTCTAGACTACGTTCGTATTTTGCTTGTATCCGAACTTCACGGGTGAGCCTTTTAACGGTTTCCATATTATGTGAAACCACTTCTGGAGAAACCTCTATAATGCGGTCTAAGTGTTTTTCTATGCCCTGAAAATCAGGCAAAAGTGTTTCCAAGGTCGTTTCTGGGTTCATTCTTCTTATTGCCTGTACTGTTTCTGCCCAGATAATGGAGCCCATATCCTTAAGGTCGTCGCGATCTACCGATGTGACAACCGCATGTTTTATGCCCATTATCTTTATGGAACGTGCTACTTTTTCCGGCTCGGCCCAGTCCACATCTTCCGGTCTTCCAGTTTTCACACCACAAAAGCCACAAGAGCGGGTACAGACATTTCCTAAGATCATAAAGGTAGCAGTACCCTCTCCCCAACATTCTCCCATATTGGGACAGCTCCCACTGGTGCATATTGTATGCAAATCATATTTTTCGACCAGACCTCTTAATTGGGTGTATTTCTTACCGGTCGGAAGTTTTACCCTTAACCATTTTGGTTTACCTTTTGGAGGAGCTACGTTTTCTTTTACTGCTACAGACATGCTTCTTTTTTGTGTAAATATACGAACTAAATCACTTAATTATGAGCTGATTCTTGGCTAGTGATTTCGAATATCGGCACCAAAAATTACAGTTTATAGCTTGCTGGGAGCTTAGTTTTTGCTAGAAATAATTTCAGCTAGAAGCTTCTTTGCGCGCAGAAGCTTCACCTTGATGTTGTTAATGGGTTCGTTCAGCTTTTCGGCAATACCTGCGTAGCTAAGTTCGTTGAAGTATCTTAAGTTGATGACTTCTTGATAGTGTGGTTTTAATTTTTTAATGTCACGAAGTAAATTTGCTAAATTCTGTTCTTGAATCAAACGGTCTTCCATGGAAGGAGTATCGTCCAACATTTTTTTTATGGCCTCTCCATTTCCTCTAGTATCTAGGATATTTCTCTTTCTTTTACGAACGAGGTCTATGTGTATGTTCTTGGAAATTGTAATAAGCCAGGTTTTAAAAACGTAGGTATCTTTGTAGGTGTTTATTTTGTCAAAAGCTTTGGAGAAGGTCTGAATCGTAATGTCTTCTGCGTCATTTTCATTTTCCGTACGCTTCAGTTGAAAACCGTAAACATCGTTCCAAAACGTATGCAATAAATTGCTAAAAGCAATCTGATTACCCATTTTGGCTTTGTTGATGGTCTCTGCTATATCCTCGGTTTTATTCAATGTTCATTTTGTATCATGATTCTGACAATACTAAAAGAGTTCCACCTTAGGCAATACTGTCGTTTTTACAATCTTGTTCACTAGGTAGTTTGCCACACATACCACATGCTTCACCATCTTGATTAAGAAATGGACTTTGGCTGGCGCAGGTTCCTGCAAATTCACCATCTTTTTTTGCCCATATTTTAATAGCGATGCCTAAGAAGGCAAGTCCTAAAAGTCCAATAGTAAGAAATAGAAGTTTCATCCGTATATAAATTCACAAACCAGTTAATATAATTTTAGATATGCCAGCCGACATTATCAATATGAATATACATTGATGATAGGCACTAACAAACTGATACAAAGATATAAAAATAAAGCCCCGATACGGGGCTTTAGAATTACTTTAATGTTGAAGTTTAGTAGGTAATATTTGCTACTATATTTTCTACCGTAGGGTTTTGATTGCCTCCCTTTGGTTCAATGGTGATATACCCAACTGCGTTCTTGGCATAAGGCAAGGCCAAAAGGTTGTCACTTTTTGTTGCTTCTTCGATAATACCAAGATTTAACATTTCTCCGTTTACTTCGGCCCACATCTGAAAACATTGATCTTCTGGAAGATTAGGTAATTTTTTCACATTAATGAAGGATAGTTTTTTAACTGGGTTTATATATGCTACGGCTTTTAGCTCTTTAGCATTGTTATTTCCTCTTACGTTATACTTTTTGGTTTGCGGATTGTTGAGCACAATGAATTGGTTTCTTACATCTTCCAGCTGTTGTTTCATGTCTTCCTCCAACAATTTTATTTTGTTGCTCACCATAGTGTTTTCCTCTTGTAAGCTCTGGTTTTGGTTCCAGAAGAAAAAAGAGGCACTCGCAAACATACACGCAACAACGCTTGCGGCCATTGCATATCTAAAGAACTTTCGTCTTCCTGCCCGTTCAGAACGGATTCTAGCTATAATTTTTTCCTTGAGTCCGTCTGGTGTTTGTACCGCATGAAGTTTAGCGTAGGTCTCTAAATTTTCCTGAAGCTCGTTGTACACCTTTCTTACTTCAGGGTACATGGCAATATATCTTTCCGTTTGTAAGCTTTCCAATTCGGTAGTGTTACCTAAAAGGTAGCGTTCCAAAATGTCCGATTCTAAAAATGTTTTTATTTTTTCTACCATCATAATAAATTTAACAACAGTGCTAAAGATGCCGGGCCATATATTTTACGGAGTTCACGAAGGCCAATTTTAAGTCTGGATTTGATTGTTCCCAAAGGGATATCCAATTCTTCACTAGCTTCTTGTTGGGTCATTCCTTGAAAAAAGAGGGCGTCCAATACGATTTGATACTTGTCCTCTATCTTACTCAAATGCTCCTGCATGTCCATAAGTTCCGGTTTGGTACTTTCTACACCTATATTATATACGTCAGAAACGTCTATTTGGATTTCCTTGTCAGTTTTTGTGTTTACACTTCTTAGTTTATCGATAGCAGTATTCCTTGTAATTCGAAAGAGCCAGGTAAATAATTTTGCTTTTGAGGGGTCGTAGGTGTCTGACTTCTTCCAGATTTTAACAAAGCTTTCCTGAAGTACATCCTGGGCAAGGTCATCACTGCGGACCACTTTCTTAGCTACTCCAAGTAAGGTATCACCATAATTGTCGTACAAAAGCGAAATGGCTTTGTCATTTCGTTCCTGTAACAATTCAACAATATGTTTTTCCAGTAGTGTGCTCATAATGGGGCGCTGAACTTTTTTGGTTTAAACATCCAAATAGCTAGTTAATCCGTATATCACTTGAAACGCTAATTTATAAAATTGATTGTTAAAGCGGCGTTATCTGAAAATATAAATCTTTTTAAGTATGCAGCTGGTTACTGCTACTTATTTTTTGGTTAGTTTGGTTTGGTATAGCCCTCGCAAGATTAAATGTGAGGGCTATTTTATTAGATTTACTTCGGGTGTAATCTTAATTTGAAACTTTTTTTCTACCGCATTAATTATGCTGTCCGCTAGATTCAGTATTTCTTTTCCTGTTGCATTTCCATAATTTACCAAGACCAAGGCTTGATTTTTGTGCACACCAGCGTCCCCAAATCGTTTCCCTTTAAAGCCACATTGTTCAATGAGCCATCCTGCCGGTATTTTATATTGCGTATCGGAAATTTTATAAAATGGCGCCTCAGGGCTTTGTTGGCTAAACCGTGCAAAAGTGTCTTGGTTAACAATCGGATTCTTAAAGAAGCTACCACTGTTTCCTAGTTCCTTTGGATTTGGTAATTTACTGTTTCTTATATTTATTACAGCATTGGAAATCTCTTTTATGTTGGGACTTGTGATATTATTCTTTGCTAATTCTTCCTCTATGGCGCCGTAGCTGGTATTAAGATTGTGGTTCTTTCTTGTAAGTTTGAACGTTACCGCGGTAATAATATATTGGTCTTTTCCCTCGTTTTTGAAAAACGATTCTCGGTATCCGAACTTGCAATCCTCTTTGGAGAAGGTCCGTACTTTCTGTGTGGTTCTCTCCATAGCCTCACAACTAACGAAACAATCTTTTAATTCTGTTCCGTATGCACCAATATTTTGTACCGGTGCTGTACCCGTGTTTCCTGGGATAAGGGACATGTTTTCTAGGCCGCCATACCCATGGTTTAAGGTCCATAATACGGTTTCGTGCCAGTTTTCCCCAGCCATTACAATCAAGGTCACGCAGTCATCGTCCTCTGAAACAACTGAAATTCCTTTGATTGCGATATGGATGACCAGCGCGTTAATATCTTTGGTCAGTAGCATATTACTGCCACCACCTAAAATAAATTTGGGTTGAAATTCATCCCGCTTTAAGATTTGACTTAATTCATCTACCGTTTTTACCTGTACGAAAAATTTGGCTTTCGCATCTATTCCGAAGGTATTGTAGGCTTTAAGGGAAAAATCTTTTTTGATTTCCATCAGCCTATATAGCTTTTAAGCGCTTCTCCAAGAATATAGACCGCTCGTTTTAAGCTATCCTGATCTAGTACATAGGCAATTCTTATCTGATTTTTTCCTAGGCCTGGAGTTGCATAAAATCCACCTGCCGGAGCTACCATTACCGTTTCATTGTTCACTCTAAAGTCTTCTAACAGCCATTGTGCAAAGTCATCCGCATCCGTTATCGGTAATTCTACGATGCAGTAGAAGGCTCCTTGGGGTTTGGCTACGCTTATCCCTTCAATTTTTTCAAGTTCAGAAATAAGTAGATTCCTTCTTTGGAGGTATTCCGTTTTTACATCGTCAAAATAGCTTTGTGGGGTATCTAGTGCAGCTTCTGCTGCTATTTGTGCATAGGTAGGAGGGGAGAGGCGTGCCTGCCCAAATTTTAAGGCAGTTGAAATAACTTCTTTATTCTTAGAAACCAAAAATCCAATTCTGGCTCCACACATACTGTATCGTTTAGACACCGAATCTATGATGATTGCATGGGCATCCAAACCTTCTTCCTGTAAAATGGAATAATGTCCCTCCTGGTTATAAGTAAATTCTCTGTACACTTCATCTGCAATTAGATAGAGGTCGTTTTTTTTGACAATCACAGCTAATTTCTGAATTTCTTCTTTACTATATAAATAACCTGTTGGATTTCCAGGGTTGCAAATAAGTATTGCTTTGGTCTTGGGGGTAATTAGTTTTTCAAAATCTTCTATGGGAGGTAGTGCAAAGTTATCCTCAAGTTTAGAAATAACAGGAACTACCTTGACTCCAGAAGCAGTAGCGAAACCGTTGTAATTGGCGTAAAAAGGTTCTGGTATGATGATTTCGTCATCGTTATCTGCAATGGTGCTCATCGCAAAAGAGAGTGCTTCCGAACCTCCTGTGGTTACGATAATATCGCTTGCAGTAACATGAATTTGGTGTTTTGCGTAATAACCAGCAACTTTTTCTCGAAAGGCTTCCGAACCTTCTGTTCGGCTATATTCCAAGACCGTGAGGTCGTTGTTCTTGACAGCATCTAGAGCTACTTGTGGTGTTTTAATGTCCGGTTGACCAATGTTAAGATGGATTACTTTTGCACCTTTTTTCTTTGCATTTTCTGCAAAAGGAACTAGTTTTCTTATTGGGGATTGAGGCATGGAAAGCCCTTTTCTAGATACAGATGGCATACAATTTTATTTTTCACAAAAATGATAAATCATAACCGATATTACAAAGGAAGTCCCTTTTATTTCAATGCCTTATTTGTGTTAAATAATTATTTTAAGACAAATTATTACGTAACTTAAGAGAGCTTAATGTATTAATTATGAGTGGTTTGAAAAAAATGATGCTTTTAATGTTAATCATGTGTTTCTGTTCGCAAGGTTATTTGCATGCACAGAAGTACCGATTGCAAGATGGTAAGAAAGCCGAGAAAATCAAATTCGAGCTATTAAATAACTTGATTATAGTTCCGTTAGAAGTTAACGGAGTGGCACTTTCGTTTGTCTTGGATTCTGGGGTGAACAAGCCTATTCTTTTTAATTTGGCTGATCAGGATTCTATTCTGTTGAATAATGTTTCTGAAGTGTCTATAAATGGGCTTGGGGAAGGCGAAGCTATCAACGCCTTGAGGTCTCATGGTAATAATTTTCGTTTAGGGGCTATAAAAAATCTGTCGCAAGAACTATATGTGGTGATGGATGCAGCTATTAATTTTTCACCGAGTTTAGGAATTCCAGTGCACGGTATTATAGGCTTTGATCTGTTTAGGGACTTTGTTGTGGAAATAGATTATAGTAAGCAGTTCCTTAAATTTCATGACCCTAAAACATATCAATACAAGAAAAGAGCAAATAGAGAATCATTTGACATATCCTTGGTTCGCAATAAGGCTTATTTGAATGCTAAAGTAGGGTTGGAAAATGATGAAATGGTAGCTGTCAAAATGCTTTTGGATACAGGGAGCAGCGATGCTATTTGGCTTTTTGAGAACGATAGTATTGTGTTGCCTCGAAACCATTATGATGATTTTTTGGGAAAAGGGCTTTCTGGTGATGTGTACGGGAAACGCACAAGGATATCTCATATTCAAATAGGTGATTTTGTGCTAAATAACGCACAAGCTTCTTTTCCAAATATGTCAGTTTTTGATGCTATTGCCGATTTAGGAGATAGGAACGGTACTCTTGGAGGGGCTTTGTTGAAACGTTTCAATATTATTTTTGATTATCAAAATAAAAAAATTTCATTAAAAAAGAACAGAAATTTTAAGTTGCCTTTTTATTATAATACGAGTGGTATAAACTTACAGCATGCAGGGGTGCGCTATGTCTCAGAACGTATTTTGAACAGTACGGAAAAGACAACGTACGGTAATGTGCAAATAATGTTAGCAGGTGCAACAAGATTAAGTTTGGTTCCTGAGATTATAGTTTCTGGGATTAGGGCTGGGAGCCCTGCGTATTCTTCAGGGTTAAAAGAGGGAGACGTAATTTTGGCGGTCAACGGAAAGCGGATACATAGATACAAGCTGCAAGAAATACTACAGATGCTCAATAAAAATAAAGACAAGAGAGTGAAAATTCTGGTCACTAGATCTAATAGGGATTTGCTCTTTAGTTTTATTTTAAAGGATTTATTTAAATAAAAAAAGACCCGATACATCGGGCCTTTTTTTGATTCTAATATGTTGTAAACTTATTTAGTGCCTGTGCCTTTAACTTCTCCTTTAATCTTAAGGACTTTTGTTGGCGTATCAGCGTTTGATATTACTGTAATTGCCTTTCTAATAGGGCCAACACGGTTGGTATCATATTTCACCTGAATCTCACCTGTTTTACCTGGCATAATAGGATCTTCGGGCTTTTTAGGAATTGTACATCCGCAGCTAGAGCGCACATCGCTAATTATAAGTGGAGCCTTTCCTGTATTGGTGAATTCAAATACACGAATACCATCTGAGCCTTTGGTGATTTCACCATAGTCCACCGTTTCGGTTTTGAACTCTATCTTGGCCGCAACATCCTGTGCCGCAAGGCTAAATCCTAATAATCCTACAAATAAGAATAGTACTAGTTTTTTCATTGTTTTAAAATTTAAGGGTTGACAAAGCTAATTCTTTTCAGAACAACCTCAAAATCCTTTTGTTATACTCTAACGTTACTTATTTTTGTTTCGTATTTACAATAGGGAAGAAAAAGGCCCGATTAGATGATTTAACATATCTTTTCGGCTTTGTTATTTAATCCCATCAACTAACAAGACCAAAAACTATTCCAATTATGGAAATTCCGTCTAAATATGACCCAAAAAGCGTAGAAGGCAAGTGGTACGAGTACTGGATGAAAAATGAGTTTTTTCATTCTAAACCAGATGATAGAGAGCCTTATACCATTGTAATTCCGCCACCGAATGTTACAGGAATATTGCATATGGGGCATATGCTCAATAATACCATACAGGACGTTTTGATTCGAAGGGCGCGTTTAATGGGGAAAAACGCTTGTTGGGTGCCCGGTATGGATCACGCTTCTATCGCTACAGAGGCAAAGGTGGTCGCTAAACTAAAGGCGGACGGTATCAATAAGGCCGATTTAAGTAGGGATGAGTTCTTAAAACATGCTTGGGACTGGACAGATGAGTATGGTGGCGTGATTTTAGAGCAGCTTAAGAAGTTGGGTTGTTCGTGCGATTGGGACCGGACAAAATTCACGATGGATGACGATATGTCAGCTTCCGTGATAAAGGTTTTCGTAAATCTTTTTGACAAAGGACTTATTTACAGGGGTCACCGTATGGTAAACTGGGACCCTGAGGCAAAAACTACCTTGTCAGACGAAGAGGTGATTTATGAGGAAAAACAAGGGTTGTTGTTCTATCTCGCATATCAAATCGAAGGTTCTGAAGAAAAAGTGACCATTGCCACTACGAGACCAGAAACAATTTTGGGTGATACGGCTATTTGTATCAATCCAAATGATGACCGTTTTCATCATCTTAAAGGCAAGAAGGTAGTTGTTCCTATTTGTGGGAGGGTCATCCCTATTATAGAGGATACATACGTAGATATGGAATTTGGAACGGGTTGTCTAAAAGTTACTCCTGCCCATGACATAAACGATAAGGCTTTAGGAGAAAAACATAAATTGGAAACCATAGATATTTTTAACGATGATGCCAGCCTAAATAGTTTTGGACTGCATTATCAAGGAAAGGATAGGTTTGTTGTTCGCAAGGAGATTTCCAAAGAACTAGAGGAAAAGGGTTTTTTGGTAAAGACCGAAACTCATATTAATAAAGTTGGAACTTCCGAACGCACCAAGGCGGTTATTGAACCTAAGTTGTCCGATCAGTGGTTCCTCAAAATGGAGGATTTGGCAAAGCCTGCCTTAGAGGCTGTTATGAATACTGGCGATGTAAAACTATACCCTAAAAAGTTTGAAAATACATATCGGCATTGGATGGAAAATGTACGCGATTGGAATATTTCCCGCCAGTTATGGTGGGGACAACAGATTCCTGCTTTTTATTATGGCGATGGCGAGAATGATTTTGTGGTTGCCGAAACAAAAGGAGAGGCTTTGATCAAAGCTCAGGCTGCTAGTTTAGCTAATGGAGAGCAACTCACATTGACTTTAGAAGATTTAAGACAAGATGTAGATGTACTGGATACATGGTTTTCTTCTTGGTTATGGCCCATTAGTGTATTTGGCGGTATTCTAGAACCAGAAAATGAGGAGGTAAATTATTACTACCCTACCAATGACTTAGTTACTGGACCGGATATTTTATTCTTTTGGGTTGCTCGTATGATTGTAGCTGGATACGAGTTTAGAGGGGAACGACCTTTTGAGAATGTTTATTTTACCGGGTTGGTACGCGACAAGCAGCGTAGGAAGATGTCTAAGTCACTTGGAAATTCACCCGACGCTTTAAAACTAATATCAGATTATGGTGCCGATGGTGTTCGTGTAGGATTGCTTTTAAGTTCTGCTGCAGGGAATGATTTAATGTTCGATGAGGATTTATGCCAGCAAGGAAAAAACTTTGCTAACAAGATATGGAACGGTTTTCGACTTTTACAGGGTTGGGAAGTGACCGATTTACCGCAGCCAGAAGCTTCTAAACTGGCATTGAAATGGTACGGTTCTAAGTTTAATGAAACCCTGTTGGAAATTGAAGACCATTTTAGTAGATACCGCATTTCAGATGCGCTAATGAGTATCTATAAGTTGGTTTGGGACGATTATAGTTCTTGGTTACTGGAAATTGTAAAACCAGCCTATCAACAGCCAATAGATAAAACAACTTTTGATGCTGTAATTCAATTGTTTGAGAAGAATTTGAAATTGCTTCATCCCTTTATGCCATTCTTAACAGAGGAAGTTTGGCAACACATTTCTAAACGAGATGCAACCGAGGCCTTAGTCGTTTCGCAGTGGCCTAAAGCTGGTAATGTGGATATGTCCCTTATCACCCAATTCCAATTTGCTTCAGAAGTCATTGCGGGAGTACGTACCATACGAAAGGAAAAGAACATTCCAATGAAAGAGGCTTTAGAACTTTCTTTGTTGAACGAAGAAAAGATAGAATCCAGATGGGATGTTGTTATAGCAAAGCTCACCAATGTTTCAGAAATTTCGTACGTGGATGCTCCGCTAGATGGTGCTTTGACCTTTAGGGTAAAAAGTAACGAGTATTTTGTTCCCATCTCCGGCGCTATAGATATTGAGGCGGAAATTCAAAAAATTACAGAGGAACTAGGGTACACAAAAGGGTTCTTAATATCGGTACAAAAGAAGCTTTCCAATGAGCGCTTTGTAAACAATGCTCCTGAACAGGTGGTTGCCATAGAAAAGAAAAAAGCAGCGGATGCCGAAGCTAAAATAGAGACCTTGGAAAAGAGTTTGGCTAGTTTGAAATAAATAGATGTCTTAGAGTTGAAAAAATGAGGTTGAGGTTAGGAGATTTTAAAAAATATACTTTCCTTTGTTTAAAATCATTCTAAATAATGTTAAAACAACGAGAATTTTCCAATAAAATGAGAACCTACCATAGGTATTTAGGGTTCTTTTTAGCCGGTATCATGGCCATGTATTCCATAAGCGGTATTGTTCTTATTTTTAGGGATACAGATTTTTTAAAGCAAGAAACACTCCTCGAAAAGAAACTTGAACCGGGTTTAAATGCGGAAACGGTAGGTAAGGAAATAAAGATTAAAAAACTTGAATTTCAGTCTGTGGAAGGTGTAGTCGCTACTTTTCAGGAGGGTAGCTACAACTTGGAGAGCGGTGATGTAACCTATACGACCAAGGCCTTACCCTTGGTGTTAGATAAAATGACGCATCTGCACAAAGCGAAATCTACAGACCCACTCTACGTCTTAAATATATTCTTTGGCTTGGCATTATTGTTCTTTGTTCTTTCTTCGTTTTGGATGTTTTTGCCGGGAACTTCTATTTTTAAAAAGGGATTGTATTTTTCAGCTGCCGGTATGGCGCTGGTCATTATTTTACTTCTAGTATAACCTTGAATTTCGGATTCAACCAATCTAAGTCCAACATCCTACATTATGCAAATTAGTTCATTTGGCAGAGGCTAGTATTTACCATTTTGGACTGGTAATCTTAGATGTGATTTCGTTTTAGTGTCCAGTTTATTTTAACAGAATTTATAGTGGTAGGCAAACGTAAAAAAGTTCTCCAAGCATACTAGTAAAGTGTAGAATGATATTTCTCAAGTAGTCTTAGTATTTGGCTAGGTATCTTGTTGCTGAAATTTATGTCGCATTTTCGATAAATTGTATAACTTACGGTACATATTAAACTAGAAGCCATGAAGAACTTATTTTTATTAAGTGTATTGTTCGTGGGTGTTTTAAGTAATGCCCAAGAAATATCTGTTAATGTATTGCCAGAAGCAATTCAAATAAAAACCGCAGTGTTGCCTGCTCCTGAAGCCGACAAGGAGGATGCCATGGTGTATGGTTACAATAAGCAAGGTGATTTCGTCTTGTTAAGAGAGGGTAAGAATAATTTGATCTGTTTGGCAGATGACCCAGCAAAGAAAGGAATTAGCGTTTCCTGTTATTCAAAGAAATTGGAACCCTTTATGAATCGGGGTAGAGAATTGAGTGCAGAAGGAAAGGATTTTAATGAAAAGCGGGAAATACGAGGTATGGAGGTTGCCAAAGGTTTATTAGAAATGCCAAAAGAGCCAAGTATGACCTACATTTATTACGGAACCGATGAGGGTTATAACGCAGAAACCGGAGAATTGACAGATGGTCAGTTCAGGTATGTGATTTATACGCCTTTTGCTACCACCGAATCTACAGGCCTTCCCGCTAAACCGCATGCCAAAGGAATGCCATGGCTTATGGATCCTGGAACTTTTAGGGCGCATATTATGGTAGGGCCTTTTAATTAAAGGTATCGTTCATGGAAACCTATGCAAACGCATTGCTTTATGCCATTCCTTTTTTTATGTTGCTTTTGATTTTTGAGATTACCTATGGGTATATTGTAAAAAATCAGAAACATAAACTTATGGATTCTGTCTCCAGTATTAGTTCGGGTCTTACCAATATAATTAAGGATTCGCTTGGTATTGGTTTAGTGTTAGTGTCCTACCCTTTCCTATTGGAACATTTGGCATTATTTGAGCTAAGGAATACTTGGGTTATCTGGTTAATTGCCTTTATATCCATAGATTTTGCGGGTTATTGGAACCATAGACTTAGTCATAAGGTTAATATTTTTTGGAACCAACATGTTATTCATCATAGTAGCGAGGAGTTTAATTTAGCCTGTGCCTTACGGCAACCAATTTCCAATCTGTTTGGTTATTTTGCTTTTTTACTGTTTCCGGCTGCAATATTAGGGGTGCCTAACGAAGTAATAGCCGTTTTGGCCCCTGTTCATTTGTTTGCACAGTTTTGGTACCATACTCAGCATATCGGTAAAATGGGATGGTTGGAATATATTATTGTGACCCCTTCTCAACATAGGGTTCACCATGCTATAAACCCAGAGTATATTGATAAAAATTTGGGTCAGCTGCTATGTATTTGGGATAGATGGTTTGGTACGTTCCAAGAAGAGCTGGATGATGTTCCGCCCCAATACGGCGTTTTAAAACCTGCGCAAACTTGGAATCCGGTTCATATTAATTTTCAGCACTTTTGGAGATTGCTAAAAGACGCGTGGCGGACAACAAGTTATTGGGATAAATTACGAATTTGGTTTATGCCAACCGGCTGGAGACCAACAGATGTAACCGCTACATATCCTATTTCTGGTATTATAAAAGATGTATACTCCTTTAAGAAATATGAAACACCTACGTCGGGGTTGTTTAATCTATATATAGTTTTTCAGCTATTAAGTACTACCTTCTTGTTACTGTTGTTATTTTATAACTTTAGTGCAATTGATACTTTTGAACTCTTGGTGTATGGAGGTTTTATCTTTTTAGGTATCTATGGCTACACCAGTCTCATGGACGGTGTTTCCTATGGTTTTTGGATTGAGCTTATTAGAAGTGTTTTTGGTATATTATTTCTACTGCTTAGTGATAATTGGTTTGTAACTGCAGAGTTAATAGCATGGGGAAGAGTAACTATTTTTCTTTATTTTTTAATCACACTAGCCGCAGTGCTGTATTTGAATTACAAGTCACCTATAAGGGCAAAAAGTCAACACGTTTTTTAAATTAATATAATGATAAGACCATACGTACTAGCGGAAACAAACTGGAAGCATTTAAAAGATGAGAATTTTGATTTGGCGGTACTTCCTTGGGGAGCTACTGAAGCCCATAACTATCACTTACCTTATGCTACTGATAATTTTCAAGCAGAGGCCATGGCTATGGAGGCTGCGAAAATTGCTTGGGAAAAGGGAAGTAAAATAGTGGTCCTGCCTACAATTCCGTTTGGGGTAAATACAGGTCAAAAAGATATTTATTTGGATATTAACCTAAATCCTAGCACACAGTTGGCTATTTTAAAAGATATTATTACCGTACTGAATTCTCAAGGTATTTACAAACTACTTATTTTTAATGGACATGGTGGAAATAACTTTAAACCTCTAGTTAGAGAATTAGGATTGCAATTTCCTGACATGTTTATTAGTTTCTGTTTTTTCCCTCAGATGTTCGATAAGGCACTATATTTTGAGGAAGAGGGAGATCATGCAGATGAAATGGAAACAAGTTTAATGCTGTACCTAAGGTCTGATTTGGTTCTTTCTAAAATGGAGTGGGGCAGTGGAGATGCTAAAAAGTTTAAAATAAAAGCATTCTCAGAAGGATGGGTATGGGCTGAACGCCAATGGTCTAAAGTCAGTAAAGATACTGGAATAGGTAATCCTGAGTTTGCATCGGCAGAAAAAGGGGAACGTTTTTTTAATGCTATATGTGATAAGGCTGCTTTATTATTTATAGAACTTTGTAATGCCGATACTGATAATTTATACGAATAAAGAGGACTTATTCTAATTCGGTGTTCACAAGTTTTATATAGGATTTCATAGCTTCTTCACCATTCATATTTTGAGCCTGTATTAAAGCATTTGCCTTAAAGGCGTTTATTAAAGGCGTTTTGCTACCCGGGTTGTCAAAATTTTCGTTAGCAATTTTGTAGTAGGCGTATAGTTTTAGAAGCACATCAGCTGGTATGGGGGTGCTATAGGCATTTACGAATGCTACTGCAGTTTTGAAATTAGTATGTAGCTTTTTCTTTTTCATTCGGATTCACAAAAGTGGCAATACAGGTATGAGCTCCTTTTACTTTTTGGTTTAAGGAAACGTTAATCTCACAATCTAAAGGTAGGTAAAGGTCTACACGGGAACCAAACTTAATAAAGCCGGAATCATCCCCTTGTTGTACGCTTTCTCCTTTTTCAGCATAATTAATAATGCGGCGTGCCAATGCACCTGCGACTTGGCGGAACAGGATATCGCCAAACTTTGGCGTACGCACTACTACCGAAGTCCTTTCGTTTTCTTCACTGGATTTCGGATGCCATGCAACGAGGTATTTTCCAGGATGGTATTTAGAATATTTGATAGTACCGCTAGCAGGATATCGTGTAACGTGTACATTGATTGGGGACATAAAAATAGACACCTGTTTACGCATCTCGTTAAAGTATTCAGTCTCCATAACCTCTTCTATGACCACAACTTTTCCGTCTACAGGAGAAAGGATTTCGTCAAAATTTTTATTTGCCCTTCTTTTAGGGTTTCTAAAGAATTGGAGAATAAGTATCAATACTACTAGTAAAAACAGCTGAACAAGCCATTTAAACCATAGTATATCAACAAAAAACTGAGCTAAAAGTACTCCTATTCCAACTATGAAAAAGGTTGTCAAAATAATGGATTGACCCTCTCTATGAAACATAACTAAATAAATTTAAGGTTAAATAGGCAAATGGAGCTGCAAAAACCAAACTGTCCAGCCTGTCCAGCATTCCCCCATGACCAGGTAAAATAGCGCCGCTATCCTTAACGCCTGCGGCTCTTTTTAGTTTCGATTCTATAAGGTCTCCAAGGCTTCCGGCTACAACGATGACACAAGCTAGTATCATCCATTGCCAAGGTGTTATCAATTTTTCTTGGGTTCCCATAATATATGCGGCAATTAGGGCAAAGATAAAACCTCCTAGTGTTCCTTCAATAGTTTTTTTTGGGGAAACTGCAGGAAAAAGTTTTGTCCTACCTATACTTTTACCTACCAGATAGGCAAAGGAGTCATTGACCCATATCAATATAAAAATTCCCATGATTAGGAGTTTTGCAAATGCATCGTTCTTATAGGGTATCATGGTCAAAAATATGCAGCCTCCACCTATATAAAATAGGCCTATGATGAATTTTTGAAAGGTACTGAATGTCTTTTGTTTTTTAGTAAAAAGATAAAAAAGAAGGTAAATATCAATGGTAATGGTGATAATCATCAATAGATTAATTAGTCTTTGGTCGTTCACTAAGTATATAAAAGCCCACCATAGCGCTAAATAGGCAGCAAAGATGTGATAGCCTCTAAGGTTCACTAGCTTTTTATACTCATAGAGACAGGCTAGTCCAAAAGTCATAAAGAGAAAATCAAAAGCGTCTGAATTTAAAAAAACAGCAGACAAGAGCAAGATTATATAAACCGCTCCTGTTAATGACCTACGTAAAATTTCTCTCATACTATAAATCTTCCAAAAGTAAAAGATAGAGATTTTTAGTGCTACTTCCGTACGTTAGGAAATCATCAGAATTTTCTTCGGTTGCTTTAAAGTGTTTTAATGTGGTAATATTTGTAGGTATTTTAGGGCCATATTTTTTCTTTATGGTTTTTAAACCTTCTCCTATAGATTCTACTAATTGGCTAGTTGTAGCAAAAACCACAACGTTGCTGGGTAATTCATTTACTTTTTTTTCATTAAGTTGGTTTGAGCAAACTAAAATACTTCCATTCTGGGCTATAAGATGCTCACAGGTAGTAAAGAAGACTTCACTATTTTTTAAATTATCCGTGAAAACGATATTTTCTTTCTCAAATTTAGAAGTTAATCTGTCGTCCATCGCAAAAAATGGATGCTCCTGCCAACTATTTTCGGCTACAATATTTTTAATTGCCGTGGATACTTCTTTTAAGGAAATACAATAAAGGAATTTGCCGCCATTCTTTTTAAAATGTATCGTAAATTTTTCATCTACCGGAAGATTTAAATGGGGCATATGTTGGCCGCGTGTTTCAGCAGTTTCTTTTGAAACCCTTTTCTTGCCACCACCAAATAAAATATCTAAGAGCCCCATTTAAATCTTTAAACTACTATGCGTGTATATTTGAAGCTATTATGCTTCCTTCGCTTTGTCTGCCTCTGCTTTGTCTGCCTCTGCTTTGTCTGCCTCTGCTTTGTCTTCTTTCGCTTTTTCTTTTTTATCCTCCCTAGCTTTTTCTACTCTAGCCAAATCTTCTACATTTCTCTCTTTTTCCGCTAAAATATCTTTTTCAAAAGGTCTTTTGCCAAATATTTTTTCTAAATCCTCCTTAAAGATAACTTCTTTTTCTAATAGCCTTTCTGCTAAGGTAGTGAGTTTGTCTTTATTAGCGGTCAGTACTTTTATGGCACGCTGGTATTGCTCTTCTATGATTTTCGAAATCTCTTCGTCAATAGTCTTTGCCGTTTCTTCACTGTAAGGTTTTGAAAATCCATAAGAGTCCTGACCTGAGGAATCATAATACGTAATATTACCTATTTTATCGTTTAAGCCATAAATAGTAACCATAGCTCTTGCTTGCTTAGTTACTTTTTCTAAATCACTTAATGCTCCTGTAGAAATTTTATTAAAAATGACTTTTTCAGCTGCACGACCACCCATTGTAGCGCACATTTCATCCAACATTTGTTCTGGTCTTACAATTAAACGCTCTTCTGGAAGATACCATGCTGCACCTAAGGATTGACCTCTTGGTACAATCGTGACCTTAACTAGTGGTGATGCATGTTCTAACATCCAACTGGTTGTGGCATGACCTGCTTCATGGTACGCGATGGTTTCTTTTTCGCCCGGTGTAATGATTTTGTTCTTTTTCTCTAGGCCACCAACAATTCTATCTACAGCATCTAAGAAATCTTGTTTATTTACTGCTTTTTGTTCTTTTCTTGCGGCAATTAATGCTGCTTCGTTACAAACATTGGCAATATCCGCGCCTGAGAATCCTGGCGTTTGTCTTGCTAAGAAATCCAAATCAAGCGTTTCTGCTGTTTTGATGGGTCTTAAATGCACTTCGAAAATTTCCTTCCGTTCTCTTATGTCCGGCAAATCCACATAAATCTGTCTATCGAATCTACCTGCTCTCATTAAAGCTTTATCCAGCACATCTGCCCGGTTTGTGGCTGCTAGGACAATAACGTTAGTGTTGGTTCCAAAACCGTCCATCTCGGTCAATAATTGGTTTAACGTGTTTTCTCTTTCATCATTAGAACCAGTAAAGTTATTCTTACCTCTGGCTCTTCCAATCGCATCTATTTCATCTATGAAAATAATCGCTGGGGATTTGTCTTTTGCTTGTTTAAAAAGATCTCGAACTCTTGACGCACCTACACCAACGAACATTTCAACAAAGTCTGATCCTGATAGTGAGAAGAATGGTACTTTTGCCTCTCCAGCTACTGCTTTCGCCAATAGGGTCTTACCTGTTCCAGGAGGGCCTACTAATAATGCTCCTTTTGGTATTTTTCCTCCAAGTGAAGTGTACTTGTCCGGGTTTCTTAAAAAATCTACAATTTCCTCTACCTCTTCTTTTGCACCTTCTAAACCGGCTACATCTTTAAACGATGTTCTTGTATCCGTTTTTTCATCAAAAAGTTTTGCCTTTGATTTGCCAATATTAAATATTTGGCCACCTGCGCCACCGGCACCTCCGCCAGACATTCGTCTCATCAGATAAATCCAAATCCCTATGATTAAAACAAATGGTAATAAGGATAAAAGAAAATCCAACATTGCAGTAGATTCTTTACCAAATTCAACTATTGTTTCTAGGTTGTTTTCTTTTTTAATTTCGGTTATTTCATTCTGAAAAATCTGAAGATCTCCATAGTCCAATGTATATTGAGGAATCTGACCTGCTGATGGTAAAAAGGGTTTTTCAGTAACGTTTTTATGTACTTCTTTGGAAAGGGCTTCGTTTGTTAGGAAGACTTTTGCCTGGTTCGTATTCGTAATGATAAGTATTTTGTCTATATCACCGTTACGCAAGTATTCCTGCAATTCCGAAGTAGTAGTTTTTTCGGTACTGGCAAGATTATCACTGTTTAAAAATTGAAAACCTATTAGTAATACTGCTACCAAACCATATATCCACCAAGTGCTGAATTTTGGTTTTTTTGGATTCGTACTATTTTCTTTAGCCATTTTATTTTTTTAATTATTAATGCTACTTTCTATTGTTGTAAACTTCGCGTCGCCCCAAAGGCCCTCTATGTCGTAGAACTCCCTAATCTGTTTCTGGAATACATGAACTACAACGTTAATGTAGTCTAATAGAACCCATTCGGCATTGGCTTCGCCTTCTACGTGCCAAGGTTTGTCTTGTATTGCTTTACTAACTATTTTTTGGATAGAACCTACTATTGCATTTACATGTGTGTTGGAAGTGCCGTTGCATACAATAAAATAGTCGCAAACGGTATTTTCGATATCTCTAAGGTCAAGTAAATTTATATGTTGTCCTTTTACCTCTTCTATTCCTTGTAAAATTAATGCAATTAACTCATCCGCACCATTTTTCCTATTCTGCATTCAAAAATTTTATTTTTACAAAGTTATTATTTTTTTGTTCTTTTAGCCCTAGTTTTTAACAATAGATTATAGATTGATAAAAGCAAAGTGAAATGAAAATAATCAAACTTGGTGCCACGGAGTCTACAAACGACTATTTAAAGGAGCTCATGACCTTAAAAAGGCTACCCAACTTTACGGTTGTAACGGCACACACACAAACTAAGGGTAGGGGGCAAGTAAGTGCGTCGTGGAAATCTGAGCCTGGTAAAAACTTGACTTTTAGTGTTTTAAAGCGTCACAATAGTTTGTATTTGGATAATCATTTTTTGATTAGTATGTGTGTGTCCTGTGCGGTTTATGAAGTGCTCTCGAACCTAGGTTTGCCCCAACTTCGGATAAAATGGCCTAACGACATTCTGTCAGGAACATCTAAGATTTGTGGCATATTGATAGAAAATAGTATTGCAGGCCAAGAGATTAAAACTTCTGTAATCGGGATTGGCTTAAACGTGAATCAGGTTTTGTTTTCAAATCAGGCCAAGGCATCGTCCTTAAAGTTGGTATTGGACAGGGAAATAAGCTTGGATAGTTTATTACAAACCCTGCTTGATACCCTCCAACGGTATTTACAGAATATAAGTTCATCGACTTGGAACAGTTTGCTAATTCAATATGAAAATGTACTCTTTAAAAGAAATATCCCTGCAACCTTCCAAGAACCTAATGGTCCACTATTTATGGGGATTATCAAAGGAATCACAAAAGAAGGCAAACTAAGGATTACCCTTGAAGATGACACCGTTAAGGAGTACGGGTTAAAAGAAATTAAGCTACACTACTAAACTTTTGTCAAATTAGTGGATAGTGTATTGATGAAATTGGTAATGGGATTCTTTATCATCATGGCCATCATAGCGTTGAATTTCCCCGAAAAACTTAACAGTACCTCACTCTGGTTTTCGTTTATCTCGGAAATATCCACAGTAAGGGTAAAGGGCAGTTTTTCACTAGCTGCTCCTAACACCAACTTGTTCGGTGGTGTTTGTTCTTTCTTTTCTAAAACGATTTCTGGCATTCCTTTTAATGCAAAAAGAAATCTATTTTCGCTCAATACTTCAAATTTATCAATGTTTTCTGGCATCAATTGTTCAAAATTTGCTAACTCATTAAAAAATTCAAAAGTCTCTTTATTACTTTTAAATACGGTAGTCTTGGGTGCTTCTATAAACATATCGCTATTTTTTTAACCATTTTGAAGGTGCTACCCTCCATTCCTTTAGTGTTCTAAGTTGATTCTCTTTAATGTAGCCTGTTTCAGAAGCTTGCTCTATCAGATATTCGTAACTACTAAGGGTATTCAGTTTTAGCTCTTTTTCTTGAAAATTACTTGTTGCAATTTCAAATCCATAGGTGAAAACAGCCAGCATTCCCTTAACATTGGCTCCTTCTTGCCGTAATGCATCCACAGCATTAAGACTGCTTTTGCCCGTACTTATTAAATCTTCTATGACTACAACAGTCTGGTTTTTTTCAAGATGACCTTCAACTTGATTCTTTCTTCCATGTGATTTGGGTTCGGGTCTCACATAAATGAATGGTAACCCAAGTACGTCTGCTACCAATGCGCCAATACCAATTGCTCCTGTGGCCACGCCGGCAATAACATCCGGTTTGCCATAAAGTGCCTCCACTTGCCTAGCCATTTCGTCCTTTATAAAATTTCGTATCGGAGGATAAGACAACAGGATTCTATTATCGCAATAAATAGGCGATTTCCAACCAGAAGCCCATGTAAAAGGATTTTCCGGTTTCAATTTAATTGCATTAATTTGCAGGAGAAGCGCTGCTGTTTTTTTTGCGGTATTCTTGTCTAAAACCATAACGCAAATGTATAAAGTTTTTGTTAATGAACTGCCCTTGATTTTAACAAATAAGCTATCGGAAACTGCCAATGGTGAGTATTTTCCGTTGAATAAGGAGGCTATACATGGTGCTATAAAGGCTTTGAAGAAAAAAAAATTAACCGAGGCGTACATTTATCATCCCAATCACGAAGAAATTCTTAAGAAGTTTACAAAAGAAATCCCCTTGATTGTTGCCGCTGGCGGGGTGGTTACCAACGATGAGGGTAAGGTATTGTTTATTTATAGAAACGATAAGTGGGATTTACCAAAGGGAAAACTGGATAAGGGAGAATCTGTGGAACACTGTGCTATCCGTGAGGTTATGGAGGAAACCGGAGTGCAGGGATTGCGCATAGAGAATTTTCTAAAAACAACCTATCACGTTTTTAATCATAACGGGGTACCTACACTAAAGCAGGTACACTGGTATGCGATGAAAACCGAATACAATGGTAAATTGAAGCCTGAAAAAAAGGAAGGTATTGAAAAAGTGAAGTGGAAGGGCCCGAATAAAATTAAAAAAGCACTTCAAAATTCCTATGCCAATATTAAAATTTTATTTGAGGGTGATTAGGTTTAGCTATTATTCTAATTTAAGTATTCGGAATACGGGGTACTGCATGTGAGCCTTCTCGTAATGTTTGGAGTGCTTAAACAACCAGTTTAGTTGCGCATACCAATTCTCCGAAAATTCTTTTTCCGCGAGTTTTTTGGTATTAAATTCATTTCTAAGAACGGAGTCGTTCTGTAACAATGTTAAAGCAGTATCCTCAAATACATAGGGCGAGAAACCCTCTTTCTGTTGTAAGATAGTGTCAAAGAAATTCCAGTTAAAAAAAGAGTCCACGGCACTTGGCTCAAGCGTTTCCAAGAGATATCTAAAGCCTGGTTGGTTCGTAGAAACCAAGATATCTCCTGCATATACTTTTTGTTGGCTTGTGGTAGTGATGGTTTGCGTATTGTAATGTAAATAATGTCCTTCATAAGGATGGTTTACGGTTTCATAATTAGCTATTTTATAGGATTCTACAAGAATTATAGTATCTTTTTTAAAGGGTTTGAATTCGATTTTGTTTAAACGAAGTAAATCTATTGCCGATGTCCACTGATTTCCGATGATATAAGCTTCAGGTATCTGAACAGAATCTGATGGAATAAAATAATCTTGATACACTACCTCCTTGGTAAAAGGTATATCTCGATTGTACTTGAGCCTATTAAAACCAGTTATTTCGCTTGTAATGGTGTCTGCTTCATATCCTTTGAAATTAAGATTGGAGCTTCTTGTCGTATCTACTCGCCAAGCTATGGGATAGTACTTCCACGCTAAATGTCTTTCGAGGGCATTTTTTCTGAGTACTGCAATATGGCCCCCGTCTTTTTCTGCAATGCCAATCATCTTTTTCAGCAACATATAGGTGCCTTCTACACGGTCTTTGTATGGTTTTAGCATGTGTGTTTCTACCATCATTCCAAGGGTATTCCAAAGGGTGGTATAACCGGTAGAGTATCTTGGATTATCCATAAATTGCTTAAAACCACTTTCTGGTGTGCGATTAAATACATTTACATAGGGCGTTATGTCCCAATTGGCAGTCGCAAGGGAATCTTGTAAGGCTGGCATAAGAGTGTTATGAACGTAGCTGCCTAATTCGCCTCCCAATTTATTGTGCTGGGTAAATAAATGGGTGAGCGTATATTGATAATCTGCTCCGTTGCTTACATGGTTGTCTATAAAAAGGTCTGGTTGTACCAAATGATAGATTTCTGCAAAGGTTCTCGCATTCTGGGTATCACTCTTTATAAAATCTCTATTCAAGTCATAATTTCGTGCATTTCCTCTAAAACCATAGGATTCTGGTCCATTTTGATTTGCTCTTGTGGACGTATTTCTGTTCAGGGAGCCACCAATGTTGTAAATAGGTATGGTTACCAGAACGGTATTTTTTGGTGGATTTATTTTCTCACTTGCTAGGTCTCTGTAAAGTAGCATGGTAGCATCAATACCATCGCTTTCGCCGGGGTGAATGCCATTATTTATAAGAATTACGGTCTTGTCTTTTTGGATATTTTTAAAATTGAAATCACCATCCGTGTTATAGGTTACAATGTGCAATGGTTTATTGCTATCGGTGCTTCCTATGGTCTGTATATTAATCTCAGGGAACTCTTTTGCCAGTTTTATGTAGAAGGCTATTACTTGTTCATACGTAGCTGTTTCCATACCCTTGGAGGTTTCAAAAGGTGTTGGAGATTCTATGGCACTATTTTCGGTTTCTGTTTTACAAGAGAGAAAACAGGTGGTAATCAGCAGTATAAGTAGTCTAATGGATAAGGTTTTCATGTTTGCTTGTTCAATACATATCAAGCGTAAAAGTACTTAAAAACCTAAATACCTACAGTTTACTATGCTACTTTCGTAATCTCGGCCATCTCCTGTTTTTTTATAGGTTTGTTGTTAAAGGTGATGATGTGGTGGGTTTTATTCTTAAAAAACTCCCACTGCGTCAAGTCATACGGATCTATTGAAGACGTAACTATGTTTACCTTCACTTTTGTTTTTATGGGTAAGGTGATAAATTCGGTTAAGAATTGCCAACCGTCCATTATGGGCATATTTATATCTAGGAAAATAATTTCCGGGAGGGGCTTGTTATTAGTGATGCTTTGCTTGATATTTTCCAAAGCTAGTTTTCCGTTTTTGTAAGACTCTACCACCTTACATTCCACCGTAGAATTCAACATTTTCTTAATACCGAATACCGTAATAGGATCATCATCTACGATACTGATGAAATTAATTTTTCTCATTTAAAGAATACTTTAAATTTTGTTCCTTCGCCAAGCTTACTTTCTACTTCGATCTTACCGCGCATGGCTTCCACTTGGTTTTTGGTGATGTACAAACCTATGCCTCTTGAATCTTTGTTGGTATGAAAGGTCTTATACATTCCAAATAGCTTGCTGCCATATTTTTCCAAATCTATACCTAACCCATTGTCTTCTATATTTAAAAGTGTATACTCTCCTTTTTTTTCTGTACTGAATTTAAGTATTGGTTCCCTATCCGGGTGTTTGTACTTTACCCCATTGGTTATAAAGTTCATTAGGATACTATCCAGGTAGGCCGGAACTATTTGAATGTTTATGTCTTTAGAAACATCGTTGATGATAATTAATTTATTGGTGTCGGTTAGATTGGATAAGTCTCCTTGAATGTTTGCTATTTTACTTTTGAGGTTTACACTCTCTTTTTTAGCTTGAGTATTGGTGCTTAGGGTTACTACTTCATTAAGATTTTCTAAGGTTTCCAATAGATTATCCGACGCTTGGGTGAGCATATTTACGATTTTATCTTTTTCTTCCTCATTTTTTTCGTTAACCAAAAAGTCTAGAAGCATAGAAAAGTTGGCACTATGGGATCTAAGGTTGTGCGAAACAATATGTGCAAAGTTGATAAGCTTTTTGTTCTGTAAGGAAGTTACGTTAATCAGGTTTCGTAATTCTTGCTCTTTCTGTTTTAAGTTGGTAATATCCAAGCTAATACCCACAAGACCTGTTGCATGACCTTTTTCATCAAGTAGTGGAATTTTTGAGCTTAAAAAAGAGGTTTCCGTACCGTCATTTTTAATACTGACGCTTTCCTGGCCTAGGATTGGCTTTAAGGTTTCCATTACCTTTAAATCTTCGTCTCTTGATAGTTTTGCCGTTTCAAAAGGATACAGGTCAAAATCTGTTTTGCCTAATAGTTCATTAGCATCTGTTACTCCCAGATACTCGCATTCTGATTTATTTACAAGTGTTTTCTTAGAATCTCTATCCTTTATAAAAACATTTAAAGGTAAATTATCAATTAAGGTTTTAAGGAGTTTGGCATCTCCTTTTGTTTTAGTTTCAGAGATAACCTGCTCATTTATGTCTTGAAAGGTCCCCATTATCCTAGCAATTTTTCCTTTTTCAAATATGGGTTTCCCAGCTGCCATTATCCATTTTTCATTTCCTTTGGCCGTGATAATCTGTAGTTTTAGACTCCACGGTTTACCTTTGTCGGTAGCTTCAAAAATAGCCATGGAGATAGCATTTCTGCTATGGCCTTCCTTATAATAATCAATTGCGGTATCTATATTTGGCTTGTAATCTAGAGCTACTTCGTGTATTTTTTTGGTCATAGGACACCAACTAACAGTGCTCTTCTGTAGGTCATATTCCCAAATACCTATTTTAGAAAGTTCGGATTGCTGCTTTAATAAAATTTTCGCTTTTTCTAGCTCAATATCGCTTTCTATGGCAGAGCTGACATTATTTAGTTGAATAATTGCACCAATGATGTTTTCATCAGAATCGTACCAAGTGGCATTGGACCACTCATAGAACTTCTCATTGCCCGATAGGTCTATAGCGCTGTGAATTCCCATTGAATTTGATGTTCCTTTTAAACATTCTGTTAAAACGTCTTTCCATTTTAGATTTAGTTCTGGGAAAATGGTGAACAAGGATTGCCCAGCAATATTTATTCTATCGTCGCAGAATAAAGATGTTAACTTATCAGATGCATAAACTATATTAAGCTTCATATCTACAAATAGTGTAGCTGTTGGTAATTGTTTTACCAAAAAAGAAGTCGATATAGTTTTGTTTTCCTTCAACATTGTGTTGTATTTTCCTACAAGGTTGTTCGGATTTGTCAATATTATAAATTTTTGTTGTGAACTATCTAATAGTTGTGGTAACTATTCGTATTACCTACTTTTTTGTTAGATTCTTCGTTAAAAATTTGTGTTCGGATTGCCTTAGCGCTTTTTAGTTCTGACTAATTTTCTCTTTGATTACATCTGATTCTTATTTCTGTAAGTTGTTTTGAGACCCTATAACGCGATAGTTAAACAACCAAATTTTCGTTAAATGAAGTTAATGCTAATGAAATCAATAGGTTTTAGCAATTTATTTCAAATTTTTTAACCAATATTCGGTTTTTATGTACCTGAGAATATCGCAACCTTAAGAAATAAACATAAATATTTTCTTACTTAAATATACAGATAAAAATATTAAAATGTAAGAATTTAAATTAATTATAATATGTGCTGTTCGATAAAATAGAAGTAGTGGAATGGAATTATTTTGATACCCTCACAGAATCTGGCACCAAACCGGTATAATCGCCACCGTTTCGTATCACATCTCTAACAATAGAAGAGCTAATGTAGGATTTTCCTGATGAAGTCAATAAAAAAACGGTCTCTATTTCTGATAATTTACGGTTGGTATGGGCAATGGCTTTTTCAAATTCAAAATCCCCCGGATTCCGCAGTCCTCTTAAGATGTAAGCTGCGTCTACTTTCTTGCAAAAATCAACGGTAAGGCCTTCATAGGTGAGCACCTTTATCTGTTTTTGGTCTTTGAATGCTTCCTTAATAAACCGCATTCGTTCTTCCAGCGAAAACATATACTTTTTATCAGCATTCTTACCAATAGCGATAATGAGCTCATCGAACACCGTAATTCCCCGCATTATAATATCGTAATGCCCTAAGGTTAGTGGGTCAAAGGATCCTGGGAAAATAGCACGTTTCATAAGCGATTTAAATAAGATTAAAGATAAGTAATTTTAGGGCAATGCCTCGATGATAGCGTTTTCAAAAAGCATGGATAAATCAATACCGGCCGCTTTAGCTTGTTGCGGTAAAATACTTTCTGTAGTTAGGCCGGGTGTAGTGTTCAACTCCAATAAAAAGGGTTCCTCACCAATAAAAATGAACTCACTTCTAGAAAACCCGGTCATTTTTAGCACATCGTAGATGGTTTTTGCCCAATAGGCTACTTTTTCTTCCTGTATTTTTGATATTCGGGCCGGTGTAATTTCCTGAGACTTTCCTTCGTATTTGGCTTCGTAATCAAAAAAGTCATTTTCGGTTACGATTTCTGTAATTGGTAATACGGTTGTTTCACCCTTATATTTTAGCACACCTACAGATACTTCGGTGCCTTCTAAGAATTCTTCTATAATAATTTCGTCATCCTCTTTATAGGCTACTTCAATGGCATTTTGTAAGTCCTCTTTCTTATAGACCTTGGTTATGCCATAGCTGCTTCCAGATTTATTGGCCTTTACAAAACAGGGTAGCTTTACTTTTTCTATAATGGCATCCTCATTAATAGCATCTCCTTTATTCAAGTAAAAGGACGCTGCAGATTTTATCCCATATGGTTTTAGAACACTTAATAAATCTCTTTTATTAAAGGTGAGTGCGGCTTGGTAAAAGCCACAGGATGTTTGTGGAATGTTCAAAAGTTCAAAATACGCTTGCATTAATCCGTCTTCTCCCGGTGTGCCATGAATGGCGTTAAACACGCAATCAAAATGTATTTTTTCCCCGTATAGATGTATCGAGAAGTCATCCCGATTTACTGCAAATTCACTAGTATTATCTTCTACGTAAACCCATTTGTCTTTAAAAATATGAATACGGAACAAATCAAACTTTGCTTTATTCAAATACGAATACACTACGTTCCCGCTTTTTAAAGAGATTTTGTATTCACTGGAATAGCCTCCCATAATAATAGCTATCTTTTTTTTCATTTTAAAAACTGAAGGGATTAATACGGGTACAAAGATGTACTATTCTGCAGAAAGAAAAAAGGACTATAATGGTCAAAAATGTGTAATTGGGTTTTTGTGGGCTGCTAAGAAGAAATAAAATGGAATCATTTTAGTACACACGCATTTATTATCTTTGTCTCATTATTAAACCTCATGAGAAATTTTTTCAATTTTTTAAAAAGTAAATCATTTTTGATTCAATTGGGATTGGCCCTCGTTTTAATCGTTGTTTTGGTTTTTGTTACCCTGTCTTGGTTAAAGGGTTCAACCAATCATGGTGAGTTTGTTGAAGTTCCTGATTTTTCAAAACAATCGGTAATGGATATGCGCAAATCGGTAGAGGACGCTGGTCTTAGATACGAGGTGTTGGATTCTGCTAATTACAACCCCGATTATCCTAGATTCTCAATAATAGAACAAAACCCTGCTGCTGGGACCAAAGTCAAGACGAATCGAAAAATTTACTTTACGGTAAATCCTTCTGGTTATAAAAAGGTGACCGTGCCCAATATTAAGCAGGTGACTAAACGAAATGCGACCTCTATGCTGAAAGCTGTCGGTTTAGATGTGCAGCGTGTAACCTATATAGATGAGTTAGGAAAGGACATGGTGTACGAAATTAAGTATAAGGGAAAATATGTAAAACCAGGCGATAAGCTGCCTAAGACTTCTAAACTAGAGCTCATCTGCGGGAACGGTTCCATTACCAGTAGAGCAATAATTAAGGCAGATTCCGAATAAATATGCAAGTGAATACAGATCAGGAACCGGAAGACAATGAACTTTTTGAACATCACCGGGTAACAGCCTCAAAGGGTCAAGAACCATTGCGGGTAGATAAATTTCTTATGAATTTTATTGAAAACGCAACACGTAATAAAATACAGCAAGCCGCTAAAGACGGCCATGTCTGGGTGAATGGTGCCACTGTAAAATCGAACTACAAGGTTAAGGCAGACGATGAGATCCGGGTTATGTTTGAACATCCGCCGCATGAATTTTTATTGGTTGCGGAAGATATACCATTAGATATTGTTTATGAAGACGATGTACTCCTTGTAGTCAACAAACCCGCCGGAATGGTAGTACACCCTGGTCATGGAAATTACTCAGGTACACTAATAAATGCACTTATTCATCACACGGATAATCTGCCGACTAACAGTAATGAACGCCCTGGTTTGGTGCATAGAATAGATAAGGATACGTCCGGACTCTTGGTCGTTGCAAAGACCGAAGCCGCAATGACCCATTTGTCCAAACAGTTTTTTGATAAAACATCGGAGCGCGAGTATGTTGCTTTGGCATGGGGGAATATGGAAGATGATGCCGGTACTGTAACGGGTAATGTAGGTAGGCATCCGAAGAATAGACTTCAAATGACTGTTTTCCCTGAAGGGGAAGACGGGAAAGAAGCGGTTACCCATTATAAAGTGTTGGAGCGTTTAGGATACGTTACCTTGATTTCCTGCCAATTAGAAACAGGGAGGACGCATCAAATACGGGTACATATGAAATACATTGGGCATACCTTGTTCAATGATGAACGTTATGGTGGCGAGCGCATCCTCAAAGGAACTACGTTTACCAAATACAAACAGTTTGTAGACAATGCGTTTAAGGTCTTACCAAGACAGGCCTTACATGCCAAAACTTTGGGGTTTGTACATCCGGTGACGGGAAAAGCAATGCGCTTTGATTCAGAAATTCCTGAGGATATGCAACAATGTATCGAAAAATGGCGTAGCTACAGCCACAGTAGCACCCAAGCATAGGTTAGGACAATAGTAGTATCAAAACTCTTTTCCTACGAATCTAGGTAATGTCTTCATTCCTTTTTATTTTTATACTCCGATTAAAAAACGATGCTATGAAGATTGTAATATCCCCTGCGAAGTCCTTAGATTATAAAACAGCTTTACCTACTACACAATACACAGAACCTTTATTTGTAGCGTCTGCAATGAAATTAAATAAGGTACTTGTAAAGAAAAAGCCAAAGGATTTAGTCGACCTTATGTCTATCTCCGATAATCTGGCACAGTTAAACTGGGAGCGTAACCAAAATTTCAGCATACCGTTTACTAAGGAGAATGCTAGGCCGGCAGTTTATGCATTTAACGGAGATGTGTACCAGGGATTGGATGCCTATACGATAGGGGACGATAAGCTCAATACACTTCAAGATACCTTACGAATTCTTTCCGGTCTTTATGGCGTACTAAGGCCATTGGACCTTATGCAGCCCTACCGTTTGGAAATGGGTACTTCCTTAGCTGTTGGTAAAACTAAAAACTTGTATGAGTTTTGGAAGAAAAGCATCACGGAGCATCTAAATTCTGAGTTGGAGGAAGACGAGTTGTTCGTTAACTTGGCCAGTAACGAATATTTTAGCGTGGTAGATAAAAAAGCATTAAAAGCGACGGTAGTATCTCCAATTTTTAAGGATTGGAAAAACGACAAACTAAAGATAATTAGCTTTTATGCAAAAAAAGCAAGAGGTTCCATGGTGCGCTACATCATAGATTCAGATGCACAGACCTTAGATGATATTAGAGGTTTTAATTTGGATGAGTATCAGTTCAGCAAAGAGCATACCTTAAAAGAAAACGAACCGGTCTTTATTCGGTAAAATATTCTTTTGGGATTACCGTTGTATAGGTAGTAAGAACGGTAACACATAATAGGTATGAAAAGGTATTTTTTTCTAATAATCTTGGCAGTAGTAGTTTTAGCAGCTTGTACCGATAGGGACGATGATGTGACTCTGGTAAACATACGAATCCAAAATAGCACCGAGACTTTTTTTTCCGAAGTTCGTGTTGTAGGCAAGGATACTGTTTATGGGGCTATTGCAGCAGGAGAATATTCCAAATATTTGGAGTATGCAGCAGCCTTTCAAGAAATGGCCCTGACCGTAGTAGCGGATTCTACTACCTTAAACTACAGTCCTGAATCCGTTTTTACAGATTCTTTACCAATAGGGTTTTACACCTATGAATTGACACTAGACGAAGCCAATCAGCTCGATTTGAATTTTAAAATAGACTAAGTCTTACTTCTTTTTACCCACCTTTATCTTTTCCTCTACTGTTGGACGTTTTTTAATCTTCCTTGGTCTTCTGGCTCCGTAGCTGTTATTAGATATTTTTCCTTTTTTGGATTTTTTGTCTCCCTTGCCCATAAGTACTTATAATTTAGAAGTTATACCGTATTTCCTAGCGTATCCTTTTAAAGTTAGTAAATTAGATTTTAAATTAAGTACAATCGCTTTTTAATCGTACTTGCCAATATCCTAATTGTTTGTTTTCACACAGCCACCCGTACGAACCTTTTTTATTTGAAGAAGCTACAAAACTTATCGTAGGTACGCTGCCACCGCCTAGATTTACGCAAGGCGATTTAAAAGAGGGCGATGTACACTTTTGTTATGGGAGTAGAGACGGACAGCTTTGGCCTATTTTAGACCGAATCTTTGACTTAAACCTTAAGTTTGAGACCACAGAAAAAGCTATCTTAGAACGTAAGGCATTCTTAAAAAGTAGAAATATTGGTATTTGTGATATTGTTGCATCTGCGGAGCGGGAAAAAATAGACGCTTCAGATTTGGGAATGCAGAACATACAACTGCGAAATGTGCTGGAATATCTAGAAAGATATACGAATGTAGATACCCTATTATTTACGGGTGGTAACAGTAAAAACGGACCTGAATATTTCTTTAGAAAACATTTAAAGGAAAATAAGGTAGCTTTTAAAATAGTCTCCAATGTAGTTCCTCGTATCCACGCCTTTGTGCATCCAAAGACCGGAGTTAACATAAAAACAGTTTCTTTAACGGCGCCCTCAGGAGCGGCAAATAGGGCTGTAGGGAGTTTGGCTTCTTATAAGCAAATGAAAGCCAAAAACCCTGAGTTTAATACCTTAGATTTTAGGGTAATCCAGTATCGGGATTTTTTTTAGAAATAGCGCAAAACTTGCATTGATTTTGCACAAGGATAGGACACGTATTCATTTTGTAATTTCATTTTCTAAACTATCACATTTGCTTCTCATATTTTGGAGCACATCTTTGTATTCAAAATTATGTACTAGATTCTCCAATTGCTTTGGGTCTTTTTGCAAATCGTGTAAATACTCATACGGCGGATTTTGTTCATAATAGTTCGCATACACATATCGCTGTCCTCGAATGCCTACATACTTTGGAATTTTATCATGTTCCATTCTATGCTCACAAAGAAAATTGGTACGCCAAGTTTCAATTTGTGTACTATTTAAAAAAGGCACTAGACTTTTTCCTTGGTAAAGTTTAGGTTGTGAAATACCAGCTAGGTCAAGGATGGTTGCAGGAATATCAATATTTAGGGCAATTTCATCATTAGTGCCTTCGGTAGCATTTAAGGACACTCTTGGGTCATAAACAACCATGGGAATTCGGAGAGATTCTTCATAATGAGACCATTTACCAGCAAAACCTCTATTTCCCATATAATAACCATTATCAGCAGAAAAAATAATTACGGTATTCTTATCAAGTCCATTTTCTTTAAGTGCATTTATTACACGCTTCATTACATTGTCATACCCACTAATCATGCGATAATAAGCTCTCATATTCTCTTGATACTTTTCTTCGGTATCCCAACGCCAAAAAAACCGTTCTCTATTTAGGGAATTTTTTAAAAATTCAGGATGATTTTCATAAATATCCGAATCGAACAAGTCAGGCTTTGGCATTTTAATATTCTCATACAGATGAGAAACTGCTTTCGGATATGGATAGTGTCCTTCCTTACCTGGGGTTAAATTAGAATCTACTGCATGTACAGCGTTAAAACTAACTGATAGGCAAAACGGTTTTTCTTTGGATTGATTTTTAATAAATTGGACTGCTTCATCTCCTTTAATCTCGGCAGAGTGTCGTTTACTGCCATCTGTAAGCTGTACAAAATGTGGTCCAGACTTCGGAGAAGGTTTGTAAAAGTCAAACATTTGCACAAGCATACTATCCTGTTCTTCAATTGAAATACCGAATTTTCCAATAAAACCCGTTTCGTATCCCGAATTTTTTAGCAGAAATGGATAGGAATTGCCCATGAATTCAGTACTTATAGGATTTTTACCAAACGTATACGTATGCTTGCTTTCATATAAGCCTGTAAGGATAGAGGCTCTACTTGCTGCACAAATAGAAGTGGTAACAAAAGCATTTGTAAATCGAATTCCATTTTTAGCGAGATTATCTATCGTTGGAGTTTGTATAATCGGATGACCTGCACATGACATCAAATCATTTCTTTGGTCATCAATTAGGAAGAATAAGATATTCGGTTTTTCAGCTGCGGTATTTTCAGTAACGTCACAAGCGCAAAAGAGTGATAAAAATAGCAGCGACCAAAGGAGTACTTTTATTTTCATTGTTCTTTTTTATTAATTTGATATAACGATGAGCAAAATCTTTGTTTGATTAAATCAAACCCCTAGTGTCGGGGCCAAAGATTTTGCGACCTTATAAAAATACGCAAACCTTTCGATTTAGCACCGAAGTCCCCATTGCATATAGGTTGTGTTGGCAACTGGCTATTATTCAATTTTGTATACTTATGGTTCTATAATACCTTTTTTGATATAATTTTTTTCTCATTTCAGAAAGCATTTCCGACATATGGTTTATGTAGTTTTCAATAGATTCTAAGCCTAATGATTCTATTCTCTTGTTGATATTTACACCTTCCTCGTAATTTTTTAGGATATGGTTGTCCTGTATTTATAGTATACCTTACTTGAGTTTTATAAATTTATGTTTTTCCTGTATTTAAATTTACTTGGTCAACTAAAAGTGCATAGCTGCTTGGATGAGTAGTAGTTTTATCGATTTCAATTTTCATTTTTTCGAAGACTCTACTTTGAAATACTGGATTGTGGTTTGAATACTGAACCATTAAAAAAAAATTCCTTGAACCTTCTTTACCTGCCAAATCGGAACCAACAAATCCGTTATCATTAAAGAGTTTTTGTATTCGTTTTTCGTTAGTTATGTAGACCCTATCTTTAAATTTTATTCCTTTTCTCTAACGGTAATTCTTTGTATTTTTTAGACCGAACGTTTACTGCTTATTGGTCTATGACGGCCATTCTATTGAGTTCATCAACTAATATTTAATTTAATTCCACTTTGTTTAAAGCAACTTCTTTTTCTTTTGGAATTTCCTTGCATTCAAGTAGAAGTGTTCAAATAAACAATACTATGTAAATTCTGTTCATATTTCTATTTTCAGTATGTTGCTAACAATGGCATAAACCTAACATTGGTACTTTTATCTTCCAAATAAGAGGAATGTAGCTGCCGCTATGTTTATTCCTATTTAGTATTCCAAGATAAAAAACCGAACTAAAAATAACAGGAGCTAAGCGTTCCTTGGTATAATCAAGATAGAAAAATCACCAAAACCAAAAAGAGTCCAGCCTTTTGGACTGGACTCTTTTACGAGAACACTATATGAAAATGAAAAAAATTATGTAGCTAATTATGAAGTAAATATATACCTCCTTTTGGGTTCTATATAGTTATTGTTGTCAATGCTGTTGTTTTTGTGGTGTACTGCTTCATTTTTGTTATTTACCTTTAAATTAACCACGAGGTTCTCATAGAATAGCGATATTTATAGCAGAATTGTACTATATTAAAGTAGTATAATATAATTAGGATTGTAAACGATAGTACCCTATGCAGCAGTTAGAAAGATTAGCGGAATTTAAGAAATCGGTAAACAATAAATTTAATGTTTATAATAGCTTGTTTCTTAATTTACCCTATAGAAATATAGATAATGTAGGGATGCTTATTCCCCTGCTTATGGATCAGTCGCAAAAAGGATTAAAGGCGGGCCTAAATCCCAAAGAAATCTTAGAAGCCTTTTTTGAGAATTTTGCTGAGATAGAAACTGAGAAAGAGCGTATAGATTTTATGTTTCGAATTATACAGTATGTTGAGCGCCAAGTGGTACTTTACGATAGTGTAGAAGATGCGGCGTTCCCTAAATTACACAAGCACAGCAGTTCATTATCTTTACAAGACTATTTTCACTTGATAGATAACAACAATGATTGGGATTCTATTTTGGACAAGCTCAATAGTTTTAGTGCCCGTATTGTCCTAACCGCACACCCAACACAATTCTATACCCCAGCCGTATTGGATATCATCACGAATTTAAGAACATTGATTCTGGAGGACAGAATAGACGAAATAGATGTGGTATTGCAGCAATTGGGACTTACTTCTTTGGTCAATGCCAAAAAGCCTACTCCGTTGGACGAGGCTAAAAATATCATCTACACCTTACGTCATGTGTATTATGATGCTATCGGCGATATGTACGCCTATATTAAAGGCAGTGCTGGCAACCAGGAATTTGAAAATCACGATATTGTTAAACTTGGTTTTTGGCCTGGAGGCGATAGGGATGGGAATCCGTTCGTAACTGCAGATATTACTAAAGATGTGGTAAACGAGCTACGCATTACGCTTATGAAGTGCTACTATAACGATTTAAAAGGGCTTCAGAACAAATTGACGTTTAGGGAGGTGCAAGAACCCATAAATAAATTACGTGGCAACCTGTATACGGCTATGTTCGATTCTAGTAAAGATGTTGGGTACGAAGATATCATTGGCCCCTTAAACCAAATACGCGACGCCTTGGTTCATAAGTACCATAACTTGTATTTAAAGGAACTAGATTTATTTATCGATAAAGTGAAAATCTTTAAAACGCATTTTGCTACGATTGATATCCGTCAGGACCATAGCATGCATATAAAGGTAATGAACGCCGTTTTGCTTAAAAACGGTTTTATAAAGGCCGATGTGAACGAATTATCCGAGGCTGAATTGATTGATATCCTGATGCATGAAAATATCGTTCTTAATGCCAATGATTACGACGAGGAAATCGTAAAAGATACTATTAAGAACATTTCACAACTGGCCGATATTCAAGCAAAGAATGGTGAGCAAGGGTGTAATAGATACATTATCAGTAACTCAGAAGATGTGTTTAGTATGTTGTACGTTTATGCGCTTTTTAGATGGTGTGGATGGGCAGATAAGGAAATTACCTTTGATATTGTACCGCTTTTTGAAACAATGAATGGAATGGACAATGCGGAGGCAACCATGCAACAGCTGTTCAGTTTAAAGGAGTACAGAAAACATCTAGAACAAAGGGCAAATAAACAGACTATCATGCTTGGATTTTCCGATGGTACCAAGGATGGTGGTTATCTAAAAGCGAACTGGTCTATCTTAAAGACTAAAGAAGAACTCTCTGAAGTTTGTGCTGCAATTTTCTTTGATGGTAGAGGAGGACCCCCAGCAAGGGGTGGCGGAAAAACACACCGCTTTTATGCTGCCCAAACAAATAAGGTAGCCAATAACGAAATCCAATTGACCATACAAGGCCAGACGATTACCAGTACCTACGGTACTAAAGAGCAGTTTATGTACAATAGTGAACAACTGTTAACTGCTGGACTTTCAAATACGATATTGGGAAAAGAGATTATGATTTCTGAAGAAGATAGAACCTTGATAGAAGAACTCTCCGAACTCAGTTTCGCCAAATATGATGCGTTAAAGCATCATGATAAGTTTATGCCGTATTTGGAGAATATGAGTACTTTAAAATACTATACCAAAGCGAATATTGGAAGTAGACCTGGAAAACGAGGAAACAAAGCCAAGTTGGAACTTTCAGATCTTAGGGCGATATCTTTTGTGGGATCTTGGAGCCAGTTAAAACAAAACGTCCCGGGTTATTTTGGTATAGGGTCGGCTCTACAAGCGATCGCCAAAGACGGTAGGTTTAAAGAGGCAAAGAAAGTATATGATGAAGTGCCTTTCTTCCAAGCATTGATGTTAAATAGTATGATGAGCCTGTCTAAATGCTACTTTGAATTGACCAGCTATATGAAGGAGAATAAAGAGTATGGCGCATTTTGGGAAATACTGCACGAGGAATACCAGCTTTCCAAAAAGATGCTTTTGGAACTTTCTGGTATGGAAATTTTGATGGAGAAGGAAGCTATTTCTAGGGAATCTATAAAAATTAGAGAAAATATTGTACTTCCATTATTAGTCATACAGCAGTATGCCTTGCAGAAAATTGGAGAAGATAATACACATAAAGAACTCTACGAGAAAATTGTAACAAGGTCATTATATGGCAATATTAATGCGAGTAGGAATTCGGCCTAAACATAGGTGAAGAATTCTGCCGGTGTCAATTATAGGATACTACACATAAAAGAGCCCAAGCAATATCATGCTTGGGCTCTTTTAGTATTCGACACAAAATTATTTATTGCGTAGTCGTAGTGCTTAGGAGGGAATAAAACGTTTGTATACCATAAGCTATTTGTCCTATTCTAAGGTTTTCATTGGGACTGTGTTGGTTATTGTCAGAATTTACCATAGGTACCAGAAAGGCCGGTATTTTTAATTCGTTTATAAATGGCGCAATGGGAACCGTGCCGCCCATAGTCCGAATCTGTACAACGTCATCTTCAAAAGTCTCTTGTAGTGTTTTTACAATTAACTTGCCGTAGGAGTTGTTCAAATCTGTTCTAAACGCATCCGTCACAGAGCCTTCCATTACCATCATAATTTTATCGTGCGCCATGCGCTCTTCCTTTGTAGGAACCATGCTGGTGATATAAAACCCCTCTTTTTCGATATGTTTTTTGACAAGATTTTTCAATCGAGTACCATCGGTTTCGGGTACTAATCTTAAATCTAATTCTGCTGTAGCAGTTGCAGGTACAATAGTTCTCGCTTTTTCTCCAATCCAACCGGAACCTAGTCCCCTAATATTTAAACTGGGATATTGAAGCGCTTCTTGGTAGAATGCACCCACCTTTTCAGGAGTTTTAAACTGTAGTTTTTCTGAAATTTCCGAGTCGTTTTCCGGTACACTTTTTAGGATGTTCTGTGTAGCATCATCTAAGGAAATACCATCATAATAACCAGGTATTAGAACGCGACCTTCAGTATCTTTCATACTAGCCAAGACCTGGGCTAATTGGAAGCCTGGATTTGGGGCGTAATTACCATAGTGTCCACTATGCTGAGGTTTTATAGGGCCAAAAGTGGTTAGGGATAAACTAGTTATACCACGGCAACCGTACACCACTGTTGGTTTTCCGGAGGGATGCACCGGTCCGTCGCTTATGACTAAAAAATCGGCCATTAATAATTCTTTATAGGTACGGACTGCTTTTGGTAAGGGCTTACTACTTTTTTCCTCTTCGCTATCTAAAATTACCTTTACGTTAAAGGAAAGCTCGGTACCTTCTTTTTTTAGAAGGTCAATGGCATTTAGAAACATCACAATAGGTCCTTTATCATCTGAAGTTGATCTGCCAAATAAGCGCCAATCGTAGTTTATATCAGTGTCCAGTTCTGCAAAATTCTCGGTTTTCCATTGGTCCCCATCTTTAGATTTTAATACCGTTTCGTAGGGATTGTCCTGATTCCATTTTGAAGGTTCTACGGATTGTCCATCCAAGTGCATGTACAACAAGATGGTCGGTTTGTTATCGTCCATGGGCAAAGCTGCAAAGAATAAGGGAAGGTTGTCAGTTTCCAAAATAGAGGTGTTAAAACCTCTTTGGTTAAATTTATCGCGTAACCACATAAGATTACGGTCAATATCGTCTGCATTTAGTGCATCGTTAGGGAGCGCTACAAACTGCCTTAATTCGTCAATGCTGTGGCGTACGTATGATTTTATTTCCTCCGGTGTTTGTGCGGTGGTAAATGTTGTGAATATAAGGAGTAATAGAATGCACCAGTAGTTTTTCATGAGTTGTGTTTTGAATACTGAAAAATAAGGATAAAAGGCAGAACGCTGACTCCTATTCTATTTTTTAAAAAAAGAAAGTGCTATTACCCTTATTAACAGGAGAAACGGAAATCCATGAAACAGTAAATCAAACCAATCCATGGCCTGCATGCCAACGGCACCGCCCGCCACCCATTTCAGTTTACCCCATAAATGGGGTTCAGGAAAAAAAGGTGCCAAGCCCAGTGTTAGGCATAGTAGAATGATTAATTTCCAATTGTTCAAAAACTCTTTCATTAAGGTCTTATGGTTTTTATAAAAGATAGGATTGCTTCAACCCCATGCTTTGTTAAATGTTTAATAAATGCAGAACCAATAATGGCACCCTTGGCATTTTTGGTCGCTGCTTGAAATGTTTCTGAATCCTTAATGCCAAAACCTACGATTTGTGGCTTATCTAATTCCATACCTGCAATACGCTCAAAATAGTGTTCTTGCTCGTTGCCGAAGCCCGATTTTGAGCCCGTAACGCTAGCCGAACTTACCATGTAAATAAAGCCTTCAGACGCTGCGTCAATTTGATGTATACGTTCATTACTTGTTTGGGGCGTTATCAAGAATACGTTTATCAATTCATATTTTTTAAAAATCGATTCGTATTCCGCTTGATATACATCCAAAGGAAGGTCTGGCATTATAATACCGTCAATCCCAATATCATGACATCTTTTACAAAAGGCTTCTACGCCATATTGGAGCATGGGGTTAAAATAGCCCATAACGATAAGTGGTATACGAACCGTTTTACGAATGTCTTTTAATTGATTAAATAGCACCTCGGTAGTCATGCCATTTTTTAAGGCAGCAGTGGAGCTTTCCTGTATGGTAGGCCCATCTGCTAAGGGGTCGCTGAACGGTAATCCGATTTCAATCATATCCACACCATTTTTTTCTAAGTCTTGAATGATTTTAACGGTGTCGTTCAATGCAGGATAGCCTGCGGTGAAGTAGATAGATAGGAGTTTCTCTTCGGAGTTTAGTTTTTGGTTTATTCTGTTCATGAAAAATAAATTAAGCTTATAGCTTGAAGTAGTCTATATACGTCTGTAAATCTTTATCTCCGCGTCCTGAAAGACTGATGACCACAACATCATCTGGTTTAAATTTTTTATGAGAAAAAATAGCAAATGCATGTCCGGTTTCTATTGCTGGAATAATACCTTCCAATTGTGAAAGTTCTAGTCCGGCAGTCATGGCCTCATCGTCCGTAGCTGAATAAAATTCAGCGCGACCGGATTTGTATAAATGAGAATGCATGGGTCCCACACCAGGATAATCCAAACCAGCAGAAATAGAATAGGGTTCGGTTATTTGTCCGTCCACCGTTTGCATCAACATAGTTTTGCACCCGTGGATAATACCAACTTTGCCCAATGCTGAAGTTGCTGCGCTTTCTCCGGTATTCACCCCTTTTCCGGCGGCTTCAACGGCAATGATTCCTACTTCAGGTTCGTCTAAAAAGTGATGGTAAGTTCCAGCGGCATTACTACCACCACCAATACAGGCTACTACATAATCTGGATTTTCCCGACCTTCTTTTTCTTTTAATTGCCATTTGATTTCTTCGGAAATGACCGACTGAAATCGTGTAACCATATCTGGGTAGGGATGTGGCCCTATAGCGGAGCCAATAATATAGTGCGTATCTACTGGATTATTAATCCAATCGCGTATGGCCTCGTTTGTAGCATCTTTTAAGGTTCTACTTCCAGAAAGTGCCGGTCGCACTTCCGCACCCAACATTTTCATGCGCGCCACGTTTGGTGCCTGTCTGGCGATATCTATTTCACCCATGTATACGATACATTCCAACCCCATTAAGGCACAAACAGTTGCTGTTGCTACCCCATGCTGTCCAGCACCTGTCTCCGCAATAATTCGGGTTTTACCCAATTTTTTGGCTACAAGTATCTGCCCAATAGTGTTGTTTATCTTGTGCGCCCCCGTATGGTTAAGATCTTCTCTTTTTAAATATACTTTGGTATTATATTTTTCTGATAGTCGCTTTGCATAATAGAGTGGTGATGGTCTACCCACGTAGTCTTTAAGTAACTGGTTAAACTCTTCTTGAAAAGCATCTTCGTACATGATTTCCAAATAGTGCTGACGTAATTCTTCTACATTAGGGTACAACATTTCTGGTATAAATGCGCCTCCAAACTCGCCATAATATCCTTTTTCGTCTGCGTGGAAGCCACCCATATGATTTATTATTTTTCCTTTTTCCATTTTTCTATTTTTCTTTTCCTCCTAGCAAAGAAGGATTATAGGGAGGTGTATACCCACCCTATATTCTTATTATTTTGTATGTAATAGTTTATAAAACTCTTTTAAATTCTCGATTTTTTTTAATCCTGGTTCTAGTTCAAATTTACTGTTTACGTCAATAGCATGGCAGTAGCTGCTCTCTGGCTTTTTTGAAAACTCTTCTAATGCCTTTGTTTCCTCTAAACCAATACCACCACTTAAAAAGTATGGTTTTTTAGATGGATATTTTTCCAATACACTCCAGTCAAAAACATATCCGTTTCCTCCTGGTAACTTGCCTTTGGTGTCAAATAAATAAAAATCACATACATCCTCGTATATTTTCAATAGACCAAAATCAAAGTTATCCTTTATGGAAAAAACTTTGATAATTTTTATGTGGGGAATCTCCTTTTTAAGCCTTTGACAATAGTCAGAGGATTCTTTTCCATGCAGCTGTACCAGTAGCAATTGGAACTTTTCTGCCAAACGTTTTACCTCAAGAATATCGGCGTCAACAAATACACCTACTTTTTTTATACTATGGGGAAGAACAGGCATATTTCCCTCAAAATTACGTTTAGATGTACCCCAAAAAATAAAACCTAAGTAATCTGGAAATAGTGCAGCTACTTCGGCGGTATTTTTGTTCATACCACATACTTTTAGCTTAAAAGGCTGGCCCCCTTTTTCTACTTCGTTTTTGTCTTTCTTAGAATAATAGTAGTCCACGGCTTACTTTAATTTTTTAATAAATTCAGCAGCACTTCTGCCTGGATTATCGGTCTTCATAAAATTTTCCCCTATTAAGAAACCTTGATACCCGTATGGCTTTAACTCTTGAATGGCTTCAATGGAGCTTATGCCGCTTTCAGAGACCTTTACAAAATCGTTCGGGATTAATTCAGAAAGGATTTTGCTCGTTTCTATGCTAACGCTAAATGTCTTTAAGTCCCTGTTATTAACGCCCAACATATCCAAACTGGGCATTACAGATTTATGTAACTCTTCTTCATTATGTACTTCCAACAGGACTTCCAAATCTAGAGCTTTCGCAAATTCGGAAAGAGTTTTTATTTCTTGCCGAGATAAAACTCCTGCAATCAACAAAATAACATCGGCTCCATAAGCCTTGGCTTCCAAAAGTTGGTATTCATCTATGATAAATTCTTTTCGTAAAAGCGGCATGGATGCGCAGGCTCTAGCTAAAAGTAAATCCTCTAAAGAACCTCCAAAATATTTGATATCCGTTAGTACGCTCATACCACAAACGCCACCTTTTTGGTAGCCTTTTGCCACTTCCCCAACATTGGTGTTCTGATTGATAGTGTCCTTTGAGGGCGAACGCCTTTTATGTTCTGCAATAATACCGGTATTGCTGTTGCGAAGTGCTTTTGCTAGAGAACCGCCTTTCCGGTCAAAAAGAACGGATTTCTCTAATTGTGAGGCGGGAATCAAGCTTTTTTTTAGCGCAACTTCTTTGTATTTATCTGCTATTATTTTTGCGAGTATATCCATATGTTAATCGTCATTTATATCGTAGCGAAGTAATCTGCTGCATCATTGCTATGTTTTCTTCGACTGCGTTCAGTATGGTATTTCGTTTTAATTAGTACTCAATTCTTGTAATTTCTTCAGAGCCTTTAATCCTTTACCACGTAATAAGGATTCCTTTGCTTTTTCAAAGCCCTCTCTTGGTGTTATACCCACTACAGTTGCAATAGCAACTCCAGCGTTGGCACAGACTACGTTATTTTGCGCTTCTGTTCCTTTTCCGTTGAGTACGCTCATGAAAATTTGGGCAGAATCAGCAATATCATCTCCTCCAATTATCGCCTCAGCATTAATAGGTGTTAATCCAAAATCTGAGGGTTTGATGATGCCTTCAGAACCGTTTGAAATCGTTTTGGTGTCTCCTGTTAGGCTAATTTCGTCATAACCGTCCAAGGCATGTAATACGGTAAAATTCTTATCGGTATTCTGGTATAAATACCCGTACATTCTAGCGAGTTCTAGATTAAAGACCCCTACCATTTGATTTTTTGGGAAGGCCGGATTCACCATAGGTCCTAACATATTAAAAAAGGTCTTTACGGCCAGTTCCTTCCGAATAGGAGCCACATTTTTCATTGCTGGATGAAATAGCGGTGCATGCAACACACATATACCGGCTTCTTCAATAGATCTAGTTAAGAAGTCTGCTTCATTACTAAATTTAATGCCTAAAAATTCCATTACATTACTACTACCACATTTTGATGAAACCCCATAATTACCGTGTTTAGTTACTTTTATACCTGCTCCCGCAGTCACAAATGAGGACAAAGTAGAAATATTAAAAGTATCCTTGCCATCACCACCCGTACCGCATAAATCAATTGGATTATAATCCGATAAATCTACCGCCAAACAAAGTTCCAATAAGGCATCACGAAAACCTTCTAATTCTTCAATCGTAACACTTCGCATCATGTATACCGTAAGAAATGCAGCTATCTGACTGGTATTGTAATCGCCTTTTGCAATATTCACCAATATTTTTTTTGCGTCTTGCTTCTCCAGAATTTCATGGTTGATTAATCTATTTAGTGTTTCTTTCATAGTTATTGTACTTTATAATTTCCTTGAAGGCGAGAATCTTTTTATTCTCTTAGGCTTACCTCTAAAATCTACGTTATCCAATTCCTCAGAATTTCCTTGCCTTGCGGTGTCAAAACTGACTCTGGGTGAAACTGTACTGCCCGTATATCAAACTCCCTATGGCGAAGAGACATGATTTGTCCGTTTTCGTCAAAAGAGGTGGCTTCAAGACAAGCTGGTAGATTAGGCTGTACGACCCAGGAATGGTACCTTCCTACTTTAATTTCTTTTGGAAGCCCCTTAAATATATAGTCGTCCTGCGTAATTTTTATAGGTGTAGCCACACCATGATATACTTGGTCTAAATTTGTAAGGCTACCTCCAAATACCTCTGCTATCGCCTGTTGGCCTAGACAAACTCCAAAAATACGTTTGCGGCCTGCATAGGTTTTTATAATGCTTTTTAAAAGACCTGCCTCGTCCGGAATACCTGGGCCAGGAGATAGTACAATGTTCTCAAAAGCATCCACATCATCCAGAGTTAATTGGTCGTTCCGTTTTACGATGACTTCACAATCCAAATCCTCTAGATAGTGCACCAAGTTATAGGTAAAACTATCATAGTTGTCTATCATTAATATCCTCTGTCCCATTTAGATTGTTTCAGCAATTTCTAGTGCCTTGTTTAAAGCGCCCAATTTATTATATGTTTCTTGTAATTCATCTTCTGCATCCGAAGCTGCTACGAGCCCTGCACCAGCTTGGAAATGTAATTCATGGTTCTTGCTCAAAAAGGTTCTAATCATAATGGCATGGTTAAAATTGCCTTTAAAATCCATAAATCCTATAGCTCCGCCGTAATAACCGCGACTGGTTTTTTCATATTTTTCTATGAGCTGCATTGCTCTGTGTTTGGGTGCGCCGCTTAAAGTGCCTGCTGGAAAGGTATCTGCTACTATTTTTAAGGTAGAAATATCAGGTTTCTTTATGCCAGTTACCTTAGATACCAAGTGAATTACATGTGAGAAATACTGTACTTCTCTATAGGTATCTACCTGTACCATGTTACCGTTTCTACTGAGGTCATTTCTAGCAAGATCTACCAACATAACATGCTCGCTGTTCTCTTTATCGTCTTGCGCTAGTTGTTTAGCAAGTTCGGCATCTTTTTCATCGTTACCGGTTCTTTTGTAGGTGCCTGCGATGGGATGAATTTCTGCTTTTTCGTCTTTTACGATAATTTGCGCTTCTGGAGAACTTCCAAAAATCTTAAAATCACCATAGTCAAAAAAGAATAGATATGGAGATGGATTTATAGAACGCAACGCACGATATACGTTGAATTCATCACCTTTAAAACCTTGTGAAAAACGTTTTGAGAGTACAAGCTGAAAAACGTCGCCGCGTTGACAATGTTTTTTTGCCAAGGCAACTTGTTCCTTAAACGTATAATCCTCAAGATTGGTCTTTACCGCACCTTCTTTGGAGAAATTGTAGGAGGCAAAGTTGCGAATCTTCAACACTTGTTCCAGTTCTGGAATATTGTTGTCCGAGTCAAAGCAATGGGCAAAAAGATAGGCTTCGTTCTTAAAATGATTGATGGCGATAATGTTTTGGTACACCGCATAATACATATCTGGAATAGCTATCGAATTCTCCTTTTTGGAGATTTTTACATCTTCAAAATAGCGCACCGCGTCGTAAGCCATAAAACCGAACAAGCCGTTGGTGATGAACTTAAAATCCTGGTCGGCAACCTCAAACTGTTTGCTAAAAGCATCAATCTCTTGCATTACATCAACCGTATCGGTTATTTGGATGGTCTCTGTATCTCCGTTTGGGAACTCTTTAGAAATCGCTTCGTTTTCAACCTTTATAGAAGCAATGGGATTACAGCAGATATAGGAAAAACTATTATCGTTAGCGTGATAGTCGCTACTTTCTAATAATATACTATTGGGGAATCGGTCCCTAATTTTTAGGTAGACACTTACCGGAGTAATGGTATCCGCTAAAATCTTCTTATGATAGGTCTTGAGTTCAAAGTGCATAGAACGAATTCTTTAGTTTTATTTCGACCTAGGTCAAAATCTATTTATTGTCTTATAGGTTTTGCTTTCAACCTAATTTTAAAAAGATATCCACCATTGCGGAACCTAACGTAAAAAAGGTGCAAACAGAAAAAGGCTTGTCGTGATGACAAGCCTTTATATTTTTTCAATAGGGACTAGTTCACGAATGTTGTCGTAAAGTATTCCACCACCATATGTTATTTATTATTTTCATTACATCAAAGATAGAAAGGAATTTCAAGGACACAAATTTTCTTGACCAAAAAATAAGAATCCCTTTGAAGATTTTTCAAAGGGATTCTTAAATAGTATGCTTGTTAAGTACTATTTAGTAGTTGTTAAAGGGCTAAATCTACTACCAAGTCAAACTCATCGTAAATAGTTTTATCTCCCAAATTATCAAAAAAGCTCCCTGAACCGTAACGAACATCAAATTTGGATCTATCCACTTTCATCGTTGCAGTTGCCTTATTTTCGAACATAGAAACTACTAACGTGATTGGTTTTGTAATGCCCTTAATCGTTAAATCTCCTTTTACTGTGTAAGAGTTTTTATTGAAGTTTTCCATGGACTTAAAAACTAATTTGGCCGTTGAGTGCGTTTCAACACCGAAGAAATCATCGGATTTTAAATGACCTTCTAGTTTTTCTTTACCGTCACCCGCTGCTAAATCCGCAACTGTTATAGAGGTCATATCCACTTCGAATTCACCACCTACCAATTTTTTACCGTCCATCTCTAAATGACCCGATTTTAATTGTATTGTTCCGTCATGTTCGCCGGTTACCTTGTAGCCTTTCCATGTTACTTTGCTTTGGCTAACATTTACTTCTTTTTTTTCTCCATCAATAGGCGTGTTGGCCGTTGCGGAAAATCCGAATACTAGGGCTAAAAAGATACTTGATACTGTTTTTTTCATGGGTTTTGTTTTAGAAGTGTTTGATTTCAATTATAAGTGTGTGAATAATTTTTCTTTCGATTTGCGCACTTTAGGTAAATGCTGGGTTTCATCCTCTTCGGATCTATATCCTATGGGCACCACTACAGAGGTGGTTAGGTTCTTTCCTCCCAAATTTAAAATAGTGTTGTATGCTTCAGCTTCGAATCCTTCCATTGGGCAGGTATCTATCTTTAGCTCCGCGGCTGCCTGCATCAAATTACCTAGGGCTAAGTATACCTGTTTTGCTGTCCATTCCTCTTTAGACTTTGTTGGGAGGTCTATCAATTTTGATTTTGCAAAATCGCTATAGCCTTTCAAGGCTTCACTAGGAATATTCCTAGTCTCAGCAACATTTTTAATATAATCGTCTACCAACTCGCCAGCGAAATTTGTTTGATGCGCGAAGACGATAAGATGTGATGCATCCGTTATTTGAGACTGTCCCCAAGATACCGGCTTTAGTTTTTCACGAATTTGTGAATCGGTAATTACAAAAACATGGTAGGGTTGCAGACCATAGGAAGATGCACTCAGGCGTGTAGCTTCTAATAATAGCGACATTTCATTTGGTGAAATCTTCTTCGTACTATCAAATTTTTTAGTGGCGTAACGCCATGTTCTGTGCTCTAAAATCGTATTCATTTCTAGTTTTAAAATTTATCTAATAATGTATTCAGCTGTATTAATTCCAAATTGGAAAAATCACTAAGTATTTCTTCTTCTTTGTCAAATAGCATGCCATCTATTTGACTTAGAAAATCCAATCCTTTGTCCGTTATGCTAATTTCTACTTTTCTGCGATTATGCTCGCATATAGTCCTATTTACGTATTTTTTTGAAATAAGTTTGTCTACTAACCTAGTTGTATTGCTCATCTTAGTTACCATTCTTTCATTAATAGTAGATAAGTTTGCCGGCTTTCCTTTTTGACCTCTTAAAATACGAAGAACATTAAATTGCTGCACAGATATTTCAAAAGGTTTTAACGTTAGCGCCACCTGTTCATTGACCTTATTGTAAACCAAAGACAAATGAATAATAGTCCTCTTTTTTAAGGGGATTTCCACATTCGTTTTTATAATCTCTTCTACATTCATGTAGTTACAATATTTGTCTATACAAATGTATGTTTATTCTATTGGTCGAAACATAATTTTTTGATTAAATTTTTGTTAAAAAGAAATTTAGATAGTTGTCAATTCATCTAAAATAAGGCGGGCGTTTCTTTTTTGTTAAAACCGCATGGCGCTACAAGATTGTATTTGCTTTAGGGAAACACGTTCGCTTTTCAAAATACCTTAGCGATAGGGAAATCTGAGTATAGTGTTAAAGACGAATTTAATTGAGAAGATAGTATGGTAGAAAATGTCTGTTCAAAGCTAAGCGGAAACTACAATACCTTAGATGTAGTATAATTTTCCAAAATCACTTATTTTTGACCTAAATCAATAATTTTATACGAGTATGGCAGATTTATCACAGGAAGAATGGGCAGTAAAAATTAGCGAGGATGAAAACGCTTTTATCCTTGATGTCCGTGCGGAAGAAGAACTGGAGGAAGGGTATATTCCTAAAGCAAAGAATATCGATATTTATTTAGGTCAGGGCTTTATTGATGAACTTGAAAAACTCGATAAAACAAAAAATTATTACGTGTATTGCCGATCAGGTAACCGAAGCGGACAAGCGTGCGCGATTATGAATAGTATCGGTTTTGAAAATACTTATAATTTAGCTGGCGGATTTATGAACTGGGAAGGCGATATTGCAGAATAAAATTGAATTTTATAAAATAAAGAGCCCGCTTTTAAGTGGGTTTTTTATTTTTATAGCATGAAGGAAGAGCTCTTGCACTATATCTGGAAGTATAAAAAGTATCCGGTCGCTGGTATTAGGACAACAAAAGGTCATCCAATTTCTGTACAGTCTTCGGGTACACATAATCACTTAAGTGGTCCGGATTTTTTCAATGCGAGGCTTAGTATTGATGAGCAGATGTGGGCCGGAAATGTAGAAATTCACATAAAATCATCTGACTGGTACGCCCATAATCATGAAACCGATTCCAATTACGATAGCGTAATACTTCATGTCGTTTGGGAAGACAATGTAGCGGTTTTTAGAGCGGATGGTTCGGAGATTCCTACGCTGGAGTTACATAATTATATCAGCACCGAACTGTTATCCAATTATCAAAAACTATTTCAACAAAAACCCAATACCTTTATTAATTGCGGTAAAGATATTACCGCAATCTCCGATTTTAATTTTGATAATTGGAAGGAGCGGCTCTATTTTGAACGATTGGAACACAAGTCCGAAGTAGTTTTAAAATTGTTGGAAGCGTCGAAAAACGATTGGGAAAAGGTACTTTTTGTTTTACTCTTAAAGAGCTTTGGTTCTAATATTAACGGGGAGCTATTCCTAGAAGTAGCCAAGAATCTAGACTTTTCCATTATTAGGAAACTACAAAACAAACCACTGGAACTAGAGGCGCTTCTTTTTGGGCTTTCAGGTCTTTTGGAGATAGAACATACCGATTCCTATTACCTGCAATTACGCAAAAACTATCATTATTTGGCTCATAAATACCAATTGGATAAAGAAGTAATTTCAACTCCCCAATTTTTTAAACTAAGACCTCCTAATTTCCCAACGATACGGCTTTCACAAATAGCGCAGCTATACGCAATGTCACACTCCTTGTTTTTTAATGCTATGCAAAACGAAGACACCAATTTATATCGCTTATTCTCTGTAAATACAAGTGAATATTGGGAAAACCATTTTACGTTTGGTAAGGTTTCAAAGACAAGTGTTAAAAAAACGTCTAAGAAGTTTATAGATTTATTGGTTATTAATACCATTTTACCTTTAAAATTTTGCTACCTAAAACAGCAAGGGGTATCTGTTAGCGATGCTTTTACCAAACCTATCGTTATGATTACCGCAGAGAAAAATAGTATTATCCAGAAATATCAGGAACTAGGACTTAACGTTGAAACTGCAAAGGATAGTCAGGCTTTATTGGAACTATACACGAATTATTGCACAAAAAACAAATGTTTACAATGTGCAGTAGGTTCGGAATTATTAACTTTAAAGACTTAATTTTAGGGCATGAACATATTTTACAGCTTATTGCTTTATTTGCAAAAGCGAGGTTTTGAGGTTTGCCGAAGAATCGCGGAAAGAATGGGTATTCGTACCAGAGTGGTGCGCACTTCATTTATCTACTTAACCTTTGTAACTTTGGGTTTTGGTTTCGCACTATATCTTTTTTTAGCTTTTTGGTTAGGAATAAAAGATTTGGTGCATACAAAAAGGACCTCTGTTTTTGATTTATAGCAATGATTAAATTTTTTAGATCCAAAATTTATCTGGCACTGGTTTTAATCGTGGTCGTGCTTTTGTTTGGTATGCTCGGGTATCGCTATATTACTGACTATTCGTGGATAGACGCGCTTTATATGACCATAATTACGGTTACTACCGTAGGTTTTTCTGAAGTGAGGCCTATGGGCCCTGAAGGTAAAATATTTACGATACTGTTAATTGTAACTAGTGTCTTTATAGTAGGTTTTGCTATTTCGGTAGTTACAGAGTATATATTGGGTAGAAATTCGTTACAAATCTTAAAAAAAAAGAGAGTGAAAAAAACCATAGATAGTTTATCCAACCACGTTGTTGTATGTGGTTTTGGTAGAAATGGTATGCAGGCTTCGGAACGTCTAAAAGCCTACAATAAGCCATTTGTAATTATAGAACGAGAAAAGGAAATTATAGATAGGCATGATGATAATGTATTATTTGTTGAGGGTGATGCAAATGATGACGAGGTGTTATTGACCGCAGGTATTGAGCGTGCGCAATTTCTTATTACGGCACTTCCAGATGATGCTACAAATCTTTTTGTAGTGCTGTCAGCGAGGCAGCTAAATAAAAATCTATTTATTATAAGTAGAGCGTCTTTAGTTAATTCCCAGAAAAAATTGCTGCTAGCAGGGGCTAACAAAGTAATTATGCCTGATAAAATTGGTGGAGACCATATGGCATCCTTAGTGGTAATGCCAGATTTGATAACGTTTATGGATAAACTGTCTATGGAAGGGGAGCATACTACCAATTTAGAGGAGGTTGCAATCGAGGACTTTGCAGACCAAGTGGAGTGTAACTCATTAAGAGATTTGGACTTGCGCAGAAAGACAGGGTGCACTATTATTGGCTATATTTCGCCAGAAGGGGAATATATCATCAATCCAGAAGCAGATTTGAAATTACAGCCAAAAAGTAAGGTGATTGTTTTGGGGCGACCGGAACAAATCAAAAAACTGAATGAAATGTTTCATATCGCCTAAGAATCTTTTCGGTGTATATTTGATTCCCTACATAATTTTTAAGATATTGCCAAGTAGTGATAAATAAACCAACTAAAATTAATTAGATACATGGTCCACATGAAAAAAATACTTTATTTCTTTTCTCTTTTTATTTGTTTCGCACTGACTGCACAGGAACTGGAGGTTACGGGAAAGACCTATAATCCTTCTTCATCCATAAACGATGGTGTAATTGAGCTTAAAGTAACTGGGGGAACAGAACCTTATACATTTAAGTGGAGTAATGAAGAAACACCTTTAGCTTCAAAAAGGGCAACAGGGCTTGTTGAGGGTGTATCGTATAATGTGGTTATAACGGATGCTGCTGGTGCAAGTGTTACCAAAGTGTTTAAAGTGGAAACCGAAGCCATTACAGAAGTATTTAACGGAGCAATGACTCCTGCGGTAGGAGCACTTGGTTCTGTTTTATTCTGGGATCCCTTTGCCGCCTTAGGAATATATGACCCCGTTGCCTATGCCGATTTAAAACGTATCTCGATACCGGATTGGAGTCCGGACGTGCAAAATAAATACGTACTTGCAAAGTGGCTAAAGGCAGAAGGTGAAAAAGTAAAAAAGGGAGAAGCTGTTGCTGTCATCTCTCAAGATAAAGGTGCGAATCAAACGATACTATCCAACGCAACCGGAACCTTAAAACATTTAACTGCAGAAGGAAAGGTTATCTATAATTCTGAAAATCAGGAGCATGTAATTGAGCAGGGTGCACATTTCTTTGCTGAGGTAAAATATGACGAACCTTTGGTTATGACTCATCCTAACGGTGACCCAATAACCAAGGGAATCCCCTTTATTGTTATATGGCTTGTATTGGGAGCAACGTTCTTTACATTCAGAATGGGCTTCATTAATATACGAGGATTTAAACATTCTTTGGATTTGGCCAGAGGTAAATATGATGATCCGGATGCTCCTGGTCAAGTAACCCATTTTCAGGCTTTAGCGACTGCCGTTTCCGGTACTGTTGGTCTGGGGAATATTGCGGGAGTTGCTGTCGCAGTTTCCTTAGGTGGGGCTGGTGCAACATTTTGGATGATTGTTTGTGGACTTTTGGGGATGTCCTCAAAATTCGTTGAATGTACGCTAGGTGTAAAGTACAGAGATATTTTGCCTGATGGACGTGTATTTGGTGGACCTATGAACTACTTGCGCTACGGTCTTGAAAAAAGAAATATGAAAGGGATTGGCAAAGTGCTTGCAGGGTTGTTTGCAGTTTTGGCGGTAGGAGCTTCTTTTGGCGGTGGTAATATGTTTCAGGCCAACCAGTCATTTGAGCAATTAGCAGGACAATTTCCAGTCTTGGTAGGTAATGGATTTTGGTTCGGTATCGTAACTGCTAGTTTGGTAGGAGTTGTTATCATTGGTGGTATAAACAGTATAGCTAATGTTACGGGTAGGATTGTACCAGTAATGGCTTCTATTTATATCGTTGCCGCGTTAGCGGTTATTATTATGAATATTCAGAATATTGGTCCAGCTTTTTCTGCCATTTGGGATGGCGCATTTAGTCCATCTGCTTTAAAAGGGGGTATTATTGGAGTGCTGGTCATTGGTTTTCAGCGGGCTGCCTTTTCAAATGAGGCAGGTGTGGGGTCGGCCGCTATCGCACACAGTACGGCAAAGACCAATCATCCGCCTTCAGAAGGCTTTGTAGCTTTATTAGAGCCTTTTATAGATACAGTTGTGGTATGCACACTTACGGCTTTAGTATTGATTTTTACAGGAATGCACGAGGTTGAAGGTCTCGCAGGTGCGCAGTTGACATCTGATGCCTTTGGAAGTCAAATTTCATGGTTTCCTTACGTTTTGGCCCTTGCAGTTTTCCTTTTTGCTTTTTCGACTATGATTTCTTGGTCCTATTATGGTATGAGGGCTTGGACCTATTTGTTCGGTAAAAGTAAAAGGACTGAATTTGTTTATAAAATGTTCTTCTTAGTCTTTGTGGTTATTGGTGCATCAGTAAGTTTGGGTGCGGTATTGGATTTTTCCGATATGATGATTTTAGCCATGTCCTTTCCTAATATTATTGGATTATATATTATGTCAGGCGAGGTTAAAAAAGATCTTGGTGTGTATCTAACAAAGTTGAAGGCAAATCAACTCTATAAGAAACAAAAAGTAGCAGAGTAATATTTTTTATGAAATCTTTAAAATCCCACTTCAAGTTCAATAAACAGGAACGAAGTGGGATTTTCTTTTTGTTACTGCTTTTGATTTTAGTGCAAATAGGATATGTTGTTTTTAAGGATAATACTCTTCTAAGGGCAAAAGAGATGGTTCCTGACTTGGAGACCCAAGAGCAAATAGAAATTCTTAGGCAAAATGCTACAGTAAAGGATACGGTTAAAATTTATCCATTTAATCCCAATTTTATTACAGATTACAAGGGGTATACGCTGGGGCTTTCCCTAGAAGAGATAGATAGACTGCATGCGTTTAGAGCAAATAACACTTATGTAAATTCAGCGCAGGAATTTCAACAGGTAACCTTGGTTTCAGACGCTCTTTTAGATGCGATAGCTCCATTCTTTAAATTTCCGGATTGGGTAACGAATAAATCAACTCCTTTTGTTCAAAAAGCAAATATAAATAGGTCTAAGGAATCTAAAACGAGTACTGTTATTTCAGATTTGAATACAGCTACCGAAACGGAGCTTAAATTGATTAATGGGATAGGGGATAAGTTAGCAGCGCGTATTGTTAAGTTTAGGGATAGGTTGGGTGGTTTTCTTATAGATGAGCAGCTTTCTGATGTTTATGGATTAAAGCCAGAGGTGGTAGAAAGAACCTTAAACCGTTTTCGTGTTCTAGAAATACCTATTATTAAAAAAATAGACCTTAATACAGCTACTGCGGAAGAATTGGCACAGTTGGTCTATATTCAAAAAAGTGTGGCTTACGATATAGTAGCGTATAGGGGGCGTAACGGAGGGATTGATTCTTTTGATGAATTGTTAGAAATAGAGGGTTTTCCCGCCGACCGAATTAACAGAATTGCATTATATTTGTCCTTAAAAAATTAATGCTATGAACTTCACTGAAGAACATCAATTATTTAGGGAGAGTTTAAAGGATTTTTTACAAAAAGAGGTAGTTCCCCATATAGAAAAGTGGGAGGAGACCGGTACAATCGATAGGTATATTTGGCAGAAATTCGGTGAAATGGGATTTTTTGGTCTTGCAACTCTAGAAGAGGATGGAGGTCTTGATCTCGATTTATTTTACACCGTTGTGCTACTTGAAGAATTACAAAAAATTAATTCAGGAGGATTTGCTGCTGCTATTTGGGCACATGTGTATCTTGCTATGACTCATTTAAACAAAAACGGGAATACCTATCAGAAAAATACCTATTTACAACCATCTGTAAAAGGAGATTTAGTAGGATGTTTAGGCGTTTCTGAGCCCTTTGGCGGTAGTGACGTAGCTGGTATGCGCACCACGGCAATTAAACAAGGTGATAATTATATCGTAAATGGATCTAAAACCTTTATCACCAACGGTGTTTATGCTGATTATGTGATTTTGGCAGCAAAGACGAATCCCGAAATGGGTAATAAAGGCATCAGTATCCTTATTGTTGATCTAAAAAGTGATGGAGTATCTGCTAATAAATTGAATAAATTAGGATGGAAAGCTTCTGATACAGCGGAGCTTGCTTTTGATAATGTGGTAGTGCCTGCATCCAATTTAATGGGGACTGAAGGCAGCGGATTTACATTTATCATGGAGGCCTTTGCTTTAGAAAGATTGATTATGGGGGTAAATGCACATGCCAGAGCAGAATATGCTTTGGACTATGCACTTAATTATATGTCGGAGCGAGAAACTTTTGGGAAGACTATAGATCAGTACCAAGCCTTGCGCCATCGTTTTGTAGACCTTTATGCAGATATGGAAATGTGTAGACAGTACAATTACTACGTAGTGGACAGGATGAATAAAGGGGAGTATATGGTAAAAGAAGCCACAATTTCGAAGCTAAGGTCCACCAAAATGGCAGATGAGGTCATTTATTCATGTCTACAGTTTCTAGGCGGATATGGGTATATGGAAGACTACCCAATGGCTAGGATGTTCCGTGATAGTAGGCTTGGGCCAATTGGAGGCGGTACTTCTGAAATATTAAGGGAAATTATAGCCAAGATTATTATAGATAAAAAGGAATACAAAGCGCCAAAGGAGTAGGTTTTTTAAATTCATTGGAATTATTGTTTAAATAATCTTTTGAATACTAAAAATAGTTCTATATTTGCGCTCTTAATCACTAAAGAAAGGAGGTTGTAGCCCATGTTAATAATACCGATAAAAGAAGGAGAGAACATAGACAGAGCTTTAAAGCGCTTCAAGCGAAAGTTCGATAAAACAGGTACAATGAGACAGCTGAGAAAACGTCAGCAGTTTAATAAGCCTTCAGTAGTGCGCAGAGCACAAATGCAAAAAGCACAGTACATACAAGGTTTAAGAGATGCAGAAGAAATCTAAAAACTTTTGTTGAAAATATTAAAATCCCGCAACTTGCGGGATTTTTTTTGTCAAAAGATTAATTTTAGCTAAGGTTTGATAACTTTGGTTTATGGCTGTTAAAGATTTTGTCGCTTATCTCGAACTAGAAAAGAACTATTCTAGGCATACGCTTGTTGCTTATAATAATGATCTCTCGGAATTTTCAGTTTTTTATGCGGATAATTTTGATGCAACTGATTTAATTCAAGTACAGTATGTGGTGATTAGAAGTTGGATTGTGTCCTTGTCTGAAGGCGGACTTTCTAATAGAACCATAAATAGAAAAATAGCCTCTCTTAAGGCATACTATCGTTTTTTGCAAAAAACAGGAAGTATCTCCACGAATCCTTTGGCTAAACATAAGGCATTAAGGACATCTAAGAAAATAGAAATTCCGTTTTCTGAACTTGAAATGGAGACGGTGCTTTCTGCTTTTGGATACACAAACGATTTTGAAGGTAAACGTGACCAGCTTATGATTCATTTGCTTTATGCAACGGGAATTCGTAGGGCAGAGCTTATTAATTTGAAGTTAAGTGATGTAGATCTTGAGACCAAGAGTATTAAGGTTTTGGGTAAAAGAAACAAAGAGCGTATCATTCCTCTGCTCAATAGTTTAGAACCTCATTTTTTGAACTACTACAGGGAACGTGAGAAAATAGAGCTTAAAGAGGGGAATAACTACGTTTTTGTTTCTAGTTTAGGAAATAAAATTTACGAAACGCTTGTTTATAGAGCTGTAAATAAGTACTTTACAGAGGTGTCCAGTAAGTTAAAGAAGAGCCCCCATATATTAAGACATACGTTTGCTACTCATTTACTTAATAAGGGAGCCGATTTAAATTCTGTCAAAGAATTATTAGGTCATTCTAGTTTAGCTTCAACACAAGTCTATACCCACAATAGTATAGCAGAACTAAAAAAAGTTCATGCTTTAGCACATCCTAGAGCAGGTAAATAGAGTTGAGGTATCACGTCATTGAAATATGAGGGCGTGAAAAATAAAAACATATGAAGGTAAATGCTCAATCCGTTAATTTTAATGCAGATAAGTCTATGTTGGATTTTTTGCAACAGCGTTTGGATAAACTAGAGACTTTCTATGATAAGGTGATTAGTTTTGATATTTACTTGAAAGTGGAGAATACTGCTGGAAAGGAAAACAAGATAGTTGAAATAAAAGTAAATATACCTAAGGATAAATATGTGGTTAAGAAGCAATGTAAAACCTTTGAAGAAGCGATAGATTCTGCATGTAGGTGTTTAGAAAGAAAGCTTATTAAAAGAAAAGAGAAATTAAGGATGATTGCTTGAGTAAAATTTTTTAAATTTTGTTTTGAATAAACAAATAAATCAATACATTTGCAGTCCGTTAGAAATAGCGGACTTTTTTATGCTGAAAAGCATAATAAAAGTGCCGATGTAGCTCAGCTGGCTAGAGCAGCTGATTTGTAATCAGCAGGTCGTGGGTTCGAGTCCCTCCATCGGCTCAATACGTTCTTAAAAATACTGGTTAAAAGGGGAGATACTCAAGCGGCCAACGAGGGCAGACTGTAAATCTGCTGACTACGTCTTCGCAGGTTCGAATCCTGCTCTCCCCACTTTTAACGTTATTGGTATTTGTTTAAAATTTTGAAAATTAATAAGCGGGAGTAGCTCAGTTGGTAGAGCGTCAGCCTTCCAAGCTGAATGTCGCCGGTTCGAACCCGGTCTCCCGCTCTAATTTTCTTGCCATAGCATGTAGTTTGTGTTGTTGTTAGAAAATGGCTTTTGAAGCCTTGATGGGATTAGTTAGAATGATATTTGTCATTTAAGATTGATTCTAGCGTGTTTGACATTATGGTCATTCCTGTGAAGGCAGGAATTTATTCTGAATTTTACAGAGTAAATTCAACACTTTACGCCGGTGTAGCTCAGGGGTAGAGCGTTTCCTTGGTAAGGAAGAGGTCACGAGTTCGAATCTCGTCATTGGCTCAATTGAAGAATAAATTTGTACACTAATATAAACTAAGATTAAAATTCATTAAACATGGCAAAGGAAAAATTCGACCGTTCCAAACCGCACTTAAATATTGG
>RCND010000108.1_pt1 | contig 84821 bp, 77 predicted proteins | sample 2041351 | NCBI WGS metagenome assembly RCND01 (sample SAMN09708230, study PRJNA481090) | Marine sediment metagenome, whole genome shotgun sequencing project. | biome: marine sediment; feature: ocean; material: sediment; isolation source: Sewage treatment plant 12B marine sediment (STP12B) ... | reverse complement strand
TTCTAAAACTCCTTTGCGCATTTGTGCTTTTGTGTTTTCAATCTTCATGTTTTTCTCTTTTAATCTTTTAATTAATGATTCTTAAGACCTATTTTATTATTACAAAAACGATTGTATGGTATTTGCAATAAAAATTACGATTGAGATTAGTATAGTGATCATAATGTTATTATTTAATGAAATTAATAGTTAGGGGGTAATTATATACTTCACCTTGGTTGGCTTTAATCGCAGCTGTAATGATCAAGATAAACTTCACAATTGCCAAAACTCCGATAAGAGAGCCAACACTGATCATTCCAAAAAGATCTAAATGATGAAAATCATTCATGATGGTTCTTACAAAAAAAGGCACTATTGAGAGTCCAAGAACAAATGTGTACAGCAGATAACTTAGATTAAAATTGATAGCCTCTTTACCATTCCTATCGATGAAATCACTTTTTCTTTTATTCAATTCCCAAATCACCAATGGTCCTACTATAGCACCAAATGGAAATATGTATCCAAAAAATGAAGATAAATGTAATAAGAATGCGTTGTTGTTGTCGTTTCGTGTTGCCATAATTCAAAGTGTATAATACTATCTTATGCAAATATATGGATAAAAGCTAATACTATGCAATACAAAGTACTAAAGTTTAACATTTATTTAACATTTGAATTTCCACTGAAAATCGCAATTTTTGTTGTAAATTAGGGGCTTAAAGCAAGATAATGCCAGATTTCACAGTTAAGAATTTAAATCGCTTTTTAGCCATAAAATTGCCTTCAGCCTATATCTCTGGCATCAGAGTAAGCGTGATTTCGGATACAGAAGCACATGCAAAAGTCACTCATAGATGGATTAATCAAAACCCTTTTAAATCACTTTATTGGGCAACACAAGGTATGGCCGCCGAGTTGGTAACAGGCATCCTTATGATGAAAAAAATTAAAGAATCCGGACAAAAGATATCTATGCTTGTTGTGAAGCAGGAAGGAAATTTTCATAAAAAAGCAACTGGAAAAATTGTCTTCTCCTGCCATCAAGGAACAGAAATTGACAAGGTCATAGCGACTGCAATAAAAACAGGAGAGGGTCAGAATTTGGTACTAAAAGCTGCTGGCTTCGATCAGGAAAATATGATGGTTTCTGATTTTGAATTCACCTGGAGTATCAAACTGAAGACTTCAGAAAAATAACAATTTAAAACCCAATATCCATGAAAGCACATGAAATAGATTATACGATTTATGGAGAAGAAATGCAATTCGTTGAAATCCAACTTGACCCGCATGAAAGCGTAGTTGCAGAGGCAGGTAGTTTTATGATGATGGACGATCAAATAAAGATGGATACCATTTTTGGAGACGGTTCAGGGCAATCACAGGATATTCTGGGTAGCCTGTTTTCTGCTGGAAAAAGACTGCTAACCGGTGAGAGTTTATTTATGACAGTTTTCACTAATACCTCAGCTGCAAAGAAAAAAGTTTCCTTTGCCTCCCCCTATCCCGGAAAGATCATTCCATTAGATCTAAATCGCTTTCAAGGAACTTTTATTTGTCAAAAAGATGCTTTTCTCTGTGCAGCCAAAGGTGTTGCCATCAGCATTGAATTCTCCAAGAAACTTGGAAGAGGTTTTTTTGGTGGTGAAGGTTTTATTATGGAAAAGATTCAAGGAGACGGAATGGCCTTTCTGCATGCTAGTGGTACAGTTATCAAAAAGGAGCTTCAAGCTGGCGAAATATTGAAAGTTGATACCGGATGTATCGTTGGTTTTAGTCATACAATTCAATACGACATCGAATTTATTGGTGGTATCAGAAATACGGTATTCGGAGGAGAAGGGATGTTTTTTGCCAACCTTAAAGGTCCTGGAACCGTGGCCATTCAATCCTTGCCTTTCAGTCGACTAGCTGACAGAATCATTGCAAGCGCACCATCTCAAGGTGGAAAACGAAAAGGTGAAGGTAGTATTCTTGGTGGCTTAGGAGATCTTTTGGACGGTGATAACCGTTTTTAATTCCTATGACTATTTATTGCTCTTAATATCATTGATATAAACCTCGAGTTTCTTTCCATATTTAGATTCCTTTATGGTAGGCGTCAAGGAATTGTTTATCGTATCCAAGAGACCTATATTAGCGTCAAATAAATCAGTTAGCGCGATATAAGGAGCCACTTCAAAATCGGCATTTTTTACTGCAAAATTAGTAGCATATAGATACTTCCTTCTTTCCCATCCTTTTAATTTTTTTGCCACTGCATCAATGGAATCCTGACTACCTGCTATTCTGGCTTCAAATTCTTCTTTGATCAGGTCTAGCTTTTGATTGCTGAACTGTTGTTGAATTTCATTAAAATCATCCAAAAGCTTTTGATTGGCCGAGCCCTTTATCTTTGCTTTCATAGCGAAGAGATCAAGCTGAGAACTTATATACACAGTATCTTTTTCTCCAAAGAAAGGAACTCTTTTAGAACTGTTACCCAAGGTGAGGAAATACATTTCCGGGCTTAACACCTCATCACTCATCATAAAATCTTCTGTCCCATTCACTAAAACAGAATCAACCGAAACAATCATCGAATCAACTTGCTTTTGCAAATAGAATGTTCCTTTTTTAAGGCCTTTAACAGAAGCCTTTACATACATGGTGTTTCTATCTTCCTTACTACAGGCCATAACAGCCATGACTACTAATAACAAGAGACCTATCTTCTTCATTTTATGTGAGTTTTAACAGTGCGCAAATATATTAGAAAAAATGAATTAATTCGATAACTAAATTCGTTGATTTATGGAGAGACCAATTGCATTAAAATTGTACAGCCTATAGCCGCTACGGTCCCTACTGCATAACCGAATACTGCCAATAAAACACCAACTGTTGCCAGTGAAGGATGGAAAGCCGCAGCCACTATGGGCGCCGAAGCCGCACCACCAACATTTGCCTGGCTTCCAACAGCTAAAAAGAAATAAGGTGCTTTGATCAATTTGGCCACCAAAATAAGTAACAAGGCATGAATAGTCATCCATATAAGTCCAATACCTACTAAACCTACATTGTCAAGAATCAGTGTAAGGTCCATTTTCATTCCAATGGAGGCCACCAGGATATAAATAAATACACTCCCAATTTTACTAGCTCCCGCTCCTTCATAATTTTTAGCCTTGGTAAACGACAGAAATATGGCCGCCACTGTTGACAGACTGATCATCCAGAAAAAAGAAGAACCTAAAAAAGTGAAAATATTCTTTATGGTTGGATTTTCCATTCGACCCACAAAATCACTAAAAAATTCACCCAGATAGCCAGCACTTAAATGGGCCAGACTTACCGTTCCAAAAGCGAGTGCCACCATAATCATCAGATCTGTCAAACTAGGATTACGTTCTACTTTTTTAGAAAAAGAACTCATCTTTTCCTTAAGGTCTTCAATAGCTGCTGTATCAGACTTTAACCATTTGTCTATACCTTTTGATTTCCCAACCCCTATGAGGATGATCGCCATCCATATATTGGCCACTACAATGTCAACAAATACCATCCCTCCATACAGTTTTTGGTTATAACCATAGATCTCTAACATGGCTGTTTGATTAGCTCCCCCTCCTATCCAACTACCCGCAAGGGTTGAAAGACCGCGCCATACTGCATCAGGTCCTGCCCCATTCAAGGCTTCAGGATAGATAATCGACATCGCGAGAATTGCAATGGGTCCTCCAATAACGATTCCAACCGTACCTGTAAAGAACATGGCCAGTGCCTTCCAGCCCAAGTTAAAAACAGCTTTTAAGTCAATACTCAAGGTCATTAATACCAAGGCTGCAGGCAATAGATACCGGCTCGACATAAAATACAAATTTGAAGAATGCTTTTCGACCTCTCCGCTTGAACTCAATGTTTCCCATTCAGGAGCGATAAATCCAAGAGTTGTGAGCAAGGCAGGGAACATATACGCCATAAACAAGGCGGGTACTACTTTATAAAATTTAAACCAGAAACCTTCTTTTCTTGAAGATGTATAAAAGATGATTCCTAAAGAGATCATCAATAAACCAAAAACAATGGTATCATTTGTAAAGATTGGAGCATTTTCCATAGTAAATTATTACACAAATTAAATTATTTATTCATTCCCAACCATAAAAATGGCATTGCTGAAAAGTAGTTTTCCATTTTCCCAAAAACTTCTGAATAAGGGATCATCGACCATATATACAACTGTCCCTTTCCCTTTTTTCTCAATGCCATACACCAGAGAATCTTCCATGGAATCAATCACGTTCTTTCCAACAAAACCGCTCACTTTTGATGATTTGTCTTTAATGACACTTACATTATATCCATTCTTTAAATAAGGGTAACGCATTCCGCTGTTCTTAAGCGTATAATAATGATCCTTGTAACCATACCCTAAAGGATTCGTATGGTCCAAAGTTGTTTTAAATACGCCTCCCTGAACCAGATTTGACAGATCATTACGCTCTTTTAAATCGTAACTTTCCAACTGATTTACCTTGCGGATGGAATCTCTGCGACTCTTAGCCTTCTTTTCCATTTCTTTGTTTTCATATTTGGAAATTTCAAAAGCGTCAGATCCTGCAAAAACCGAGATCGCGGAACCCAGAACCACAATCTTTCCTCCCTGCTCAACCCAGGATTCTAGTTTGCTCATTTGTTTCTTATCAAGTATACTTTTATAATTGCCATTTGGCAGAATGAGCACAGTATACTTGTATAAATCAACACGCCTAAAATAGGAACTATCCAATACATTGATTTCATATCCTATTTGTTGTTCAAAGAAATGCCATATCGCTCCAAAATTAAGAGAAGACATGTTTGGACCGGATAAAACGGCGATTTTTGGAGGTTTTAAATAAGAAACTTTGCTCGATCCAAAATCTGAACCACTGGTTACCAAACCGGTTTTTACCGGAACTACATCACGATGATGTTTTTTCGCTGCGCTTTTTACTATTGAATCGAAATTCTTGAGTTTGTCATTCCCCGCTCGGGTCATGATCAGACTTCCCGCTGAATATCGCTTTCCTTCTATTGAAAAATCCTGGGTTGAAAACCTGACTTTTACTTTTTTCTTCAGCACATGTGAAAGAAAGGCAACGTCTTGAATGCTATTCCATTTAGTAATATACGCATAAGGCTTTTCAATTTGAAGCGTATCTTTTTTTGTAACGACTTTTTTATAGGTGTCCATACCCATTCTTGTCTCCAGCGCATATGCGTCAAGCCCTCTGGCATAGGGTAATGACCAAGCTGTTATATCGTAGGTAAGTGAATCGTTTAATTTAGATTGTGGTTCAAAAAGTGCTTTAATAAAATTAGACTTCGGTTGGTAAACACTGATCAGCAAATCATTTTTGCTTATAGCAACCTTTGCACTTTTATTAGTTTGATAACTAAATCCTTTTAAAGAGGATTCCGATGAAGGGCTTCCATATTTGATTTGATGTAAATCCAACAATTTTATAAGGCTTTCAACCTTATCATCGCCGTTGTTTTTGATCAGATAGGATTTGGTGCTTCCCATGGGTTTTTCAGAAGCATTCTGAAAATATGTCAGGAATTCTTTATGTAAAACCGATGCGTTTGCTGAAGCTACCTCAATGGTTGACAAACCAGTAGTCAAATGATGACTGATCCTGTCTTTAAGTGTTAATTCACTCCCCTCTTTAGTTTTTACACCTAAGCCTGCTGATCCACTGCCGCCTTGCTCATAAGTCATCCCTATTGCTCCATTATACGTTGGATAAGTATCTCCATAACTTGGGTAAAATAAATCATATTGCTCCTTTGTAAAATAGAGCCACCCCTTTTCATCGAAATATCTGGCGTGGTTTTTCCCAACAATTTTTTGAAAATCCCTTTGGAAACTTGTGATCACTTCATGGTATGGCTTGGCCGCCGGAGCAAAGTAATAAGGAGAGTTTACACCCATTTCATGAAAATCAACATGAATATGAGGCATCCATTTATTATAAACTGCCAACCGCTGTTTGGTTTCAATCTGAGTGGCCCAGGCCCAGTCTCTGTTTAGATCAAAAAGATAATGATTTGCCCTTCCTCTTGGCCAAGGCTCGTGGTGCTCGATAGCATCAGGATTCATATTATAGGGCGTATTTGATTTTTGCATATACCAATTTACATAGCGTTCTCTTCCATCGGGATTAATGCAAGGATCTATGATGACAATTGTATTCTTTAACCATTCTTTGGATGTTTTATTTTTAGGATCAACAAGCTCAAACAGGGTTTGCATCGATACCTCTGTACTAACCGCTTCATTACCGTGTACATTATAACTCAGCCAAACTATGGCAATTTCATTCTGTGACGGTGTGCCTTCTATAATCCTGGCCGATTGCAATTGATCAAGTCTGATGTCATCCAGTTTTTTCATATTCTCCTCAGCACTTATAAAGGCCAGGTACAAAGGTCTTTTCTCATATGTTTCTCCATAAGATACCAGCTTAACATTAGTATTATTTTCTGCTATGTGCTGAAAATAATCTATAACCTGGTGGTGTTGAGAAAACCTTTCACCTAACTCATAACCCAAGAAGGCAGATGGTGATTTTGTTTGGGCATAAACATTGGTTAACAAAAGGAGGTAAAGAACAATTGTTGTATAAAAACGGGTCATATAGCTAATTTTAAAAGGCAATAAATATATAAAAACTACCGTCAACTATTTGAATTTTTGTTTTGAATTAATAACGAACAACCTGCAAAACCAGTCTTTCTTTCATTGTATCTCATAACAAAGTTGCTACAACCTTGACGCTGTGTCTGAAGAAGTGAAAACTTTTGATGGCCTTTATTGTATAAAACGCACATATTTACGTAAAATGGTCAAATCAGTTTCTATAAATCCTTTATATTTATTGACGGATTTGCACCAACTGTTATGACGCGAATAATATTTCTTTTTCTTTTCATGTTACCTGCGATATCTATGGCACAGCTTGAGGAAGATTATACCTCTAACAGCTATTTCACCAAAATGAACAATACCCTGAATCTAAGACTTGATCTTGACAATGATGTGCGCTCTTTTGATTACGATGGAATAAACGACAATTACACCATAGAACCAAATACAAACCTGAGACTTGGTGTTGCTATTAACTACAGATTCATTTCGCTTAAAATTGGCTTTTCTCCAAAATTTTTGCAGGCAGATGACTCGGACCTTAAAGGGAAAACTAAAATATTCAAAATAGGGCTAAATATTTTTTATAAAGACCTGCTACAAAATTTTGATTTCAATCAGGTTAAGGGTTATTATGTGAGTGGTTTTGAAGACCCCATCTTAGGAAGTTTACAGAGAAGCGATGAGTATATCATTCTTCCAGACCTAAAGACCTTATCCATTACCGGAACTACTTATTATAGGTTTAATGAAAATTATTCCTTTAAGGCAGTCGTGAATCAAAATGAAATTCAAACAAAAAGTGCGGGTAGTTTTATTCCAAGTCTGTATTATGGGTATTTTGAGATCACAGATCAAACCACTCCTCAAGATATCAAAAGCTTTTTTGTTATTCTAAATGCCGGTTATTACCACACTTTTGTGATCAATAAAAGCTGGTATTCCAACCTAGGCCTTTCAACAGGTTTAGGGCCAGAATTCAACAAGCTCATTACTCGGGTGGGTGACGACATTCCCGAGGTTACCACCCAACACAATAATCTTGCGGTTAATATCAGTACTCAGATTGGTCTGGGTTATAATTCAACGCGATTCTATGGTGGTACCACCCTTAATGGTAGTGCTACAAACAGAGATGAGCAGTCTGTGATAAAATTCAACAATGTTCGAGGTTATTTTAAAATTTATGTGGGTTACAGGTTCGATGCCCCTAAATCTTTTGAAAAAGGCATGGATTGGATAGAAAGCAAAAACCCCTTCAAAAAGAAATAATTCCATATCGTATAGCCTATCAATGAAAATTGTAAAGATCCTCTTCTTATTCCTGGCTTTTCAACTATCTTCTCAATAAGGTGGTATGTGAATTCCTTCACTTTTAGAAGGTATGAATGAAAAAGAAATGAAGTTGGTTCATCCGAAAAAAAATAGTAGCTATACGATTTACCGAAGGTCTCACTTAAGTGAGGTCCTCAGTTTCTTTAGGATCAGAAAGCCTTCCCAAATCTTTTAACTGCTTACTTAGCATCCATTCGATTTGTCCATTGGTAGAACGGAACTCTTCCTTAGCCAGCTTTTCAACTTCTCTGAAAATATCTGCTTCGATTCTTAAAGCAAATGCTTTTTTATTTTTCATTTCAATCACTTGATTATACACAAAAGGAAAACATGATCATTTTAACGCACTCTATGAGACGTCCTCCTCCTTTTTATCTCTTTCGATTAAAGCTTTAAGAATACCCCGATGTGTAAACATATTGATAACGGTCCAATTCATTTTCGCATAGCTATTGATCAGGTCTTCGAAGTTTTGCTGCGATTTGACAGCAGTTCCTGTTTGTTTTATTATTTTATACTCTTTCATATATACTTTATTATCTGTTATTGAAATAATAGATTTTCTGTCAGTGAATACAAGATATAACAAAATTGTTAATTTCTTCTCTAGCACACTTCGCCTTTGAGGTACTTCCCCAAACTATCCAAAAATCCACCCATTTTATGTATTTCAGGGTGAAAAATGTCAATATATGCTTTTTTAAATATGATTATAATATTACAAATATATTGTTTTAATATCATATCAGCGATTTTTACCGAAAATCTGTATCCAAATTATTGAGAATATAAAAATATTCTGATTTATTATTAATATACCCCAATTTTTATAGGGGTCATTTTCTTAATTATACAATTATTCATCCTAGACCCTATTTTTTTTTGGGGTACTGTGATATTAATATACTTTTAACCCTGTTAATCAAAATGAAATTAATTATTACTAACACATTATTAATTACTTAAAATTAAAGTATGAAAAATCTATTTACACTTGCAATGTTATTCTCGGTTTTTATAACCTATGCACAAGATACCATACCGGCATCAGAAGAAGCTCCCAAAAAGAAATTCTCTATAAGCGGAAGTGTTGACGCTTACTATAGAACAAACATTGGCGCACCCAATGGAGGAGAAAATCAACAAGTTCCTAACACCTCTTTTGCGAATGGCAATGGTTTTGCTATTGGTATGGCAAACGCAATCATTTCTTATGAAGGAAAAAAAGTTGGTGCAGTAGCTGATTTAGTATTTGGCCCCAGAGGTACGGATGCTGTATTCGGATCACTTCAATGGGATATCGATGGTGACGGTGCGCCTGACTTAGGAAATAGTTCTCAAGTAGTGAATCAACTATATGTATACTGGAATGTATCTGACAAAGTTACCTTGACCTTCGGTAATTTCAATACCTTTTTAGGGTATGAGGTTATTTCTCCAACCGGGAACTTTAACTATTCTACTTCCTATATGTTCTCTTACGGACCATTCTCTCATACTGGTTTAAAATTGGATTATGCAATTAACGATGACTGGTCATTGATGGGAGCTATTATGAATGACAATGATCTCACGAACTTTAACCCTACAAATAATTACACTTTAGGTGCACAGGTAGGATTTAAAGGTACTTATCTTAATTTCTTATACGGGCCACAATTTCAAGTGGATTTGACTACCGGGTTTGACATTACCGATTCTTTCTTCCTAGGACTAAACTCAACATATTTTGTTAACAATGATACAGACGCCTCGTTTTATGGGGTAGCCATTTACCCACAGTTACAAACTTCAGAATCCTTTGTTTTAGGTTTCAGAGCTGAATACTTTGGAGAAGGAAAGGGTGGTGTTGGCGCAATTGGAGGATATGATCAGAGTGGTGATGCCAATGCTTTCGAATTTACCTTAACAGGAAATTATGCCATCGGCGATCTAATGATTATTCCAGAATTCAGAATCGACACAACAAGTGAAGATACATTCTTGAACGACGATCTTGAGCCAACTGGTTCTTTGGCATCATTCCTAGTAGCAGCAGTATACAAATTCTAAACAATAATCTATTATGAAAAAAATTGAAGCAATTATCAGAAAATCAAAATATTCTGATGTAAAAGAAGCGTTACATGGCATTGGAGTAAACTTCTTCTCTTATTGGGATGCAACAGGTCGTGGTAATGAAAAAGAAGGCCACGTGTATAGAGGTGTTACCTATAGCACCAGTAGTATTCAAAGACGTTTCCTATCTATCGTTGTGAACGATGAATTTGAAGAAGCAACGATCAAAGCCATTCTCGACGCCGGAGCAACAGGCGAAGTGGGAGATGGAAAGATCTTTGTATCCGAAATCACAGACTGCTATAGAATAAGAACCGGTGAAAAAGGTGGTGACACACTTTAAAACAAAACTAACCTATAATTAATTAAGACATGGAATTACTTACTATAAATAATGTATGGATGATGATCTGTACAGCCTTGGTTTTCTTTATGCACTTAGGCTTCGCTCTCCTTGAAATAGGATTAACAAGACAAAAGAACACCATTAATATTTTATTTAAAAACATTTTTATCATTACCGTAGGGCTATTGCTTTACTGTCTGGTTGGATTCAATTTGATGTACCCTGGCTTTGCTGAAGGCTCTTCAGGATTCTTCGGATTTGCAGGCTTTGGTATTACAGCGCCTGAAGGTGGTATGACTGCCGCTTATGCGGATGGAGGCTACACTTGGTGGACTGACTTTTTGTTTCAAGGCATGTTTGCCGCTACTGCTGCTACGATCGTATCAGGTGCAGTTGCTGAAAGAATCAAAATTGTTCCATTTATGATCTTTGTGATCATCTATGTGGGTCTGATTTATCCATTAGCTGGATCATGGAAATGGGGTGGTGGATTTTTAGATATGAGAGCAACACCTTTCTATGACTTTGCCGGATCTACTTTGGTACATTCTGTAGGAGGATGGGCCGCCTTAGTTGCCGTATGGTTATTAGGTGCTCGAATAGGGAAATTTAAAGATGGAAAGCCTCAGGCTATTCCTGGTCACAATATCCCACTGGCAACAGCAGGTGTTTTGATCCTTTGGTTAGGATGGTTTGGATTTAACGGAGGTTCTGTACTTTCTGCTGACCCTGAATTAACCTCTCTTACCTTAGTGACCACATGTTTGGCAGCAGCAGCGGGTGGTGTAGTATCTTTCTTGGTATCCACTGCAATGTATAAAAACCTTGACCTTACCATGTACTTAAACGGTATTCTTGGGGGTCTTGTGAGTATCACAGCCGGTGCTGATCAGATGTCACCTACTGATGCTATATTAATTGGAAGTATTGGTGGTGCAATTATTGTATTCGCCGTTGCATTTATTGACAAAATTAAACTTGACGATCCTGTTGGAGCAATTGCCGTTCACCTTATTTGTGGAATGTGGGGAACTTTAGCCGTCGGTATTTTCGGAAACTTAGCCGGTATGGATCAATTGATCAGCCAATTTGTAGGAATTGCTTCCTATGCTATTATTTGTATCCTTTCTTCATTCATCATTCTATTTACACTCAAGAAAACAGTAGGCATAAGAGTCTCTGAAAAAGAAGAAGTTGAAGGTTTGGATGGATTTGAACACGGAATGGATGCATATCCAAACTTCAGGATGAATGAAAATTAAGAGTTTGTCCCATTTTATCTTTCTCTTAGCGTTAATACGTTGATTAGATTAAATTTGTGTAATGAGAGGGTTTATTTTATATAAACCCTCTTTTTTTTATACCTTTATGGACAATTAAAATCCACTATGAAACAGCTCATCATCACACTTGTTATTTCATTTATTTTCCAGCAAAATATTTCAGCCACAGACCCAGTATGGGGGTCCACAGGACATCGAACCATTGGTGAAATTGCTGAAAAACATTTAAGTAAAAAAGCCAAAAAACAAATCGAAGACTTGTTACAGGGACAAGGACTGGCGATTGTATCTACTTTTGGAGATGATATCAAATCAGATGATCAGTATGATAAATTCTATACCTGGCATTATGTCAATTTTCCCTTCGACACCAAATATGAAAACAGTGACAAAGATAAAAATGGAGATATCGTAATGGGCATAGAGCATTGCACCAATATCCTTAAAGACCCTAATGCTTCTAAAGAAGATAAAGTCTTTTATCTAAAATTTTTGGTTCACCTCATTGGAGACCTTCACCAGCCCTTGCATGTGGGGAGAAAGGAAGACAAAGGTGGTAATGATATCAAAATTCTTTGGCACTATAAAAAATCAAATCTCCACAGGGTATGGGATTCTGATATGATCGAATTTTATAATATGTCATATACTGAATTGAGTGGTAACACAAAGAATTTGTCTAATGCGCAAATTGAAAGTATTGCAAAAGGATCTGTTCTTGACTGGACTTATGAATCACAGGCTCTTGCAAAAAAAATATACAAGTCGGCAAAGCAGGACGAAAAATTAAGTTATCGCTATTCTTACGATCATTTTGACCTGGTAAGATCTCAATTGCAAAAATCGGGAATACGGTTGGCTAAGATTTTGAACGAAGTGTTCTCCTGATCATTCGCTGCTATTCACTCCATAGAATGCTTATTGATTTGTATCCAATAGATCACAATAAGGATCATACCTATTAATAGCACTAATAATTTATCTGTATTTACGCTAAATATCTGATTCAAAGTGTAATACTAAAGCAAAGGATCATCAGGCCTGGAAAGTATCATAAACGTCTGGAATAAAAGCAATGCAAACAGGGCGTTGGTCAATATCTTCAAACTAAATAAAAATTCACTCCTTCTTTCTTTTTCTACCTCTGTTGGAGGCTTTTTAATAGTTTTTTTATCATCTTGCAAATTAATATGGTTAGTTCAGAACAATTGAAGGAACTTATTTATAAACTTAAAGCCATAAATCTTAATCTTTTAGATAAATCTACCAAGATGATCACTGTAAATTTTTGTACGAGAAACCACTCTCTTATGTTTAAGGCCAACTGAAATGTTAAAAAACTCTAAAGGGAAGATACTAAAAATGTTAAATGTTCGTTTTAAACAAGCATTCTTAACAATTGCAATAATGAAACTGAATATAATTGTAAAAAGTATAGTCGTATTTGCGCTGCTTAGTTTTTCAACTTTAAATGAAAAAACTAATGACAATCCGCCTTCTAAAGAAGATTTTATCGACTTAAAAGAAATAATGCCAAATCTAAGATCAGATTTAAGGTATTACGGTGATAACAATTTTGTAGGTAAACCTATAGATGGATATAATTCGGCGAAATGCCTGCTTACAAAGGACGCAGCATATGCACTCAAAAAGGTTCAAGACGAATTGGAAAGACTTGGATTCGGTTTGCTTATTTACGATGCTTACAGACCGCAGCGAGCTACTGATCATTTTGTAAAATGGGCCGAAGATGAAACTGATACAACCATGAAAATGCAGTATTATCCGAATATCGATAAAGGCGATCTGTTTTCAAAAGGATATATTTCAGTAAAATCTGGTCATAGTAGAGGAAGTACGGTTGATCTTACCATTGTTTCCTTAAAAACGAAACAAATTCTTAACATGGGGAGTCCTTATGATCTTTTTGATGAAGTCTCTGGTGCGAACCATACCGAATCAATTACGAAAAATCAACACTCGCTTAGAATGTTGTTAAAAAGAAGAATGGAAAAGCACGGATGGAAGTCATATGACATGGAATGGTGGCACTTTACCTTAGATAACGAGCCTTTCCCAAATAATTATTTTGATTTTCCTATTGATTAATGATTCATGGATACAATGATTAAATGATACATTGGTATAATGATACATTGATATAATGATAGATTAAAGAATCCGATTGAATTATTCAATCGGATTCTTTTTTTGTATCTGATTGTCATCTAAAAATACTGAGGCGATCGCAAGTAAAACCTTCAGACGTGAAGCCCTCAACTCCCATCGCCTCGGATATCTTACAACAAGAAAACACAACTGGTATCAACAAAAAAACCATCCGTCAGTTGACGGATGGTTTTGTTTTATTGAAAATGATCGAGTTTAATTATTCATCAAGTCGTAACTACGTTTGATAAAATCCGTCATTTCTTTTCCTTGTAACAAATTCTGAGACAACCTGGCCAAATCAAGTGCCTGACTGATATATTCAGTTCTCTTACCCTTTGCTTTAAGAATCTTTTGCATCAAATCACTATTGGTATTCACCACAAGGTTATACATTTCAGGAAATCCGCCCATTCCCATCATGCCTCCACCACCACCGGTCTGTTGCATTTCCTTCATTCTTCTCATAAACTCAGGTTGGGTAATGATAAATGGGTTTGATTTAGAATCCATTGGCTCAAGCTGCACTGAATACTTTTCCTTAGGCACAATCTCTTCAATATATCCCTTTAACTTCTCTTGATCTTCGTCTGAAAGCTTAGAAATCTGATTTTCATCCTTCTGAATCAACTTGTCTATTGCATCAGCATCTACTCTAGCAAATTTTACTTTTTCGCCTTCTGATTCCAGTTTTTGAATCAGGTGAGAAATAATCGGAGAATCCAATAACAATACCTCATAGCCTTTGGCTTCAGCCTCTACGATAAAACTGTGCTGAGCTTCCTTATCATTGGCATATAAAATCACCAGGTTACCGTCTTTGTCAGTTTGTGCGGCCTTAGTTTTCTCTTGCAATTCTTCAAAAGTAAAATAAGCATCCTTTGTTGTTGGAAATAAAGCAAACTTTTGAGCCTTCTCAAAGAATTTAGGCTCTGACAACATTCCATATTCAATAACAATTTTGATGTCGTTCCATTTCTTTTCAAAACCTTCTCTGTCATTTTTAAACAAAGAGCTCAATTTGTCAGCCACTTTTTTACTGATATATGATGCTATTTTTTTTACTGCGCCATCAGCTTGCAAATAACTTCTTGAAACATTCAATGGAATATCCGGAGAATCGATGACCCCTCTCAACATTTGAAGAAAATCAGGAACAATTCCCTCAACATTATCAGTCACAAAAACTTGATTCTGATACAATTGAATCTTATCCTTCTGAACATCCATGTTGTTAGTCAGCTTAGGGAAATACAAAATACCCGTCAAATTGAATGGGTAATCAACATTCAAATGGATATGGAATAAAGGCTCTTCAAATTGCATTGGATACAACTCTCTGTAAAAGCTCTTGTACTCCTCATCATTTAAATCACTAGGTTGTTTCGTCCAGGCCGGATTAGGATTATTGATGATCCTGTCAACAGTAATCATTTTTTGAGGCTCCTTTGTTTCTTTACCTTCCTTATCAGTGATAGTCGCTGGTTCATGTTTAGGATCTGCAACCTCTTCTGTTCCGAATTTGATAGGAACAGGCATAAATTTATTGTATTTGTTCAACAATTCATTGATCCTACTTTCTTCTAAAAACTCCAATGAATCATCATCAATATGAAGAATGATTTCAGTACCCCTATCCTGTCTCTTTGATTTTTTCAGTGTGTATTCAGGCGAGCCATCACATATCCAATGTGCTCCATCATCTTCCTCTCTGAATGATTTGGTATGAATCTCTACTTCTTTAGCTACCATAAAGGCAGAATAGAATCCTAGACCAAAATGACCAATAATTCCTGAATCATTCTTTTCATCTTTAAATTTATCAAGAAATTCCTCAGCTCCTGAAAAAGCGATATCGTTGATATACTTTTTAACCTCATCCTGAGACATTCCAATTCCTTGGTCAATAATATGAAGTTTTTTTCCTTCCTTATCAATTTTTATTTCCAGTTTCACATCATCAACGGACCCCTTGTATTCTCCAATTGATGCAAGATGTTTTAATTTTAAAGTTGCATCTGTTGCATTCGAAATAAGCTCTCTTAAAAAGATCTCGTGATCAGAATATAAAAAACGCTTGATCAGCGGAAATATATTCTCAACAGCTACATTAATTTTTCCTTTTGCCATAATTATTCTATTTATAAATTTAATATGTACACCTAGCCTAATCAAAACAAATACCAAAAGAGCTATCATGACAAGATGACACGATTTCCTTAGCCTACGATAGCATCGTGCTACTCTTTATAAAATAAAATCCAATGAATTATGTATCTTTGTGTATTGCAGCTACGCTAAAACAAATTCGATTTTGTGATTGGTAATGGGACCAATATAAGTGAAGACTTCATTTTCAAAGAACTAGATGATAACTAAATAATATCCTATGTATAATTCTAAAATTACGGGTCTTGGCTTTTATGTGCCTGACAATATTGTCACCAATGATGAACTGTCAAAAATGATGGATACCAATGACGCATGGATTCAGGAAAGAACCGGTATAAAGCAAAGGCATTGGATCAAAGAGGGCAGTAATGAAACTTCTGCCACAATGGGTGCTAAAGCAGCTGAAATAGCCATTGAAAGATCAGGATTGACAAAAGACGATATCGATTTTATCGTTTTTGCGACCTTAAGTCCTGATTATTATTTTCCAGGTTGTGGGGTACAGATTCAAGACATGCTCAACATGAATACAGTTGGAGCACTAGATGTTAGAAACCAATGTTCAGGTTTTGTATATGCCCTGTCTACGGCTGATCAGTTCATCAAAACAGGTATGTATAAAAATATTCTTGTTATAGGTTCGGAATACCACAGTAACGGCCTTGATAAAACAACTCGCGGAAGAGGAGTTTCAGTGATTTTCGGTGATGGCGCAGGAGCTTGTGTTCTTTCAAGAACAGAAGACAATCAAAAGGGTATTTTATCCTCTCACCTGCATAGTCAAGGTAAATATGCGGATAAACTGATCGTGGAATCTCCAAGCATCAAACATTGGGTTCCTGAAATACTGGCCTCCGAAGAAGAAGACATTTCTTTTTTCCCTTATATGGACGGAACTTTTGTATTTAAAAACGCAGTAGTAAGGTTTAGCGAGGTGATCATGGAAGCATTGACTGCCAATAACATGGCGCCCACTGATATTGATCTTTTTATTCCTCATCAGGCTAATTTGAGGATCTCTCAATTTATTCAGCAAAAGTTTAAACTTAAAGATGAGCAGGTATATAACAATATCATGAATTACGGAAATACAACAGCTGCTTCCATTATAATTGCCCTGAGTGAAGCTTGGGAAAAAGGAAAGGTCAAGGAAAATGACATTGTACTTCTTGCCGCATTTGGAAGTGGATTTACCTGGGGTAGCGTATTGATACGCTGGTAATTATCAAAGTATAAAAAAAGTGGCTCAGGCCACTTTTTTTTATTCCTATAAATGAATTATGCTTTGTGATAGCTGTCATCCCAATCCTTTACTTTTGGAGTACCTAGCTTGCCCTCTGATTTTGCAACCAACATGGAAACCGTCGCGTCACCAGTAACGTTAACTACTGTCCTGCACATATCTAAAGGTCTGTCAACAGCAAAAATCAATGCCAATCCCGCTTCCGGAATTCCTGCCTGTGCCAGAACGATTACCAACATTACCATTCCCGCTCCCGGGACAGCAGCAGAGCCGATACTGGCTAAAGTAGCTGTTGCTACAATACCCAACTGAACTCCTAAGGAAAGATCCATACCAAAGGCCTGTGCGATAAACACCGCCGCTACTGCCTGATACAAACTTGTACCATCCATATTGATCGTGGCTCCTATGGGTAAAACAAAACTAGACACCTCTTCATCTACTCCCAAATGCTCATGCACTCTCTCCATAGTTACTGGCAGCGTGGCTGCACTTGAGCTTGTAGAAAAGGCTAATAGTTGAGCAGGAGAAATCCCCTGTAAGAATTCTTTGGGCTTTTTCCCGGTAAAAAACATAACCAAAGTAGTGTAAAGAGAAATCATCAATGCCAATCCTATAATCACTGTTAATGCATACCATCCCAGGGCCTTAAAAAGATCCGCGCTTGGAGACTCTACGATCAAGGCTGCCAATAAGGCAAAAACGCCATATGGAGCAGCAAGCATAATCAGATCTATCATCTTTAAAATCACCTCATTAAAACTATCGAAAAAATCTTTGACAGGCTTGGCCTTCTCTTCCGGTAGAAGAATTAGTCCAACTCCGAAAAAAATCGCAAAAAAGATCACCTGCAGCATGTTCTTATTCTTTGAAGAAGCGCCAATAATATTATCTGGAACGAGGTCAACCAGCGCCTGTAAGGGGCCATTGCTCTTTTGATTAGCTGCTTCTTCTTTATATTTTTGTGTACTTTGAGAATAATTAGAGACCAGTTCAGTTCTGGTTTCCTCAGTTATGGATTCACCGGGTTTTATACTGTTCACCAATACCAAACCTATTGTTACCGCCAAGACAGTGGTCATTAAATAGATCAAAACTGTCTTCCCTCCCATTTTTGACAACTTGGAAATATCCTTCAAATCAGAAACTCCTTTGATAAGTGAACCTAAAATCAAAGGAACCGCAATCAGCTTTAATGCATTGATAAAAATGGTCCCAAAAGGTTTTATCCAGTCTTGCACAATTTCCTTTCCTCCTGAAAAACTTACCATCAGAAACCCGAAGGCTACTCCGAGTACCATTCCTAATAATATTTTCCAGTGCAAAGCTAATTTCTTCATGTGCCCTATAATTTGCGGGAAGATACTAAAAAAAAAACTTGTCAAAAGTCAGAAAGAACCATAATTCGGGTCTTAACAACAAGGTTAAATCTTATTCAAAATTTGTTCATTTACATATTATACTTACATTTGCCGAAAATAAGAAAGGGAATGGAGAAATTGAAAAAGCGATGGGGAATCAGTTCTAATTGGCAGGTGATTGCCATCATCTTCGTGTTCTCAATTAATGGTTCTTTTGCTACTTGGGTAGCTGGTCCTATAACCCATTTCTTTGGTCTGGATTCGGAAACCACAAAGCCCTATATCTTATATCTTTTTTTTAGAATTTTATTGATATTCCCAATCTATCAAATAACACTTCCCTTAGTGGGATGGGTTTTTGGTCAATTCAAATTCTTCTGGGATTTTGAAAAAAAAATGTTGCAAAGAATGGGACTTGGCAGATTTCTTAAGTAGTCTTTGTTGGGTTAATAAGGTATACATAGCACCAGGTAAGGGTAAAAGAAGGGAAAAAGTCAAGACCGGGTATAGCCTCCTCTAAAAATGAGATAAGCCCTCCAACCTTTCCAACGTTTCCTTTATACAGGTTAATCATCAAATAAGCAGATAAGGGAGCCCAAACCACATCTATAAGAGGGAATACATAAGAGAGCATTCCGATCAGATCAAATAGGATACCAATCAGTAATTTATTTTTTTTACTTAAATTCTCCATTCTTAGCTATTGATTGTCCCAGCTTTTTTTAGCCCTGATCTTTTTGTACAGTTTTATTCCCAACATGAGTAATACAGAAACTCCAACAATACCAACCACTCCAAAAATCCAACCTAACGTTGTTTTAAGCACCACAAGAAACACACAGGCAAAAAGAATAATCGTCGCTACTTCGTTCCAGATTCTTAAAGCATTCGAAGAATATGAAAGATGACCCTTTTCAATTTGATTATACATGACCTGACAAGACCAATGATAAGCGAAAAGCATCGCTACAAAGATCAATTTAATCAACATCCAGTTCGCTTCCAGCCAAAAAGGCTGAAGGATCAATAGCCAAAGCGCAAAAATAGTGGCCAAAACGGCCGATGGCCAGGTAATGATATACCAGAGCCTTTTACTCATTAGGGCATATTGTTTTTTAAGAATTGATTGGCTGGGTTCTTCCTTCTCATCGGCCTCTTTAAAGTAAATAAACAAACGAATAATATAAAATAGACCAGCAAACCATGTGGTAACAAAAATTATATGTAGTGATTTAACGTATAAATAAGTCATTAGAAGCTACTTATGAATTCCATTTTTCAATCCATTGAACCATCACATCAACCCAGGCATCATCCTCATTTAAACAGCTGATATGTTTGAACTCTTGACCACCAAAAGCCAAAAACTCTTCTTTACCTTCCATGGCGATCTCTTCCAGCGTTTCCAAACAATCAGATACAAAGGCTGGTGTAACTACTGCCAGTTTCTTTATTCCTTGCTCTGGCATGGCTTCCAGTTCATAATCGGTATAAGGCTTTAACCATGGGTCCTTTAACAATCTTGATTGAAATGAATTTCTAAACTTCCCCTTTTCTATACCCAACTCCTTTACGATACCTTTTGTAGTTTCAAAACACTGATGCCTGTAACAGGTTTCATGAGCAACAGATTTAACTTCACAACAGCTTCCATCCAATTTACAATGAGAACCAGTAGTATCACCTTTAAAAATGTGCCTTTCAGGTATCCCATGATAAGAGAACAGGATTTGATCATAATCAAACCCTTCCAGTTCTTTCTGCAAATGCTGACTCATCACCTTGATATAGTCAGGCTTATTATAAAAAGGAGGTAATACGTCCATTTTCATCCCCTTAAAGGAAGATCCCAGTAAATCTTTTGCCTTTTCAACCACCGTTTCATAAGAAGACATAGCAAAATGTGGATATAAGGGAATCAAATATACATCGGTCACACCTTGATCCTCTAATTCTCGCAAGGCTTTTTCCATGCTCATAGAGCCATATCTCATTCCCAAGGCAACAGGGAGATCAATTTTTTTTCTGACTTTTTCAGTAAATCTTTCAGAAATAACAACCAAAGGTGATCCTTCCTTCCACCAAATCTTTTTATAAGCCGCCGCAGATTTCTTTGGACGAATATTCAAAATAATCCCTTTAATGAGTAAAAATCGTTTCCAATATGGTATATCAATCACTCGTTCATCCATTAAAAATTCATCCAGATAGCGCCTAACATCTTTAACTTCAGTACTGTCTGGAGACCCTAAATTCACTAATAAAACACCTTTGTTTCCCAAATTTCAATAATTTTAATATTCTAATAATTAAAGACGTAAATATAATATTTTTCAATCTTGCAACTGAAAAGCTTCTCCTTTTTTTTAAACATGGTCAATATTCTTTTATCGTTATTTTTTTTATTTCAAACGATATCTTTTCCCAAGCTATCTGTCTATTTTTGCCCCATACATTTTTTTTTAAATTTATGAAACTACCTATATTTATTGTATTCTTCAGTATTTTCACATCAAAGAATCAACGGTTTAGGAATGTGACAAAAATCATGGTTTAAAAAATTCTTGTAGCGTAATTTTGGTTTTCAATACACAACTAAAAGATTTGAAACCACGAATTCAATGAATCATCCTGATATGACTAAAAATTCAGATTGTAAAAAGTTTTATGTAATAGGCTTGAATTACCAAAAGGCTGACGTTGTCACCAGAAGTAATTTTAGTTTGAGCAAAGAAAATCAAAAGCAATTATTATCTGAAGCTAAAAAGATCAATATAAAAAGTGTAGTCATTTTATCTACTTGTAACCGAATTGAAATCATGGGTTTTGCCAAGCACCCCTTTCAATTGATCTCTTTGCTATGTAAATATTCAAAAGGTACAGTTGAAGAGTTTGCCAAAGTTTCCTATGTATATAAAAATAGTGATGCCGCAGAGCATGTCATTAGGATCGCTACCGGGATTGAAAGCCAGATCCTTGGTGACTATGAAATCGTTGGACAACTAAAAGACGCTTTTTACTTGGCCAAGGAAGCAAATACCGTAAATGCATACCTTGAAAGATTATTCAATGTGGCACTTCACGCAAGTAAGGAAACCAAAAACAGAACGAGTATTAGCTCAGGAACAACTACTGTTTCTTATGCAGCTATTCAATATATCAAGGATCATTACAGTAAAAAGGATCCGAAAAAAATTCTGGTTTATGGCCTGGGTGATATCGGGCAAAGTACCGCAAGAAGTTGTGCTGAATATCTCAAGGCTCATGAGCTCACAATCATGAATCGTACCGAGAGTGTTGCAAAAGAATTGGCAGCAGAAATTAAAGTGGAGACGGCCGAGCATAAAGATCTAATGCATCAGGTCAAAAGATCAGACATTGTGATTGTCGCTACCGGAGCTACCAACCCAACGGTAACCACTCAAATGGTCTCTGAAGAAAAAAAGCAGTTGATCATTGATCTTTCGATACCTAGAAATGCTGATCCGGAAATAATTAAGAAGAAAGATATCACGATCATCGATGTAGACGTTTTGTCAAAAAAGACAAAAGAGACACTGGAAGAAAGAAAAAAGCAAATTCCCTTAGTGGAAGAAATTATTGATAAATACAAATCTGAATTTTACGAATGGCTGAATTTCAGAAGAAGTACTCCGGCCATTAATTCTCTTAAGAAATCTCTGGAAATTATCCAGCAAGATGCTATTTCTTCACATTCAAAAAAATACGAAGACGTTAATGCTGAACTTGTCGAGGATGTTACCTCACAAATGATCAACAAGATCGTATCTAAGTTTGCCATGCATTTGAAGTCTGAAAACACTCAGGCCAACCAAAGTATCAAGGTAATGAAAGACGTATTTAATTTAGAGCCTACAGATAATTAATATGAATAAAACTATAAGAATTGGAACCAGGTCCAGTGAATTGGCACTTTGGCAGGCAAATACTGTCTCTAACCAACTGAAATATCTTGGACATGACACTGAGATCGTTAAGATTGATTCTATTGGTGATGAGGTCTTGAACAAACCACTATACGAACTTGGAACCACGGGCGTTTTTACCAAGAATCTTGACACTGCTTTGTTAAATGACAAAATCGATATTGCAGTGCATTCTTTAAAGGATGTTCCGACGGTTTTACCCAAAGGAATTATCCAGGCAGCCGTTTTAAAAAGAGGACTGCATCATGATATCCTTGTTCTTAAAGATGATGACAATTTCTTCACTAGAAAAACAGCTACCATTGCCACAGGAAGTTTGAGACGAAAGGCACAATGGTTATATCGCTTTCCTCATCATGAAATCACTGATTTAAGAGGTAATGTCAACACCCGAATTAGAAAATTAAAGGAAAATGACTGGAACGGAGCTATTTTTGCAATGGCCGGACTTAAACGTATTGGAATTTTACCAGATAATGTGATGAAACTTGACTGGATGATCCCTGCCCCTGCTCAAGGAGCCGTTATGGTCGCTGCCCTTGACAATAACCAGGAATTACTTGATATACTGTCAGAACTTAACGATCCGGAAACTGAACTCTGTGTTGGTATAGAACGAGAATTTCTAAATAAACTCGAAGGTGGCTGTTCGGCCCCTATTGGTGCCCTGGCAATGATCAAGGATGAAGAACTCAAGTTTAAAGGTGCTTTGTTCAGCACGGATGGGAAACAAAAAGTTGAATTTTCAAAAACAGTTCCAGTAAATCATACCACCGATATTGCTCAGTTTGCCGCTTCTTATATCCTCGATAAAGGAGGAAAAAAACTGATGAGAAAGGAAGGTGAAGTTGAAAGAGAGATCAATATTTTTTCTACCAAGCATTTATCAATCGGGCAGAAAAGTGCACTCAATCAAAAAATCGGAACTGACATGAGCGATTTCATCACAATCCGATATAACCGAATCAAAGCTGCCGTAGTCAAAAAATCCATTAAGCATGCGATCTTTACAAGTCAAAATGCCGTAGAGTCTGTATCGGATAGTTTTATGGCTTCCGAGCTTCATTTTGAACATATTTACTGCGTAGGAAGAAGAACCAAGAGGCTCATTGAGAAAAACATTGGTAAAGTGACCCATGTTGAAAATTCAGCCGCTAAGTTGGCTAATTATTTGGTAGAGCACATAAAAAATGAAGAAGCCACTTACTTTTGCGGAGATAAAAGAAGAGATGAGTTACCTGGTATTCTTAACAATAATGGCATTTCATTAAATGAAGTGATTGCCTACCAGACCATATTAAGTCCAAACGTACTGAAAAAAAAATACAATGGAATTCTTTTTTTTAGCCCTTCTGGTATAGAGAGTTTTCTAAGTAAAAACAGCGTTGATCAGGAGGTGGCATTTTGCATTGGAGGCACTACAGCAAAAGAAGCTCAAAAGTATTTTAAAACAGTTGTTGAAGCCAAACTGCCTTCTGTTGAAAGTGTGCTAAATTCAGTCAATGCTTATTTTATAAATTAAAACTATTTATAATGAACAGAACAAGGCGACTTCGACGAACCGAAAACATTAGAAGACTGGTAAGAGAAAACAGCCTTCAGCTGAATGATCTTGTATATCCCCTTTTTATTGAAGAAGGGCAAGGCATTGAGACAGAAATTCCTTCAATGCCAGGGATTAAAAGATTTTCTCTTGACACTATCTCCAAAGAACTTGACGAGGTCAGTCAATTAAATATTCCCGCAGTACTGCTTTTCGGTATTCCGAGTTCAAAAGACGAGATTGGCTCAGAAACCTGGAATGATCAAGGCATAATTCAACAAGCCATTCGCTTTATCAAAAAGCACTATCCGGAAATCTATGTAATTACGGATGTTTGTTTTTGCGAATATACAAGCCATGGTCATTGTGGAATTATACATGACAATGATGTAGACAATGATGCCACACTGGTCAATATTGCCAAACAAGTGATATCTCATGCCAAGGCAGGTGCCGATATGGTAGCGCCTTCAGGGATGATGGATGGGATGATCGCAGCTATTCGAGAAGCGTTAGACCAAACTGGATTCCCAAATCTTCCTGTGATGTCATATGCGGTGAAATACGCTTCTGCCTTTTACGGCCCTTTCAGGGATGCTGCCGATTCTACTCCTAGTTTTGGTGATCGAAGAACCTATCAAATGGATCCTTCCAATCGTGACGAGGCTTTAAGAGAGGCTAATTTTGATGACCAGGAAGGTGCTGATATCTTAATGGTTAAACCTGCCCTCTCCTATCTCGATATCATAAGAGATATAAAAAATAATTTTGACAGGCCAGTTGCCTGCTACAATGTGAGCGGAGAATATGCCATGATCAAGGCTGCTGGTGAAAAAGGATGGATAGATGAAGAAAAAGTGATGATGGAAAGTTTGCTATCCATGAAAAGAGCGGGTGCTGATATTATCATCACGTATTTCGCGAAAGATGTGGCAAAATGTTTATTGAAAAAATAAATGTAGTACAAAACAAAAAAACAAGAAATGCAATTAGAAAAATCAGTAGAACTATTTAATAAGGGTCTAAAAAATCTTGTAGGATCAGTGAATTCACCCGTCAGGGCTTTTAAATCAGTGGGCGGTGTACCTGTTTTTATCGATCATGCAAATGGGAGTAAGATATTTGATGTGGATGGCAATGAATATATAGATCTGGTTCTTTCCTACGGACCGATGATCTTGGGTCACCGTGATAAAAAAGTAGAAAAATCGATCAAAAAAGCTTTAAAAAAGGGCTATACTTTTGGGGCCTCTACCAATAAAGAAATCAAACTTGCACAAATGGTTTGTGATGCCTTTCCTGGTATGGATAAAGTTCGTTTTGTGAGTTCAGGCACCGAGGCTGTATTTAGTGCCATCAGACTGGCAAGAGCTTATACAGGCCACAATAAGATCATTAAATTTTCAGGTTGCTACCACGGGCATTCAGATGCATTACTGGTAGCCGCAGGATCGGGATTGGCTACTTTGAGTATTCCGGGTAGCAAAGGTGTTCCGGATGATGCAGTAAAAAATACCCTCGTTGCCGAATATAACAACCTTGAAAGTGTGACAAAACATCTAGACGCTCATGACGATATTGCTGCGGTCATCATTGAACCGATTGCCGGAAATATGGGTGTAATAGAACCGAGTCATGAATTTATTCAGCAACTGAGATCCATTACCCTTGAAAATGGGGTCTTATTGATCATAGATGAGGTGATGACAGGATTTCGATCGAAATTTGGAGGAGCTCAGGAATTATTGGGAATTGAGGCTGATATCACTTGTTTAGGAAAAGTGATTGGCGGAGGATTTCCAGTTGGCGCCTATGGAGCAAGAAACGAAATCATGGAGATGGTTGCTCCCCTAGGAGATATGTATCAAGCCGGAACATTGTCAGGAAATCCAATCGCAATGGCCTGTGGAATCGCAACTTTAAAACAACTTAAAAAACAAAATCCTTATAGATCTTTTGATAAAAAAGCTACAAAAATTAAGAAAATGCTGCTGTCATCCGCTGAAAAGTATGGTGTTGACCTGCAGGTGAATCATTTCGGTTCTATGATCAATCCATTTTTTACCAATCAGGAAGTAACGGATTTCAAATCGGCTCAATTAAGTAATACTGAAAGTTTTAAAGTATTTTTCTGGCAAATGATGGAACATGGTGTGTTTTTGCCTCCATCACAATTTGAAGCCTGGTTCCTTTCATCGGCTTTAAGCAAAAAAGATTTGAAAAAAATTGAAAACGCCATTGATATTTCAATGGCCAAAGTGGCGGAAAAACAAAAAACAAAATAGGATACTTAGCAATGGGTATTGTTATATACAACTTAAAATAATTATGATCAAAAACGATTTATATCTTAAAGCCTTGAGAGGCGAAACCGTTTCAAGACCTCCGGTTTGGATGATGCGCCAGGCTGGTAGATATTTACCTGAATTTATTGCCATAAGAGAAAAATACGATTTTTTCACGCGTTGCAGAACTCCGGAACTCGCTTCGGAAATTACAGTACAACCCATTCGAAGATTTGGCATGGATGCAGCCATCTTGTTTTCTGATATTCTTGTTGTGCCTCAGGCCATGAATATTCCCTTTGAAATGAAGGAAGGCCTTGGTCCTTATCTACCTAATCCTATCAGGTCACAGAAGGATGTTGATCAGACCATAGTTCCTGACATCGGCGAAGAGTTAGGCTATGTGATGGATGCTATCAAAATGACAAAGGAAATGCTAAATGATGAGGTTCCCTTGATTGGTTTTGCTGGCTCACCATGGACTGTATTTTGTTACTGTGTTCAAGGACAGGGCTCTAAATCTTTTGACAAAGCCAAGGAGTTTTGTTTTACCCAGCCCATCGCTGCTCATCAGTTACTTCAAAAAATCACTGACACGACCATAGCCTATTTAAAAGAAAAAGTCAAAGCGGGAGTTGATGCCGTTCAGATTTTTGATTCCTGGGGTGGTATGTTGTCTCCCGTTGATTATCAGGAATTTTCCTGGAAATATATCCAACAGATCATAGATGCGCTGCACGAAGAAGCTCCTGTAATCGCTTTTGGGAAGGGATGCTGGTTTGCTCTGGAAGATATGGCAAAATCAAAAGTATCTGCCTTAGGCGTTGACTGGACGCTTAGCCCTAAAATAGCTCGAGAACTAACACATAACAGCGTGACCTTGCAAGGAAATTTGGATCCATCAAGGTTATTGTCACCTCCTGGAGAAATCAAGAAACTGGTGACGCAAATGATCAATGAATTTGGAAAAGACAAATACATTGTAAATTTAGGGCATGGTATTTTACCTAATATACCGGTTGACAATGCGAAAGCCTTTATTGATGCCGTAAAAGAATACGGGGCCTAATATGCCCTTTAAAACAAGATAAAAATGAATAAAGAACTGATTCAAAAATACAATATTCCTGGCCCCAGATATACAAGTTACCCGACGGTTCCTTTTTGGGACAAAGAAGGTATCGCCTTGGAGCAATGGAAAGCAACCACAGTGAAAGCCTTTAAAGAAAGTAATGATCAGGAAGGAATCACTTTGTATATTCATTTACCCTTTTGTGAAAACCTATGTACTTTTTGTGCCTGTCATAAAAGAATTACAAAAAGACATACTGTAGAGCAGCCTTATATTGAAACCGTACTTAAAGAATGGGACCTCTATTGTGATCTTTTGATAGACAAACCTAAAATTAGAGAGATACATTTGGGAGGAGGCACCCCTACTTTCTTTTCTTCTGCTAATCTTAGAAAATTGATTGACGGAATTTTCAAAAGAGCCGAGAAATTCAAGGAGTTTGAATTTAGTTATGAAGCCCACCCAAACCATACTTCTGAAGATCAATTACAAACTTTGTATGATCTGGGCTCAAGAAGAAATAGTTTTGGAATTCAAGACTATGATCCGGTGGTTCAAAAAGCCATAAATCGGATTCAGAGTTTCGAACAAATTGAAAAAATTCACAGACTTTCACAAAAGGTTGGTTATACTTCTATCAGCCATGACCTCATTTTTGGACTACCTTTTCAAAATGAACAGAGCATAAGAAACACTATTAAGAATACCATTGCCCTTAAGCCGGATAGAATCGCTTACTACAGTTACGCTCATGTGCCTTGGATCAAAGGAGTTGGACAGCGTGGTTTTGATGATAACGATCTTCCAAAAGACAAAGAAAAACGTCATTTATACGAATTAGGAAAGCAGCTTTTCTTCGATGCCGGTTATGTTGAAATTGGTATGGACCACTTTGCTTTACCCAGTGACTCTCTTTATAAAGCTATGAATTCTAAAAAATTACATAGAAATTTTATGGGCTACACCGCGGGTAAGACTGAACTTATGATCGGGCTGGGCATGTCTTCTATCAGTGACTCCTGGTATGCATTTGCTCAAAATGAAAAATCTGTTGAAGATTATACCGAAAAGGTAAACCAAGGTATAATCCCTATCTTCAGAGGCCATTTACTCAGTGAGAATGACCTGATCATCAGAAAGCATATTCTAAATTTGATGTGTAATCTTGAGACGGAATGGAATCTTGGCCTTGATGAGCAAACCAAAGCCGAGATATTGGATCGATTATCAGAGATTTTTGAAGACGGACTGATCGAATCTTCCGGAAACAAATTAATCGTCAAAGAAAAAGGACGTATGTTTGTTAGAAACGTCTGTATGGCATTTGACCTCAGGCTTATCAACAATAAACCCGAAACCAGAATTTTTTCAATGACGATCTAAAACATTTATTGAAGTGCTGAAACTTCTCAGTACCATTATTTGGTTTTGGAAGCGTATTTCTTCATGAATTTATCCAATTTAGGATTGATAACCGCTCTACAATAGCCTTGATTCTTATTGTTATTGTAATAATTTCTATGGTATTCTTCAGCTGGATAATAAGCACCTATAGCTGAAATTTCAGTAACAATTGGATCTGCATAAACTCCCTCTGCTGTTAATTGGGCTATGATGGTTTTTGCATCTGCCTCCTGTTCTTTATTGTGAAAAAAGATTGCGGATCTATATTGGGTACCCACGTCAGCTCCTTGACGGTTAAGCGTTGTTGGATCATGCGTATAGAAAAACACATCGAGTAATTCTCTATAAGAAATCACGGAAGGATCATAAGTTATCTGAATGACTTCAGCATGCCCCGTTGTTCCTGTACAAACTTCCTTATAAGATGGGTTTTTTACTTGACCACCGGTATAACCGGAAAGCACTGTTTCAACGCCTTTAAGTTGTTGAAATATGGCTTCAGTGCACCAAAAACATCCGTTTCCGAAGGTGGCAATCGCAAGGTTATCTTTCATAGATTTTGTGTTTTTTTGAGCGGATATTGAAATGGTTGAAAATAATATGATCAGGTATAGAAATGAATTATTTAATTTCATTGTTTTTGTTTTTTTTTACTATGACGTTTAAAATCTATCTTCATTACAGCATTAATGGATCAATTATTTTGAATCAGTTTATAGGGAAAAGCAATCAAACTTTCAGCGCCGTTCTTAGCTACACTGGCAACACCAAATAGATAGTTGTCGATCACCAAATTCTTTAAGGTATACTTATCCTGTTTACCAATGAATCGACTGAACTCCCATTGAGAAGAAGTCGTTTTTCTCCAATAAACTTTATATCCCTGCAGGCTCTTATCGTCGCTCATATCCCATTGTAATCTTGCTGAGGATTCTACTGCACCTCCAATACTGAGGTTTTTCGGTGCTTGTGGAGCAGAAGCTATAGAGGCGAGTGTTAAAGCATTAACTGCCGTCAATTTTGCGGCATAGTCAAAATCAACGCCCTCAATGACGTCTCCGTAACTGATCCCGTTTTCTTCTCTTATATCCTGATGTTGTCGATTGTAATTCTCATGGGTTTCCATAATTCGAACCCCTGTAAAACCGGCATCATTAAAAGGTCTGTGGTGACCTCCTCTTCCAAACCTGTCCAATCTGTAAATCATAATGGCATCTAGATTGGTCATATATTCATCAGTTATTTTATCGATATACCTTGCCAATTGTCTTGACGGCCCATCAACTTCACCACCATAAAACCTCATCGCCTGCCTTTCTTTTTCTGTCAAACTCATAGAAATGGCTTCAGAAAAAACTCTAAAGGTAGTATTGTCAATAACACCATCTATACCATGATAATTTCCGATCATATCATTATTAATGACACCAATAATGTCCCATCCTTCTTTTTTTGCTTTTTCGGCCAAATGTTTCCCCCCGAACAATCCTTGCTCTTCTCCCGATAATCCTACATATATAATCGATACCGGAAACTTATATTTTGACAGAACCCTGGCTGCTTCAATAGTTCCAGCCATTCCGGATGCATTATCATTAGCTCCTGGAGAGTCATCGGTAAAATTATTTGGGTCAGAAACCCTGGAATCAATATCTCCTGACATGATCACATATCTGTTCGGGTAAACAGCACCTCGCTGAATCGCCATCACATTGACGATATAAGTATCCTTGATTATTCTTCTTTCGTTCTTTGGTTCAAGCGTTGATTGATATTTAACCTCCAGACAACCTTTACAAGCTGCTGAAATTTGGTCGAACTCTCCTTTGATCCAGCGTCGGGCCGCTCCAATTCCCCTCGTTTCAGACACTGTATCAGATAAAGTATGACGTGTTCCAAAATCGACGAGTTTATTAATATCTTTTTCTATCCTTTCCGCAGAAGGAGCATCAGCAATCTCATATAATATAGCTGAAACCTCCGTTTGAGCAGCAGCTGTCATAGAGGTCACAATCAAAATGGATAATAAATAATTTTTCATATGTAGTTTTTTTATAATCTTTCTAACACTTTAATAACCTTTGATAGCATCTCATCCGTGAAATCCATGTGCGTGACAATTCTCAACTTACCTTCTCCCATAGAAATAAGCTTAATATGCTCCTTTTCCAAAGCTGTCAAAAATAACTGTTCATCACTAGAATTATGCAACTTGAAAATGATGATATTGGTCTCAATAGGTTCCACTTTCTCTATCCAATCACAGGCCAGAAGGGCCTTACCTAACAATTTCGCACGATGATGATCTTGCTGAAGCCTATCTATATTATGGTCAAGTGCATAAATTCCTGCAGCTGCAAGATACCCCACCTGCCGCATACCTCCTCCAAAAAGTTTTCGGATTCGAATGGCTTTTTGGATATTTTCTTCAGATGACAAAAGTAAAGATCCAATAGGGGCTCCCAAACCTTTTGACAAGCAAATTGAAATCGAATCAAATAATGCTCCATATTGTTTGGGTTCTTCATTTTTCGCCACCAGTGCATTGAACAAGCGCGCGCCATCAAGATGGTAAGACAGTCCTTGGGCAGCACATATCTTTTGGATTTTTTCCAATTCAGCGTAATCCCAGCAGGCCCCTCCACCTTTATTCGTCGTGTTTTCTACTACAACAAGACTGGAAAGTGGCAAATAGTACTGATTTGGATCATTGATGACCTCCTTGAGCTGTTCGGCCTTAAACATCCCTCTGTCTCCATCAATAAGCTTGCAGGAAACACCCGAATGAAAAGAGGCTCCTCCGCTTTCATAATTGTAAACATGTGACCATTTATCGCAGATCAATTGCTCTGCTGGTTGTGTATGCAATTTGATCGCTGTTTGATTTGCCATAGTTCCGGAAGGAAAGAACAGTGCAGCCTCCATACCAAAAAGCGATGAAATTTTATGTTGTAGTTCTTTAACGGTCGGATCATCATTAAAGACATCGTCTCCTACCTTTGCCTTCATCATAAAAGCCAGCATCTCAGGTGTTGGACGAGTAATGGTGTCACTTATCAGATTAATTTCTTCTTTGATCATAGTTAGTTTTGTTTGTATGTCAGTCTTTAAAGCGGCTTACCAATCGGCCGAGAAAATCAAAACTGCTTTCCAGATCAAATTTAAAAACATCATTTTCCTTTTTTTGTGCCAACTGATTGATGGCTATATCGGTTAACTGTAAGATTCTTGGATATCCCCCGGTAGTAGGACAATCTCTCATCAAAATGATTAATGTACCTGATGGAGTAAGCTGGACTGTTCCGGGAATTGTAGTGGAAGTGATGATTCCTGCATCCTTCAAAGGCAGGAACTTGTTTTTTAACTGATACCCCATTCTGTTGTTCATACCACCGATCTTAAACCGTCTTGAAAATAAGAGATCCCGATGTTTTTTTGTCAAGCGATTGAATTCAGGGCCTTTGGTCACATCCAGTTTTTCGGCGTCAAAATGAGAACTTTTCACCCTTATCTTAGAAGAGGTGACTTCAAGGCTAACATCATAGGAGGCGATTTTTAAACGATCACCTTTGTGAATCTTTTCCTGTGATGTAATTCCCTCATAATAAGAATAGCTTTTTAATTTATTTTCAGTAAGAAAGCCACCCTTGACTCCAAGGTAAGATCGCACACCACTTATATGCGAACCGAAACTTAAAACATCACTTGTTTTGACTTCATAAACATAGTTCATTTTGATGGGAGATCCATTGATTTCAGGAGACATATCGGCTCCGGTAACAACGATTAGTGAATGGTCTTCAAACAAAATTTTAGGTCCTATCATAGTCATTTCAAGCACCGGTAATTTCTCATCGTTATTAAGAAGCTTGTTGGCTAAAATAGCACTGTATTTGTCCATGGCACCTGATATAGGCACGCCAAAGGAACGATATCCTTTCCTCCCCAGATCCTGGATAGAAGAATGCATTCCTTCTGCTAATATCAAAATATTATTATCCATAAATCTCACTTTCTATTTTATAAACACCTGCCTCAACTTCTTTCTTAATGGCTGCATATTCTTTTTTGTCGATGGGTACAAATTTCACCTTATCTCCGGCTACAGCAAAACAAGGAGGAAATTCATCCACATTAAAAAAACGCAAAGGAGAATTTCCAAGAATATTCCAGCCTCCCGGACTTTCTTTTGGATAAATCCCGGTTTGACTGCCGGCTAAAGCGACGTCTCCCATACTGATCTTCATTCTGGGCTTATTTTTTCTAGGATGCTCCAACTCCTTTACCAATCCTCCCAAATAAAGGAAGCCTGGCAAGAAGCCTATAAAATAAACATCATATAAGGGTTTACTGTGAAGGGCAATTATTTTTTCCTTAGTTAGCTTCTTTGTTTTTGCCAGTAAACCAAGATCCAAACCAAACTCATCCTCATAACAAACCGGAATCTTCCATACTTTATTCGCGGTAAGTAGTTTTTGACCTTTCGAGGTATAAATTTCTTTAAGATCAGTCACTACATCAGAATATTTGATTCTGGCAGTATCAAAAAAAACAGTAAGAGAATTATAGGCGGGTACTGTTTCTAAAACATATTCGCCCATATCCAACTGAATCTTATGTCTAAAGAGGCTGATATTTTTTAAAATACCCTTATCTATCTTTTTTGGCCATTGGATTAAAACAGCAATACTTCCTAATGGTTTATATGTTAACTTATATAAATTCAATTGATTTGGTCTTTAAAATCATACAATAACTTTGCAATTTGTACCGCGTTTACATGATCCCCATGTACACAAATTGTATCTATTTGAGCTTTCCTTTTCAGCCCATTAATCGATCTTATGCTTTGATCATGAATTATTTTTTCAACTCTAAGCTGTATCTCCACAGGATCATCAATTACAGCGTCAGGCAATGATCTTGAAACCAGAGAAAAGTCGTCATTGTAATTCCTATCGGCAAAAACTTCAACACAAATGGACATCCCTCTTTGCCTTGCCATATTCTCAATAACTGAATTGAATGGAACATAAAGGAAGACCTTTTCGTCAAGTTCTCCCATCACATCAATAATCAATTCTGCCATATCATCAGATTTTGCAGCCATATTGTAAAGAGCACCATGTGGTTTAACATGATGAAGACTCATGCCAACTGACAATGCTATTTCTCTGAGGCTATATATTTGCTCCAACAATTGAGCTTTCAACAATTCTCTTTTCACTTCTATCTCTTTCCTACCAAAATTAACGCGATCTACAAAAGACGGATGTGCACCGATTTTTACTCCGTGCTCTTTAGCCATCATGACAGTATTTCTCATACTTCCCATATCTCCTGCATGCCCTCCACAGGCAATATTACAAGAACCAAGGTAGCCCATGATTGCATAATCATTACCAATACCTTCGCCCAAATCACAATTAATATCCATATCTAAACAGAATAAAACACTTTCCAAATACTCTTCGCCCCTAGAAAAATGGCAACGCCTAAGATAATAAATCCAAAAACATTTTGCGCATTGTTATTGACGTAACTTCCTAAAACGCTCCTTTTATTCATCACCCACAAAAGAAAACCAGTAATAACAGGCAATAGGATGCCATTGGTCACCTGAGCAAATTTAATAATCTCAATAGATTTAATATTCAGTGAAGAGAACAGAACTCCCAAAAAAAGAATGAACATCCATACCGACCTGACCTTTTTTGATTTCATACCGTCTTTCCATCCAAAAATACCTTTTGCAACATAAGCAGCAGCCAGAGGAGCAGTAATTGCAGAAGTAATTCCCGAGGCAAAAAGGCCCAGAGCCATAAAATATTTTGCTGAGGCTCCATATAGCGGCACTAAACCTTCAGCAAGGTCCACTGCATTTTGAATTTCATTGAGCCGTGACCCTGCAGCAGAAATAATGATCGCCATGGAAACTATCCCTCCTACTAAAATAGCAATGATCGTATCTTTTACCACAAACTTCAAGTCGGCCGGCTCTTTCCATTTTTCCTTAACAAGTGATGCATGTAAAAACAGGTTATAAGGCACAACTGTTGTCCCAATAAGCCCAACGATGGTCAATAATCCATTTTCAGGGATTGAAGGGATAAAAAGCCCCTTAAAAACTGCTCCAAGATCAGGTCTTGTTATAAAAGCCGTCACTAAGAAGGAAAAGCTCATCAATACGACAAGTGCGATTAGGCTTCTTTCCAAAACCTTATAACTACCACTGTACAATAAACCAAAAGCCACTCCTCCCAGAATAAGGCTCAATAGATTGATCTCCCAACCTAGAACCATCAATTTATTATTTGGAAAAATAGTCGACAGACCCAAAACCCCTCCACTTATATTCCCTGCTTCATAGGCTGCATTGCCGATGATAATGGCAAACAGTACCAAGATTATGGCTCCAGTCCTAAGAAGAGGTTGCTTTATTTCCTGACGTAAAACTTCTGATAATCCTTTTTGACTTATTAGTCCAAGTCGCGCAGACATTTCCTGTAAAACTATGGTAGCAGCTATTGACAACAGCATGGCCCACAACAAATGATATCCAAATTTTACTCCGGCAATACTGCAAAGGGTCACCGTGCCAGGTCCTATAAACGCAGCTGCAATCAACGTAGCAGGGCCAATTTGAGAAAACCATTTTTTCATCACAACTAAGAATTAGTCCATACCTATAGGAGAACCATCGGGTATCTTTGGTGAAACCTTAAGGTGATTTGTAGAAGGATTCTTTAAAAATTTACGAATTGTTTCTGACCAGTATGCATTCATATCATTCTCTGATCCTTTAGATTTACTATTATCCAAGTAACCGGTAATTTCCTTTAATTTCATAAACCCTATTGCTTTTACCTGCGGATAGACTTCCTCACTCATCAATAAATTAAAGATGTTATAAAGCAACTGCTCATTGATGACTTGTTGCAATTCGGCATCCTGAACAGACTTATGTGCTTTTTTAAACGAATGCTCAAAAAGGACGTCAAAAACTTCATTGAGGTCTAATTGCTTATCATTACTACTTTTGTTCACTATTAATCTCGAAACCCTTTCAGGATGAAGTATAAAAGAGAAGGTCAGGTCTGAGGCGGTAGCTGCTGCACCATAAGGGTCAAAAGCAACGCCCAGTTTACTTTTAAATGATTCTCTTGACCTGCCATAGCCCATTGCTCTTGGTGGAAAAAGATCCAGAACTTGAGCAGGTATTTTTAAAGTTTGCACATCCACTGTTTTCATTAAGGCCTTAAGCGCCTTTCTTTGCTCCATTGGGTCTATTTGTTTGACAACCAGTGGCGCATCCCCTTTAACTGCATAAGCATAATCCAATCCGCCAATCATTTTGCTGACAGCCTCTGTTTGATACCTGTGGTAAAAATACAAAGGGACAAAAACATCTTCGAGACTGGTATAGGCATCATCCTTCTTAATATTATCTAAAGAAAACCTGTCCATGGCAAATTTGCGGACTTCTAATACATTATCCAGCTCCTCTACAATATCACTTCCATTATCCCATAAATGAGCGTAGGCATGAGCTCCTCCCTGGGCCCTGGCATCACTATCAGAAATATACCTGAATCCTTTACTAAATGCGTCGTCTAAAATTCGCTGCAGTTGTTGCTCTTCATTCTCTGGAAATTCACCATAGGCATAAGTCACCGTAATTTTATCCCAGTCTCCAATACCTGTGGTATAAGCTTTCGAAAAGTCAAGGCTATCGCCTGCTATGCTAATCAATGGATGAGGATAGTCCATGACCGAACATCTATCCTGGGTGCTGGCTGCAAAATTATGAGCAAACCCGAGGGTATGCCCTACTTCATGAGCAGAAAGCTGTCTTATTCGGGCCAGGGCCATTTCCAAGGCAAACTGGTCATTTGATGTTTCATTTGCATAAGGAGCCTGCAGTGCCTGCGCTATCAAGAAATCTTGCCTGATCCTTAAGGAGCCCAGACTTACGTGCCCTTTGATAATCTCACCCGTTCTCGGATCCGAGATACTACTCCCATAGCTCCAGCCCCGGGTTGATCTGTGCACCCATTGGATCACATTATATCGCAAATCCAGAGGATCAGCATCCTCCGGTAAGATTTTAACTTGAAATGCATTTTGATACCCTGCAGCCTCAAAGGCCTGATTCCACCATGAAGCACCTTCCAGTAAAGCAGAGCGAACAGGTTCAGGAGTTCCCGGGTCCAAATAATAAATAATGGGTTCCTTGGCTTCACTAACAGCTGCATTTGGGTCCTTTTTTTCTAATCTGTGTTTATAAATGAATTTTTTTACGATAGGTTCATTCACCGGAGTGGCATAATCCATATAAGTCATTGGATATCCCCCTGATCGAGGATCAAAAACCCTTGGTTTAAAGCCTTCGTCGGGCAGTTCAACGAAAGAATGATGTTGATGTACAGAAACAGATGCTGCGTTAGGGCTAACGCTGTAGATCTCCCTCCCTTTTGCCTGACCCGTAAATGTCAATATAGCATCAAATTCTATATTCTTGGGAAAAGCCTTTGTTCTTTCCATATGCATGGCACTTCTACTTTTGTCAAGACCATAAGTCCCTTGATCTGCTTCCTTTAATCTCGCAGCTACACCATGGGCATCCCTAATCAAAAAATCAGTTATATCAATCAAAAAAACACCACCTTTTTCTTCCTGAATCTCAAATCCGTATAAGACAGATTTCGCAAAAGCCTCTTCTATAGAATTTCTTTCGTTTTCATTTTCTGTTATGGCACGGTATCGCTGATTCGGCTGAATAAGCAACAATTTATTCCCTGCCCGTTGAAAAACAACAACTACTCCATCTCCCAATTGGCCCCGATCCAAACCTATATCATTAGAACCCAACCCCTCAGACAGCGCATTCACGTATAAAAATTCTTTATTAACATGCTCCACTTCCAAATAAATTTTATCGGCTTCCATGTCGTAATGAAAATTAAACAGACCTTGATGTTGCGTCACATTCTTATGATCAGACAAAAATTGGGCATTTGAAGATTGAAAAAACACTAAAAGTACTAAGGGTAATAGAAGTTTGGTCATCATGATTAAATTTTTGCTAAGCGCATAAAAATAAGACGAAAATTTGAATTTTATTAAAATTCATAGTCTCATTTTTTAGTTTATTTTTGCCCCATGGTTACATCTGATCAAATAAAAGACATCATTCAACGCATAGATAACTTAAGAGATTATCTTAACATTGATAAGAAACTGATAGAGATCTCAAATGAAGAAGAGAAAGCTTCTAATCCGGATTTTTGGAACAATTCAAGGGAAGCAGAAAAGGTTATGAAAATTTTAAGGACCAAGAAGAAATGGGTTGATGACTATAAGCAAGTAAAATCGGATGCAGAAGATTTGAATATCTTTTATGATTTTTATAAAGAAGATGAGGCCTCAGATCAAGAAGTTACTGATCAATATACCAAAACAATCACTTTACTTGAATCTCTGGAATTTAAAAATATGCTTTCAGAGGAAGGAGACATCCTCAGTGCGGTTCTTCAAATCACAGCGGGAGCTGGAGGTACAGAAAGTTGTGACTGGGCCCAGATGCTGATGCGCATGTATATGATGTGGAGCGAAAAGCAGGGTTTTAAGATTAAAGAACTGAACTATCAGGAAGGTGATGTTGCAGGTATTAAAACGGTTACACTTGAGATTGATGGTGAGTACGCATTTGGTTATTTAAAAGGAGAAAATGGGGTTCACAGACTTGTCAGGATCTCACCTTTTGACAGTAATGCGAAAAGACATACCTCTTTTGCCTCGGTGTATGTTTACCCATTAGTTGACGATACCATAGAGATAGATATCAACCCAGCCGATATTACCTGGGACTTTGCACGATCAGGTGGCGCTGGTGGGCAGAATGTGAACAAAGTTGAAACCAAAGCGATACTTCGTCATAAACCTTCAGGCATCATGGTAGTTAACTCGGAAACCCGCTCTCAGCTTGAGAACCGGGAAAAAGCTATGCAGATGCTGAAATCGCAACTTTATGAAATAGAACTTCAAAAGCAACGCGAAAAACGTGACAGTATAGAAGCTGGTAAAATGAAGATCGATTTTGGCTCACAGATCCGGAATTATGTGATGCATCCTTACAAACTAGTGAAGGATGTGCGCACTCAGGAAGAAACCGGCAATGTGGATGCTGTCTTGAACGGTGAGATCGATAATTTTATCAAGGCCTTTTTAATGGAGAATTCTGACAAAACCAATTCTAAAAATGAACTTTAAGTATGGGAGCATCTACTATTGATACCGTTATTTTTGATCTTGGGGGTGTTTTGGTTGACTGGAATCCAGAATATTTATATACTAAAATCTTTGAAGGAGATACAGACAAAATGAAATGGTTTCTTAATACGGTTTGTACCACGGTCTGGAATATGGAACAGGATGCTGGAAGAAGCTTTGAAGAGGGCTCCAAATTATTGATACCGGTATATCCTGAATATGAAAAAGAGATCCATGCATTTTATGAGAGATGGGAGGAAATGCTAAAAGGTGAAATATACGATACAGTATTGATTTTAAATTTATTAAAAGAATTAAATAAAGTAAAGCTTTATGCTTTAACCAACTGGAGTGCTGAGACTTTTCCTATAGCAAAACAGCGTTTTAACTTCCTTAAACAGTTCGAAGGCATCGTCGTTTCTGGCGAAGAAAAGACCAGAAAACCCTTTGCAAAAATCTACGAAATAACCCTGAAAAGATATGGTCTTTCTCCCGAAAAGTGTCTCTTTATAGATGATAGTCTTGCCAATGTAATCGCTGCAAAATCATTGAATATCAATGCATTGCACTTCACAAATGCAGTCCAATTAAAATCGGACCTTATACAACTCGGACTTCTTTCCTAAACAGACACTTTCTAAACCGAGAATTCAAGATGATCATTGGTATGAAATTAACCTCATTTTAATGGGCAGCATATAACTTCAAAGAGCATCTGTATTTTGAGTTGAAAACAAACTAATGTTTTCTAAATTTGGGTACTAATTAACTAAAAAATGGTGGTTTTTATGCCATAGATATTACTTATAGTTGATATCTTAAAACCTATTTATCATATTGTTAAACTGTTTATATAAAGCTTTAATTAAAGTAAATAAATTTAACCCTTTTTAGTTCAGGTTAATTAAGTTTACGCAGATAAAAGGTTGTAAATTCAGCTTTCATTGCTCAATATTTGGTACTGAAACCTCCAAAGAAAAACAGCTATGTTAATAATATGAACCATGCCATTAGTCGATAAGTTTTATCCTTCTGTCTACATATATTCTCTTGCTTGATTTAAATTTTTATTTTAGCCTTATCAATTCCAATTCTTAAAAACTCGTATATGCCTTTACTAATTGTTCTGTTAGGAATCATATTATTATTCTTACTGATCGCAGTATTTAAACTAAACGCCTTTCTCTCATTTATTATCGTTTGCCTTCTTGTTGGAATTCTTCAAGGAATGGAACTTAACAGCGTCATACAGTCCATCCAAACAGGTATTGGTAATACCCTTGGCTTTCTGGTATTGATACTAGGCCTGGGAGCCATGCTGGGTAAATTGGTTGCCGACAGCGGTGCAGCGCAGCGTATCACTACTAAACTAGTGGATAGTTTTGGCATAAAATATATTCAATGGGCAGTGGTTCTTGCAGGTTTTATCGTAGGTATCCCAATGTTCTACACCGTAGGCTTTGTTATTCTGATCCCTTTGGTTTTTACGGTAGCGGCAGCCACTAACCTTCCTCTGATCTATGTCGGTCTCCCGATGCTGACCTCATTATCGGTAACACACGGCTTCTTGCCACCTCATCCGGCACCAAACCGCTATCGCAGGAATGTTTGAAGCCAGCATAGGAAAAACCATGTTATATGGCATCATCATAGCGATACCTGCCATCGTTCTAGCAGGTCCGCTATTTTCAAGGACCATCAAGAACGTCGTAGCCACTCCCCTTCCCGAATTCTACAACCCCGTAATCCTTAAGGATGAGGAAATGCCAAAAATGGGAGTCAGTGTTTTCACTGCCCTGCTACCAGTGATCCTTATCGGACTATCCACTTTATTGGACTATATTTTACCTATCGGCTTCCCACTGAGAAACCTGATTCTTTTTATTGGAAACCCTGTAATGGCTATGTTACTATCAGTATTAGTGGCCATTTACACCCTTGGACTATCAAGAGGAAGGAAAATGACAGAGGTAATGACTTCTGTAGCCACCTCAGTTTCAAGTATTACCATGGTTCTTTTAATTATTGCCGGAGCAGGTGGTCTTAAACAGATCCTTGTTGACAGCGGTGTAAGTGATTATTTAGGCGATTTACTAAGAGATTCCAGCATTTCACCATTAGTATTGGGCTGGTTGATCGCTACCATCCTCAGGGTGTGCATTGGCTCAGCTACCGTGGCAGGGCTCACAGCTGCAGGAATCGTTTTACCTTTGGTTTCAGGAACAGGCGTAAAACCAGAGCTTATGGTACTTGCCATAGGATCAGGAAGCCTGATGCTTTCTCATGTAAATGATGGAGGATTCTGGCTGTTTAAAGAATATTTTAATTTATCCGTTAAGGAAACACTTCGTACCTGGACAGTCATGGAAACCATGGTAGGTGTCATTGGCATTACAGGTGTACTTATTTTAAACCTCTTTATTTAAAATCAACAACTCATGAGCAAATTAGTATCTGAACGAATTAAAGAACTCAATTTACAATTCCCGCCAGCCCCTAAACCTGCCGGCTTATACCGCCCTATACTGGTCATTGACAAGTTTTTATATGTATCAGGTCAGGCACCGGTTAATTTTGACGGTTCCCTGATGCAAGGCCGTGTTGGAGACAATCTAAACCAGGAAGAAGGGTATAAAGCTGCAAGGCAAGTTGGTCTGACCATGCTTTCCACTATCCTGACACATTTTGGGGATATCGATAAAGTGAAAAGGATCGTAAAAGTATTTGGTATGGTGAATTGCACTCCAGATTTTCAACGCCAACCCCTTGTCATGAATGGCTTTAGTGAATTAATGGCCGAAGTATTTGGAAAGGAATACGGTATTGGAGCCCGAAGCGCCGTTGGTATGATGTTGCCGGATGGAATTCCAGTCGAAGTAGAAGCCATGTTCGAACTATACTAATTTACTATGGGGGATTATCATTGGTATCAATTGTCTGACAGCAGCAAGGTTTCAAGCCCTGCACTGCTTGTTTACCCGGAAAGGGTGCAATACAATGCGGAGTTAATGGTACGTATGGCAAAAGACCCAAGCAGACTCAGACCCCATATCAAAACCCATAAAATGGCCGAAATTATCCAATTGCAGCTTCAATTAGGCATTCAAAAGTTCAAGTGTGCTACATTGGCTGAGGCGGAACTTTTAGCCGAAACAGCGGCTCCTGATGTACTGTTGGCCATGCAACCCGTTTCGATCCATCTTAAGAACTTCATTCACTTGATCGAAAACTATCCAAATACCAAGTTTTCAACCCTTATCGATAATCAACAAACGCTGGTTGTATTTAAGGAAACTGCCCTTGACAACAACTTGGTCATAGATGTTTGGCTTGACATCAACAACGGCATGGACAGAACCGGTATAAAACCTGGTAAAAAGGCGGAAGATCTTTATAAAATGGCTTATAAAGAACCGCTACTTAATTTAAAAGGTTTACACGTATATGATGGACATATTCACACCGCTGATCCTCTGGAAAGAGCCATTGAATGTGATAACGATTATAAATCTGTGCACGAATTAAAAACAACACTCGAAATGCAAGGCTATCCCGTGCCAACGATCATTGCAGGTGGCACGCCCACCTTCCCTATCCATAAGAAAAGAAAAGATGTGGAATTAAGTCCGGGAACTCCATTGTTATGGGATGAAGGGTATGGAAGTAACTATAAGGACCTGAAATTTCTCCCAGCAGCCACCTTACTCACAAGAATCATCAGTAAACCAGGGAAAAACTTGTTATGCTTTGATCTTGGACATAAATCTGTAGCTTCTGAAATGAAGCTTCCGAGAGTCAAATTTTTAGGAAATCACGACTTTAAACAAGTCTCACACAGTGAGGAACATTTGGTTGTAAAATGTAAAACAAGCGATTCTTATTCTATTGGTGATAGTTGCTATGCCTTGCCGATACACATTTGCCCAACAGTAGCAAAATACCCCAAAGTGCTTACCGTCGAAAATCAAAAAATAACAGGATTCTGGAAGGTCGCAGCACGAGATCATTAATTAAATTAACACTAAAGTTACTATAATGAAAAATATTGTATTACAAGTATTTATACTCGTTTTTATTTTAGGTTGCACTAAAGAAACCTCCTCTGTGAAGGCTCCTGAAAATTCAATAAAAAATTCTATTGAAGGCTCTTGGAAACTCATCTATGCTGACATTAAAGAAAACGATTCTATACAAATAAAAGACCTCGGTAAAACTGATTTTATCAAGATCATCAACGCTAGCCACTTTGCTTTTTTTAATCAGGAAAAAGAAACAAGTGAAAACTTTATGGCAGGTGGCGGCACCTATACTTTTAATGGATCAGACTATTCAGAAACCCTTAATTTTATAAATGCCCCTGATTACAGAGGGCATGTATTTCCGTTTAAGGTGGAGATCAAGGGAGATACACTGATCCAGCAAGGCCATGAAAAAATTGAAGCTGCAGGTCTTGACCGCTATATCCTTGAAAAATATATTAGAATTAACAAAAAAAAATAGCCCATGTTTATCTTTGATGCCCATCTTGATCTATCCATGAATGCTTTGGAATGGAACAGGGACCTTCGCTGGACGGTTCAGGAAATAAGGAAAAGTGAAAAAGGAATGAACGATAAACCTGATCGTGAAAAAAATACGGTGTCTTTTGATGCCATGCGAAAAGGCAATATTGGCTTATGTGTTGCCACACAGATCGCCCGATATGTAAAAAAGGACAGCCCGCTTCCCGGCTGGCATTCGCCTGAGCAGGCCTGGGCACAAACTCAGGGGCAATTAGCCTGGTACAAAGAAATGGAAAGAGAAGGGCATTTGAAATCAATTTGTAATAGTGCAGACCTCAAGCAACATCTGGAGTTGTGGAAAGAACCAAAAGCAGAAAGTCCTATTGGATATATTTTAAGTTTAGAAGGAGCTGATTCAATTGTAACACTTGATCACCTGGAACATGCATGGGATCAAGGTTTGAGAGCTATAGGACCTGCACATTACGGCCCTGGGACCTATGCCCATGGTACAGATTCTGTTGGAGGTATAGGTTATAAGGGAAAAGAGCTATTAAAAAAAATTGCTTCATTAGGACTTATTCTTGATGCCACACATCTTTGTGACCAAAGTTTTTGGGAAACCATGAAGGTATACGATGGGCCTGTCTGGGCCAGTCATAACAATTGCAGAAAGTTTGTCAACCACAATCGTCAATTTGCTGATGAGCAGATAGAAGAACTGATCGGGAGAAAAGCTGTCATCGGAATTGCTCTGGACGCCTGGATGATGGTCCCGAATTGGGTGAGAGGCATTTCAACACCAGAATCTTTGGGAGTTAGTCTTGACCTTATGGTGAATAATATTGACCATATATGTCAACTTGCTGGAAATGCAGAACATGTAGGTATTGGTACTGATCTTGACGGAGCCTTTGGTAAAGAGCAAAGCCCATATGATCTAGATACAATTGCCGACCTTCAAAGCATTCCGGACAAATTGAAGAAAAAAGGATACTCAGAAAGTGACATTGAAAACATTATGAGTAAAAATTTTATTTCATTTTTAAACAGGACATGGAAGTAAGCAGCTTCGACAACACTAAAAGGGGCTGTCAACCTTGTTTTGAGGTCAATGCATCCGTATAAAAGGAAACTAATTTTTAGTAAAATACTTATTAGATAAACAAGAATTATATACATTTGAATCAAAATTTGTTTCAATCAACTAAATAATTATAAAATTTAACAAGACATGAAAAGAGTTGTATTTGTTTTGACCTTTGTTCTCACACTTTTTGCTACAGGTTGCGAAAAAGAGAATCGTGTTGAAAAATCTAAATTCATTATGAAAAATAATGTTTTATTACTTGATGGTAATAAGTTTACAGGCATTGCTTTTGAAAATTATAACGATGGTGCCTTGAAAAGTGAATGGACCACCCTGAATGGTATCGAGCATGGTCCCAGTACCATATACTATGCAAATGGTCAGGTTGATGAAAAGATCATGTGGAAAGATGGTGAAAAAGACGGTCCTTATGAAAAATACTATGATGATGGCCAGCTTGAAGTAAAAGCGCAATACTCTTTTAACGAAAAAGATGGTTTATTTGAGACCTATTACAAAAGTGGCAAACCATGGAGAAAAGGCTACTATGAGAATGGCGAGCTTGAAGGTACCGTTGAGGAATATTATGAGAGTGGAAAACTAAAAACTTCCATGACATGGAATAATGACAAAAAAGAAGGGCCATTTGAAGAATTTTATGAAAATGGACAACTTAAAACCTCCGGTTATTTCAAAAATGACCAAAAAGACGGAACTTTTGAAACTTATTCTGAAGGTGGTGAGCTGATGGAGAAAGTTAATTTTGACAGAGGAAGTCCGGTTTAGGTGTGTTTTCGATCAAATTAAAGCTGATTTGAGCGTATTTCAGACTTTATCTATTAAATACTATAAATAAAAATTAAAGTAACTTACAAACACTCTGTCAGCATATGACAGAGTGTTTGTATTTTTTAGGTCATCCCAGGTCTTATTGAACCTTTTGTATTGCGCTTTATCAGGCTATGCTTATTCTTGGCTTATGTTTCTTTTTAGGGAAGGTCTCACATACTTGTGAACTTATTTACTTTATGTTTCATCAACCAATACTCAAAGATAACTTTCATTTTCGAAATAAACCACGACATGTGATGTCATGATTTTCAATAAAACGCTGAAGAGTTGAGTAATCTCCTGAAGCCATTGTTAGAGATATTTATCTAATGACACCGGGCCTTCCAAAATAGTTTTTACTATTCCTTTACCAGATGTATCTTTAGAATCATGATGCCATTTGACCAATGAAATCCTAAAATCCTGTATTTCAATCCCTATTATAGAATTGGGATGTACACAGCTGCCATCATTAAATAAAGGAATGTCACCCGGATCAGGAAAACGAGGACGATGCGTATGCCCGCAAATGATCATTTGTTGGTTATTGTTAACGATCCACTGGTTCAACTTTCTTTCGACTTTAACCAAACCTTTAAAGTTTTTTGCAGGACTTGTCGGATCGCTAATACCAAACCATTTTTGCATATACTTCCAGAAATATCGTACAAAAAACCTGTTGAATTTCCAGTGTCGATAGTTCATGAAATCTGCCTGATGTCCGTGTATGGCAAAAATTGACCTGTTCGTATTTTCAAACTCCAGCAACAATCCTTCATAGTATTCCAGATCAAAAAACGCCTCTTTATCAACGATGTTTTTAGGTTTAAAAAAGTTATGCAGCATCTTTTCGACCGTGATTGGATCCCTAAATTCCATATCATGGTTTCCCCATAAAAGATACAATCGTTTTTGCCTATGGAATTTTTCCAGCAGATCAAATATCGGTTTATAGGACTCGAAAATAGGTTTGAAGGATTTATTTTCCCAGAGTTCTATACCGTCCCCTAATTCTATATAAGTAAAACCATCTTCAAAATAAGTGTTCATTGCATGGGTATAGATTTTCATATTATTTCGAAAATCATCCGCATAGCTATTATCACCCTTATGAAGATCACTAAAAAAAATCAGTTTTGCCTCTTTTGAAAATGACACTCTTTTAGCCTTTTCAAAGGCCTTATTTAAAATTAAATTGACCATAGATGAAATAATTCATTAATGTAATACATTTTACCTAAACTTCTTCGGCTGTAAAACTCTTCCTGTAAAGGAGATTGAACCTTTGACACCTTCTTTAAAAAAGAAACATTATTATTTTTCTTATATTTACGGAACTAGCTTACCAATAATAGATTAATTTCTCATTAGAATAACAAAACCGCTATCATTTAAATCGTATCAATAGCACTAACCATGAAAAATATCAAAAAGAATGATCTTAAACAGGAAGTATTTGACTTATACGATGACTATGCACATAACAAAATTCAAAGACGGGAATTTGTAAAAAAATTATCTACTTATGCTGTTGGCGGCTTAACTGTTTCGTCTCTGATGAGCTTTATGATGCCAGACTATATCAATTCTATGCAAGTTCAACCCAATGACCCTAGACTGGAATCGGACTATATAAATTATGATTCGACCAAAGGTGGTGGGAGTATCAAAGCTTTATTATCGAAACCAGCCAAAGCCAAAGGAAAATTAGGAGGCATTGTAGTAGTTCATGAAAACAGAGGTCTTAATCCTTATATCGAAGACACAGCGAGAATGGCTGCTGTGGAAGGATTTATTACCATTGCACCAGACGCCTTAAGCCCGCTTGGAGGTTATCCAGGAAATGATGATGAGGGAAGAGAAATGCAAAGAAAACGTGACAGGAATGAGATGTTGGAAGATTTTATGGCTGCCTATAAATACTTGAAAGCACATCCTGATTGTAATGGAAAGATTGGGGTTGTCGGTTTCTGTTTCGGGGGATGGATTTCAAATATGATGGCGGTTAATTTACCAGCCTTAGCTGCCGCTGTACCTTTTTACGGAGGCCAACCTAAAGAAAACATCGATCAAATCAATGCACCGCTAATGCTTCAATATGCAGGTTTAGACAAAAGGGTAAATGAAGGCTGGCCGGCTTATGAAATGGCGTTAAAAGCCGCAAAAAAAGACTATGTTGCTTATAACTACCCCGATGTAAATCATGGGTTTCACAACAATACAACCCCAAGATATAATAAAGAGGCTGCTGAGTTGGCCTGGCAGCGAACCATAGAGTTTTTTAAGGAAAAACTTTCTTAAGAACTAAGTACTATTCATATAGAATATTGATATTCATTTAGTTATTGAATACTATTTTATGATGCATATGTTTAAAAACACTATCAATATTTTTAATGTTTTGTGAAATTATCCATATCTTTCAGGATATAAGCGCATAGAATTATGCATTCGAAATGACGTGGTTTTCAAATGATTCCACTGTTAAAACGCATTAGAATAAGCAGTAAAATCCAATTTTCAAATGTCATCAAGAGAAATTGAAGTTATCTTAAGTCGGCAATTAGCCGATTCTTTATCTACGCCCGTATTCATAGTGGACCCGGTTGGCAATCTTATTTACTATAATGAGCCGGCCGAAGATCTGCTGGGATTGAGATATGAAGAAACCGGAACCATGCCGGTGTCAGAGTGGTCATCCATTTTTACGCCTGTAGATGATGATGGTAATGTTGTACCCCCTGAAGAATTACCCCTGGTGCAAACTTTAACAATGCGCACACCTGCACATGGTGATTTTTGGATCAAGAGCCTGGTTGGTAAAAATCATAAAATTTCTGTTACATCCTTCCCTATTATAGGACGACCAAACAGATTTTTAGGAGCGATTGCAATCTTTTGGAAAATACTGGAAAAATGAAAATTACTATATGGGGTTGCCGCGGATCAATGCCTACTCCGGGGATTGAAAAGAACAAATACGGTGGAAACACCTCCTGCGTTCAGATAGAAAATGGTAACAGCTGTTTAATATTTGATGGAGGGTCTGGTATTCAAGAATTAGGAATAACGTTGCATCCTGATATTAGGGAAGTTAATATTCTGCTTACACATCTTCATATTGATCACATTATGGGCTTAGGTTATTTTCAACCTTTTTACAATCCAAATTGTACCATAAATATTTGGGGACCTTCAGGATCATCTGAAACTTTAATCAATCGATTGAGAAGGTATTTTTCACCACCATTTTTCCCGGTACGGTTCAAAGAACTTTCGGCTAAAATAAATATTTACGAAATTGACAACTCTACTTTTAACATAGATGATTTTACGATAACATCAGAGTACCTGTGCCATCCGGGAGCTACTGTTGGCTACAGATGTGAGTTAGGTGGATCTGTTGTATCCTTTATGCCAGATCACGAGCCTTCTTTGGGATCGAGCGATTTCCCTAATTTAACTGAATGGTGCAGTGGTTATAATATTGCCAAAGAGGCTGATCTGCTATTTCATGATGGTCAATACAGCACTGAAGAATATGAACGTCGTGTTGGATGGGGTCACTGTTCGGTAAGTGATGCTATCGATTTTGCGACCTTGTCAAAGGTCAAAAAAATGGTACTATTTCATCATGATCCGGCCCATACAGATATACAGCTCGAACGAATGGTAGATAAAAGCATTCAAAACAAAAATATTGGCTTTGATCTCAGTATAGGGAAGGAAAATGATGTTTTTCATCTTCAATAGCCTTAGTAAAAAAATTAAAAACGTTCTATAGAATTAGCGTCAAATGGCGCTTATTTGTTCCAATGTGTTATGGGCATATAATTTTTCTCCAAATATTCTATATACCGCTGTTCTTTTCGGTACGGATCAACCTCTCTACGGCTATTAATTGCATTTTTATTGTCATCTGCCTTGTCCATATAAAAATACATGGAATCCCTATTTTTAAGAATTGCAAAAACATATGCTTTATCACGAGCACCAATAAAACCATTTCCATTTAATAATTCCCGCACCTCTTCTTCATTTCCCTTTTGAGCTAATGAAAATACTCTATAATTATCATATAAGTTATTCAAAAGCGGATCCTTTAATACTTCCAGAGCTCTATCATACTCTTGCTTATGATAATAGTAATATACTAACATGCTTAATTCACCGCTCGAACTCTGGCTACTTCTATAATTCTTAGAGTCCATCAACTTTTTTGCATCATCAAATCTGTTGCCCTCAATTAATGCTGTAGCATATTCCAAAGCAATAGCAGATTCTGTACTATCTAATTCGTAGGCCCTTTGAGCATATTTTATATAATTCTCGTCGTCATTCATTACTCCATCATATACACTTCCCAATAATCGATACATCTCGGCGTTATTAGGCTGTTTTTCAATTTCATTTTCATAAAAAGCAATAGCCTGAGTCCAATCCTTCTTTTCTTTCACTAGTTTTTCAGCTTTACCTATTAGTATAGCGTTGCTCAAATAACTCTTATTATACTCGGAAAACAAAGAAATTTTTTCTTTAAAAAACTGTTCAGCTTCCTCAACCTTCGCAATTTCCAGTAGGCCTGCAACTTTATGTTCACTAATTATCGCTGAAAAAGGATCTAATTCAACGGCCCTATTGATATGATACATTGCCTTGTCAAAGTCTTTATGTTCCCCATAAAAATAATTCACAGACATTATATCATTTGCGTAAGCACTATTAGGCAATAAAACCAGTCCTTTTTCAAAATTTAGTCTGGCTGCTTCTTCTTTATTTTCAAAAAGATTTAAAATCCCATTTGATAAATGAACGTAACCTGATTCAGGGTTTATCTCCGAAGCCTTATCAACCAAAATTTTAATCTCTTCAAAGTTTTCATCCTGATTATCCACATCAAGATAGCCATTAAAGAGATAAGACCAAGCCAGTTCTATATGAGCTTCCAAGAAGTCAGGATCAATCGCTATGGCTTGTCGATATAACTCAACCCCGCGTTTAAAATCTTCTTTTGTACCTCGGTCTGAAAAACTACGTGCCTTTAAAAATAATTCATAAGCCTGCATATTCTTAGTTGGAATCTCGGCTATTTGACTATTTTCATAGGGGTCAATGGCTATTTCCAATTGCTGTACTATTTTCAATGACACCTTTTTCTGAATGTCAAATACTTCTTTAAACGAATCATTAAAATTATCGGCCCAGAGATGTTTATCATTTGCATCGATCAATTGCGCTGTAATGACAATTTTATCTTCGTGCTTTCTAACGCTACCCTCTAAAATATAAGAAACACCAAGCGCCTTGGCAATTTCAGGTATTGAAGGTCTGTTTTCTTTATATTGCATCACCGAGGACCTTGAGATCACTTTAAGTTCCTTGATTTTTGATAACCTAGTCAGGATATCTTCAGTCATACCATCACAAAACCACTCCGTATCACCTTCTGAACTCAAATCATCAAATGGTAAAACCGCAATTGAATTGTCGAAACTATCAGCTATTGCAGGCTCATCACCTCCGTATTTATTATAGGCAAACTGACCTATAATAATAAAGGCGAGCACCCCAATTAGCAAATTACTTGTGAAGGGTTTTTTCTTTGACAAAGGATATGGGTTTTCTTCAGAAGCTGGTGAATTTGTTCTAATCATGCCCTGAGGAGATAACTCAAATGCCCAAGCTAAGATCAAAGCAATTGGAAATCCAATAACCAGAAGAACAAAAACTATTTTTGTAACCCAGTCTGGAGCTTGAAAGGTTTCAGCTGCCAAAGCAACAATTTGTGCCAAAAACCATGATGTAATGGCATAGGTAAGCGCAACCTTATAGACATTACGCCTTTTTAACTCAGAAAAGAACTTATTAAGATCCATCTGTTAAATATAGCGATAAAATCTAATTAATTTAAAAATCCTGATATTCAGTCGATTAAAACGAGTTCAAAATTAGCTTAGCGTCATCCTAACCACCCCTCTCTGTCCAAACTTCTATATTGAATGGCTTCAGCTATGTGTTCGGGTAAAATAGCATCGCTTAAGGCAAGGTCCGCAATGGTTCTGGAGACTTTTAGTATCCTATCATAAGCTCTTGCAGATAAATTGAAGTGCTGCATTGCATGTTTTAATAATTCCTGAGAGGTTTTATCAATTTTGCAATAGTTACGAATTTGTTTGACGTTCATTTGGGCATTATAATGAATGTCACTTCTTGAGCTATACCTATCCGATTGCAACTTTCTTGCGGCCATAACTCTTTCTCTGATCTGTTTACTTTTTTCGCCAGATCGTTTTTCCGAAAGCTTTTCGAATGGAACCGGCTGTAATTCTATATGTAAATCTATACGATCCAGCAAAGGACCGGATATCTTACTCAAATATCGTTGGGCCTCCATAACCGTAGTACTCGATACTTGCCCTTGGTCTATAAAAAACCCTCCGGGGCTGGGATTCATACTGGCCACCAGCATAAAACTACTGGGATAAGTAATCGTAAAACGAGCTCTGGATATGGTGACCTCCCTGTCTTCAAGAGGCTGGCGCATGACTTCCAGAACACTACGTTTGAATTCAGGCAATTCATCCAAAAACAGCACGCCATTATGAGAAAGTGAAATTTCCCCGGGCTGGGGATAGGTCCCCCCGCCAACCAAAGCAACATCACTAATTGTATGATGGGGCGATCTAAAGGGTCTTTTATGCATTAATCCTTTGCTCCCATTTAATTGACCCACCACAGAATGAATTTTAGTAGTTTCCAATGCTTCTGCCAAAGACATGGGTGGCAAAATAGTGGGCAATCTTTTGGCAAGCATGGTTTTACCCGACCCAGGAGGTCCTATAAGAATGATGTTATGACCCCCAGCCGCTGCGATCTCCATGCATCGCTTGATCGTTTCTTGCCCTTTTACATCGGCAAAATCCAGGTCATCCTGTTCATAAGAATCGAAGAACTCCTGTTGTATATCGAAAGCTAAAGGTTCCAAAATTACCTCACCTCTAATAAATTCAACAACTTCTGTAATATTGTTTACATCGTACACCTCAAGCCCTTCTACTACGGCTGCTTCCTCTCCATTTTCTTTTGGCAGAATAAAGCCTTTGAATCCATCCTTTTTTGCTTGAATAGCAATCGGCAGTACTCCTTTTATCGGGTTTAAACTTCCATCTAATGATAATTCCCCCATGATCAAGTAATCCTTAAGCCGTTCGGGTTCAATTTGACCAGATGCTGCTAGGATACCCAGCGCTATGGTAAGATCATAGGCTGATCCTTCCTTTCTAAGGTCAGCGGGGGCCATGTTGATGGTAATTTTTTTTCCTGGAAATTTGAAGCCTGAATTCTTTAAGGCTCCGGAAATCCTGTAACTGCTTTCTTTAATGGCACTATCAGGTAAACCGACCAAATGATATGCAATTCCCTTGTCTATATTGACCTCTACTGTAATACTGGTAGCCTCTACGCCAATAACTGCACTTCCATAAACCTTAACAAGCATTGATGTAACTATTTACTATAAGTGATTTTAATGCTTAAAGTAAACATGTATGACAATATTCAGGGGCTGACTTGGAGTCAGCCCCTGAATATTTTTATAATGTTCCTCGTTTGGCCTGTTCTCTTTCAATACTTTCAAAAAGTGCTTTAAAGTTACCCGCACCAAACCCTCGAGCTCCCATTCTTTGTATGATTTCAAAGAACAAAGTTGGTCTATCTTCTACTGGTTTTGTAAAAATCTGTAATAAATAACCTTCTTCATCTGCATCAATCATGATACCTAAGCTTTTTAAAGTTTCAATATCCTCTCTTAACTTATGGCTAAATTCTTCCAATCTACCGGGAACCGCTCTATAATATTCTTCCGGAGGCGTACTTAAAAACTCTATTCCTCGAGCTCTTAATTTAGAAACTGTAGCAATGATATCATCTGTAGCAACTGCAATATGCTGTACTCCAGAACCTTCATAGAAATCAAGATATTCTTCAATTTGCGATTTCTTTTTCCCCTCTGCTGGCTCATTAATTGGGAATTTAATCCTGCCATTACCGTTACTCATGACCTTACTCATCAAGGCTGAATATTCTGTATGGATTTGCTTATCGTCAAAAGACAAGAAGTTTTCAAATCCCATAATATCTTCATACCATTTTACCCAAGTATTCATTTCTCCCCAACCTACATTACCAACCATATGGTCAATAAATTTTAAACCACAAGATTCTGGGTTGAACTCAGATTTCCATTCAGTAAATCCTGGTAAAAATTTACCTTTATAATTTTTTCTTTCAACAAATATATGGACGGTATCACCATAAGTATGGATTCCCGATCGGACCACTTCACCATCTTTATCTTTTTCCGTTACTGGTTTTAGATACGATTTTGCACCACGAGAAGTAGTTTCTTCCCAAGCTTTTTTAGCATCGTCCACCCAAAGCGCCACAACTTTTACACCATCGCCATGTTTTACGATATGTTTGTTGATTTCTGATTTTGAATTTAAAGGTGTAGTCAACACTAATTTAATTTTATCTTGTTTTAACACATATGAAACAGCTTCTCTACTTCCTGTTTCTAGCCCTTTATAAGCAAAAGATTGAAAACCAAATGCCGTTTTATAAAAATGAGCTGCTTGTTTGGCATTTCCCACATAAAACTCTACATAATCTGTTCCCAATAATGGTAGAAAATCTTGTGCTCCTTCAAATATTTTTTCTAATCCGTATTCTACATTTTTTATATTGCTCATCACTTTAATTTTTAATGATTTAACCAACTTTTATAATAGTCATCATCAGCCAGCTTCATAGCCGCTTCCGTGACCATCAAAGGCTTAAAAGTATCTACCATAACTGCTAATTCTTCGGTGGATTTCTTACCAATACTTCTTTCCATAGCTCCCGGATGTGGCCCGTGAGGTATACCGGCAGGATGTAAGGTAATCTGGCCTTTTTCAATATTGTTTCTACTCATAAAATCGCCATCCACGTAATACAATACCTCATCAGAATCTATATTACTGTGATTGTATGGCGCTGGAACCGCCTTAGGATGATAATCATACATCCTGGGAACAAAGGAACAGATCACAAAGCCTGCAGATTCAAAAGTTTGATGAATAGGAGGAGGTAAATGTACTCTCCCGGTAATGGGTTCAAAATCATGAATAGAAAACTTATATGGAAAATTATAACCATCCCAGCCCACTACACTAAAAGGATGAGCAGCATATATATATTCATGTATGGTATCTTGTTTTTTGACCTTGATCAAGAAATCACCCTCCTCGTTATAGGTTTCCAACTCAAAAGGTGCGTGCATATCTCTTTCACAAAAAGGCGCATGTTCAAGCATCTGACCAAACCAATTCCGGTACCTTTTTGGCGTGTAGATCGGATGTTTTGACTCCACAATGAATAATCTGTTTTCATTTGTGTCAAAATCGATTTGATAGATCATACCTCTGGGAATCACCAAATAATCTCCATAAGTAAATTCAATATTCCCTAGCATTGTCCTGAGTTTACCAGAACCCTTATGCACAAATAGTACCTCATCGGCATCTGTGTTTTTATAGAAATAATCTCTGAGAGAATGGCTGGGTGAGGCCAAACTGATCTGGCAATCGTTATTTACCAAGACAGGAACCCTACTCTTCAGATAATCATCCTCAGGGGCAAGCTTGAATCCTTTCAGACTTATTGACTTCATGTTTTTCTCAACGGCAACCTTCGGGGTCACATCATAGGATGACACTATTTTCTTAACCTGAGTAGGCCTTTGTGTATGATACAGTAAAGTAGACATCCCATCGAAACCAACGGTTCCGAAAAGTTCTTCGTATAAGAAATTTCCATCATCATCCTTAAAAACGGTATGTCGTTTTGATGGAATCCTGCCTAAGCTATGGTATCTCGGCATAATTATATATTTTGATATTAGTATTAGAAAGAAGTAGGCATAAGAAGACTACCGAAATTATTCAGGCTTTCTCTTCATCAGAAATTTTAGAAATGATAATAATTCCGCAAAAAAGAAGCTCATATTATATTTATTCTTTCGATGTTAACAAATATAACGAATATTTTTTAAGAATATGGGAATCTTGTTCAGTGTAAGGCCTATTTTACTTCAACTACTTTTCTGATTTGTGGAGCATATTTTTTAATGGTGGCCTCTACCCCATTTGTCAAAGTCATTTGATTCACTTTACAACCAATACAAGCCCCGTGAAACTTTATATTTACAATATCATCATCCATTGATACGAATGATATGTCTCCACCATCAGTTTCCAAATACGGACGTATCTCTGCTAATGCTTTCTCTATATTATCGAAAAGTTCTTGTTGCCCCATTTTAAAAATATTTTTCCCGAGCGCAATTCCAGCGCCCGGAATTATTTATTTAGTACTGCAGCCTGACATGGTTGTAATTCTTACAATCTCTGTTGGTGGTAAATCTTCATTGCGTTTAACCAATTGAGATAACATATTCTTTGTTATTTCAATAAAGGCCATTTCTAAAGCTGTATCTTCCTGCAAAGCCACAGGGTGGCCAACATCTCCTGCTTCCCTTATACTTTGTACTAAAGGAACTTCACCCAGCAAAGTGCTATCAAGATCTTTTGCCAAGTTCTTAGCTCCGTTTTTTCCAAAAATATAATATTTATTATCAGGTAATTCAGCTGGAGTGAAATAACTCATATTTTCCACAATTCCTAATACCGGTACCATGATGTTTTCTTGCTGGAACATGGCTACTCCTCTTTTTGCATCTGCCAAAGCAATCGCCTGAGGTGTACTTACAATTACAGCGCCTGTGATAGGTACTGCTTGCACCATCGAAAGGTGGATATCGCCGGTTCCTGGAGGAAGATCAACCAAAAGGAAATCCAGTTCTCCCCAATTCGCATCAAATATCATTTGATTCAAGGCTTTGGACGCCATAGCGCCTCGCCAGATCACAGCTTGGTTTGGGTCAGTAAAAAAGCCCAGAGATAATAATTTAACGCCGTAATTTTCTATGGGTTGCATTTTGGATTTACCACCAACATCAATTGATAGTGGTCTTTCCTTGGCCACATCAAACATAATGGGCATTGAAGGACCATAAACATCTGCATCAAGTACCCCTACACTAAAGCCCATTTTAGCTAATGTTACGGCTAGATTGGCTGTAACAGTTGACTTTCCAACACCACCTTTTCCTGAAGCCACAGCGATGATATTTTTAACACCTGGAATTTCGTTACCTTTTATTGGAGCTGGCTTGGCAGGTGCATCAACTTTGACATTCACCTTCACATCCGTTTTTTCATCTACCTGGTCGTGTATCACTTTCATGATCTCTACTTCAATCTTCTTCTTGGCCTGTAATGAAGGATTTTTAATGGTAACATCTACAAGGATTTCTTTACCAAAAACAACCACATTGGTCACTGACTTACTCTCGATAAGATTCATACCTTCTCCCGGGGCCGAGATAGTTTCAAGCGCATTATATATATCTTGTTTTTTAAAACTCATGATTTTCTTAATTAAAATGATTCTAAACAACAAAGATACTAACTTCTATGGAAGTAAAAAGAAATATAAATCACATTAATAATTTTTGAATAACATTAAGTTTTCATAAAAATTGAAGGGATTTAAGGCTTGAGCATGATGTTTTCCTCAACCTCCCAATTAGCCTTAGCCTCAATGATAGTCTTCACATAATAAACCTTTTCAGGCAGAATATTTAACAGAAAATTCCCTGTATCCCACTTTTTATTCCCATTATCATCATAGATGATGCGAATCATAAACCGGGAAGGTCTTAGATTCCTGAACTCAAATTCTCTAGGCTCATCAGCAAATGTTTTCGCTACTATATCACCCTTGTCATTGATCAACTCTAGGATTATAGGAAATTTTTCTGTATTTCTTAATGTTAAAAAAATAGAGCAGTAATCAGATACTTTACCCGTTTTGAGAGAGGCCTTAATTGTATCATTCTGCACACCCATGATATCCTCAATGGCACCCGGCTCAATAAACAATTTATAGCTTTGAAGCGTTTCCTTCTCAAAATAAAAATCTATTCTATCCCTGTTTTCCGAAACAATAAGCTTTAGGGGCACCTTTACCGAATCTTTATCAATAAAATGGAATTTGGAAGTATCCACTTTCATCATTGGCACGGTAGCTCCAAGCTTTAAGGTATCCCTCAAATGCAGCATACCATAGCTTGATAATTCCAAACGAAGTGAATCTATCTCATCTTCATTAATACCAATCTTCACAGTATCAATAAATTCATCTTTTCTGACTTCCAAAAGCATGCTGTCAAGTTCAAAATTATTGAACCAGTAATTCAACGTATCCCTTTTCCTGTCTTTGCTGTAAAATGATTTGAAGTCATTAGAAGTGGGAGATAAGACTTTGATATCCAGATCCCTGGAATCGCCTTCAAATCCAATAATGACATGACCTTTAGAGATATCCTTGGGTCTTGACACCAACTTAAATGGCAATATCTGTTTAAACATTGTCAAGTCAAATATACTGTCTCCAGGGATAGTTATTAACTCAGGGTAAAACCCTATTCGGTCTTCTTTTGGATTGAAAATATAATTTTTCCTCGCATCATTTAAAGCGATGAGTCGGTAGGTTCCTGCCTTTATATTGGTAATCTCCCAGTTCAAGCTATCAAGAGTTGTTCCTACATAAGTCGGTTTTTCAAGAAATATTAACGAGTCCTTATAGGTTTCATTTACCGGATACAACATAATAGTAGGGTTCTCTATCATTTCCAGATCAAAAGCATCTTTGATCCCTCCTTTGACTTTCAGAGAGTCTATATAATCACCGGTAGAAAAAATATATTTAAAATTATCAAGAATATTTCCTTCGGTATTATCAATAATACTTTGTGCAAAATTGAAGGTATAGGTCGTATTCTCCTGCAAAGTATCGCTCAATTTGATCGTAATTTTTTTACTTGGGCTTCCCAAAGGGGTTATGACGGGAGAATTCTTGAGCGGTGGTGAAATGATCAATTGAGAATTAACATCTTTAAGCTTGACATATTCATCGAAATAAATTTTTATTTGATCCTCTTCAAAATGTAAACTCTTAAAATCAGGATCAGCCTTGACCATAATTGGTTTGTCAAAATCCTTAGGACCTCCTTCAGGTCTGCCTCTTCTGGCGCAACTAAGGACAGTACAAATTGTTAATATCAAAAAAAAATAGTGAAATTTCATACCTCAAATAAAATACAAATTAACAATTATTTTTTCCCTATTTGATAATTTTTTAGCAAAATTAAGCAGTAAAGGCCATACTGGCAAGGCTTAACTTGAGCCCTGAAACGGGACGTAAAGGATCAGCGCAGGCCTGCATTGTAGCTCCTGAAGTAATAACGTCATCAACTAAGAGGATATGCTTATTTTCAATAAGTTCCCCCTTTTTTAAGACATATTCGTCTTTTTGACTCATGACCCTTTGTTGTCTGCTTTTTAAGGTCTGTGTTTGAGTATTACTTGTTTTTTGAAGTAAGTCTACCAACAGATCTGCTTTTAATGCATCGGCGAGAGATTCGGCAAAAGAATGCACTTGGTTAAATCCTCTTTTCCTTTCTTTATCAGGATGCAATGGAACAGGGACAACAAAATCAATTCTTTCAAATCTTTTACTCAACAGCATTTCTTCTGCTAACCATTTACCCAGAAAAGACCCTATTTTTTCTTTGTGGTGGTATTTTAACTCATGGATCAATTTTTGGACCATGCCCTTTTTTTCAAAATACATTAAAGAAGTCGCAGCATTTATCCGGATTCTTCCTTTAAAACTGGTTTCTATTTCATTTCCTGCTTGAAAACTAAAATGGGTCAAGGGTAATGATGACAAACAGGAAAAGCATAGAAACTTGCCTTTTATTTCGAGTAATTTTCGACAGTTTATGCACTCTTCAGGAAAGAACAGATCAAATAGATCGGCTAAGATATTGGGCATTAAATCATTATTTATCAACACATCACTTGAATTCTTTAAATAAATTGCTATAAATCTTTAAAAAAAATTAAATTTGCACACAATTTTTCTGATTTATTACGTTTAATAAGTTAAGATTAATCTAAAATGTAAACCTAATTATATAATTATGGAAGAAAATTCTAAATCTTCAAACAGTAAAATTTTAATAATAGCCCTTACGGTATTACTGTTCGGACTGATCGGCTATACGTTCTACAACAATAACGATCACAAAGAAGCCGTCAAATTTCTACAGTCTGAAAAAGATCAGATCATCGGAAATCTGACTGCCATGGAAGAAAAATATGACGTGGCCATCGCTCAAAATACGAGTCTTTCTGATTCATTGAGTATGGAAAAGGAAAAAATTGGAGTTTTAAAGGACTCTGTACAGAATCTTAAGAAAATTAATTCTAGCGTATTAAGAAGGTACCGAGGACAATTGGCTACTTTGGAGAAAACCAATAATAGATTATTAGATGAAGTGGATTCTCTTAAAATGGCGAACAATGTGCTTACTGAAGAAAAAGACAGCATCAACAGTCAGCTTACGATCCAAACCAATTATAATGATACCTTGGTAGCCCAAAATATGGATCTGGCAAGAAAAGTAGAAATTGGCGGAGCCATTAACGTTGAAAATGTTGAGGTTATCGCAATGAAAATGCGTTCTAATGGTAAGTATACTGAAACCAATAAGGCACAGAAGACTGATGCCATCAAGGTTGCTTTTAGATTAATAGAGAACGAAATTGCTGAGCCTGGTGATAAAGAAGCTTATATAGTTTTGAAAAACCCTTCCGGACTGGTGATCAATGCGAAAGGAACTTTTACGATGTTGGAAGGAAATGAAGCTAAATATACAGATCAGACAATCGTCAATTATGAGAATGCTAATCTTGACGTAGTGATGCTTGTTGAAAGAAAAGGAGATAAATATGAAGCGGGTGTTTATCCTATCGAAGTTTTTGTGGAAGGCAAATTAGTAGGTTCTGCTAATCTGGAACTAAACGACTCTTTCTTAGGCTTATAAAAAGACCTCAACTTGAGATAATGTAAAGGAAACACAATTTGTGTTTCCTTTTTTTATGCGCTTACTTTAAATTAATTATTTTTGCCGAATGAAACCGATAGGGTTTGGTTAAAAAACTGCAGTTTCACTATCAATTACTGATCATTACCAGTTGTTAATAGCGGAGTTTCAAAGTGCCAATAAAAAATAAAAAATCACACGTGAAAAATCAAGAAGACAAATTTAAGAAGGTTATTTCCCATGCAAAAGAGTATGGATTCATCTTCCAATCCAGTGAAATATATGATGGTCTCAGTGCTGTTTATGACTATGCGCAGAACGGAGCTGAATTAAAGAATAGTATCCGCGAGTACTGGTGGAAATCAATGGTTCAGATGAATCAAAATATCGTCGGAATTGATGCCGCTATTCTTATGCATCCTACAACTTGGAAAGCCTCAGGACACGTGGATGCCTTTAATGATCCGTTGATTGACAATAAAGACTCTAAAAAGAGGTATCGCGCTGATGTATTGATCGAAGATTATGCAGAAAAACTCAATATTAAGGCGGAAAAGGAAATAGCTAAAGCCGCCAAACGATTTGGTGAGGCTTTTAACAGAATTGAATTTGTAAGTACCAATCCAAGAGTGGTTGGATACCTATCAAAAAAAGAGGCAGTGCTAAGCCGTATGGCTAGTTCCCTTGAAAAGGAGGATCTGAAGGATGTCAAAGCCCTTATTGAAGAACTGGAAATTGCTTGCCCCCTTTCAGGCTCTAAGAATTGGACAGATGTGAAACAATTTAACCTGATGTTTGGTACAAAATTAGGCGCTTCCGCTGACTCGGCTATGGATCTTTATCTAAGACCGGAAACTGCGCAAGGTATCTTTGTCAATTTCGCCAATGTACAGAAAACAGGAAGAATGAAAATTCCTTTTGGAATTGCCCAGACCGGAAAAGCATTCAGAAACGAGATCGTAGCCAGACAGTTTATCTTCAGGATGAGAGAATTTGAACAAATGGAAATGCAATTTTTTGTAAAACCGGGAGAGGAACTCGAATGGTATGAAACCTGGAAAGAAACCAGATTGAAATGGCATTTGTCTCTTGGATTAGGAGAAGAAAAATACAGGTTTCACGATCATGATAAACTAGCGCATTATGCCAATGCAGCAGCAGATATAGAATTTCAATTTCCATTCGGATTTAAGGAACTGGAAGGTATACACTCAAGAACAGATTTTGACCTGAAGGCTCATGAGCAACATTCTGGTAAAAAATTACAGTTCTTTGATCATGAAATGAATAAGAGTTATGTGCCTTATGTGGTTGAAACCTCTATCGGCCTTGACAGAATGTTTTTGGCTGTTTTTTCATCAGCACTTCAGAATGAAGTCCTTGAAGACGGATCGGAAAGAACAGTTTTGAAATTACCCTCTGTTCTCGCCCCAACTAAGGCTGCTATTCTTCCATTGGTAAAGAAAGACGGACTACCCGAAATCGCAAGAGAAATCATTGACGAGTTAAAATTTGATTTTAGTGTAGCCTATGATGAAAAAGATGCTGTAGGAAGAAGATACCGTCGTCAGGATGCCATCGGAACGCCATTTTGTATAACTGTTGATCACGAAACGAAAAATGATGGTACTGTAACCATCCGATACCGAGACACCATGGAGCAAAAAAGAGTAAAAATAGAAGACTTGAGCGCCATAATTACCAAAGAGGTATCCATGTCAAATTGGTTGAGAAAAAATCAATAGTCCGAATCGATATCAAGAAGCTGCTCATTTTAAGATGAGATTTTAAAAGGTAGCCCTTAACTGAATATTTCCAGTATGAATGGTTTTGGATTCTTCTGATTTTCGGCCTGAATAGTTCACATTGATATCAAGAAAAGAGGTTAGCCTTTTTTGCAAACTCAACAACCAGGTAAGATTTGTTCCTGGTTGTAAGCCTTCCAGCATTTGATAGGCTACTGGAGAATTTGTATCTCCTTCAAATTCGTTAAAATACAAATTGGCATTGGCATTAAGAGAAAAGCTCTGCTTGCTTGCATATTGGAAATTCGCACCAAGTACATGCATTTGAAGGGTTTCCATATCAAGAATCTTGTTTGCCTTGTCTTTAAAGTTATAGAATAACTCCAGACGTGTATTTTGATTATATAGATAGGATATTTTAGGGTTCAGATTGAAATTATTCAGGTCATAATTTCGGTTGGCATAGCTATCAGAACTGCTGGTATTATGATTTATCCCTGCCCCAAGATCCAGCAACCAGTATGTACCCAATTTATGTATGAATTGAAACTGATGCGTCCTAAGAGTAACATCTTGATCTCCAAATGAAAAAATTGTTTTTTTTCTAAAATTCAAATAAGAATACACAAAGCTGAATTTTTGCAAACCTCTGTTAAAAAAGAAACTATTCTTAAAGTTTTGATCCAAACCCAAGAGATCCTCTTCGTCTGACACGAATGGATTGATATTAAAATCGTCCTTATCACGCTTGGTTTTAACATCGATCAGAAAATACGTTTGATTGGCAAAATGAGACAATACCCGTTTAAAGCCTTCTTTGTTTCTCCATCCAGAGGCTTGGAGATTTAAAGACTGACTCCATTTATTCTGGTTCGTTTTAATAAACGAAATTGTAGGCAACAGCACTCTAACATAAATCGCCTTGTCTTGATACTTGGCCACAACAAATTCATCCAATTCCTGTATGCCATTATTATTAAAGTCTATCCATTCGTAGAATCCCTTTCCCGGTTCTACCTCCACATAACTAAATTCCTGCTGAGGCAAAGTCCCTGACTGGGTTTCAAATAGCGTTTGAAGACCTATAAAATCTCCAAAAATTCTTTGCCTGTAACTCACTCGTGCATTTAGTGAACTCTCATCTGAAACATTGACATTCTTCACTTCCCGGTAGTTGAGAAAAAGGGCTAAATCTGTATTCACATTCTGAACAAGCTTTGACTTTAAAAAGTAAGTACTGGCCTTACTTACCAAACCTAAGCCTGAACCTTGAACACTGTCCGTTTCTCTGAAGTTATAGCCTATTTCAGTAAATACTTTGGTTGAATCACCAAGACCTGCAAACCCTTCAATTTCAGAAAACTTATGCGATAACAGGTCTAATTCCATACTATTTGAATCTCTTATCAAATTTTTCTCGTAATTGTACTTGGCCCCTATCCAGAATTTAGAAATCTGCTGGCTAATCCCACTATAGAGCCTATCGAAAGAATTGTCTTCCAGACCATTTTCATTATTCATTGTACTTGCATTGACAAAAATTTGCGTGTCTGCAAAATGCAGGTCAGCCAAGAGATTATGACGGTTTCCTTTATAGTCATCTCCTAAGATGAGATTTTCATAGTTATAAAAGATATGACCAAGACTGTCATTGCTAAATTGCAACCCACCCAAAAGGTATTGTTGCTTTTGCCGTTCATCTGTTCTATTCGAAATAATATTCCAGTCTCTTGAGAACTCAACATTTCTAATTCTTTCAACAGATCGGAAATTTTCACTAAAATATTCGTAGTCAACATCACTACTCAGCTTCCATTTTTTATCTAATATTTTTTGTTTCCAACCTAATTTGGTTGCGATACCTTTATTATTCTCGTCATCAATCGAAGAAAAAAGGTTCTGATCTTTGTCGCTTAGAGCCAGTTCCGTTTCAAAAAGTGTTTTTTCTCCTAGGGTATAATCGGCCTCCACATTGATCATTTGTAACCTTTCAGGAGCAACAAGCAGAACAACAGGAAGGTATGCTCCTTGTTTTTGGTTATTCACTTCTGAAACAAAGGCATATACCCTACCCGCTGCAAGGGTTGTTTCTAATGTATAATCCCCATTATTTTCTCCCACATAGCTAAAATTGACCTGATATAGTGTTTCATTCGTATCGTTGGAATATTCAAACACTTCTGATCCGTTGGTGATAACTTTTCTATACAACACCCTGTTCTCGTTATAAACGGCCTCAACCTCTGAAGGAGCTACCATCTTGGTCTTATCATTACCCGCCTCTGTAAGGATCTCCTTCTGATCATCTGAAATATTTTGATCTACAGGGCTGTTTTTTGCATCTGTTTCATTGTAATATTTGATTCCTATTTTCAATTTTTCCGACTGAAAACGAACTCCGTCATAAGTAAGAAACCGGGTATAATTGCGTTCAGAAAGCTGATATTCAACGGTAAATCGAAGATTAGAACTTACCGTATACAAAGTCGTAAATGTGATTTCACCTGTATTATAATCAATGGTATAGTCAAAATTCTCGCCTCTTTTTAATAGAACTCCATTGGCATATACCCGCTCACTACCAGAAATCATGATGATAAATTGCTGATTATCTGATCCTAAAATTTTATATGGTCCTTGATTACTATCGACTCCGTTAAATTTAAAACTTTGAAATACACCTCTTGCCAATGCCCCGGAAGCAAAAAAGTCGGTTTGCCCTGAAGTATTATCCAAATTACCTTTAGCGAGCACTCCTGAGATCTTTTTCTGAAATCGCATCAGGTAACTATCCGCATTGATCAGATCAATATCACCCGCTGTTAGCGACCAAGTATCAGAAAATAATTCAATAAATACCCTATCAAACTCATCAAGTCGCTGGGTAAAACCGCCTGATTGTAACGGAATTTCATTGTCGGTTATAGAAGCCCTGATCCCTACCTTCTCAGATAATTGACCTTCTATCTGCAAATTGAAATTAGAATTGACCACTGCGTCCTGATTACTTCCAATCGTCACCCCACGAGACAAAGACCCACTCGTATACAGACCGTCAAAAGGTTTGTTCTTTTTTAAGCCAGAATTGGCCTGGGAATTGTATAACTGGGATTCATCGGTAGCCTCTGATACGATCAGTGACCTATCAAAAGCCCCATAATTACGGGTCATAAAGTCGGGATACGGAAGGTATACAATCCGAATTTCACTTCCTGAAACGGCTTCTCTATTAAGGAACAATAGTGTGGCTTTTGCATAATCTACCTGATAAAGAGATGGTTGTAATAGATTACCTGTTTTGTCATAGACTTCAAAAAATCCCGGATTGATACTAAGGCTGTCTATTTGTATCGTATCATTTGTGATAAAAACACCTTTGATTTTTGCACCCTGTGGACGTGACTGAGCCATCGCCAAAACGCCGGTTAAAAGAAGTAGCAAGACCAGAAATCTTTTCATGTAACAATACGATCATTAAACAATCACCAGAATTCTCTTATTTTTTGTTTAAAACAAACTGGTCTGACCTGACGGGCTTTCGTGTTCAAGCAGCCATTCTTTTCTCCACAAGCCTCCTGCATATCCCGTAAGAGAGCCATCAGAGCCAACTACTCTATGGCATGGGATAATAATCCAGACCGGATTCTTCCCATTAGCACTGGCTACAGCTCTTATGGCCCTTTCGCTTCCCAACTGCAAGGTTTGTTTCATATAGCTGGTTCTTTTTCCAAAAGGAATATTTAATAACTCAGTCCAGACCCTCTTTTGAAAATCAGTACCTGACGGATTCAACTTGACTGAAAATATCTTTCTTTCTCCGTTGAAATACTCATCGAGCTGAACCATACATTCTTTCAAAAATTCTGCTGCATTTTCAGTAGTAGGATACTCCTTGTCTAAAACAGATATTTCAACAATCCCATCTGCATTACCTACAATTTTTGCTGTTCCTATCGGCGTTTTTAAAAAAGCAGTTTCATATTCGTTCATGGATAATCAATTAAACCCCAAATACTTCATGGGAATTCTTCGTAGTGATCCTGGCAATTTCTTCAGCGCTCAAATTATAAATATCAACGAGCTTGTCGAGTATATTGATCAGATAACTACTTTCATTTCTTTTACCCCTATATGGTGTTGGTGCAAGATAAGGGGAATCTGTTTCCAATACGATATGCTTAAGGGGTATTTCAGCGAGAAATTTATCCAGGCCTCCATTTTTAAAAGTCACCACCCCTCCTATACCTAGCTTAAACCCATAATTAACAATCCGCGTGGCCTGCTGCTGGTTACCAGTAAAACAATGAAAAATACCAAATAGACGATCGTCGTTCACCTTGTCAAGTACATCAAATATTTCATCGAAGGCATCGCGGCAATGGATTACAATTGGCAACCTTCTTTCTTTGGCCCAGGAAATCTGTAAAAGAAAGGCTTCCTGCTGTTCCTTGACATAGGTCTTATCCCAATACAGATCCATCCCAATTTCACCAATAGCATAAAAGTGGCGGCTATTCAGTTGTTTTTTAACAATCTCAAGTTCGCTCTCAAAATCAGCTTTTACATGGGTGGGATGCAAACCAGCCATAAGGAAAACATTTTCAGGAAAGGCGCTTTCCAATGCGAACATTTTTTCATAGTAAGTACTATCAATAGCCGGAACAAAAAATCTTTTGATTCCCAGGTCTAAGGCCTTGTTTATAATCTGATTACGATCTTCATCAAATTGTTCTGCATATAAATGCGTATGGGTATCTGTTATCATCATGGAACAAATATAGTTGAACCCAATAAATATCTTCCTGAGCTACTTCCAATTTTTTTGTAAAACAAATTGAATTTCCTCTTCCTGGCATTCAAAAATAAATACAGTTCTTCGTTTTAAGTTCCGCAAAAAATAAATTATTTTTACCCTCCAATGAACCAAACTAACCAAACATGAAAATCTACCATAATCCGAGGTGCAGTAAAAGCAGACAAGGACTGGCCATTCTGAAGGATGCCAACGTGGAACCCGAAATAATTGACTATTTAAAAAATCCTGTTTCTTTTGATGAGCTAAGTGAAATATTGCAAAAACTTGATATACCTGCCATTGATTTGGTTAGAAAAAATGAAGCCATCTGGAAGGAGAATTTCAAAAACAAAGAACTTAGTGAAAAAGCAGTGATTGAGGCAATGGTAGCGTTTCCCAAACTCATCGAAAGGCCTATCGTTGTTAAAGGTGACCAGGCCGTGATAGGCAGACCTCCTGAAAATATAAAGGCCCTGATTTGATGCATTTTAACCAAAATGTAAATGACTAAAAATACCCCTAAACCACTATTTTTTGGTAATCCCTAATAGAGTACTTTTATCGGATTACGCATTTTTGTAATGAAATTATTAAGTATCCTGATCATGTTTCTCCTCTCCTTCAACTTAATAGGTCAGGAAACCATAGAAACGAATAATATAAACGGCCTTGTAAAAGATGCCGACACGCACTTACCCTTGCAGTTTGTAACGGTGAGCTTACAGGATATTGAAACCAGTGAACTTACCGGAGATGTAACCGATAAAGAAGGTAAATTTGAACTTTCTGTTCCCGATGGTAAATACTATTGCATCGTTGAATCATTGTCATTCCAACCTTTTATTATTCAAGTGCTTAGCATAAATCAGGATCTGGAAATGGGAACTATCGAACTGGAACAGCATAGTGAAAATCTCGAAGAAATAGAACTAATTGCCAGAAGTAAACTAGTTGATCATAACTTGACTAAAAAAGTCTATAATGCTTCAAAAGACATCGCTAATATTGGGGGAAACGCAGTCACCGTATTGGAAAACACACCAACAGTAAAAATAGACGGCCAGGGAAATATTACGATTAGAGGTAACACAGCCCTTGTTTTGGTCGACGGCAAGCCCTATGGAGGACAAAGAAGTAGCGCGGACGTTTTAAGTTTGATTCCGGCCAATACAATTAATAAAGTAGAGGTCATTTCTCAATCAGCCAAATACGACGCAGAAGGTGGTGGGGCCATACTAAACATCATTCTAAAAAAGAGATCAACTGAAGGTTATAATGGTACAATTGAGGCCCATCTGGGATTGCCAGATAACGACGGGTTTTCTACTTTTGTCAATTATAAGACTGATAAGATCAATATGTTTTCTACCGTTAGTTTTAACCATCAGGTAAAGATAAAGGATACAGAAATTCAACAAATCTTCCTGGACGATATGCAGCAACCGACAGGGAACTTTGATCAAGAAAGATCCGACTATCGTCAACGCAATAGTTTTCTGATTAATCTAGGGAGTGATTTTTATCTGGATGAAAAGAACACCCTTACCACCTCAATCCTTTTTACGAATTCCAATAAAAATTATGATTCGGAATTCTATTTAAATGATTATGAGCCAATAGATGAACTGATCAAATCTTCCTTAAGGAAAGTAGATGACAATTCTGACGAAGGATTTTTGGAAGCCTTTTTTCAGTATACAACCAAATTCAACAAAGAAGGGCATCAATTATCAGCAGACATCAAATATGACAACAGTATTGCAGATAATGAAACAGATATTCATAATACTGAAACTTTTCCAGGAAACGAACTAACAGATCAAAAATATGTCAAAGACGAAAGCGTGGATAATTTTTACATAAAAGCGGACTACACATTGCCTATTAAGGAGGATGGTAGTTTTGAAGGTGGGTTTAAATCAAACTTCAGAAATTATGATAACGACTTTGCCTCCAGCAATTTGAATCAAAGCACCTTGAGTTTTGAACCCATTGCAGATTTTACAAGTCAAATTGAGTACAAAGAGAATATCTACGCCTTTTATGCCAATTACAGCAAGCAATTCGATAAGTTTAGTTTTTCTCTTGGACTAAGAACCGAAATAACCAAAACAACAATAACGGAAAAAATCATCGATGATACATTTGTGAATAATTATCAAGATATTTTCCCTAATGCCTTAATTAATTATGCTCTGAGTGATGAAAATATAATATCTCTGGGGTATACCAAATATATTGACCGGCCATCTATTTCTGAATTAAATCCTTTTAATTCCTTTACAGATGAGAGATTTATCCTGGTTGGAAACCCCTATCTACAGCCCTATTATACGAACTATTTTTATATGGAATACTATCAGGAATTTGAAAAACTATCATTCAATACTGCCTTGTTCTATTCTAATTCGACCGACCGCATCCTTAATGTTCTTGAAAATACTGGCAATCAGACCAGTGATGGATTTGATATCTACCGCAGAATTCCGATCAATAACGGAACCCTTAATTACACAGGACTGGAAATAGAAGCTACCTATAATCCAAGTAATAAAATAAGGCTCTATGGCCTAATCAGTCCATATTTTTCGCAATTATCCGATACAAGAGAAAATGCTTATGACTTCGACAATTGGGTGTGGTATGGAAATTTCAGACTGCTATATCGAATTAATAACACCCTAAGGTTTAATATCGATTATGTATATCAGTCAGCGCAAAAAACTGCAATTACCGAATTAAAAGCCTTTCAATATGCTAATCTTAACGTTTCAAAAGACTTATTGGAAGGTAAATCTACGCTAAGCTTCAAAATAAATGACGTTTTTCATACGAGAAAAGCGCAATTCAGTTCTTTGGAGGCCAATACCATTACTCAAAGAAATTTTATTTTTGACACTCAGTTCCTACTGTCATTTTCATATCGCTTTAACAAAAGTAACCGAAGAAACAGTCATAACAGGTCAAAAGAACTCGAGAAGAATATTTTTGAAGTTGAGGATCAGATAAAATAAAAAAAGCTTGTTTTCACAAGCTTTTAAAGAGTATTATTTATATATTTCGATTAAGATTTCGCTTTTTTAGCTTCTCTTTTCAATTTCCAGTTTTCCATCAAATTTCCAAACAACCAATAAGGTACTACTGTTGTTAACAAAAAAATCAGCATCCAAAAACCCATTGTAAAAACGGTTAAAAAGACTAAAAAACCTAAAAATTGACCAATTTCCATAACCTTATCTATTGTTTAAATTACTCATCAAAAATAATACATATTTTTAAAATGACAATTAATTAAGGCAGTATTTTAAATTAACAAATTATTAACAAATCCCAGATTAAACTTACTTCTATCTTCGATGTCTAAAAAATTATACCGATAAGTAGACAAATGAAAATATTTTACACCTTGCTCATTTTTTTATTCCTGCCAGTATTAGGCCAGCCTCAACAAAGAGAAAGACCTCAAGGAACAGTGCAATCACAGAAAGAAATGTTCGAATTAAAAGGAGTAATTCATGAAAAAGAAGCAGATATCCCTCTTGAGTTCGCAACGATCATCGTAAGACCCCTAGAAGGAAATCAAGTTTATGGTGGAATGTCAAACGCAAGAGGTAAATTCTCCTTCGAAGTGCCTGCAGGCGAGTATAATATCAGTTTCGAATTTCTATCTTTTAAAACAATTTCAATTGAAAATGTTGAGGTCAAGAGTAATATGGATCTGGGTGAGGTCTTTATGCAAGAAGATGCTGAATCACTTGATGAAGTCACATTGATCGCCGAAAAGAGCACTATGGAGGTAAAACTTGACAAAAAGATCTATAACGTAGGTAAAGATATGACAGTCAGAGGAGGAACAGCCAGTGATGTATTGGATAATGTGCCCTCCGTAACCGTCGATGCTGAAGGGGTTGTAAGTCTAAGAGGAAATGAAAATGTCAGGATACTCATCAACGGTAAACCCAGCGGTCTCATTGGCTTGAATGACGCGGAGGCATTGAGGCAATTCCCTGCCGATGCCATCGAAAAAGTTGAAGTAATTACCAGCCCATCTGCGCGTTATGATGCTGAAGGAACAGCCGGGATTCTTAATATCATTTTAAGAAGAGACAAAATAACCGGTTTCAATGGTATAGGTACTATAAATTTAGGTATCCCGCAATACTATGGTTTTTCTACCAGCCTGAATTACAGACTGGAAAATGTCAATTTTTTTACCAATATTGGCTATTCAGACCGAGAATCCCCAGGAAACTCAAGTGCAGAAACAACCTATTTTTCACCTGATGCAAGTTTTGCTTCCACCAATCAACAAATCGACTATACCAGAAGCGGTAATAATTTAAACCTGAATTTTGGTGTGGAGTACTATATCGCAAAAGAAACTTCTATTACAGCTAGTTTTTTATACCGAAATTCAGACAGAGACCGTATAGCTGAAAATATGACAGACGCTTTTGATGAATTCGATGATCTCGCCAATGCTACCCTTAGAATCGAGAATGAGGTATCTAAAGACAAGGTACTTCAATACGACCTCAATTTTATGCATCAATTCAAAAAGGAAGGGCATCAAATTGACCTGGATGTACAATATCAGAGCAACAGCGATGACGAAAACAGTTTGATTACCAATGAGGAAACTTTTCCTGATATGATTGACCAGCTCTCTGAAAAAGTCGATTCGGATGAAATACAAAAAAGAATTTTAATTCAAAGTGATTATGTTTTGCCTATTGGTGAAAACCAACAGCTCGAATTAGGATTTAGGATCAACAATGATGATAGAGAAACTGATTATAAATTTTTTAATGAAACTGAGGATGGAGATTATATTGTCAATGACAGCCTGACCAACCTTTTTGAATATGAAGAGGTGATATCTGCCGTATATGCTCAATACGGTAATAAATTCGGGAAATTTTCGGCACTTTTGGGTCTGAGAGTTGAAGGAACTGATATTGACATTCGCGTAACCGGAAAGGAAATTGATTCGGTAAATCAAAAAAACTATGTCAATCTCTTCCCTACGCTCAATCTGGTTTATGAATTTACAGAAAGTGAAAATCTAACTCTGGGATACAATAGCAGGATTAGAAGACCCAGATCAAGATTTATCAACCCTTTTCCGTCACAGTCAAGCAGAACCAATATATTTCAGGGAAACCCTGATTTAGATCCTTCTATTTCACATGGAGCGGACCTTGGGTATTATAAAAGATGGCAAAAAGTAACGTTTAATACCTCGGTATACTTCACCCATAGCACAGATGTTTTTCAATTCATTAGTGAGGATACGGGTCAAACCACTGATGATGGTATCCCTATTATTAGGAGAACACCAATAAATCTGAGTACTGATGATCGATATGGGCTTGAGTTCTCAGCTAATTATACCCCAAAAAAGAACTGGAGGTTAAATGCAAGTTTTAACTTCTTCAATTCAACCATTGATGGCGAATATGAAGGCGCAGATTTAGGTTCGAGTTTCAATAGCTGGTTTGCACGTGGCACTTCAAAAATACCCTTGCCTGCCAAAATAGATTGGCAAACTACATTGATGTTTAGGGGACCTAGACAAAATGCCCAAACCAAAAGGGAGGGTATGTTTATGGCAAACATGGCCTTTAGCAAAGATATTTTAAAAGGAAATGGCACCTTGGTTTTTAATGTGGATGATCTTTTGAACTCCAGAAAAAGAATATCTGAAACCACCACAGACTCCTTTACCGAAAACAGTGAATTCCAATGGAGAGAAAGGCAGTTTAGACTTTCTTTTACTTACCGATTTAATCAGAAAAAACAACGTCAACGTGAACGTGGTGGCATTGGAGGAGACGACGGTGAAGAATTCGGTGGCTAGAGTTTTAAATACCTGATATCATTAGGATTTTCTGGTTGCCTTTAAATCAAAAATTCAAGGCATGATCAATTCTTTTCTGCGCGCTATTTTGTATCTTTGATACTCATTAGTTTTACAAAATATTTACGCATGAAATACAGAATAGAGCACGATACAATTGGTGAAGTGCAGGTGCCAGCAGATAAGTTCTGGGGGGCTCAAACCGAAAGATCAAGAAACAATTTTAAAATAGGGGCCGAAGCTTCAATGCCAAAAGAAATCATTGAAGGATTTGCTTATTTAAAAAAAGCTGCCGCTTATACCAATCATGACCTTGGTGTTCTTGATAAAGAAAAAAGAGATGCCATTGCTACAGTATGTAACGAAATATTGGCCGGAGAGTTATTCGAACAATTCCCATTGGTCATTTGGCAAACGGGTTCTGGCACACAAAGCAATATGAATTGCAATGAAGTGATCGCCAATAAGGCCCATGTGAACAACGGTGGAGATCTTAGCGACAGTGACAGATATATTCACCCTAATGATGACGTGAACAAATCTCAGTCTTCAAATGATACTTTCCCAACAGGGATGCATATAGCGATCTACAAGAAGATCGTAGAAGTGACCATACCTGGAGTAGAACAATTGCGCAATACCCTGCAGCAAAAGTCTATAGAATTCTCTAATGTGGTAAAAATAGGTCGGACGCATCTTATGGATGCTACTCCCTTAACGCTGGGTCAGGAATTTTCCGGTTATATATCTCAACTTGATCATGGCCTTAAAGCCTTGAACAATACCTTAGACCATCTTGCTGAACTTGCCTTAGGAGGCACAGCAGTAGGTACTGGTATTAATACGCCAGCAGGTTATTCTGAACTTGTGGCTAAGTACATTGCAGAATTTACTAACCTTCCTTTTATTACTGCTGAAAATAAATTTGAAGCGCTTGCGGCCCATGATGCGGTTGTAGAAACACATGGTGCTTTAAAACAATTGGCCGTTTCTCTTATGAAAATAGCCAATGATATCAGAATGTTAGCCTCGGGTCCAAGAAGTGGCATTGGTGAGATCATCATTCCGGCTAATGAACCGGGCTCATCTATAATGCCGGGTAAAGTCAACCCTACCCAGGCAGAAGCGCTTACTATGGTTTGTGCCCAAGTCATTGGAAATGACGTGGCAGTTACCGTTGGTGGCATGTCTGGTCACTATGAATTAAATGTATTTAAACCTGTAATGGCAGCCAATGCCTTACAGTCGGCTCAATTGATCGGGGATGCCTGCGCATCCTTCACTGAAAATTGCGCCATTGGGATTGAACCAAATTACCCTCAGATTAAGCAGCTTTTAAACAACTCCTTGATGCTGGTCACTGCACTGAATACCAAGATTGGTTATGAAAATTCAGCTAAAATTGCAAAAACAGCACATAAAAATGGAACGACATTAAGAGAAGAGGCTGTCAATCTTGGCTTTTTGACAGGTGAAGAATTTGATGAATGGGTGCGGCCAGAAGATATGGTCGGAAGCCTAAAAGTATAATTAAAAAATCAGGCAAAAAAGCAGTATGAATTTGTTTTTTTGCCTGCTTCCAAGATATCAATGATCTATGTGTAACAGTTTTAATAAAAAATTCCTGGATGAAGCGGCTAAAGCGCTAGAGCAGGATACTGACAATAATTTAACTGATCATGCATTGTTTATGGAACAAGCTATCGAAACGGCCATAAAAGGGGTGTTGAATAATGAAGGTGGGCCATTTGGCTGCATCATTATTAAAGATGGAAAAGTAATTGGCAAAGGAAATAACAAAGTGACTTCTACAAATGATCCTACTGCTCACGCTGAAGTAATGGCGATCAGAGAAGCCTGTAAAGCTTTGAATTCATTTCAACTTGATGATTGTATTTTATACACCAGTTGTGAACCTTGCCCGATGTGTTTGGGAGCCATATATTGGGCCCGACCTAAAAAAGTGTATTACGGTTGTAGCAAAACCGACGCCGCCAAAATTGGCTTTGATGATAATTTTATTTATGAAGAACTGGATTTGGAACCAGGTAAAAGAACTATTCCATTTGAACAAATTAATAGAGAATTGGCTATGAAGGCCTTTAAGGCTTGGGAAGATAAGGAAGATAAAATTGAGTATTAACTAAATTGTTCCGTTATGCGTAGAGTAGGAATTTGGATCGATCAAAAGGAAGCAGACTTGATCACTTTGACAAGTAATGCTATTAACTCAAAAACTATTTATTCAGATATTGAAACCCGGATACGGATTGAAGGTGAAACCAAGCAATTCGGAAGATTTGGAGATCAATACCTCGTGGATGAAAAGGGAAAAGAAAACAGGGTTAAGGAGTATACACAAAAATACCTTCAACGTGTTGTTCGGGAATTATCAAAAGCTGATGAGATCCTTTTGTTCGGACCGGCACAGATGAAATTAAAACTTGAAAAACTTATCTTGGGTATACCTGAAATGGCAATAAAGCTAAAAGACACTAAGACATCTGAGAATATGACGCATAACCAGAAACTGGCTTATGTAAAGGATTTCTATAAAAATAATTGATCATAGACCTCGGCTTAACTGTCTGATTCTGTTATAGTATTCTTCGTATTCCTTTTCGTCAAGTTGATGCGACTTACTTTTAAAGATTTCCTTTTGGCTGCGCTTTTTTTTATCAGACCCTTTGGAAAGTCCGATTCTGTCATTTTTCATTTCTTCGCAATTTTTTATAATTAACGGAAAAAATGACTGTTTTATTATATATCAACTCTAATACCCGATATATATAACATCTATACACAGGATTTAATCATAGTAAGTTAAACACCCTAATTGTATATTTTTACCACTGGGTATGGTAAAATTCCGATTCAGGTGCATCAACTCTTTGATAAGTATGTGCCCCGAAAAAATCTCTTTGAGCTTGAATTAAATTTGCCGGTAAATTCTTTGTAGTCATAGCTACCCAGTAATTATAAGCACTTGAAAAACAGTGTATTGAAACTCTTTTATTTAAAGCTAGCACAAGTGTTTCATTTAAGAATAATTCACCATTGATCAATTTATCAGTCACAAGATCCATATCAAACAGATCGGTACAACATCGAAATTCACTATGCAGCTCATTCATGAGATGAGATTTTATAATGCATCCATTAGACCAAATTCTTGCTATATCTGAAAAATTTAGGTCCCACTTATAGGTATCAGAAGACAATTGCATGAGTTTAAACCCTTGCTGATGATTGATCAACCTGGCGAATTCGTAAGCCTTTTCAAGTGATTCGATGTTTATATCTTTCTTCATTTTAGGCTTTAAATCAACCAAACCCGACATTTTTATACGGGAATTTTTAAAAGAAGAAATATACCTGGCGAACACTGCAGAAGACATCATGGTATTGGGAATACCCAGATCAAAGGCCGCTTTACTTGACCAGGAACCAGTTCCTTTATTCCCTGCCTTGTCGAGAATCAGATCAAGTAAATACTTATCCCCTTCCTTCTTCCTTAATATGTGCACAGTGATCTCCAACAAATAACTGGATAGAGCTCCTTGATTCCAACTTTCAAACACTTTTGCAATGTCTTCATTTGACATGTTGATTGACATCAAAGCGTATAATTCGGCCAGTAACTGCATTTCCACATATTCAATGCCATTATGCACCATTTTGATAAAATGCCCAGAACCTTCAGGGCCTATGTAGGTGCAGCAAGTCTTTCCAAAATCATCTTTCGCTGCTATAGATTCCAATACTTCTGAGACCAATTTATAACTCTCTCTTTTTCCTCCTGGCATAATTGAAGGGCCTTTTCTGGCGCCTTCTTCCCCGCCCGAAATTCCTGCACCTATAAACTCAATTCCATGGCTCTGAGCCAATTCAAACCTTCTTTTGGTATTTAAATAGTGTGAGTTACCTCCATCTATAATAATATCACCACTTGAAAGTAAAGGAAGCAAATTGTTTAAAACCAGATCAACTGTTGGCCCCGCTTTGATCATGATCAGTATCTTTCTTGGCATGGCCATTGACGCTATAAAATTCTCCAGGTCGGTAAACCCCTGTATATTTTCTCTATCAGCATTTGCTGAAAGAAAATCACTCACAACAGTTTCCTCTCCTCCTTCAGCCCTGTTAAAAACAGATAATTCATATCCCTTGTCAGCAATATTTAAACTGATACTGCTACCCATTACCCCTAGGCCAAAAACACCAAATTCGCTCTTTTTATCACTCATAGACTTGACTTTATTATTTCTATGATCTCCTCAGGAGATTTTTGTATATCAATAGAGATACCGTAAGTGGGAACCTCAAGTGCTTCAAACTGAGACTTGAGCATTTCACCACTCATATAATGACCCTTTCTTTTGTTCATTCTTTCCAGAATCAGTTCATAGGAGCCATTTAGAAAGATCCAATGACAATCATCAAGATCTTGGGCTAACACCTTTCTGTATTTCTCTTTTAAGGCCGAACAGGCTAAAATAGCACCGCCCTCCTTTTCCCATTGTTGCAAGTTTATGGAAAGGGTTTTTAGCCATGAAGCCCTGTCATCATCATCGAGCGCTTTTCCACTACTCATTTTTTCAATATTTGCCTGTGGATGAAAATCATCGGCATCATAATAAGGAAGACCTATTGATGCTGACAATTTTTGTGCAATTGTCGTTTTACCGCAGCCACTTACGCCTATCACCTGAATAATCATAATTATTGATCAAAAAAATTACCTGCAACACCTTTCACTCCCGGTTTAACTTCAAACAAAGAACCCGCCAACGGATACTTCTTACTTTCTTCTTCATTCATATCTAAGCTTGAAGTTGTAATATACAAGGTGTCAAAATTTTCACCTCCAAAAGAACAAGAAGTCACATTATGCGCAGGAACTTCAATTTTTTCAAGTAAAGTCCCTGTTAAGGGATCAAAACGAGCTACAGCATTTCCATTCCATAATCCTACCCATAATTTATCTTCCTCGTCAATAGTCATTCCATCACCAAAACCAAGGGTTTCAGGAATGACCACCGCTATCCTTTCATTGGAAATCGTACTCTCACTAGGGTCAAAATCAAAAGCGCGAATATGGCCTGTCGGTGTATCGATATAGTACATGGTCTTCTTATCTGAGGTCCAAACAATTCCATTTGAGATAGTTACGCTATCAAGCATTTTAGTGGTATGGCCAGTGGGTTCCACCTTGTAAAGATTGGCTTTGGGGGCCGATTGTTCCCAATGCATGGAACCAACCCATAGATTTCCATTTGGATCACACTTTCCATCGTTAAATCTATTATAGGTCATATAGGCTTCAACATCCGATAATAAAGTAATAATTCCTGTATTTGTATTGAGCATATAAATTCCATCCTCAAGGGCAATTACCGCTTCGTCCTTATTTTTTGGAACCACGGTGCCAACGCTTGAAGGAGCGTCAAATTCTATATCCTTTTTCGTTGCCGGATCATAGATATGGACTTTTTTATCAACGATATCAACCCAATATAACCTTTGATGATGATGGTCCCAAAAAGCACCTTCACCTAGTTTAGATTTTATTTCAAATGCTACTTTCACCTGATCTGTTTCTTGTTTCGGTTTTTGGAATTGATAGTATGTAAAGCCTAAAAGACTTAATAATCCGACAATGAGCATGGTTAGTTTGAATTGCATTTTATATAGAGATTGTGGTTGATTTTAAATGGTCCATGCATTCCCAATTTCTGAAACGGGTATACATGGGATATATCTGCCAGGTATTGGATCAAAATTCAGTACTTCCTTCCCAACCTTTTCAGAAGTGAAATAGCCGAAAAGTGAGAGGCTTCTTATGTTTAATAAAAATTTATACATTTTGTAATGATCTCTTTCTTCTTCATCAACCTCATCAATTGTCTTTGATTGCATGTAACTTACCTTTCCCTGCTCCTCGGCTGGGAGGTCGAAATAGGAGGCAAATAATTCTGCTATTTCATCTCTGCTAGAACCGCCTATATCTTTGCCAAACTTGTCCTTAAATCTCGATGCAAAGATCTCGCTACCTTCTTTAAATATATTTTTTTCCTCAGGGCTAAACATATCCTGACTCATCATATCAATGAACTGTGGCAAATTCACATCCAATCCGCCTGGGGTGTCTGTCGCGGGTAATATGATATCTACCAAATGAGTGACAAAATGCTGTTCTTTTTCATTGAAATAAACAGCGGGCCAGGTGTCACTTTTAACCGTACATGATTTTAAAACACTTACAATAGTAGGAGCTGCTACAACATAGCCAAAGCTTAGTGCTAGTCCCTTTATGATATCTCTCCTGTGCATAACTTACGCTTTATGATTCTTTTTAAATTCCATGGCAGCGTGATTTGCTGCCCTTGCGGTTAAGGCCATATAAGTCAATGATGGGTTCTGACATCCTGAAGAAGTCATACAAGCTCCATCTGTGACATACACATTAGGAACTGTATGTATCTGATTATATTTATTTAGAACAGAAGTCTTTGGATCTCTACCCATTCTCGCACCGCCCATTTCATGAATGGCAAGGCCCGGAGCAAATTGATTCGGGTTGTCAAAGCCCATCACCTTTGTATGTCCCGCTGCCTTAAGCATCGCAATCGCTTCTTCTTTTATATCCTTTCGCATTACTTTTTCATTTTCCTTAAACTCTACGTCAAAATTAATTGTTGGCAGCCCCCATTGGTCCAATTTTTCATAATTTAGTGAAATCTTATTCTCATGATAAGGTAAACACTCGCCAAAACCTGTGATCCCTATGACCCAGGGTCCTGGTTTCACCAAGTCGTCTTTCATAGATTCTCCATAACTCAATTCAGCCACGGCTCTTCGCCAGTTTCTTCTGCTTGCTGCCCCTTGATAACCATAACCTCTAATATAATCAGATCGTTTCGATGCTTCGTCCAGGTTTCTGAACCTCGGAATATACATTCCTCCTGGTCTCCTGCCAATATAATAATCATCCTGATGTTCATCTACCAATGCATAGGCGCCAACACCCAGATGGTGATCCATAATACTATGTCCCAGTTCACCGCTGTCATTGCCCAAGCCATTTGGAAATCTCTCTGATTTTGATTGCATGAGAATCGCATTGGAAGCAATTGACGAAGCACAGCAAAAAATAATCTGAGCCTCAAAAAATAGTTTTTCCTTCGTTTCTGTATCAATCACTTTTACCCCGATAGCTCTATTCGTTTGCTCATCATACACAATCTCATAGGCTATTGAATTAGGTCGAAGTGTCATATTCCCTGTTCGTTCGGCTGCAGGCAACGTTGAGGCATTACTACTGAAATAGCCACCAAACGGGCATCCTCTCATACAACGATTTCGGAATTGGCACTTACTTCTTCCTTCGTGTTCTGCCTCGCCAGTTATATGCGCCACTCGACCTTGGGTGATCACTCGGCCATCCATTTTTTCAGCTACTCTTTCAGCAAGATCGGCCTCCACACAATTGAATGCTAAGGGTTCTGAAAATTTCCCATCTGGCAATTGTTTTAAACCCAGATTAGTTCCGCTCACGCCGATATATTCTTCCACCTTATCATACCAGGGAGCTATATCGTTGTACCTTATAGGCCAGTCTACCCCATATCCGTCCTTTTTATTGGCTTCAAAATCCATTTCACTCAAGCGATAAGAATGCCTCCCCCAGGTGATTGATCTTCCTCCAACATGATAGCCCCGCATCCAGTCAAACCTCTTGGTTTCTGAATAAGGATGGTCTATATCATCAACAAACCAATGCTTGGTCTCTTCCGCGGTTGTATAGCCAGTTCTCGACTGTTTTTCCTGTCTTTTTGCTTCTTCAACAGACAATCGGTTACGATGCTTAAAATCCCAATTCTCTTTATGCATTGTTGGATAATCTACTACGTGCTTTACCATTCTTCCTCTTTCCAGAACAAGTGTCTTAAGTCCATTCTCGCAAAGTTCCTTGGCCGCCCATCCTCCGGATATTCCGGTACCAATAACAATGGCATCATAGCTGTTCAATGCGTTCTCTTCTTTTTCTTTTGTCATCGTTTCAACTCAAATTATTAAAACTTTTATTTTTAATCACCGGCATATTGGCAAAATACTTAAATCACCATATTCAATTGTTCATTATTCTTCAGTGAAAATTCCCAAAAAGGAATACTGCTAATGATGAAATTAATGTAACCGGATAATGCCAAATTATAAATATCGTTCCTCAATTACTTTTAAATGATGCAGTACATGGCCACTGCAAATAAAACCCAAGGCCCTTACAGAAATTGAATTACCGTCTACTGTACCCTGTAAATTCAAAATTGCATTGTCAAAATCCTGAAACATTAATATGGTTGACCTTCTCAATAAGCAAAACTCATCTAGCAGGTTATTAAAATCACGTTGATTAATATCATAATTCGAAACATAGGAATTCTCCTCAAACCCCGGCAAAGGTTTTTCATCTTTTCTTGAAAACCTAAGCGTCCTATAGACAAATACCCGTTCTGCATCGATCAGGTGTTGTACGATCTCCTTAATCGTCCATTTTCCTTCCTGATACCTGTATTCGTATTTTTCTTCTTTGACCTCATAAAGGATTTGTTCAAAGAGTTCAAGGGAAGCTTCCAAATGTTCCAATAGACCTGAAGCCCCATCCAGGATCTCTATGTAAGGTGTATAAAAAACAGGATATTCATTTTTATTAGGGATAGACATAGGCGCATTAGCTTATTTAATTCGCGCTAATTTAACCAATTCCTGTTAATCGTAAAAATGCTTGAAAAATTATGGTTTTTGATCTATCTTTTGATTCAGCTCGTGGCTCCAATAAGTTGATAAGACTGTATGGCAATTTCAATTTCCTCATTGGTAGGGATAACGATGACTTTTACAGCGGCATCGGAAGTTTGTATTTCACGAAGGTCTTTTCTGCGGACTATATTTTTATCCCCATCAAGTCGAATTCCAAGATACTCCATATCTGAACAAATCAAATTTCTCAACACATCTGAATTCTCTCCGATTCCAGCCGTAAATACCAAAGCGTCAAGTCCATTCAAAACTGCGGTATAAGCCCCTATATATTTTTTCACCCTATGCGCGTTGATCTTCAAGGCCAGGATACATCTCTGATCTCCCTCTTCTGCCTTCATCTCGATCTCTCGGAGATCGCTATATCCGGTAAGTCCGAGCATACCACTTTCTTCCTGAAGAATCTTCTTTACCTCTTCAGAACTATAGCCTAGTTCATCCATCATATAAAAGATCACTGATTGGTCAATATCTCCACTGCGGGTTCCCATTACCAAGCCATTCATCGGGCCAAAACCCAGAGAATGTTCTATACTTCTACCATTTTTGACGGCAGTAATACTGCAGCCATTGCCAAGATGAACAGTGATTACCTTTGAATGGTCCTTGTTTAAATATTTAATAGCCTGCTCTGAAACATATTTATGACTTGTTCCATGAAAACCATAGGTTCTTATTTGATTTTCTATATAGAATTTTTCGGGAATGGCATAGCGATAAGCCTCCTCCGGAATACTTTGAAAAAAGGCAGTATCAAAAACAGCAATTTGAGTAGCACGTTTAAATATTTTTTCAGAGACTTCTATACCTTTGAAATTATGAGGATTATGTAAAGGCGCAAGACTAAACAACTCTTTGATCTTTCCCTTGACCTCCTCATTGATCACTACAGTTTCTGAAAAAGTGCTTCCCCCGTGGACCACTCTGTGACCAACCGCATCAATCTCATCCGCATTCTTTAGAAGTCCTAATGAGGGCTCTAGAAGCATTTTTGCTACCAATTCCAAGCCCTGCTCGTGGTTTGGAATCTCTTTGATTTCTTCAATATTCTTTCCCTGAACCTTGAGTTGTACTTTAGACTGGTCCAGTCCAATTCTTTCTACCATTCCCGATGCCAGGACTTTTTTTTCAGGCATTTCTATCAGTTGAAACTTAATGGAGGAACTCCCCGAATTGATCACTAATATTTTCATAAGTATGATTCTGTTTGTATTTAAATTAGCCTTCAAAGAATTCTCGGGCATATACGACCTATCCTGCGATTCCTTCCAGAGTCCCTTGTTTAAGCTCTATGACAAAGCTATTGTGCCTGAATCGCTGTAATGATGACTGTATTGAAAATATCGTCTACCGTACAACCTCGACTCAGGTCATTAACAGGTTTATTCAAACCCTGCAACATAGGACCAATAGCAATAGCTCCTGTTTCTCTTTGAACCGCCTTATAGGTATTATTCCCGGTATTGAGATCGGGGAAGATCAACACACTGGCCTCTCCTGCCACTTTTGAACCAGGCATTTTTTTCTTTCCTATATTGATATCTACAGCTGCATCATATTGTATCGGACCTTCGATCATAATATCAGGTCGAAGTTGCTTTACAATTTCGGTAGCCTTCCTTACTTTGTCAACTTCTGCTCCCTGTCCTGAAGATCCTGATGAATAAGAAAGCATCGCCACCTTTGGTTCTATACCAAAAGCTGCACTTGAGTCAGCTGAAGAAATAGCGATCTCAGCCAATTGTTCGGCTGTTGGATTCGGGTTGATCGCGCAATCGCCAAACACAGAGACTCTATCATCCAGACACATAAAGAATACTGATGAAACTACAGATACACCTGGCTTGGTTTTGATAAATTGCAAGGCTGGTCGTATCGTATGCTGAGTAGTATTCACAGCACCTGATACCATACCGTCTGCATCTCCTTTATAGACCATCATTGTTCCAAAAAAGGAAACGTCCTGCATCATATCATGGGCCATATTCATATTGACGTTTTTGTGCTTTCTCAATTCATAAAAAGTGTTGACATAATCTTCAAATTGAGGTGATGACAAAGGATCGAGGATCTGTACCTTTTCTAGATTCATACTAATTCCCAATTCATTGATCTTTTCCTCTATACTGCTTTTAGATCCTAACAAAGTAATGTCTACAATATCAAGTACTGTTAAACGAGCTGCAGCCAATAAAATTCGATCATCCGTTCCTTCAGGCAAAACAATATGCTTTTTGACTTTCTGTGCCTTTTTCAACAGATCGTATTGAAACATTCTAGGAGTCAATCCTTTAGGCTTAAATGTCAGGTACTTCCTAATCAAATCACTTATATCCATATGCTTATCAAAAGTATTCAGAGAGGTATAAATACGTTGGTCATTGGTCGGGTAAATATGTGACCTGATCGCGCCAATTTGATTGGCCACTTCAAAAGTTCCATGCTCAATGGCAAGAATTGGTACCACCTCTTTTAAGCCTTGAATTAATTTCATGATCGGTTCTTCGGGCAGCAGTCCACCGGTGAGCAAAATGCCGGCGATCTTCGGATAATTATCAGATATACTTGCCTGAAGCGAAGTGAGGATAATATCAGCCCTATCTCCCGGAGTAATCACCAAGCAATTTGGTTTAAGATGGACCAGAAAGTTTCTCAACTGCATAGCACCCACCGCAGAAGTTTCAACCTGATTATCGAGTTGTGCTTCCCCAATCAAAATATCTGCATTTAAATTATCAACAATCTCTTTTATCGTAGGATTATTCAGACTTTTAATCATGGGTATCACCCCAATAAATATTTTTTCTTCAACCGCTTCAGCGAGTGATTGAGCCACTGATTCTAAAAACGGCTCTTCAACCTTGTTCGCAACAATTCCTAGTACTTTTACCTCCTTATCCAAAAAAGAATCATAAGCAAGATTCAGATTCGTAACCAATTCTTCTACGTTCTTATCTTTCCCATTACCA
>RCND010000034.1_pt1 | contig 87756 bp, 84 predicted proteins | sample 2041351 | NCBI WGS metagenome assembly RCND01 (sample SAMN09708230, study PRJNA481090) | Marine sediment metagenome, whole genome shotgun sequencing project. | biome: marine sediment; feature: ocean; material: sediment; isolation source: Sewage treatment plant 12B marine sediment (STP12B) ... | reverse complement strand
GCTTCAGCAAACCGATTGGTGTCGTTGCACGAAAAAAACGCAACGCCCAACAAAATTACTAAAGTCAAAATTTTTCCTTTTCCGAAAAGGGCCATGCAGTTTATTCTTAGAAGTACTCTCAAATATAGCTATTATAATCATCATATTCTACCCTTTCAATTGCCCGTATCTGCACTTTTTTTACCCTATCAATGTATTTGGAATACTGAGAGATGATAGTTACTTTTAGACTATGAACACAATTAGAATAGGTATTATCGGCATGGGTCGAATAGGGCGGATTCACCTTGAGAATCTAAGCGCTAAAATCGACGATGTAGAAGTGATGGCCGTTGTAAATCCGTCACAAAAGGGTCGAGACTTTGCCGCTAAGTTTGGGGTGAAACAATTATCCGATGATGTCGCTGTTATTTTTGATAATCCGGAAATCGATGTAGTTCTTATTTGCTCGCCCAGTGCCACACATGCTGATTATGCCATTCGGGCCGCTGAAGCGGGGAAGGCCATTTTTTGTGAAAAACCTATTGATATGTCGTTGGACAGGGCCAAGGAAGTTGTTCGAAAAACAAAGGAACATAAGGTGTCGATGATGGTGGCTTTCAATAGAAGGTTCGATCCCGATTTCGCCAAAGTGCGAATGGCGGTTGCCGGCGGCCATATTGGGAAACCCTTAAGTCTTCATATCATTAGCCGCGATCCGGGACCTCCACCGGTAGCCTACCTGAAGGAATCGGGCGGACTCTTTCGCGATATGACCATTCATGATTTTGATATGGCACGATTCATTATGCGTAGTAAAGTCGTAGAGGTTTTCGCTACGGGAGATTGCCTTATCGATCCGGCTATCGGTGAAGTGGGCGATATCGATACGGCGATGGTGTTGCTCCGTTTTGAAAATGGTGCCAAAGCGGTGATCGAGGGCAGTAGGAAAACCGTTTATGGTTATGATCAACGGTTGGAAATTTTCGGGACCCAAGGAATGTTGCAGATTCAAAACCCGTACAAAACCAACGTATATAGTGTAGATGAAAAAGGAACTTCTTCGGACGTGAACCTTAACTTTTTCATGGACCGCTACGAGATTTCCTATTTGAAGGAAATGGAAGATTTTATAACGGCCATCCGTGAGTCAAAACGGATGCCTGTCGATGGCGAAGACGGCATCGCGGCTATGGTTATTGCGGAAGCTGCGTATACTTCTTTGAGAGAAAATCGGCCGATTCGAATTGAGTAGGATGTTGGATGGGTTTATGGGTAAATTTGTTTGGGAGTTTATTTCTTGTACCGCTAACTACTGCCAACTCACCTTTTCGACCAAATCTCGTACATTGGCTCGCCCTTGCTGTTCTTTCCAGTGTGGTGCCAGTCCTTTCCTTTGATTTCATAATCGAATGTCAAAGTAGCCCCTACACGGGAATCGTCTTTAGAAAAGAAATCGATTTTTTCATTATAGCTACCATCCTCTGAAGAAAAAGAACCACCTCCCGTGCCATGAAACCGAAAGGTTTCGGTATTATAGGCAATCCACTGAAAACGATTGTCGAACAGAAATTTCAAGGTCTTTCTAGGGTTCTCTTCGCCCCGCCGTTCTTGCCCCATGTCGGGCCCTCTGGTAGCAAAGAGCCATGCGCCGTCTAGGTCTTGCCCCAAAGATTTCGCCTGCAAAAAGACCAATTCAGGTTCGGTCTTGAAAATCAGTTTATCCCTTTCCCTTAAAATTGGGATCGACAATTCAGTAACACCATCATTTTCATGGTTTGAGTTGAATTCCAACCTTACATTCAGTGTATTGTTTTTCATGGTGAAAAAGCCACCAACAGTTTTTGCAAATTTTGCCGGTGCTTCCGAATATACCGAATGAATGAAATAATCGTTCTCGATTTTCAGTTCGTGCCGCAGATTGTCAACATTTGAAATATAAACTCCATCATCAATTTGAGCGGATGTAGTGCCAACAATTCCCAAAAAAAACAATAAGATAAAATATACGAAAGTGTTCTGTAACCTCATATTTTAGGTTTTGCCTATAAATATATAATTAATAATCTAAAAATGAATGGGTTATGGTAAAATTTGATTTTGAAAATGGTTCCAAAAACCTGTTGATTTTTCTTTTGCCATAATTTGTATTTGCGGCCTTGTTTTTTGTTTTCATATAATCTATCGTACTAGAGATATTTCTGTAACTATCTGCGAAAAGTAGGTTCGTGAAAATAACAGTAAAAATGAAACGCTACGAGCAAGGATATCACTAATGCCATGATTATGGCAATCGAAGGGAAGTTGCGGTTTAGTATTTATGGGGAATTGTTATCTTTATAAGATAGACTTGCCTAATGATTATGTTGCCAACAAGCAAAAAAACCCACAATTAAAAAATAAACTTTTTAATTTTAAATCTATACTCATGACAACTCCATTAAAAGAAAACGACGCGCATTCATCTAGAAGAAATTGGTTAAAGAATGCCGCGGTATTAGGAGCCGCGTCCATGGTCGCTCCCTCCCTGATGGCCAATACCCAAAATGAACCAAACAAAAAAATGTCGTCCTTCCAGCCCATTCGACTCATCGTATCAACCTACTCATATTGGCATTTTGACCCGGTCGTATACCCCATCGAAAAGGTTATTGAAAATGCCGCACGTATCGGTTTCGATGGTGTAGAAATTCTACATCGCCAAATGGAGAATGAAACGATACCGTATATGAACAAACTTAAAAGAATGGCATTTGACAGGGGATTATCACTACCATTTTTATCGATCCATCAAAACTTTGTAGAACCGGATGCATCAAAAAGAAAGGAGCATGTGCAACACACATTGAAATGTATCAAACTTGCAACGCAGATGGGTATTCCCGCCATACGGATGAACACAGGAAGCTGGGCTGGAGAAAGGGCCCCGGATTATTATGAAACGGGAATTCAGAAACCCGTTTCGGGATATACCGATAAAGAGGCAATTCAATGGGTTATAGATAGTATGGAAGAATGTTTGATGGAAGCCGAAAAAGCAGGGGTGACCCTTTGTCTCGAAAACCATTGGGGACTCTCCTCCAATATCGATTATCTTGAAGAAATTTATAATGCATTGGCATCGTCACCGGCAATGGGCTTAAATCTTGATACTGGAAATTTTGTCGGTGACCCATATCCACAATTAGAAAGATTGATGCCAATTGCAGATATCATTCAGGCAAAAACGTACTATGGTGGTGGTGAGGTATATGATCTAAATCTTGATTATGACCGTATTGCCAAAATAATGCGCAATGCAAATTTTACTGGCTATGTATCTTTGGAAATGGAAGGAAAAGAAGATTCCGAGACCGCCGTACCAAAGAGTTATGATTTATTACGAAAGGCTTTTAGCATTTAGAAGTCAAAATTGTCTTTTTTGCCATGCGTTCAATTGAACTTGGGAGGAAGGCGTCCATTAGAACAATAACTTCTGAAGAAGGGAAATTGACCCAAAAGGCAGCTAAGGTTTTGAATTTGGCCGTTGCCGGGGTAGATATCATCCGTTCCAATAAAGCCCTGCCTTTTATTAGAGGTCAATTCTTCTCCAAAACTAGAAGGAACTGGAAACCCTACGGGCAAGGATATCGTGAATACCATGATTATGGCTATCGAGAAGAAGTTGCGGTTTAGTATTTGATAAAAATATTACTTCAAATTTAGCAACATCTCTTTCGTAGTCCTCTCCAAATCAAAGTCCGCCTTCCAGCTCCAATCTTTTCGTGCTCGGGAGTCATCAATACTACTGGGCCACGAATCGGCAATCGCCTGTCTGAAATCAGGTTCATAGGTAATTTCAAAATCCGGAATGTGTTTTTGAATGCTTTGCGCGATTTGCGAAGCTGTAAAGCTCATGGCCGCCAAATTATAGGACGAACGGATTTTAACGTTCTCACTATCGGTATCCATTAGTTGTAAAGTTGCTCGAATGGCATCGTCCATAAACATCATGGGTAGTTCGATATCCCGCTTTAAAAAACAGGTATATTTCTTATCCGATAGTGCTTTATGATATATTTCGACAGCGTAATCGGTAGTACCGCCACCTGGCATGGTTTTCCAACTTATCAGGCCTGGATAGCGAATGCTTCGCACGTCTACCCCGAATTTTTGAAAATAGTATTTGCACCAAAGCTCTCCCGATTCCTTGCTAATGCCGTAGACCGTACTGGGTTCGGTAATGGTATTTTGGGGCGTATTTTTTTTTGGGGTATTCGGGCCGAAAACAGCTATGCTAGATGGCCAAAATATTTTTTCTATTTTTTTTTCCTTAGCCAAGTTCAATACGTTGAAAAGCGAATTCATGTTGAGGTTCCAAGCCCGTTCTGGAAACTTCTCGGCAGTTGCACTTAACATCGCCGCCATGAGGTACACTTCACTGATATCATAGTAGGCCACGACTTCTTCTAAGGCATCGTAATCGGTAGCATCAAGAATTTCAAAAGGACCGGAGTCCATCAGGTTTTCATTGCCTTCACGAATGTCACTGGCAATCACGTTTTCATTTCCATATTTATCCCGTAGTGCATAAGTCAGTTCGGTACCTATTTGGCCGCACGCGCCAAGAATCAGAATGGATTTTTGCATTAAAAGGAAGTTAAAATGAATAATGGCGTAAAGATAACTGTTTCCAAAATTTGTACATTCGCCCTATGGCAAGATTGTTAATTTTTGGTGTTATTTTTCTTGTATCCATATCCTGCAAAGAAAAAAAAGGTGAGGTGGTCGTGAACGGTACTTCAGGCTATGTGATTACCACCGAAAAGTGGCCTGAAAAGTTGGCTATCAAAGCGAATGCGCAAACTATTTTAAACAATTGGCCCGAATACAATGACTTTGAAAACAGCTTTGATGCACTCTACACGGTCGAGAACCGAGAAGACTTGAGTTTGATAATCGAAAATCTAATCGAAATGCAAAAGGCTTTGGCAGAATCTTCATATCCCGAAAAATTCGATAATCCTCAAGTAAAGAGCCGTCAAAAAGTATTTAAGACCTATATGCTAAAGGTGAAGGGCGATTTGATCTATAGGATAGATCCCCAAGAGTCTGTGCTACAGATGCTAGAAGCTTACAATGCCTTACGCAACCAGTTCAACGTTATCGTGAACAATACGTTGGATACCAAATTGATATTGGAGGAATAGAAAAATTTTGCCTCACCGTGTTCTTTCAATACATGTACATTGCCCAGGTTTGGTTTGACCAATTTTATAACTATGTCAAAATCACTTCTTTTCATTCCCGATATCTCAGGATTTACCAAATTCGTGCAAACTACAGAGGTAGAGCATAGTCAGCATGTAATTGCGGAATTGTTGGAAGTATTAATTGCCGCGAACACACAAGATTTGCAGCTTGCAGAAATCGAAGGAGATGCGCTTTTCTTTTACAAAGAGGGAGAGATACCCTCTCAAGAGAAGTTGCTGGCGCAAATTGAAACCATGTTTACAGCATTTTACAGCCATCTGAAGTTGTTGGAAAAGAATAGAATCTGTCCTTGTCATGCATGTGCCACGGCCCCGGAGCTCCAATTGAAAATTGTTGCCCATTGTGGTGAATTACAATTTATTGAAGTTCAAGGTAACCGAAAACCTTTTGGAAAACAGGTCATCGAAGCCCATCGCTTACTCAAAAATTCAATCGATAGTGAAAATTATGCTTTGGTAAGTAAGCCGTTGGCGAGTGCTATCGAGTTGCCTATCTATTATTACAGTAAAATCTTTAGGTTCAAGGAAGGTAACGATTTGTACGATGGTAAAGAGATAGCTTATATTTTTTCGTTGATCGATCAGTCTAAACTCAACATCAATACATTTTCAAAGGGCAACTTCGTTACCTTTAAAGGCGACCCGCAATTGATTGTTGAGAAAGAAATTCCGATTTCGGCGGTTATGTTGTTAGAATACGTATCCAACTATTCCTTTCGACATCATTGGGTAAAAGGAGTGGATAAATTTGAGTATAATGAGAACGAGGTCACCCGATTGGGTACCGAGCACCTATGTGTGATAAATGGGAAACATTTGAACTTCGTAACGGTAACAAAAGATGTCGGGCCAAACCAATACGTATACGGAGAGATGACCACCAGCCCCCCTCCGGTGGATAAATTGTATCAATTCTATGTGATTACGCCCATATCCGAAACGGAGTGCAAGCTGAAAGTTGAGAGCTATTGGGAAGCCAAATCCCTATTAAAAAAATTGCTCATGGCACTTTTTGTTAAAAGAATATTTAAAAATAATACAGAAAAAGCAGTAAACGGTCTCGCCCGATTCATTTCGGTAAAGTCTGTTGCAAAATCCTAAAGCTTACGAGTTCGTATCTAAAAAAGTGCCCAAACTGCCCAGGGCATCACCCCAAAACTGTTCGTAAAACTTGAGCCATTGGTTGACTTCTTGCAACGGTTTGGCATCTGCATAACAGAAACGCTCGCGTCCCTCACTTTTGATTTGGACCAAGCCTGCATCTTCCAACGTTTTTATATGTTTCGTCACCCCTTGTCGACTGATATCGAAATGGGCCGAAATTTGAGTAATGGGTAATGCCGTAGCCGCTACGACCAAGGCGTGAAAAATTTCACGCCTCGTGGGGTCGGCAATGGCTTTTAGAATTCTGGTTATTTTATCCTGCATGTACTTCCTGGGTTAGGTATTTGGTAAGTAGGTTGATACAATTCTCCCATCCGGCGCCAAAATGACCAAACATTTTTATAGCGGTATCGCCAGGATAATTTGATATGCCCGAATGTTCCAAAAATAATTTGGTTTTACCTTTGGCATCTTCTAGCGTCCATTTTACAGTAGTTTCGGTATCGGTATCTTGAACGATCCACGTATAAATGAGCGTATAGGGGTTAGCTTCCTTTACTTCACCTGTAATCTGTGTGCAACCTTGTTCTTCACTTGCTGTAAAAGTATACTTATAACCGGGTACTGCCTTAAAATCGGCCTTGATAAACCAGGCGGAGATTTCTTCCGCTTTTGAGATGGCATTCCATACCTTGTCAATGGTATGGTCGAATAGGTGTTCTTTTGAAATTACGTCTTTCATCACTAAAATATTTAAAGATTAATATGCAACTATATGGTTGCAAATATAATCAATATATTTTATTACGCAACTTTTTGGTTGCATTTTTTATTATTTGAGTTTTGTTCAAAATATAGTATCGTTAAAACAGGGAAAGCCGGTATACTATACCGGCTTTCCCTGTTTTCTGATAGGGCTAACAATGTTTTACGCTTAATTGCTCTATTCCTTTTTTTCAGGCGTCGGTACCGTATCCGCTGCGGGAACAGCATCTGGTTGGTCCTTTCTTGACACTAGTGCCTGCTTGCTCAGACTGGCGAGGTTGAAATTCGGGTCTATTGCCAAAGCCTCATCGATCAAGGCAACGGCAGCATCGATATTTGCCTTCTCGTTGTTGTATTTGGTAAGGGCCTTCAGATGCAGAAAAGCCGCTTTTAATGGTACTTCATAGGGCTGTTGCCTTTCGTAAAAGGCGAATTTCATATCATCTTTTGCATTTGCGATGCCGTATTCAATATTTGCGGCCGCGCCTGTATTATCGCCGGTCTGTATTTTAAGGTCGGCAAGCTCATAGGCCAAATAGGCATTCTGATTTCTTTTGAAAAGCTCTTCGAATTGTTCAAGCGCCCGCTTAGGCTGGTTTAGCGCTTTTAACGAAATTGCCTTTACTTGTACGGCCATATCGGAATCGGCTTCGTCTTTTTCGATACCAATAGTATTTAGGGCCTGCAAATGTTGGTTGTTGTTGGCATAGACATAAGCCAAGGTGTCTTTACGTTCGTTTGAAGGGGCTAGCACGTTTAGGTGGGTAAGTGCATTGACCACTCCGGTGACATCGCCTTGAAGTCGCATTTGTTGATAAAATTCTTCGTAATGTTTTTGCAGTTCGATCTTGGTCTGGCCGGTCATTGAAAAGCCAATACCTAAAAGCAGAATAACTAGTACTTTTTTCATTTGTTGTTCTTTGATGATTTTCTGATTTTTATTTCGGTGCGCTAAACTATTAAAATTATTGCTATTTACGTGTTATAAAAACCATAATGCTTTGTAGGTCAATAATTCCAAAAAAAAAGGATACCCTAAGGCATCCTTTAACTATTATTGGTTAGGTTTGGTAAATCTTAGGTGACGAAAGTCACCTCATTGTTTTGGTACGACCGTAGTAGTGAAGCATAAAATGCGACACTCTTAGAATCGTAGTCGATGCACGACTTCATAAAATCGCGCAAATTTCTGAACCAAAGGTTGGCGTGTAAGGTAGGTACGCAAAGATTGACCTTTTTGGGGTCATAATCATTATCGTCCATTACGATATCCATTTCTACTCTTCGTCTATGATAATCTATAGACACGTCAGCCGCATTGTAATGATTTTTTAATATCGCTACATGCAGATTTTCTAATTTTTGGGGAACTTTTCGCTTGGTACAGTTAAAGGCTAGTAAATTTTCGATTTCCATCAAAATCCGCCCTCGTAAACCTGAGTTTTCCATGGCAAATAGTTTTAAAATTATACCCCAAAGTTATGTTTTAATCGATGAAACGCACGCTGCATTAACAATAATTGACAGACTTTGTTGTGAAAAGACCGATTCGTGTGGTGAACAGCAACTACAACGTTGTAGTAAACCTGAAATCTTTAACGTTTGTAAGATTGTAAGAATGCACAATCTTACCGATTTTCGAGATACTAGTATCATAATCAGGAATTTGTAATCCTTTTCTTAGGGCTTCTGAAGTATAATATTTTTGCTTCGTCGGATGGTACGGATAGACGCCGTTGAAGGTTTCGCACCACCAATTTTTTTTCAATATTTTGATGATTATTCTGATGCAGTCGTTCAAATGGATAAGATTGATCGGGGCATTTCCGTTAGAGAGTTTTTTTCTTCTCGAAAGCATGGTTACCGGATGTCTATTCGGACCGATCAATCCCCCAAATCGGATGATGGTGGTCTGTAGTTCCGGATCACCCTTAAAAATACGCTCAGAGGTTAAAAGTTGTTTCCCCGATTCTGTATTAGGCTGAGGCATGGTTTCTTCGGTAACATCACCCTTAACGTCTCCATAAACCGAAGAACTGCTCACAAAAATGACCTTCCGAACTAAAGATGCTTTTATGGCATCGTGCAGCAATTTCATCTTTTTGACGTAGTTTTCGCTATTGCCGGCCCTTAATCGCGGTGGAACGTTAATGATCAGCAAAGCTACATTCGTTAAAAATTCGCTGATGTTGCCCTCGATTTTGTCTTCGGAAAGTGAAATTAAAAAAGGCAGTACGCCGCACTGTTTTAAGTCTGCGATCTTTTTCTCCGATGTCGTACTGCCGTGAACACGGTGTCCATCCGCAAGAAAAGACTGTGCTAGAGGTAGCCCTAACCACCCGCATCCTAAAATGGCTATCTTTTTACTCAAAGCGAACGGTTTTTGTGGTTAAAATGGCATCATTGAGCACAAAGGGCATGGGAATACTATTTTCGGGTCGCTCGGGAATCGAGAATTGCTCGTGGGTCAATAGGTCGTTAGAGGCCTCATAAACTAAAAGTTCCAATACGGCGCCTCTCGGAACGGTAAGACTCAGCTCAGTATATGTGTTATCGCTGATGAAATGCGTGAGTAAGCGGCTCTTTTCTCTGTTCTGTAAATAATGATTCGATAAAGGTATGCCATTAACACTGCCAGTTAAAATCGGAACGTCGTTCGTAAATATGTCAAGACGGTTTACCCTGCGCTGTGGGATAACGCAGATTTCAAGTAAGCGCTCATTGCCGATAACGGTATCGCGTGTGGCTTCGATTCTGGGCCCCTCGATTTGCCTTAAAGATGCCTCGGTGACATAACTGAATCCTGAGCTATACTTACTTCTGATTACATGTTTGCTAAGTTTTACGGGGGCTTTTTTATCCCTTCCTAAAAATTGTTCGTTCCAATCGATCAGCACCTGATCATAAGTGGCCCATAGGGCGGTATCTGTATCTTTATCAAGTACGTACAAAAGACTGGTGGGTTTCGCGTTGTTCCTATCAAAGCCAGAATCGAAATGTGCCCATAACATACATCCAAAGAACAAAATGAAACCTAGATATGCCCAACGTTTTTTGTTCCTATAAAATCCGAAAACGGGAAGCAATAGTAAGAAAGTTAACGATATCAGCAGCGTAGTGCTTACTATCATTTTCAAGCCTAATCCAACAGTAAACCCTTTTATAAAAGGAGCGTACAGCCAAATTGCCGGAAGGCCCAAAAACACTAAAAGCAAGGGGCTAGGTTCTTTCTGCCCAATGGCAACGAACCAAGCGGCCAACAAAGCGAATATGGGAACTATGAAGAAGCTGGCACCTGGCAGATACCCGGCCACTGCACCACTAATGACCAACCATAAGATTAACGGAGCTACCAAAAGACTGGGCATTCCGATTTTTTTGAATTTATGGTATACTCCGAAACAAATTGCAATCGAAAAAAGAACAAATGCAGCGATATAGGTATAGCCATTATATGTGAAACCATGTAGCATATCGTTGTACTGCGGATAGACCCATTTTAGAAATGACCAACTGTAGAACCCGATCAAGCCATTAATGGCCAATATGATGACTAAGGGAAGAAAACCGGCCAAAACTTCCTTGATTTTCAATACTTTTCTGCGGAAACCGTGTATAATTAAAAGTATGAATAGTAACACGGCGAGCCCAAACATCGGCCAGATCCAATCAAAAGGATAGGAAACCATTCCAAAAAAAGGAATGTTGAAATACACGTAATCGTTCAAACTTTTTAGGTTGTTCAAATCGACATCGCTAAAATGGCGGATTAGAGGCAAAAGATAACTGCCTTGATGCGCCAAGGTGTTCTTGTCTAGCCGCTCATAAGAATCATGTGCCGTGTGGTAATCGAAATGGTCATCGATAAAGGCAAAATTAAAGCCCTCGATATCCCTGTCTTCTCGAAAAACAGTCAAATCGGTATCGTTGGGCAGCATCTTATAGATGCTGTAGTACAATGAATTTGCCATGGGATATTTCGGGTTCGCCTCAATAAATTCACGGACAAGGTTTTGGTTGCCCCGATTGGTCTCGATAAATGTGTAACTGGGGCCGCCACTGCCCCGGGACTCAAAATTTAGTACTAGTCCGACATCTTTCGCCCAAGGATGCTTGTTTACGAAAAGATCGGCACCGTTCAGTCCCAATTCTTCTGAATCGGAAATTAAAATGATAATATCGTTCTTATGCTTTTTGTTTTCGGATAAAAATGCTCGAACACCTTCTAAAATTGTCGCAACACCACTACCTGCGTCACTGGCCCCTAATGAAGAATGTGGGCTACTATCGTAATGTGAAAGGAGTAGCAGGGCCTTTCCGTTTTCCGAACCTTTTATTCGAACAAGAATGTTCTGTGCTTTGCTCAGGTTTGCCCAATCACCTAAAGTATAGCCTTCTTGCAAGATAGTCTCCAGGCCCATATTTTCGAGTTCGGAAGTGATGTATTCACGAACCTCTTCATGCGCCGGAAAACCTACGGCGTGTGGTTTTTGGGAGATTTTTTTTACGTGTTTCAAAGCCCTATCCGTAGAAAACGAAGTTTCTGATAGGGCACTATCGCTCTCATAGATGGGCATTGAACTGCGAAAGCCCCAGTACACTGCCAGTGCCATCAGTATAAATGTAATCAGGGAAGGGAATCTTTTCATTTCGAAAATTAGTCTTGTTAAAAGTATAAAATTCTGATGGCATGTGCCCTGTTCTGAATCACGGTTATTTCAGGGAATCATTATCCGATTTGTGTTAAAAATTGCGAAATTGATAGTTAGTACGTTTAATAATTAAAAAATGCATTAAAAATTTCACTATCTTTAGTAATTAACCCTGTTTGTCAAATTGACAAACAAAAACACCAAATCGATATGGGAATTAAGAGCTTTATGGGCCCAAGGGCGAAATCAACAACTAAAAAGCAATATGACGCGCCCATACTGGTATCAGATTATATGACTAAGAGGCTTGTCACCTTTTCTCCTGAACAATCTATTTTGGAGGTTATGGAAGCCTTTGCTAAAAATAAGATTTCGGGTGGTCCCGTGATGGACGATAACGGATTTTTGGTAGGTATCATCTCCGAGGCCGATTGTATGAAGCAAATTTCTGAAAGTCGATACTTCAATCAACCAATTTTGGACAAGAGTGTGGAAAAATTCATGACCAAAGAGGTGGAGACCATTCCCCATGATATTTCGATTTTTGATGCGGCAGGTATTTTCGACAAGCATAACAGAAGAAGACTTCCTGTAATGAATGACGGTATTTTGGTCGGGCAGATCAGCAGAAAAGATATCGTGATAGCGGCTTTGAAATTGAGTGGGCAGAACTGGTAGCCCCTAGCCCCGAAGAGGGAACGAAAAAGTCTCCATCCCAGCCTCCCCCAGAAGGGAAGGAATCAGATTTCATATCTCCAAAGAATTTTTGATGAAAAATTGATGCTTTCCGAACGGAAAGCATTTTTTATGCGCATGAGTAAGAATTCCCCCTTTGGGGGTTAGGGGGCTAGCTATCTCGCTTCACAATCATATAGTATTCGTTCTCCAGGGGTAGGTAACCCAAGTCATATACAAAGTAATAAACCGTTCCTTTTTTTGTGGTATAGAGATTGGTGATAAAATCGAAGTCGAAGCCTTTGTCCAATAATCGGATGCGCGAGGTTCTCGTTTTACCCTCCTTTAATGGAAAGCTATCTAAAATCCGATAATTCTTACGGAGCCTATTATTGATGTTTCGGATGAGGTTTTTACTGTCTTTGTTGACTTTGTTATGATAGGCATTACGGCAGTAGTCAGAGCAAAACTTTTTGTCTACCCGACCCATGATCTCGTTACTGCACTCTTCACACTTTTTTTTATCCTCCAATTTACTGCCTTTTATAATTGAATATCACCTCTTCAGTAGTTCCATCGTCATGGCCTATGAGCCCGTAGATGTTGATTTCGTCAACACTTATTTTCTCAAAGGTAAAACCGTCGAAATACACCCGGTCTCCATCGATCTTTATGAGTTTAAAACGTTGTGCTTCGTCTTTTTCTTCCCATCCCTTTAAATCACCATGAAAATGTTTAAGTTCAAAAACCAGGGTCTCATCCAGCTGTCGTATGTGCCCGAGTTCATAGAAACTGACTTTGCCCTCGTTCACCAGTTTGAAAGAGAACATCATGGAACCGCCCAAGGGTGGACTCCAGATTTCTTCGGTAATGCCACCGAAAGCCTCGCCTTTCCAATGGCCTTCCATCCAAGCGATTTCATGCAGTTCGGCTTTAGGAGAAGTTCCATTTTCCAGAAAGTAAAGGGTGTTTTGCCCTTGCGCACTTACGCAGATAAAGAGTAATAGTACTAAAATTCGTTGCATCGGTAAAGGTTATTTGCAGGTAACAAGATACAAATTATCCGTTTGTAAACGGATTTGATATTAAGACCCAGCCGGTCAATCCGCTTTTTTGAAATTTTTTGTAAACACGAAAACCCCTTTTCGTCGAAGTTACCCGATTCGCGAAACTCAAGGTTCTCAAGAATCTTCAACAACGATATCGTAGTTTTTGAGTAGCCCTAAAACTCCCTCTTTTGAAAACTTGGCCTTTTTAAGTCTGTTCTTTTCAGGGTCGATGGTAAAATGGGTCGCTGTTCTGAAGTCAGAGCTTTCCAAATTAGTCCGTTCAAAAATAGCTCCTTCCAAATCACAATTATTAAAAGAGCTCCCGATTAATTGGGCTTCCGTAAAATCTACTTGAATCAATTTACAGGCTTCAAATTTTTGATTTTTTATGCTTAGGTGATAAAAAGAGGATAGATGCAATGCACAATCGTTAAAGTTAAAATCCATCAGAAAATCATTACATTCCTCAAACTTGAGCCCCATCATTTTGCAATGAGAAAATGAGACCTCGTTAAATATGGTGTGCTTTAAATTAGCGTTGCTCAGGTTGCAATCGATGAATTCGCACTCCATAAAATTTTGGTTGTCGAGGTAACTTTCGGAAAAATTGCATACTTCAAAAACACAGTTTTCATATTCGCCTTGGGGCAGTCTGTTTTTGGTGTAATCTACTCCTTTATATCTTCGATCGGCAATAAAGGGTTTGTCAATCATTGTTTTCATTTATGCTGTTCTGCAAACTCTTTGAATTGTCTCAACCATTTTTCTGCGGGTTTACTGTAAATGCTGGGTAATAGAATGGCGATCAATTTGGGCATAACCCAATCGATGCGCGTATACTCGTATTCAAATTCGTATCTCGTAAGCTTTGCACCGAGTGCGATAAAAGAACATTTCATCGTATTGTCCATATGAATATGGTGATAACCGGCCTCAAACGAATCGGGAAGCTCATTTTTGGTTATCGTTTCTAGCAATTCCATTTCGTGCTTGCCATGTTTGTAATACATTTTGGAAACTGCTCCGACTTGACCTTGGGCTCCGCTGACAAGTTCTTTTCTGATGAAACCGTCTTGATATTCCTTTAGATTTTTTGGGTCTGCAAAAAGCTCCGCAACTTTATGCAATGATTGGTTTATAACAATGCTGCCCCTGTGTTTCATACATATGCGCTTTGATTAAAAAGGCACAAAACTATCTATTGCTTGCTTTTTACTCAGTCGGTCGGCCAACTATTTTAAAATCGATTTACCGATACCTTGTCAGCATATCAGTTACTTGTAGGGTATTGTTTCCAAAACATGGTCGATGGCATTCGACCTGGCCTTGAATTTTTGGTCGGCATCAACAATGACCCAAGGGGCATGGGGCGTATTCGTTTTCTCGAACATTTTCTCTTTGTAGGCACTGTAATCAGCCCATAGTTCTTGTGCTCTTTCATCTACGGAGGTCATCTTCCAGCGTTTGAGCGGGTCTTTCTTTATCTCCGTAAAACGCTTTTCTTGCTCTTTTTTGGTAATCGAGAAATAGAATTTTATAAGATGAATGTCGGACTGAATCAACATTTTTTCAAACTCGTTGACCTGAGACATAAAAATATGGTATTCGTCTTCGGTGCAGAAATTGTTCACGGGCTCTACAACGGCACGGTTGTACCAACTGCGGTCAAAAAAGACAATCTCACCAGGTTTGGGAAATTGGTTGATATAGCGCTGAAAGAACCATTGTTTTCTTTCGTCTTCGGTCGGAATGTTCAGGGCCACAATCCTGAATTGTCTTGGATTGATATACTCCGTTATTCGTCGTATCGCACCACCTTTGCCCGCAGCATCCCGGCCCTCAAAAAGAATAATTACTTTTTTATCATTGTTGATGACCCATTTTTGCAGCTTTATCAACTCTTCTTGTTTCTTTTTGAGTTCAACAATATATGTTGTCTCTTCCAAGGCCTTGGGGAGATCAACTTTCTTGCTTCTTAAAAGTGAGTACAGGCCCAACTTTGTATTCAGCAATGCAACTTCTTCTTCGGTCAGTTTTATTTTGCCCATAGTAATTTCGAATTATATATCGATTTGAACGACACTTCTGTGGTATCTCATTATGACATTGGGATCGGGCAAAAGGGGAATATTCGATTTTCCTTTTCCTTTGTAGTCGAATTGTGAAAGCACATACCGCATGCTTTCAAGTCTTGCCTCTTTTTTATCGTTCGTTTTAACGATTATCCAAGGACTAAAATTGGTGTGTGTCTTACTGAACATCTGTTCTTTGTAGTGCGTGTATTTATCCCAAAGATCTTGTCCTTTCATATCGACAGGACTGAATTTCCATCGTTTCAAAGGATTATTGAGGCGTGCATCGAATCGTTGCTTCTGCTCTTCCTTTGAAATGGAAAACCAAAACTTTATAATTATTAGATTATCTTCATAAAGTAGATGTTCATACTCCGGAACTTGGACAATAAATTTTTCGTATTCTTCCTTTGAACAGAAATCCATGACCGGTTCAACTACGGCACGATTGTACCAACTTCGATCAAAAAAGACAATTTCACCAGGGTTGGGCAATACTTTAATGTATCGTCGAAAGTACCATTGCCCCTTTTCGACCTCGGTCGGTTTGGTAAGGGCGACCACTCTTGAAGAACGGGGGTTGAGATGTTCTTTAAATCGTTTGATAGAACCGCCCTTTCCTGCGGCATCCCTACCTTCAAAAATCACGGCCACCCTCAGTTTATGTTGTACAATCCATTTTTGAAGGTCTACAAATTCCGATTGTAGTTTCGCCAATTCTGCCTCATACCTGATTTTGCTCAGGACCTTGTTAATGGAAATATCGTGCTTATCTGCTATAGCGATAAGGTCATTTCTTTTTTTGGCTTGCAATAGGTGTTCCGATGTAAAGTGCATAGGTTTCATGTCGAGTATTGGTCAGCTTTTCTTTTACTAAAATCGAATATTGTATACATGCATTTTAGTATTGAGAAGCAAGCTACAAAAGTAATTCGTCAAAAACAGACAATCTTGAAAAATATTTTAATAACCTGATAATCAAAAATAAAAACGTTTACAAACGCTTACAAACGAAAGTAATTATTTATTAACCGAATACGATTTGGAATGCGTTCTATGTTTGCAGTGTCGAATCAAGGAGGTTCGATAGTATCAATTGTTTAACCATAAAATTATTTAAAATGAACGCCTTAAAAAACAAAGTACAGTTAATCGGAAACTTGGGCCAAGACCCAGAAATCGTAAACTTGGAAAACGGTAGCAAGCTTGCCAAATTTTCCATTGCTACCAGTGAGAGCTACAAAAACGCCCAGGGCGAAAAAGTAGAAGACACCCAATGGCACAATATCGTCGCCTGGGGCAAGACCGCAGAAATCGTTGAGAACTATCTCGTAAAGGGAAAGCAGGTTGCCGTCGAGGGCAAGCTTATGCATCGCTCTTACGAGACCAAGGAGGGTGATAAGAGATTCATCACCGAAATCAGATGTAATGAGCTTTTGATGTTGGGGAAGTAAATTTCTCCCTTCCTATATTTCGGAGGTACTCAAAGAGGGAATCTCAAAAGAAACTTTCAAAAAATGAACCGTCTGTCCGTATAAACAGATGGACGGTTCATTATATCTAAACGGATTCAAATTGTAGGTGTCGTAAACCAAAGACTTTTTTGGACGAGATACTTTTTTTTGCAGTCGTTATGTCTGAAAAACGAAATCAATATTTCCTAAGAAATCATATCAAGTAAGATATATTGGATACGTGGACAAAAGATTATGCTAGATAGAGATCTGGTAGAACTTTATGGTGTTAGTACCAAAGCCCTAAAATAGGCCGTAAGAAGAAACATTAAACGCTTCCCATAAGATTTTATGTTTGAAATGACAAAAATAGAACTACAAGATTGGAGGTCACATTTCGTGACCTCCAATAATGATAAGTTAGGTTTGCGTTATGCGCCTTTCTGGTTTACAGAACAAGGTGTAACTATGTTGGCCTGTATCCTTAAAAGTAACCGTGTCATTACTGTAAATATCCAAATTATGAGAGTGTTCTCAGAACTTAGAGAACGACTGACCGACACCTTGGCCCTAAAACTTGAAATCGAGGAAATCAAAAAGATACTTTCTAATCATGATAAAAACATGGCGTTAGTATTCGATTATCTAGACGGGCTGCTTCGAAAGAATGCAAATACCGAACCGAGAAAAAGAATAGGTTACAAATCGGACTAACATTACTAGCGATTGTTTTGCGACAATCTTTATTTTTACCATAATGATATCCACTAAACAAGAACTCCTTCCGCTTTTAAAAACGCACTTTGGTTATGATTCGTTTCGACCGAACCAGTTGGAGGTCATTAACGACGTACTTTCAAAAAAAGATGTACTTACCATTATGCCTACGGGTGGCGGAAAATCCCTTTGTTACCAGTTACCGGCTTTGGTATTGGAGGGTACTGCCATTGTAATTTCACCGCTGATCGCCCTAATGAAAGATCAGGTAGATGCGCTTCGGGGCAACGGTATCGTTGCAGAATATTTCAATAGTTCGCTATCACCCGAACGAAAAGAGGAAATCGTGTGTCAGCTAAAAGAGGGAGAGTTAAAGCTGTTCTATGTTGCTCCTGAAAGTCTCGGTTTTTTTCAGGGCATCTTAAGCGAAATCAAGATTAGCCTTTTTGCAGTCGACGAGGCGCATTGCATCTCTTCTTGGGGGCATGATTTCCGTCCGGCCTACACGCAGTTGGGTGGTTTGAAAAAGCAGTTTCCGGAAATTCCGATAATGGCGCTTACGGCCACGGCCGACAAGACTACGCAAGATGATATTATAGATCAGTTGCATATGCCCGATGCTAATCGGCATTTGGCGTCATTCAATAGGCCGAATCTTTTTTTGGAAGTACGGCCAGCCCAAAACCGGATCAAACAGATATTGGATTTTTTAATGGATCGCTCCGATGAGAGCGGTATCATCTATTGCCTTAGCCGAAAAAATACCGAAAAAATAGCGGAAAGGCTCCGGGATTCCGGCTTTAAGGCGAAGGCATACCATGCTGGTATGTCATCAGAAGAGCGTACAATTGTACAGGAAGACTTTATCACAGACCGTATTCCGATTATAGTTGCGACGATTGCCTTTGGCATGGGCATCGACAAGAGCAACGTACGCTTTGTTATTCACTACAATCTTCCCAAAAATATTGAAGGGTATTATCAAGAAATCGGCCGTAGCGGTCGAGATAACCTTCCCGCCCATACACTACTTTTTTATAGTTTTGGCGACGTTGCCCAGTTACGCAGGTTTATCTCTGAAAGCGATAATGCCGAAGTAGAATATGCCAAGCTCGAGCGTATGCAGCAGTTTGCCGAAGCGTTAAGCTGTCGGCGAATTGCCTTACTCAATTATTTTGGGGAATATATGACCGAAAACTGCGGCAACTGCGATATCTGCAAACACCCACCAAAATACTTTGATGCCACGGTGCTGACCCAAAAAATTTGTTCGGCCGTACTTCGGTTGAAAGAGAGCGAGGCCATGGGAATGGTTGTCGACGTACTTCGCGGCGCGCAAAACGCCCAAGTGCTTGAGAAAGGTTATCAGCATATCAAAACCTATGGCGCGGTAACCGATGTTTCTTGGCAAGACTTGCAACAATACCTCATTCAATTACTGAACCAAGGCGTGTTGGAAATCAATTTTCGTGAAGGGGGTCGTTTGGCACTTACTCCCCTGGCCAAGGAAATCGTATTCCATGGAAAAAAAGTCGAACTGGCCATTCTCGAAAAAGAAAAACCCAAAACCAAAAGAGAGAAAAGAGCTAAAGCAACACCAACCGGACTGTTCGAAAAACTACGGTTGCTTCGACAACAGATTGCCGCAGAAGAAGGTGTACCTGCCTATATCGTCTTTAGTGATGCCAGCTTGAAGGATATGGAGGAAAGGATGCCCTACAATGAATCCGAATTTCTTGAAGTTTCAGGTGTCGGTCAAGCCAAACTTGAAAAGTACGCAACAGTTTTTTTAAAGGAAATTAACAAGCACAAAAAGTCTTTGAAATCGAAGGGTACGCCCACCCATGTAATAACCTTCAATTTATTGAATGATGGCCTTTCCATTGCGGAAATTGCCAAACAAAGAGGGCTTCAGGAAAATAGCGTTTACGGCCATTTGCAGAAAGTACATTCCGAAGGCATCGTTATTGATCTGTATCAATTTATAACTTCGGAAGAAATCGAAAATATCAAAAAGGCGCAATCTGAATTAACGGAGGCTGAGGGGCTAAAAACTTATTTTGAATATTTTGAGGAAAAAGTACCCTATTGGAAGATTAAAATGGGGTTGTATTTATTAGGAGAATAGCATGTTTCTAAGTGCTTCCCCCGAAACTTCGGGGGAAGACCATGGTAAACTTACTTGTGAAAACTATTTTCCCGGTCTCCTTTTCAATCTCCGAATATATTTTTCATTGTTTTCCCTGTCAGGTACTGTAGTGATTTCTTTGGTTTCTGCATGCAAGAAAGCATTCAGGACCAAGGTGTCATCAAAAAGCAAAAATTCAATCCCATGACTATGAGGGGTGTGTAGCAATCTTTTGAAAACTCCCCAGATACTTTACAGATTACTTCAATTTTTTAGTCGAAGCTATCATATTGATGGCGTACTCCTCAGAAAAATGTTAATCATCAATAGCCGCAAATACCATTTGGCGAAACTTCCACCCCGTTTCATCGGAGACCTTGCCCTGAGTCTGTTTCATCAGAATACCAATGACATTTTCTTTTGGATCTGCGAAATATTGGGTATTGAAATAACCACCCCAGTCGAAGGTGCCCGTACTGCCAATACCACCTGAATCTTGGCCTTTGTGAGTAACGACCCCAAATGCCAGACCGTAGTATTCGCTATCATCACTAAAAAGTTCGCCCGTATGATTGCCCATGACACTTTGTACTGTAGTACGGCTCAAGATACGTTTTCCGTTAAGTTCACCGTTGTTGAGGTACATCTGCAGAAAGGTTGCGTAGTCCTTGGCGGTGCTCGAAAGTCCGGCACCACCCGAAAAGAAGCGTTTGGATCCTTTCATGGGGTAGTCGGTATCGTAAAAAGTAATGGGGTATTTCCCCCATTTTCCATCAGTTATTTGTTGCACCGAAACCAGTCTGTTATGCTTTTCTTTGGGCAAATAAAACCAAGTGTCATCCATGCCCAAGGGGTCGAAGATTCGTTTTCTCAAGAACTCGTCGAATGGTATTCCTGATACCACTTCAATAAAATAACCAAGAACATCGAGACCTTCACTGTAGACATAGGCGTCACCGGGATTATGGTGCAACGGTAGCTTCGCCAATTTTTTTACGCTACTTTCAATAGAGATATCTTCTGTGGTAAATAAATCGGTAATACCGGCTTTGGCGTAGATTTCTTGAAATCGTTTGTCACCATCGATTACCCCATAGCCAAGCCCTGAAGTGTGCGTCAGCAAATGACGTATAGTTATCTGTTTCTTAGCAGGTTTGGTGGTATAAGTACCTTCGGTCTCGTCGTACGTACCAAGTAGCTGGGCCTCCCCAAATTCAGGAATGTACTTAGAAATGGGGTCGTCTAAACGGAATTTTCCCTCTTCCCAAAGCATCATGACCGCCGTCGAAGTAATAGCTTTTGTTTGAGAAGCAATTCGGAAAATAGCGTCTTTTTTTAGCTCTTTCTTAGATGTATTGTCCGCCATACCATAAGCATTATGGAATATGATTTTCCCGTTTCTAGCAATAAGAGCAACAATACCAGGAACCTGATTTTCCGCTACTGCTTTTTCAAGCATGGCATCGATTCTCTCCAAGCGCTCCGAAGATATACCAATACTTGCAGCACCGGCTTCGGAGAGAGGGGGTGAAGCGTTGATTGATGATGTTTGGGCAAATGACCAAAAAATGGACAAAACAAAAAGTAAAGTAAACGTATTTTTCATATTTCAAAGTTTGAATCTCAATATATTCAATTTTTAGAGAACTTCATCGATTTTTGAATAGTACCTCTTGGGCGTATTACCTTTTTAACGTGAATGGATTTAACTTTTATTTCGTATCATTACACGCGAACGATCTTATCGCACCCCTAAATTTCGTTGATTTTTCAATGTCCCTACTAAGCAAAATAAGACAGCTACAAGATATCAATAGCCTCTCGAAGCATGAACAATTGGTTCATGGGGTAATAGATTCCATAGATTCTGGGGTGTTATCCGTCGGTGATAAATTGCCTTCTATTAACGAAATGGTAAGCGACCTTGGCTATGCCCGAAAAACCATTGTAAAGGCCTATGAAGAACTTAAGGAAAGAGGTCTTGTTGAATCAAAAAAACTTAAGGGATATTTTATAGTAAGCGACGAGACCAATGTAACCCTCAAAATCGCGTTGTTGTTGTTCTCTTTTCAAAGGTTTCAAGAAGAATTTTACAATACTTTTCGAAAGGAGTTGGGAGAGCGTTTTCAGATCGATGTTTTTTTTCATCACAATAATGTCTCCGTTTTTGAGACCATATTCAACAATATTAGGGGCAAATATGGTATGTATGTTGTAGCGCCGATTCCCGATATAGCTATCAGTAAACTTTTGGAAAGTATCGATTCACAAAAACTTTTGATTATAGATAGATATTTGCCAATGCCTATTGAGTATTCATATATTTCACAAGAATTCGATGAGGCTACCTATATTAAGTTGGTAGCGCTATTGCCAGAAATACGGAAATATAAAAAATTTGTCCTTTTTTGCTCCAGTGACAGCGACTATCCCGAAGGTATCCTAAAGGCTTTTCAAAGATTCGTGTCCGATTATAAAATTCCCGAAAGCATTGTTGAAAATTATAAACAAGGATCCGTAAAAAAAGAGAACCTTTATTTCTTTATCAACGATTCATATTTGTGGGAAGTACTGCGCGATTGCAGAAACAATGAACTTGTGGTAGGTAAAGATGTCGGTATACTGTCACACAATGACCACCTCGTAAAAGAAATTGTTTTCGGGGGAATTACCACCATTTCCACCGATTTTAAAGATATGGCCAAACGGGCCGCCGAACACTTGAAAAATCGAGCTACTACGCAAGTAATTGTCCCGATGCATTTAATGAGACGGACTTTAAGTACTATATAAAAAGGTGAAATTACAGTAGTCCAATTTTAAATATTTTTAGAAAAAGACGGTGGCCAATAATGGGCAGGTGGACAAAATGATTTCATAAGTAGCATATTTGGCTTATTTTTTAGCGAAGATATTTCAATTGACCTATGCAAATAAATATGGCAAAAAGCAGTGTTCCAAAAAAACCAGAAGAGGTTAAAATCAAAGGTGCCGTAGCGCCCCTATCCGGAACACTAGAGAAGATACTTGACATAGATGGATCGGCCATTTATAACTTTAAAATCCGCGGCGATGAAAAAGTATAACCCAGACCTATAACCTTATCATGGAAAAAACCCGCCATAAATGTTAAAGGCATTTGGAAGCCTACCACAGATTTCAACAAGCGCATTCAGGCCGATTGGGAACTCGACACTATGGAATCGAGAATATCGATAGACGCACATGTTATCAACCTTTTCGCCCATAACGACGAGAACATCTTCCCGTCCTTTGGCAAATTATCCCACGAAATGGGTTTCCGAAAATGGGAAGACTATAATTGGCGTGTACAATACCTATGTAATCGAACTGGAAAATGATGAAGACGAAATCCACGTTTTGAACGGACAAATTGCCGATAAAATCATACGGTGCAGAACGGTTTTGGCAGATTGCCAGGGGAAGGTGGTAGATGAAAAGACAACAACCTTTCAAAGGGGTTCTGAAAATAGCGTTGCCGCCTTGTGGAATGCTGATAGCAAAAAAATTGTAATAAGTATTCGTAATGACCGAAAGAGAAAAAATGATAAAGGGTTTGCCTTATGACCCTTTGGACAAAGAACTTATTAAAGGCAGATTGAATGCCCGTAGGTTGGTAAGGGAAATATCTGATATCCCCATGGATAAAGAAAGACAACGAAGACATCTTTTCAAGGAGCTTTTAGGAAATACAGAAGGGAGATTCTATATCGAAAACCCATTTATCTGTGATTATGGGTATAACATTCACTGGGGCGAAAATTCTTATGCCAACTTCGGGTGTATCATCTTGGATGCCGCCCCTGTGCATATTGGAAAGAATGTCATGATGGCCCCGGGAGTCAAAATTTTGACCGCAACCCACCCCCTGGAATATGAGGCCCGCAATTCAGGTATCGAATCTGCAAAATCCATTCATATCGGAGATAATGTTTGGGTCGGTGGAGGGGTGATTATAAATCCTGGTGTGACCATCGGTAATAATTCGGTTATTGGTTCGGGAAGTGTTGTTGTAAAAGACATTCCTGAAAATGTTGTCGCCGTGGGAAACCCATGCAAGGTGTTAAAAAAAATAGACAACCCGAAATAATAACGATTAACGAGTTGACCAAAAATTATAAATTATACTCTCGATTATCTCTTTTGTAGCCTTTACACTTTTAGTGGCTGTTCTATTTGTTTTGAATATTTGTATCATGTTGCTAATTACTAAAATCTATCCTAGAGCAACTGATTATCAACATATGACTACTGATGCGGTAAGCGTAGAGCCTTGGAAATATGCCGTTATTGCAGGAGCAGCAATTACGGCCTTGGTACTAAGTACCTATTTGATTTTCTAAAGGAAAGTCTGTTTACTTAAAATTGCATTTGTAGTCCCACAGTACCAGCGCCAAAGTTGAGGTTCCAGCTCATTTTTTTATTGGAAGCGTTATATTTTTCGTCATATTTTTTATCGAGATACCGGTCAATTGATTCGACTGTAAAAATAGCGATGGCAGTACTCAATACCACATCCGATAACCAGTGTTTACCCTCCCATAATCTCGATATGGCAGGAATTGCACCTAAGGTATAAATACCACTTTTTACCCAAATACTTTTGAATTGTTTGGCAATTGCGTGTGCGTTGGTCATCGCTAGAATCGCATGACCTGATGGAAAGGAATGAAAGTCCTTATCCCCAGTAAAAGGTTTAAAAGTATCTTTTGACAAACCTGATAGGGGTCTTGCTCTACCAAATACTGATTTCATAACTTGCTGCAGCAGGCCTGCGGTAGAGGCCGAAGAAATCAAAAGGACTCCCGTTCTTCGAAGCTTTTCGTTTTTTGTAATCAAGCCAACAGCATAAACACCACCTGTAATCATATAATTGTTGGCCGGGCTACCATATTCAAAACCGTAATCTCGAATCACTGTAGGGACGTCTTCCTTAATGCTATCTGCATATTCGTATACGATGTCATCGACAAGATAGGCAAATCCTGTACCTACCATAGTGACCCCAAAGTCGCCCCATTGATCGCCTTTCCAATGAAATGGTCTTGAATAGGCATAGCCCATCCCTGAGAACACATTGACCATATCATATTTGAACATACTCCAGCGTGTTTCCGACTTGTTAATGAGTAAATCCTGGCCATAAAGATGTACAAAAGGGATAAAGAACAGAAGGACGTATGTTTTTTTCATCTGGTAGTCAGACTAACGTTTTGTTTTTACGAGAACGTCATTTTCGATTAAAGATTGGTGTAACTATTATAAATTAATCAATTTGAACCTTTGACAAAAACAGATTTAAGCTTCATAATTGTTAGAACTGTTTTAAGTACCTTGAAAAATACAAAAAAACATTTGATGTCAAGGCAGTAATTTTATCCTCAAAAGAAGATTTCTTGAGTGATACGAAATGTATTGGCATGAGCATCTACTATGGTTTTTATTTCTGGCGAATACCCACCACCCATACTGCATTGCACCGGAATCTGAAGTTTATGACAAGTTTTCAATACAAATTCGTCACGCTCTTTGCAGCCGCTAACAGTAAGTGCCAAAGTACCAAGTTTGTCAGAAGCAATGACGTCTACACCACAGAGGTAGAAGATAAAATCAGGTTTGTGGGAATCAATAAGCTTAGGAAATGTTTCTTTTAAAATAGATAGGTATTCGCTATTGCCTGTCCCTTTTTTCAATGGAATATCCAAATCCGATTTTTCCTTTTTAAAGGGATAGTTACCGGCCCCGTGCATAGAGAACGTATATACAGAATCGTCATGCCGAAAAATTTCTGCCGTACCGTTGCCTTGGTGTACATCTAAATCTATAATCAATATTTTTTTTGCCAAGTTTTTTGCTTGAAGATAGCGTGCTCCAATAGCTTGGTCATTCAACATACAGAAAGCCTCGCCACGATTCGTGTATGCGTGATGCGTACCACCGGCAATGTTCATGGCGATGCCGTTTTCGAAGGCGAATTCGCAGCATTTCATAGTCCCGTCGGCAATAATGCGTTCTCGTTCCACCAAATCTTCGGTCAAGGGGAATCCGATTTTACGGGCTTCCCTCGGTGGAATCTTGAGGTTCAATAGGTCATAAAAATATTCTGGGTCATGAACGGCAACGATATATTTATCATTGGGGATTTCAGGTTCAAAAAAATGTTCTTGGGTACATGTACCCTCGTGCAACAATTGTTTGGGCAGCAGTTCGTATTTCAACATGGGGAACCGATGGCCTTCCGGCAAAGGGTGTTTGTAAATGGGGTGATTGGCAATTTTGAGCATTTGAGTTTTATGTCTTATGCAACTTCAACTGAATACGCTTACGGGCCACATCAACTTGTAAAACTTTAACGACAATTTGTTCATGTAGGCTCACATGTTCATTTACATCTTTTACAAAAGTATCGGCCAAGTTAGAAACGTGGATTAATCCGCTTTCTTTGATGCCGATATCCACAAAGCAACCAAAATTGGTAATATTGTTTACGATGCCTGGTAGCAATTGACCTTCTTGTAAATTTGTTATGGATTTAATGTTTTGATTGAAAGTAAAAACCTTGGCTTTTTCGCGACGGTCGAGGCCAGGTTTTACGAGTTCATTTACAATATCTTTTAAGGTGGGTAAGCCTATGGTTTCTGTGCAATAACTATTCAAATCAATGCTTTCTAGTACAGTTTTGTTTCCGATCATTTCTGCTAGTGCAATACCTTTGTCCTTTGCGAATTTTTGAACGATCGAATAGCTTTCTGGGTGCACCGCAGAATCGTCTAGCGGATTTTCGGCATCTTTAATGCGTAAAAAAGCAGCACCTTGTTCAAATGCCTTTTCGCCTAAACGAGGGACTTTTTTAATCGTAGCCCTATCTGTGAAAGCACCATTTTCATTTCTGTAAGTAACAATATTTTCCGCCAATTTCGCACCGATGCCTGAAACATAACTCAGCAAAGGAACACTGGCCGTGTTAATGTTGACTCCAACTGAATTCACACAACTTTCAACAACGCTATCCAATGAGGTTTGGAGCTTGCTTTGGTCTACATCGTGCTGGTATTGGCCAACTCCTATGGATTTCGCGTCGATTTTTACCAATTCGGCCAATGGATCTGCAAGCCTACGTCCAATAGAGACAGAACCACGTACGGTAACATCATAATTAGGAAATTCTTCTCGGGCAATTTTAGAAGCCGAGTATATTGAAGCTCCGGCTTCACTCACAACAAAGACTTCTATTGGCTTTCTAAAATGAATGCGTTTTACCAAGTGTTCCGTTTCTCTAGAAGCCGTTCCGTTTCCTATTGCTATAGCTTCGATCTTATAGGCATCACAAAGTGAGCTTATTTTTTTAATGGCCTCTGTACTTTTATTTTGTGGCGCATGTGGATAAATGGTTTCATTATGTTCTAAATTGCCCTGAGCACTCAAACAGACGACTTTGCAGCCGGTTCGAAAACCTGGGTCAATGGCAAGGATTCTTTTTTCGCCCAATGGAGCACCTAACAAAAGTTGTTTCAAATTTTTAGAAAAGACTTGAATGGCATCATCATCGGCCTTTTCCTTGGCATTTTTTAATAATTCGTTTGATAATGATGGAAATAATAAACGCTTATAAGCATCCGCTATCGCCAGCTCAATATGAGGGGTACATGAATTATTTGATTTGACAATGCGATCAGTGATTTTTGATAAGAGATAGTCATCGTCGATTTCAATCTTGACCCTTATAAAACCTTCATTTTCTGCGCGTAGAATCGCCAATAACCGATGTGATGGGCTACGCTTTAAAGCCTCGCTCCAATCAAAATAATCTCGGAATTTCTGGGCTTTTACATCATCTTTTTTAGCATTAATTACCTTGGTGGTAATCATAGCTGACCTTTCCAATTGGTTTCTGATTTCATTTCGGACCGAGATACGTTCGTTCAACCATTCGGCGATGATATGGCGGGCGCCTTCTAAAGCCGCATCCTCATTAAGAACTTGGTCGTTCAAATAATGTGAAGCCACGTCTTCAATTTCATTGTGGTTTTGAGCCATAATGATTTTCGCGAAAGGTTCTAGTCCATTTTTTCTGGCCGTTTCGGCTTTCGTTTTCCGTTTTTTCTTGAAAGGAAGGTAGATGTCTTCTAGGGTAACTAGTTCCTCAACCTGTTGAATTTTAGCACGAAGCTCATGCGTTAGGGCATCTTGCTCTTCGATAGCTTTTAAGACGGCTAATTTTCGCTTCTCTAAGGCTTCGAACTGTGCTTTAAATTGTACGATAGCTCCTATTTGTACTTCATCAAGATTACCTGTTCTTTCTTTTCGGTAGCGTGATATAAAGGGTATGGTACAGTCTTCGTTTAGGAGTTTGACTGTGTTTTGTATACTCTTCTCGGAGAGTTGAGTATGTTTGGTGAGGTAGGAAATAAGGTTCATTAGATATTTGATTTTTGGCCGATATGGCCTGTCCCGCTTGCCAGCAGGCGCATTCGAGACCTATTTGTGTTCCTGAGTTTTCGACTGCGCTCGACCTGCGGTTTTTCAAAAACAAAAATTTTAACTTATCCCTTCCCCATTACCAACCCCATCTTCATCAGGATTAACGAAAACCAATTTACCATCCGCATTTTCAGTCATAAGAATCATACCTTCACTATCTACTCCTCGTAAAGCTCGGGGCGCAAGATTGATCAAAACAGTAACTTTCTTTCCAACTATTTCTTCTGCAGTAAAACTCTCCGCAATACCTGAAACAATGGTTCGTGTATCTAAGCCCGTATCTACTTTGAGAACGAGTAGTTTTTTAGTCTTTGCCATTTTTTCGGCTTCGACTATGGTGCCAACCCGCATATCCAATTTGGTGAAATCGTCGAAAGTGATGGTGTCTTTTTGTGGCATAAGTGATGCGTTTTCGTTTTCATTAGCCTTCTTAGTGGCTTCTAGTTTGTCCAGTTGCGCTTGTATTTCTTTGTCTTCTATTTTTCTGAAGAGGAGTTCGCCTTTGTTGATTTGGTGGTCAGGAGCTATGAGTATTTCGCTGGTTGAAACATGCTCCCAGCTATTACTTTGGCTACGCTCAGTCACCGCATCTTGGTCGCTGAGCGAAGCCGAAGTGACATTAAGAATGTTTTTCAATTTCTTTGAAGTAAACGGTAAAAAGGGTTCGCTCAAAACGGCTAACCCGGTTGCGATTTGTAGTGCTACGAACATAATGGTCTTTACCCGTTCTTCATCTTGTTTGATAACCTTCCACGGTTCTTCGTCGGCGAGGTATTTGTTGCCTAAACGGGCAAGGTTCATAAGTTCTTGGCCGGCTTCGCGAAAACGGTAGCGTTCGATGGAACCTGAAATGGTCTCCGGAAAATGCTTAAGAGCTTCCAAAGTTTCCGTATCCACTTTCGAAAAACCCGAAGGGTTTGGAACTACACCATCATAATATTTGTTCGTTAATACGACCACACGGTTGATAAAATTACCCAGAATAGCGACGAGCTCGTTGTTGTTACGTGCTTGAAAATCCTTCCAAGTAAAATCATTGTCTTTGGTCTCGGGAGCGTTGGCTGTCAATGTATACCGTAAAGCGTCTTGCATATCTGGAAATTCCTCTAGATATTCATGTAACCACACTGCCCAATTTTTTGAGGTGGACAACTTGTTGCCTTCCAAATTCAAAAATTCGTTGGCAGGCACGTTATCCGGTAGAATATAATCCCCATGCGCTTTCAAAATTGCCGGAAAAATGATGCAATGGAAAACGATATTATCTTTGCCAATGAAGTGCACCAGTTTGGTGTTCTTGTCTTTCCAATAGAGTTCCCAATCTTTACCTTCGCGTTCGGCCCATTCTTTGGTCGAGGAAATATATCCGATAGGGGCATCGAACCAAACGTAAAGTACCTTACCCTCGCCACCTTCGACGGGTACCGGTATACCCCAGTCGAGATCACGGGTAACGGCTCGGGGTTCCAGGCCTCCATCGATCCAACTTTTGCATTGGCCATAGACATTGGGTTTCCAATCATTTTTATGGCCTACCAGAATCCATTCCCTTAAAAAGTCCTCGTAACGATCCAACGGTAAAAACCAATGTTTGGTCTCTTTGGTGGTTGGCACGCTCCCGGTAATCGTCGATTTGGGATTGATAAGATCGGTAGCGTTCAAAGAAGAACCACAATTTTCGCACTGATCTCCATAGGCTTCTTCATGGCCGCATTTGGGGCAGGTTCCAATGACAAAGCGGTCTGCAAGAAACTGTTGGGCTTCCTCATCATATAATTGCGCTGTAGTTTCCTCAATAAAATCGTCCTGTTCATATAACTTCTTGAAAAAGTCCCCGGCGGTTTTGTGATGGACCTCGGCCGAGGTGCGCGAATAATTATCGAAAGTAATACCGAAATCGGAAAAGGACTGTTTGATGATGCCGTGGTATTTGTCGATGATTTCCTTTGGAGAAACGCCTTCTTTTTTTGCCTTCATCGAAATGGCGACCCCATGCTCATCGCTACCGCAGACAAAAGCGACATCGTTTCCGGTCAAACGCAAATATCTTGCATAGATATCCGCAGGTACGTACACACCGGCCAGATGCCCGATATGAATAGGCCCATTGGTATAGGGCAATGCAGCGGTAATTGTATAGCGTAAAGGGTAATCTTGGTTCTCGGCCATTAAGTTTCAATTTGGCCACAAAAATAGTGTTTTTATGAGCATGTATAAAATCAGTTTGCCGTAAGGCCAATCATGCTGTTATGGCGTTGTCGTTAATGCACAATAAAAAGAAAAACCTTCGAAAACATATTATTTTTCGAAGGTTTTGTAATACAGTGGGGGTTAAAAATCAAGCTACCATAACTGATTTGCTCATTTTATGGTCTTGCACCTGAATTCGGTAGATATATTTACCTGCCGCCAAATGGCCGGGCATACTTTCTTTAATATTAATTTCATTGGCACCTTCTGACATGATCATATTACGTATCGTACCGACGTTTTGCCCTATAATGTTGAACAATTGAATATCGACATGGGCCGTAACGGGCATTTCAAGATAAATATGTGGATTGTTATCCGATGGATAAAAAGGTTTATGCACGATGGCATTCAACTGATCCGCATTGGGAACCACAGGTTCACTCGGTTCTGAATCGGGCGATGTGGGTAGTGAAGGCTCGCCATCGCTGTACACAATGTCGGGAAATTCCGTACCACTACAATTGAAGCCCAAATTTACCGGTGCGTATGTATGGTTCAATAAATGTTGTTCTACCAAAGGAATCGGAACACAGAGCCATTCGGCCAATACCGTCGCGTAGAGATCTCTAAAATCCATAGTGTATTCAAGGTTGCCCCTACCGTCAGGATTCTCCAAGGTCGGATGATCACCAACAAAGGCACTGCCGTTGAGGCCTTTACCAAAGAAAAGGGTAGGCGCTGCTTTGCCGTGATCCGTTCCGTTCGAACCGTTTTCGAAAATACGTCTTCCGAATTCGGAGAACGTCATACTCAACACTTTTTCGTCTTGTTGGGTACAGGCTAAATCTTCATAAAAACTGCTGATGGCAATGGATAGATTGCTCATCAAACGTTCGTGGGCTAAAGGCTGGTTGCCATGAGTGTCAAAACCGCCTATAGAAATCATATAGACTTTGGTTCCTAAATTGCCTTTTATTAATTTGGAAATAACAGATAATTGCCTTGCAAAACCATTATTTTGATATTCAATACCGCAATCCAAAGCTACACCACGTTCATAGGCTTCGTGAATTAATCCTGAATATTCATAAGTGGTATTGGCAACTCCCCTTAAAAATCTCAATTGATCACCGTACATACAATCGTTGAACAAGTTGTCATCAAGGCCGTAGCGAACACCCGACTCGGCAATCTCTTCCAATTGGTCGATATTGGAGGTTACAAATGCGTAGTTGGTTTCCTCACCTTGAAATACCAAACTTCCGAACTGTCCTATCTGTATGGCCGCAGGTGCTGGTGGTGGAGCCATCAAATAATCAGGATAGCATTCTTCAAAATGCCTACCCATCCAGCCGGTATTAAGACCACTAAAGCCCGTTGAGGTCAGGTCGGTATTGGCAAAAATATCGGAACCCGTAAAATGCGACAGGCTCTGCCCTTCATATCCTACGCCATGTACAGCTTTGAACTGCCCTTCGCCCCACATCGGTTCTAAGGCCTTCATATAGGAAGGAACGCCGAATTCATCGGTCAGTTTTAAGACCTTACTCTCCGGAATATAGATATTGGGTCTGGCATTGGCATAAGTATCGTATTGTTCTATGGGAATAACGGTGCTTAAACCATCGTTGCCGCCGGAAAGACGTATCAATATTAGTATGTTATCCGTCTCGGCATCTGCAATCGCCGAAGTCAAAGGAGAAGGCGCCGATGCAGTTAGAAAATTACTGCCAAGCATCATAGATCCCGAACCGGCGATGCCTAAGGCTTGTAGAAATGAACGTCGGTTCCAGGTTTTATGTTCTAGATCGTGGCCCTCATGTTCTATGCCTTTATGGGGTGATGTATCGTGGGTATCGCGCATAATAGTAAGTTATTTGAGTTGAAATTCGGGTTGTCTGGCTAGGTACTGTAATAAAAGATATACTTGGGTCGGGGCCTCCATGGCTGTTTGCAACGTCCATGATGGTTGCGAGCCCCCCTCATAGTATTGCTCTTGTATATCACTTCTAAAAATCGTGTATGCCTTATCGTACTCTGAATCGTTGAGTAATCCTTTTGGAAGAATGAAATCGATAATCGGCCTAGCAATCAAATCGGGATTGTTACTGGTCAAGCCATCATTACCGCTTAATGATAGTCCAAAAGAGCGAAATTGTTCATTATCGGCGTTAAAAAAGTCTTCTAAAATAGTTTCGATGGTCAGCCATCTACCAATCATAAAGTTCGTGTTGATCCACGAACGGTCGCGTTGCCATCCGGCAACATCGAAGGGGTCGAACAGATTTTGACTTAACAGACCACTGTAATTGACCAAACTGGCTACAGTAGTATCGTTGTAGGCAAAATTGGTTTCCTTCAAGGTATTGAAATAGAAATCAAAAGGGCTTTTAATAATGACCCCAATGGCCTCATCGTCAAAGAAGTGCTGACTTTTGAACAATTGCGAGAGCACAGGGGCAATCTCAAAATTGTTCGAAAGAAAGGTAGCGGCCATACCCGAAATAATGGTTTGGGCGTTTCCGGCATCGTCCTTAGAGTCTGGGTGGACAAAAAACTCATATAACTTTCTACAGATGAATTCCGCTATTTCATTGGGTCTTTGGTCAAATAGAATGTTGATAACATCGTCATACCCCCAATTTCCGGTTTGGCCAAGAATGGTTTTGCTTCCGGTATCATGGCGTTCCGGGTCAAAGGCTACCGCTTCGCAACCCAGCTCTCCTCTTTCCACATAACCTGTAAGGGCCTTTGCGGTCTCGATGATATCTTGTTCGGTATACCCGTTGCCTTCGCCTAAGGTGAAAAGCTCATACAGTTCACGGCCATAGTTTTCATTGGGATTGTTACCATTGTTGAAAACACCATCCAAATAGTAGAGCATCGCGCTGGTCAGACCAATTTCACTTACAAAGGTCTTAAAATTGCCTAGGGCATTACGCTGCAGACAATTGATATAGTGATAAAGAAAAGAGTTACAGTCGTATATATCCAATTCTGTAACAAAATGGTTGCTCCAAAAGAAGCTCATACGATCAGCTAGATTATTGTTCAACAACTGGTTGGCGTAGGCCAAGCTGAACTCGTCTTGTTGAGCTCTTCGCAACTGGTTACGCTGGTCGTCGTCTGCGGGATAGTTGCTATTGTTCCAGTCCGCCCAAATAGGCGCAGGAATCGGAGCTTGGTTGATCGCTTGGTTAACAAGACTATCAACGAGTGCCCCGGCATTTTGGCCTTCGGCATTATTAATAGTCTGAACAGAGGCACTGAACCCCAGTCTTCTGTACAAGTGCGCGGCCCTCGTTCTATCCAAGGGTGTTGAATACGGCGCCAAAGGTGCCGTATTACAGTTAATAAAGTACTCCATAATTTTGTAGGCTTTTAAGAACCGTTCATGTGTTTGGGGTCAATTCTTAACGTACAAAGATTTTGGATAGTATAGTGATTCGAGTATTTTCGATGTATGGTTTAAGAATTTACGGGCTACGGGGAATTTAAGGCGTTCAAGCACTTACCTTTTCGACGAAGTGCATCATTTATTAAGATTTCAGCTATTGTTTTATGGGAAAACACAATGAGTTCGGTAAAGAGGGTGAAAAGATCGCCACTAATTTTTTGGTCAAAAAAGGGTATTCTATCAAGTATAAAAACTACCGCTACCTCAAGGCCGAAATAGATATTATTGCTCAAAAGGAGGATATTCTTGCTATTGTTGAGGTACGTGCACGGAGCAATGACCAAATTATTCCGATTGCCGAGACCATCACACAAAAAAAAATCAAACTATTGGTAATGGCGGCAGATTATTATGTGACCGAAAACAACCTTGATGTCGAGGTACGTTTTGATGTCATTACCATTTTAAAGAATAGGGTGATTTTTAAAATCGAACATTTAGAAAGTGCGTTCTATCATTTTTGAAGTGTCATTTTCTAGACTTTTAGTTTAAACACAATTTGTTTTATTTGTAACAATATGTTATTTTTGCTCGACAACCAACCTATGAATAATGAAAACTATTTCCTCCGTAGTCGAACAATACATTAAAAAAAAGCCTTTTTTGCAAAGCGCCTTGGCACAGGGCATCATCAACCTTACTTCGCTATCGCGAATAGTAAAGCCTGAAATTGAAGATGAACTGGGTAAGGATATTCGTAACGGAGCCATAGTTATGGCGCTAAAACGTTTGTCGGATGATCTGGAATTCAGGGCGACCCATAAAATAATCAAGGTTTTAAAGAATATCGGGGAAATTACCGTGCGCTCCTCCTTGACCGATTTCACATTTTTTGTATCGGAATCTATTTTAGAAAATCAGGCACAGCTTTTGGAAGAGGTCAACAAGAATAAGGATGTTTTCTATACCTCTTCTCGTGGTGTGAACGAGCTGAATATTGTCGTCAGCAATAGCCTCGATGGAGCTGTGGAAACACTTTTCAAAGATGAAAAATGCTCTCAAAAGGCAGAAAATCTTTCTTCGATTACTGTAAAGCTACCGGCCGAGAATGTTTCCGTACCGGGCATCTATTATTTTATTTTCCAGCGTCTCGCCTGGGAAGGTATTGTACTCTATGAAGTGATTTCGACTACCAACGAGTTTACAATTTTAGTTGATGACGATCAAGTCGACGTGGCGTTCAAAACCATAAAGGATTTGAAAACACTTTAAGCCGTGGTTATTCGGTTATTAGTTAGGGTTTAATAAACGCTTAAACATAAATAACAGCCTTCCCTCAAAAGCATTACTTTTTCAAAAACTCGACAATCTCTCTGTCGCTCTCTGGCTTGGCAATGATTCTTTTATTCCTGTCCAAAAGATAAAAGGTTGGTGTTTTGTGTATATCGTATAAGTCGGCATATTCACTTTCCCAACGGCCCAGGGCCAAGACATGGTGAAAATTTGGAAATTTGGCAGATTCAGGTTTCCATGTGGTTTCGTTATCTTCTAAACCTACAGCTATTACTTTTGTCGCAGGATAGTTTTTCAATTCTTCGTGCAAAGGGGGAATTTCCTTTAAGCAATGCGAACAAGTGCTGCTCCAAAAGATCAGGATATAATTCTCGGCACCTGACAATGTGCTTAGTTTTTTTGTCGTACCACCCTCCTTCCACGTAATTTCTGGTGCTATAGCCCCAATTCGTAGCCGATTATTAAGTTCAATTTCAGAAATAGCCTTTTGGTTATTCGTTGCCCCTGATAGCGGTTTTAAATAGTAGTTGTATATGAAATCGGAAGTGTTGTTAAGATTGTCAGTGGTGGCCTGTTTCCATAGTTGACGAAATACCTCAAATTTATACATATCACGGATGTCTTTTAAGTGCCTGTCTACCGTTATTATATTCTCATGTATGGCCTTTTCCTTTTCGGTTTCGGACATCTTTTGCAAAGGAAGAGCCGTAAAAACATAGTTGGTTAATTTCTGGCTTAAGAAGCCCGAAGCCTGCAAAATTTGATCGCCTAAATCCAATCCGTCGAAGTAGCTCTTTTTTTTGTGGGAAATATAATCTTCGATCGATTCATATCCGGAGGAGATATAAGGTTTATTTGCTGTGATAAATCTGCTCGCTATGGTTCCTTTAGATTTTTCCTCATACGATTTTTGCGTTGCCGTCAACTTTTTGATGAGATCATCAAAGATGACTTTATCCGACTTTCCTTCCGAATAAAATTTGATGATTGCGCCCTCAATAGTATTTATGTCCTTGAAATAAGCGTTGAATAGTTTGTTTTCTTGAGAAGCTGCAAAAGAAACACCTATCTCTGCATCGAAGGCCAATTGAATTTCCTCTTTTCCGTTATAAATGACATCAAAATAGAACTCATCCTGCGGCACCGCATACACCAATCGATACACGCCAGATTGTGCATTTTCGGGAATTTTAAGCGAAAAATTCCCGCCCTTGATAGCGGTGTCAGCCGTATATACCTGCGTTCCAGGCAATAATCGATAGGCGATGAGCCATCTGTAGTCTTTGGCAGGTGAAAAGGTGCCTGAAATGGCACGCTGCGCTTGCAATGGCAATGACAATAGAAACAAAAGTGCAAAAAAGGAAATTTTCATGGGTTAAGTCTCTCAAAAATCGCTCACATTGAAATAGCAAACTTAAAAAGTCAACTAGTCTAGTCTTTAATCATTTCTTCCGGTTTCAAACGAAATGGAGAAGGCATACAGCAATCTTGTGTTCCGCCCACTTCAACGGTCGAAGAACCATATACCGTAATGGTCGATTTGACAAAATCTTCTTCGTTCGCTTTGTATATATTGTCGACGTATTTCTGTGGATTGCGGTCGATATACGGAAACCAAGTGCTATGGATCTGGATCATAATGCGATGGCCTTTTTTGAAGGTGTGCAGCACATCTTGCAGACGAAAGTTCACATCGTGTGGCTCACCGGGCACGAAAGGTTCGGGTTTTTCAAAGCTGTTTCGGAACCTTCCTCGGAAGACTTCGGCCCTTACTAGTTGCTGGTACCCACCCATAATTATGTTATCGGGGTTGTGCTTATAATTCTCATGGTCTTGAGGATAAACATCGATTAATTTCACGATAAAATCGGCGTCTGTACCGGACATGGCTACCTTTAGTTTGGCCATGATTTCACCGGCAAGCACACGAGGTTCCTTTAGTGTTTCGGTTTCGAAGGTCAATACATCCGGCCTTCGCGATGCTTCACGCTGATCGTCAGACATATATCTCCGTGGCGTAAAAGTGAGCCCTTCGGTCTGTGAAGTATAGGGCACCGGTTTTTTAGGATCGCTCGTATATTCGAAAACTGCATTTTCATCGGCCGGTTCATTAATGCCCAAGTGCCCATTTTCCCCAAAATTCAACGTTATAGGTTCAATTTCCTCTGGTGGCCATTCATTAAAAGTTTCCCATTGCTTTGAACCTGTATCGAACATATAAGCTTCAGGTAGTGTGTCAGGCCCATCGTCTTTTAAGTGATGGGCGAAGAACTTCCGTTCTATATCCTTCATATAAAAAGTAGAAATACTATCTCCGAAATAGATATGGTTATGGGTGGTTTGACCTGTCTCACGAGCCCATCCGCCATGGTCCCATGGTCCCATAACAATAGTGTTTTTGGCTTCGGGACTGGTAGCTTCCACAGTTTTGTAGATGTTCAATGGCCCGTAGAGATCTTCGGCATCGAACCAACCGCCAACGGTCATAACCGCATGGTCGATATCTTTCAAGTGCGGCAGGATATTTCTCTTTTGCCAGAACTCATCGTAATTGGGGTGCTCAACAATCTGCTGCCAGAAAAAATTATCGTTATGGTATTTGTCGGTAATGTTTTTAAGAGGCCCCATTCGAAGAAAAAAGTCATACGCATCGGCAGCGGGATTTCCATACAATCGCATCAACTTATCAGTATACCATGGCTCTCGGGTCAGGCTGTCTTTCTGGTAACCGAATACGGCAAAGGCTGCTGTATAACTTTCCAAAAAAGCACCTTGATGGTGAAAGTCGTCAAAGAAAAAATCTGCAATTGGCGCCTGAGGCGATGAAGCTTTTAAGGCCGGATGCGCATCGATCATACCTGCGGCCGTATAATGGCCGGGATAGGATATACCATACATACCGACCTTTCCGTTATTGCCTTTGATGTTCTTGACCATCCATTCGATGCTATCATAGGTATCGGAGCTTTCGTCGATGTCTTTTTTATTCTTTCGATTGTTTCCGGGGATATTGGGCCGCATATTGTCAAAAATACCGTCCGACATATATCGCCCGCGTACATCTTGAAAGACTAAAATGTATCCGTCTTCTACTAGATATTTAGAGGGATAGCCTCCGTATTCATAGTTGGAATATTTCGAGGCATTGTAACAGGTGCGATTCAATAGAATGGGATACTCTTTTGAGGTATTCTTAGGGGTGTAAACGGCCGTAAAGAGTTCCGCCCCGTCACGCATCGGAATACGGTATTCCTTTAGATCATAGTGTTTTTTCAGATAGAGGGAATCTGCTTCTTGGGCACAGGAAGTCGTGGTAATAAAAAGCAAGAGTATTGATGATAAAATACGGATCGGCATAGTTTCATTTATTAGTGTCTCTCAAATATAATCAATCGTTCCGATCGACCGTTCCATAAACTGCATCACGAAAACTTTTATGTAACCCGACTTGGTCATAGGGCATCAGCTGTACGAAAAGCACGGCCGTCAGTTCGTTGACAGGGTCGACCCAGAAAAGTGTACTGGCCGCACCATCCCAGAAAAACTCGCCTACTATACCATTGTTCTCCTCAGCATTTGCGGGTGGGGCCACACGTACCGCAAAGTCGATTCCGAAACCGACCTGCCCTTTGCTGGGCAGAAAATGGCGTTCGGTAATGCTATCGGCCAATTGGTTGGTGGCCATCAGTTTTATGGTTTCAGGTTTTAAGACGGTCACGTAATCCAAAGTTCCTTTTTTCAGCAACATTCTGGCAAAACGCATATAATTGTCTAGTGTAGAAGTTAGTCCAGAACCACCTCTGGTCATCGGCCATTTTTCGAGGTAGTTACTGTACGTAATCGTATCGCGATCCAAATTTCCTTCGCTTCTTCTTCGGTACAAGGCGGCAAAACGGTCACGGTCGTTTTCGGGAATAAAGTAGCGGGTTTCGTTCATTTTCAGAGGGTCAAGTACGTGCTCACTGACATATTCGGCATAGGGCCGACCCGAAATACGTTCGACGAGAAAGGCTTGTACATCGACACAGGGGCCGTATTGCCATTGTTCACCGGGGTGAAAGAGTAATGGTGTCTTCCCCATTTTTTCGGCCATTTGTACTAAGGTGTTCTCTCGGTTCAAGGCGTCTGCCTTGCCAATCATTTTACCCAAAGGTGTATCGTTTGCAGCACCAAATCCAGCGGTATGGCGGGTCAGATCGCGGATGGTCATCGGGCGGTTCGGGCTTTCTAAAATCGGTTTACCATAGGCATCTTCTCCAGTATAGACTTTGATATCGGTAAATTCTGGGGCATATTTCGCTACCGGATCGTCCAAATCGAATTTCCCTTCTTCGTACAAGGTCATCAAGGCCGTACCGGTAATGGGCTTGGTCATGGAATAGATCTGTACGATGGTATTTCTGTCCATCAGTTTTTTGGCTTTCCGATCGGCATGTCCAAAGGCATTGAAGTATACTTCTTTATCCTTTTCAAAAATCAGGGCGGAAACTCCCGCTATGTTTCCAGAGTCGACAAAGCTCTTTAAAGCCCTATCGATTCGAACAGTGACGCTGTCGGTAATCACCATATTTGCTAGGTCTTCCGTTTCGTTTGTCGGCCTAGTTTCTTTACAGGAATAACAAATAAAAAAAACAAGGGATACTACGGTGAGAAATTTAGCTTTCATAGCTGTGACCTTTTAGTAATTGATAGTTTTGTATGCGTTGAGTCTTAGTTCAATGGTTGTTTAGTTCGCTAAATCAAGTACCTTATCCCAAACTTCCTGACTGACTGGAATGCCTTCTTTTAAGTTTTTGGTACGTTTTCGCAAGGTGCCTTCCCCAGGATAAAAAGTGCGCCCACCAGATTGCATGGGTTCCACATCATGGGTGTAGTCAATTATTTCCTGTAATAGCTTTTCTTGTAACTCTTTATCATTGAAAAGCGCGGGGTAGATACAAATGTATACTTGTGAAATTCCAACTTCGTAGTCTTTTTTTCCAATTTTTGAGGTCGAATCACCGGCAGATAAAACAGTCGCCAGCATATCTAATACCATCGAAAGTGCCGAACCTTTCCAGTAACCGATAGGAAGGCCCCTTTCATTGCCCAATATTTTTTCGGGGTCCCTGGAAAGCTCATCGTTATCGTCCCAACCTCCAGGGAAGGGTAGTTTTTCTCCTTTCAATCGGTAATCCTTGATCTTGCCAAAAGCAAATTGTGAGATGGCCATATCTAATACAATATGACCTTCTTTTCTGGGTATGGAAACAATAATCGGATTGTTGCCCAAACGACTGTGCTTACCTCCCCATGGTGGCATATTTGGTTGGGTATTGGTGAATAATATTGAAATACAATCGGCATCTGCCGCACGCCAACCGTAGGCACCGCCTCGCATCCAGTGGTTGGTATTTCTAAGGGCCACAAGGCCCATGCCGTGCTCCTTGGCCAAGGTTACGGCCCGATCGGTACATTTTACGGCATTGATGATACCGGGGCCGAGATTGCCGTCCCAGCGTTCGATACTGCCGAATACTTCTACTCTTTCTGCTTCTGCGTCTATTTTAACTTCCCCTTTTTCTACATATTCGATGAACAACGGAACGCGGTTGATACCATGTGAGTTCACCCCATCTCGTGTTGATTCCGTATAGGTTTGGGCCAACAATTGAGACTTTTTTTCAGTAAAGCCATACTTTAGGAACAGGGTTTCCAATGTGTCCTGCATTTTCTGAAACGGAATTTTTAAAATATTCGATGCCATTTATTATTTTAGTTTTCTTGATTTGTATTTTTTTCCCGGCCTGTTTTGGCCGATTTTTATTATTCGCACACTTTTACATGGTCTTTATGGGAAACGCTAATGTAATACTTCATATGGACTAAAAGTTGTTGTTGTTTTTCCCCTTGAACAAAGGGTATTTTACTAGGCACAACACCAGAATTACAGGAGCACTGCCGCACTTTTGAAATTTAAGAAGATATCAAGTGTCTGCGGTGCGGTCTCGGGCCCAGACACCTTGCATTCGTGAGTAAAGGAGCGAAAAATAGTCTCAAAACCTGTATTCGCATTTGATGCCTACACTTTCAAATATGTTTAAAATCAAATTAATCTCTTTATAATGAACTTTTCCATCGGCATTAGCAACTTTATCTAGAATCAACGCGAGCGTCTTCTTTTTACTTGCGTTCATCGCGCCCAAAATTAACAACGCTTCCTTACTATTGACTTCTCTAGCATCATCCAAAAGTTTTTTGTCAAATTCCAGCATTCGCATCAATTGGTTCATGATTTTTAATTCGCTAGTATTGACGGTGCCATCAACATGTATAACTTCGTCCATAGCCTTTATGATGGCTAATTTTTCGGCTAGATTAAATTCCATCTAATTTGTTTTTTATAGTATTTCAGTTTTCAGGTACTATTGAAATTGCATGTTACGAGAATAATTCGGAGCCAACTTCTAGTAATCACCACATACAAACTCCGTAGCAAGAGGTGCTAATTTAAAAGGTTGGGGGATATATTTTCGAAATAACAAGGTAACGAAAATCTTTTTGAAAATAGGCATGAATTATGTTTCAATTGTAATTTAATGCTTTGGCAAGAGCCCTATACCTACTGATTGATATAGCAGTCATTTAAGCGAGTTCATTGGACGATGATTTACTTTTTCAGCTTCTCAAAAAGCCATTCGTTACGCTGTTCCCGTTGCTCTGGAAAAGTCCAATGTTGGGTTTCCTGAAAAACATGCAGTTCTTTTTTTGCAGGAATAACATTATAGGCGGAAAAGGTAGATGCAGGGGAGCACACATTATCGTTATAGCCCCAACTGTACCAACCTTCGGCTTTTACAAATCGCGCAAAATTGACCACGTCGTAGTATTTCGAGACCACTATTTTTTCAGGTTTGTTTGTAAATTCGTCGACAAAAATCTGGGGCCATCCACCGGCGCGCCCATGTAAAAATCCGGTCATATCGGAAAGGGCGGGGTAAAAGGCCGCCAAGTAATCGATTCGATTATCGAGACTAGCGGTTACAATAGAAAGCGCGCCCCCTTGGCTACCTCCGGTAACCCCAATATCCTCACCATTAAAACTGTCTACGCTTTCTAGAAAATCAACTGCCCGAACGCAGCCCAGATATACCCGTCGGTAATACATATTATCTCTGTCATCAAGATTAGAGATTTGATAGTTGCTTAGCGGCCCTGCCCGTAAATCGTCGTAAACTACTTTGTCAAGATTCACTGGAATACCATGAATACCTATGGTAAAGGAAATAAAACCTTCGGCCGCCTCGCTTACCTCGCCGTAATACGGACGAATACCGGCCCCTGGTACATGTAAGATGGCCGGATACTTTCCTGCCTTTTTTGGAGTACATAGCACTCCGTATATTTTTCCCTTAACATTGTCCAATTTTACATGATACACATTGACCTTATCGGTACAGCGTTCTGGCATGAGGGTGAGCACCGGGTTCATGGGTATTTCGGCCAGTTCTTCTTTTCCCTTGTTCCAAAAAGCATTAAAATCGGAAGGCAATGTGGTGGTCGGTTCTATTTTATCTGGGGAAAAGCCAGCGGTTGCATAGGACGAATATTCTTTACCATCTACCGTAACGGTCGCCGTACACCTCAGAAAGCCCGGTTCTTTGAATTTCGAGGCTTTTACTTTTGTAATTTTTTTTAGGGAGAGTGTACCCTCGTCCCAAATTTTAATTTCACGATAGCCGGGGTCAGGTCCTATCGTGTAGTTAATTTTCACTCCTTCTAAAGGCACGTTATTTCTCAAGACGTTAATAGAAAATTCAGCCTGTTCACCGACGTCGTAGGTCCAGTCGGTATGGTTCGGACTAACGATGACCTCGACCAATTGCCGACTGGGTTGGGCGGTGAGGTATAAACAGAAAAGGGTTGCTGATAGGAGAGAGGCGAACGTTTTATATTTCATTTTTCGGATGGGTTTGTTTAAAATGTGTATTCATTAGAAATCAAATCTGATTTCTAACTTTCTGAAAGATAGCAAATACTGGTGGGATTTCAATTCTGGTAATACAAGGCTATGAGCCTTTGGCCGGCAGCATATTTCGAATCGCGGTAATCTTCCAACGATTGCCCTTGTTGACTACAATAAAGGTGCTCCACATTTTTCGAATGCTGCCATCGGCATTCCGTATTTCGTACCGTGTATCTACGATAGCGGTCTGGGCACTTAAAAAACGTAATTGGTCTATGGTCAATGTTCTATCTCCGGGGTTACTGGTAGAACTACGTAACATCCCTTCTTTCGCATTTTTAAAGCCTCTACGCCATTCACCAGATGACACTAATTGATCTACCTCGTCGGTAAGAATTTGCTTGAGGAGAACGCTATCTTTTGTTTCTCGGGCTTGGGCGTATTCATCGATTAGAGTATAGATGGGTTGTTCTTTTTGGCTAGGGTTTGGGGTTTCTTGTGCGTTGATACTTATTGATAAGAGTATGGTGTAAACGACCCAAATAAACTGTTTTTTCATGGTCATATTGTATTTTGTAAGCCTTTATGCTTTTATTTTGCCAACCGCCATTCTTTCCGAGGTTTCCGGGATAATAAGGCATTGGCCTCGGAATCACCGATGAACTTTTCTTTATTCGGATTCCATTGAAGTTTTCTTTTCAAGCGGTATGAGATGAGCCCCAAATGCATAGGTAGGGTCATTTCCCGGGCATAAGCCAGATTCGATTCTGGAGAGGCCCTTGATTTTACCGAATCCACAAAATTCTGTTGGTGCCCTGGCGAGCGGACGATGCTTTTTGGTACTTCAGGAATATCAGTGACTGTTTCGCCGTTAATACTGATTTCACGCGTTTCGTAATCGCAAATAAGCGTACCCTTGTCTCCCTCGAAATAAGCGCCGATACTGCGTTCCGCAGCACCAGGTACCTTAGGGGGTTCAGTAGTCCAATGTAGGTTTAAATCTTCAAATTCATAATCTACTTCGATCCACTTGGGGGTGTCGGCAATACCTTCGGCTTCTTCCCCTCGTGCGGTAATACTTTTTAGACCCTTCGGCTGTAGTGCCCAGAAAGCCACATCGGCGATATGGCACCAGAAATCGGCAAAGATACCACCGGAGTAATCCAAGAAATACCGGTAGTTCAAGTGGCATCGTTCGGGTATATAATCGACGTAGGGTGCCGGCCCGAGCCACATATCCCAATTCAAGCCCTTGGGTACGGCCACACTTTTTGGATGCCCTAAATCTGGAGGTGGACTGTTTTTCCATAACCGAACGGTATGTACGTTACCGATAACACCTGCCCGAATGATCTCGACGACTCGGTGGTAGTTATCGGTCGCATGTATCTGTGTGCCCAATTGAAAAATGCGCTTGTGTTTCTTCAGGTTTTTGAGCATCATCTGCCCCTCCTTGACATCATAGGATAAGGGTTTCTCTCCATACACATCTTTACCGGCCTGAAAAGCAAGGGTGGCAATCTGGGCATGCCAGTGATCGGGCGTGGCGCAGGTAATGGCATCTACATCTTTTCGATCTAGAATATGACGGAAATCACCATATCCGTCCACCTTTTTTCCGGGCTGTAAGGTGTCCATTGTTTTTAGGCTCGTGGCAAGGTGCTGTTCGTCAACATCGCAAAGTGCCACCACATCGACCTCGGGTAGACCTGTGAACCACTTCATGTGGTTGTTGCCCATGCCGCCCACACCGATGTGCGCTACCCGTAAACGATCACTGGGCGCAATTTTGCCGTATGCCGAGGGCAATAGGGTCAAGCCTAAAAGGCCTAAGCCACTTTGCTTTAAGAACTGTCTACGTTGGTAGAGATTCGACTTCATAAAAAATGTATTTAGTTCCGTTAAATTTAGGTAAACGCCACCACAAAACCTATGAAGGTTGCACGGAGAACTGTTCAAAATTTTGGTTGTAATGGCCAGGCCGTTTAACCATAGTTTTTTAGAGATTAACATCTCTTCTGCAATCAGGGCAAAGTTGGCTGCTCTTTTTGGCTAAGGTCAATGGTTTGCCGGGTATAGGTGCTCGCTAATAACAGTACAGTGCATAAAAATACTATTGCTAGTTGCTTTATGAATTTTATTAGAAGGTATTTTCAATATGTTCATGAACTTCTAAATCAAGATTAGCTACTCCAATTCGCCACGAATACCAATATTTTTAGAAGTTTGTATAATTAGACTCATTTTCTTTTTATGCCGAAATTTATCGAAAATAGCCATGTCTTCAAGAATTTCGCTAAAACTTTCTTTTTGGCGTATGGCATATTGCGCAAGGGAACGAGGGCCTCGTCAACATCAATATTCTGGGCATCGGCTAGAAAATCGCTATCAAAACCAATTACTAATTATAGCTTTTGTAAAGCCGCGATTTCGTCGGGACGAATAGTTCCTTGGGCCAAAATGATCTCATAGGTCATTTTTATGCCTACCATTTTTTCTTCCTAATCAAATTTTATGGTACTAGAAATTAATAGTCGTTACGTGGTGAAAGAAGCGAGTAATCGAAATCTTTTTTGTTGTCTCAATTGTTAACGCATCTCAATTGACTTAAAACACGGACCATAAGATCCGTTTCCTTTTCATGAACAAAGCCATCGGAGATAGCAATCATTTCTAGAATAGATTTCAATGTGCTTTTTTTCTCATCGGACATTTTTATTAGAAGCATTAGGGCCTGTTCGATATCGATATTCCGTGCCAGAAGGATAAAGTTACTATCAAAATCAATAAGTTTCATGAGTTGTGTCAGCGCCTATCTCACCGTTGTGCACCTGTCTATCAACTAGAATTACCGAATCAACTAAGTGTACAATAGCCAATTTTTCGGCCAAGATAAAATGAATGGATTGTGTTTCCATAATTTTAATGGGGCGTTTCAGAAAGAGTCGAAGAAGGCTATTTCTATTTCGACCGTAAATAGCTAACCTCAGGAGTTATTCTCGAATAGTTAACGGTTTAGCCGGTTCGCACCTCTCCTGCTTAGTCAGGATTATTACGATGATGCCCGAAGAGGAGCTGGCATTTCAAAAGGGCGTAGTGCCTTTAGTACCATATCCACAGAAGTAATCCCCTCAAAGACCAACAGTAAGCGGAGCCCGTTACGGGTGTTTTTTTCTTTCATTTTATAACGCTGCGGATGACTTTGAACAAACTGCAACACTTTGGTAAAAGCTGGGCTTTGATAAAATTCCGATTGCTGATCGGCGATAAAATAACCGATGAGTTTACCTTTTTTCATCACGATTTTTTCGAGTCCAATGCCATTACCAATCCATTTGATGCGAACGGAGTTCAACAGGTCTTCGGCCTGCGTGGGAAGTTCACCAAAACGGTCGATGAGTTCGACCTCGAATTTTTGTAGACCTTCTTCATCTTTAACTTGGTTGAGTTCGGTATAGAGATTTAAGCGTTCGGTAATATTGTTGATATAATCATCAGGGAATTGCAATTGAAAGTCAGCGTCAATTTGAGTCTCCTTTACGAAGACTTTTTCTTTATGACCCTCGACCTCTTCATAGAGTTCTTTGAACTCTGTTTCTTTAAGCTCATCAATGGCCTCGGCCAAGATTTTTTGGTACGTCTCAAAACCGATTTCGTTGATAAAGCCACTCTGTTCGCCACCTAGTAAATCACCTGCGCCCCGTATTTCCAAATCTTTCATAGCGATATTAAAACCGCTGCCGAGTGCTGTGAATTGCTCGAGGGCCTCGATACGTTTTCGGGCATCAGGTGTCATGACATCGTATGGGGGCGTAATAAAATAACAGAACGCTTTTTTATTGCTACGACCCACACGACCACGCATTTGGTGCAAGTCGCTGAGTCCGAAATTATTCGCGTTATTGATAAAAATGGTATTGGCATTGGTGACGTCAAGTCCGCTTTCGACAATAGTGGTCGAGACGAGTACATCAAATTCCCCGTTCATAAAACTTAGCATTAGGGTTTCCAATTTTTTACCTTCCATTTGGCCGTGCCCGATACCGACCTTGGCATCGGGTACGAGGCGTTGAATCATACCAGCTACCTCTTTAATGTTTTCGATACGGTTATGTATAAAGAATACCTGCCCGCCGCGTTGTATCTCATAACTAATGGCATCACGAATCGTTTCTTCGGTAAACCGAATGACCCGGCTTTCGATTGGGTAGCGGTTCGGCGGAGGGGTATTGATAACGGACAAATCTCTCGCGGCCATCAAACTAAACTGTAAGGTTCTTGGTATTGGCGTAGCCGTTAAAGTCAACACATCTACATTTTCTTTGATGGATTTCAACTTGTCCTTGACCGAAACACCGAATTTTTGTTCTTCATCGACTACAAGCAGTCCGAGGTCTTTAAACTTTACATTTTTGTTGACGAGCTGATGCGTGCCTATAATAATATCTACTTTTCCGGAAGCGAGATTTTCCAAGGTATCTCGTCGTTCCTTTGTCGTCCGGAAGCGGTTCAAGTAGTCTACCGTAACGGGCATTTCTTTCAAACGTTCCTTAAAAGTACGGTTATGTTGAAAAGCCAGAATTGTAGTCGGTACTAAAACTGCTACTTGTTTGCCATTATCGACTGCCTTAAAAGCCGCACGAATGGCCACCTCCGTTTTTCCGAAGCCTACATCACCGCAGATGAGTCGGTCCATCGGGCGTTCACTTTCCATATCGCGTTTGACATCTTCCGTCGATTTACTTTGGTCGGGAGTATCCTCATAAATAAAGGAAGCTTCGAGCTCGTTTTGCAAATAGCTGTCCGGGTCGTACTGAAATCCTTTTTCCAAACGACGTTTAGCGTAGACCTTGATAAGGTCGAAGGCGATTTTCTTTACCCGTGTTTTTGTTTTCTGTTTGAGTTTTTTCCAAGCAGCGGAACCGAGTTTATAGATTTTTGGAACGGCCCCGTCCTTACCATTGAATTTTGAGATTTTATGTAGCGAATGGATACTGACATATAGGATATCGCGCTCGCCGTACATCAATTTGATAGCCTCCTGTTTCTTTCCTTCGACATCGATTTTTTGGAGTCCCCCAAACTTACCGATACCATGGTCGATATGGGTCACATAATCGCCGATTTCTAATTTGTTGAGTTCCTTGAGTGTAATCGCTTGTTTCTTGGCATAGCCATTTTTCAAGTGGAATTTATGGTAGCGCTCAAAAATTTGGTGATCGGTATAGCAGACGATTTTTTGATCATCGTCGATAAAACCTTGATACAGTGGGAATACCAAAGTTTCGTAATGTACATGTTGGTTAACGTCTTCAAAAATAGCGTGAAAGCGTTTGGCCTGTTGCTCACTGGCGCAGAAGATATAATTGGTGTACCCCTCGTCTTTATACCCATTGAGGTTTTCGATGAGCAGGTCGAACTTTTTATTGAACGAGGGTTGAGGTTTTGTGTTGAATTCGATAATGTCACTTTGGCTACGTTCAGTGACCATGTTATGGAGGTTGAGCCCTTCGGCTGCGCTCAGGACAGGCAGCGTCGAAGACCCTGTTGTAATCAATCCAAATCCTTCCAATTGCTTTCGAAACCGCTTCGAATTCATAAAAAGCTCCTCCGGCTGGGCGTGTTTGAGGTCTTTGGATAGTTTTCCAAAAGCCTCAATGGCCTTTCCGAAGAAATCATCCAAGCGGTCAAAAAGGAAGTCGGTGTTTTTTGCAAATACAATAGTTTCAGCCGAAATATATTGTAAAAAGCTTTCCCTTTTTTCCTCCAAAAACTTGTTGGCCACATTGGGTATGATACTGATTTTCTTGACCTTTTCAGTAGAGAGCTGCGTCTCTACATCGAAAGTACGTATGCTATCTACTTCATCCCCGAAAAATTCGATACGATAAGGTTCGTCATGTGAAAAGGAAAATACGTCTACAATACCCCCACGCACTGAAAACTCTCCGGGCTCCGTTACAAAATCGACCCTTTTGAATTGATATTCGAAAAGCACCTCGTTCAAAAAGTCGAGTGACAAGGTATCGTCAAGTTTTATTTTTAGGGTGTTTCTCTCAAGCTCTCTACGCGTAACTACTTTTTCAAAAAGTGCATCGGGATAGGTAACTATTATGGCCGGTCTTTTTCGTGAATTGATACGGTTCAGCACTTCGGCCCTAAGCAATACATTTGCGTTGTCCGTTTCCTCGATTTGATAGGGTCGGCGATAACTGCCAGGATAGAAAAGTACATCTTTCTCGCCAATCAATTGTTCGAGGTCGTTGAGGTAGTAGGCGGCTTCTTCCTTATCATCAAAAACCAATAAAAAGGGCGTTGATGAATTTTGAAAGGTATCTGCTAAAACGAAGGAAAGGGAGGAACCGGCCAATCCTTTAAATTGCACCCTGAGGGGAGTCGAAGCGTCCGATTGGGCAATAGCATCCTTCAGTTTCCGAGTTTTTGGAGACTGTGAAAACAGTTGCTGAATGCTTATTTGGGTCAACCGTTAAAATTTGAACGCAAAGATAACTTGTTCTTCAGGTCCAATCCAACGGAAAAGAAATAAAATTCCGTCTATTCGCTAGATTTTAAAACCAAATTGGTCTGTCGACTTTTGTATATGCTCCATAGTATTGCAATAAGAATCAAGGCACACCCTGCGAGCGCCACGTAAGCGATATTTTCATACTCATATTGATGACGAATATAAATGGCGAACAGGGCCCAAATTCCGACGGCCGCGAACTCGCGCATATTCCGTGTATAAATCATGATAAGGTATAAAGCCGTAGCAATGACTATCAACGTGATGGTCCAACCTGATTCTGAAAGAAAACCTCCATTCCAATTTAATTTGGCCAAATATGCCGATACGTTGGCGATGGTGGCGACCGCTATCCACCCACTGTATATTCCAATAGGTAACCAGCCAAAAATGAATGTTGTACGAGAAACCGGTTCCTTTTCCATATTCGTATTCAAAATTATCTTGATTAGTGAGAGCAAAATACCCAACATTACCAAAACCGAAATACCCGTATAGTCATAGGCAAAGACGAAAACCCAAACACAGTTTAATAGGTTGGTGATGATAAACCAGTAGCCGGTCTCCTCAATAAATTTTGATGATTTTTTGCTAAAAAAAGCTATTTTGACTTGATAGAATCCGTAGGCGATAAGGGCAGTGAAAATTAGCCCCCAAATCGCAAATGCGTAGCTCGCAGGAGTGAATAAGTTGAAGTACTTATTACTGACTTCCCCAATCGTAGTTTCATTGATGCGAATTGCTTGTGACACATAATTTATGGCAATTACAAGTAGTACGGAAACTAGGTTGAGCACGGATAATCTCTTTTTCATCTTGGCTTTTTGATAAAAGTAGGCATTCGAAAAGAATCAGGAAATTTTTAGTTAAATCTAAACTACTTCGAAAAATGTTTTCGACGCCTTCCGGATTTAAAAGGAACAAGAAGTACAGTATCGCCCAATAGGGCAAAAACCTGACAATTCTTTTCGGGCTCCATGGTGTATGACCCCGTAAATTCGCCAAACGCAGGAAGCAATAGTTGTGCGTCGGATTTGAAAAAGCACCGCAAGCGAACGGATTGCCTTCCCATTCCGCTTAACCGAATAGCCGGATGAATATGTCCGCAAAAGTTAAAAAACCCTTCCCGTTCTTCTGGGTGGTGGGTCAATAGAAAACCCGCTGACTGAATTTCAGAAACGACCTCAATTCCTAAATCTTCATATTTTATGGGGGAAATAATGTCGTGATTTCCGACTACCAAAATTATTTTTGTATTGACCTTTGAAGTCCATTTTTCAAAAAGTTGCCACTCTTTATTTAAAGAGGAATGAAAAAGATCACCCATAAAAACGATGGTTTCCGGTTGAAAAAAAGCAACCGCTTCATCCAACAAATCAAAGTTTTTTTGAACGGCTTTTTGCGGAACAGCTGCTCCAAATTTTCGAAAATGAGAAATCTTTCCCAAATGCACATCGCTGATCAAGAGCATTGATTTTTCTTTCCAAAAAAGCACTCCCAACGGGTGCATGGTGAAATTTTGACTCTTAATTTGAATGGATTCGGTATTCATAAAAGTTAAAGGTATCTACTTTTTCATTAAAATAGCGGCCATACGCTTGATGCGATCTTCCCATTTTTCGCTGGACAATTTTTCGCGACTTAAGCGGTCTGTAATTAACGGGAAGGCAAAGGGAGTAGCTTTTTCACACTGTTTCCAAACGATTTCTTGAGTGGCTATGCGTTCCATGGAAAGACGCAAACGACCTTCTTCCAGCTGGTGCTGAAAGGTTTCGGTAAAAGCCTGTTGAAACAGTAAATTTTCTGGTTCGTAATCGCGAAAGACCTCGAACAGCAATTGCGAATTGCTTTGCAGGTGCTTCATCTTGATGCCCTTGTTGGGGTAGCCTGTAAAAACCATTCCGCTGATAATGGCAATATCACGAAATTTCCGTCTGGCCATTTCGGTTGCGTTCAGGCTTTTCTGTAAATCATCAAGTAGATAATCCGTGGTAAACAAATCGTTATCTAATACCTGTTGCATGTCAATAGGCTTGTCGGAAAGCAATTCGAATCCGTAGTCGTTAAAAGCCAACGAGAAGGTGATAGGGGAGAGCAGACTTATCCGATAGCCGAGCAAACTCCCCATGGCTTCGTGTACAAAACGCCCTTCAAACGGGTAAAAAATATGGTGGTAACCTTCTCGCGTTTTAAAGGTCTCGATAAGGAATTCGCTGGGTTTGGGCACAATGCTTTCCCGGCGTTGCCGTTCAAAAATATGGGCCAATGACCTAATTTCTGGGGACTGGTCTTTTTCGTCATCGTATGAAGAATACAATTCTTCTCGAAGTAGTTTTGACATTTGTGCCGAAAGTGTCATTCGACTGCCTCCCCAGGCCGGAACCTTACTGGTTTTTTTGTTAGAATTTCTAACATGTACTTGCATTTCCTTAATCCGTATAAATTCTAAATTGCGCCCTGCAAACGTAAAGACATCACCTCTGTTCAATTTTGAAATAAAGTATTCTTCGATGGAGCCAATGTATCCTCCTTTTTGATAGCGAACCGTCAAATTCACGTCGCTAACGATAGTACCGATTTGAAAACGATGTCGCATGGCAACTCCGCGATCATTGACCTTGAATTTTCCATCTTCTTCAACGCCCACTTTTTTGTATTCGTCGTACGACTGTAGGCTTTGACTTCCCATGACCAAGAAGTTCAAAAGCCATTGCCATTGGTCTCTGCTCAAGGTCTGATAACAAAAGGTTTGCCGAACCTCTTCGTAGATTTCATCGGGATAAAATCCGTCAGAAATCGCCAAAGTGGTCAAGTACTGTAACAAGACATCATAGCTGTTTAGGTACGGAATTCGGTCTTCTACCGTATTCTGTTTTACTGCTTTCTGTAAGGCAGAAGCCTCTATCAATTCGATGGCATGGGTGGGCAAAAAGTAAATCACACTCTTCTTTCCGGGTCCGTGGCCACTACGGCCGGCACGCTGTAAAAAACGAGCTACGCCTTTGGGTCCACCAATTTGTACTACAGTTTCTACAGGAGCGAAATCCACTCCTAAATCCAAACTTGAGGTGCATACCACGGCTTTTAGGCTTTCATTGCGAATCGCCTGTTCGACCCAGTTGCGGGTTTCTTTATTGATGCTTCCATGATGCATGGCGATTTCACCGGCATATTCAGGATGTTTTTCCAGAATCTTTTGAAACCAGATTTCGCACTGGCTGCGCGTATTCGTAAAAAGCAAGGTGGTTTTGCTATTGTTGATGATAGGAACTACATCTTCCAGTAGTCGAATACCGAGATGTCCGCGCCATGGAAAGGTTTCCATTTCTTTCGGAATGATACTCCTGACCGTAATCTTTTTTTTGATGTTGGCTTTGATCATCACGGAATTCTGCAAAGCTTCTGTCTCAGGCCCCAGAAGTACATCTCTAGCTTGCTCTAGATTACCAATGGTTGCGGAAATACCCCAAATGCGCAATTGTTTTGAAACTGTTTTTAGACGGGAAATCGCAAGCTCCATTTGAACTCCTCTTTTGGTCCCTAAAAGTTCATGCCACTCGTCCACAACGATAGCAGTACAATCCTTGAACATTTTATTATAATCTTTGGATGCCAATAGCAATTGTAAGCTTTCCGGAGTAGTGATCAGCAAATCGGGCATTTGTTTTTTCATGGCTGCCCGAGCTTTGGTCGAGGTATCGCCCGTGCGTATTCCGACCGTCATTTGTGTACCCAAATCAGCTGTTACCCGTTCTGCGGATTGTCTGATTTCTTCCGAAAGTGCGCGAAGAGGCGTAATCCAAACGGCTTTTAATCCCTTTTTATGTTTGGTCTTGTATCGCGGATTCTTTTTAATATAATTCAAAACAATAGGAAACCAAAGCGCATAGGTTTTTCCGCTGCCCGTCGGAGCATTTAGCAGTCCGTGTTTGCCTTGCAGAAAAGCTTTCCAAGTATCTTTTTGGAATTTTAACGGTTTCCAGTTTTGATCTTGGAACCACGATTCGGCGATATCGAATAAATCTTCTCTTTTCATCAAAGGATTAAAGTTACCTTAAAATACAGGGGCAAAAAAATGTTGGAATTAAACTGCGATGGTGTATTTTAGACTAATTCATTCAGAAAGTCTTTGCGTAGAACAAAAAATTTGACCAGTATCATGAACAGACTATCAATTACACGTTTCGTACTACTTCTTCTCGCTTTTTCGTCATGCAATTCAAATGGGGCAAAAGAAATCAAAGAACAACCGAATATATTGATCATCTATGTCGATGATTTGGGTTATGGAGATTTATCGACCTATGGAGGCGACATTCCAAGCCCTAATATCCAAAAGATAGCGGATGCAGGTATTAAATTCACCGATTTTTACGTTTCGGCCCCGGTCTGCTCACCTTCGCGGTACAGCTTATTGACAGGCAGTTATCCCCAACGCTCGAAGCACGGAATTATCACGGCCTTAATGCCTGGAGATTCGAACCGAATCGACGGGAAAGAAAGACTTTTGCCACAATACCTTAAGGAAGCAGGATATGAAACTGCCCTATTCGGAAAGTGGCATCTGGGTTCAAAAAACATAGAAGATATGCCGACTAATCATGGCTTCGATTATTTTGTGGGGCATTTAGACGGCTGTATTGACTATTTCGAACACGGCTATTCTGCACTGCGGGACGCTTGGTATAAGAATACCGAGCCTTTTATCGAGAAAGGCTATTCCACTGATTTGATTACTGACCACGCCCTGAGCTTTCTTCAAAATAGAGAGAAACAGAACGAGCCTTATTTCATGTATTTAGCCTATAATGCACCCCATTTCGGGAAGACCGACCCTACTATACCTCTTCCTGACAGTACACTGATTTTGAAGGAAACTATTTTTAAGGATATGCCCATTGCCAACACCTTACAAGTGCCTACGGAATATCTTGCCCGTTTCAATGAAGAGAAAGATCCTTACCGGCAAATGTATGCCGCCATGGTAGCAAACCTCGATGATAATGTAGGTCGCATGTTGAACCAACTTAACGAAGATGGCAGCTTGGCAAATACGCTGATTTGGTTTATTTCAGATAATGGAGGCTATTCGGAAACCTATTTTGGCCATGCCAGCAATGGCAAGTTGAGGGGCGAAAAGGCGCAACTGTTTGAAGGGGGGATACGCATTCCTGCCCTAGTAAGTTGGCCAAAGCGTATTAAACCGGGTCAGGTAATCGAACAACCAGCTTGTAACGTTGATGTGCTGCCCACGCTTGCTAGTATTACAGGAATCAGTAATAAGATTGATAAAAAATCAGTAGATGGAATCGATATCAGTGAAGTGCTTTTTGAAAATAAAACTTTGGACAGGGATATCTACTGGAAATACGACAAGTCGAATCAATATGCTTTACGAAGTGGCTACTGGAAATTACTGGATGATGAACTTTATAATCTAGAGGAAGACCTTGGAGAACAAAACAATGTAGCTGAAAAGCATTCTGCGAAGTATAATGAACTAAAGGAAAAATGGATTCAAATCAACAAAAGCGTTGGGCGTTAGTTTAAAATATTTTTGGAGAGGTCTTAAAAATTAAACAATCATTTTTTTAAGGTCTTTAAGCGTATTCGCCTCATGAATACTCTTATCCTTCCGCCAACGTAAAATGCGAGGAAAACGCGTCGCAACTCCACTTTTATGCCTTTTTGAAAGTGCTATTCCTTCAAAAGCGATTTCAAAAACGTGATGTGCGTTAACAGAACGTACCGGACCAAATCGTTCCAAAGTATTTTTCTTGATCCAAGAATCTACTTGTCGAAATTCAGCATCGGTCAACCCAGAATACGCTTTTGCAAAAGTGACCAATTCTTTTTCGCCTTCTTCGTTTTCATTCCACAGTGCAAATGTGTAGTCGGTAAAAAGGTTACTTCTACGCCCATGGCCTCGCATTGCATAAGTTAAAACAGCATCGATGGTCAGAGGGTCGACTTTCCATTTCCACCAGTCTCCCTTTTTGCGCCCGACCAAATAGGGAGAATCTTTTCGCTTCAACATCAAACCTTCACTATGAACTTCTCGGGAACGTTCGCGTTCTTGGGCAACTGCCTCCCAGGAAACGAAATACATGGTTTCAGAGAGGTGAAGAGTGCTTGAGGTGACAGATTCAAATAAATTTTCAAGAAGTTTTCTTCTCTCCATAAAGGGTTTACTCCGAATGTCTTCGCCTTCCCATTCCAACAAATCATAAGCTTTTAAAATCACAGGAACTTTGGCTAACAAGGCCTTGGAAACCGTTTTTCGACCGATTCGTGTTTGGAGGTCGTTGAAGGTCCCGATTTGACCATTAGGGAAAGGTAGAATTTCGCCATCGATGACTGTTCCATTTGGAATAGCTCCTATAAAACTTTCAAATTCGGGGTATTTATCCGTGACCAATTCTTCGCCACGGCTCCATACAAATAGTTGATTGTTTCGAATGATCGTTTGAGACCGAATGCCATCCCATTTATGCTCGGCCGACCATTCGCTTACTGCTCCCAAACCCTTTACTTCGCCTTCTATGGCATAGGCCAGATAAAACGGATACGGTTTAGAGAGGTAATCGCTTTCGTTTTCCTCCAAAATTAATTCTTGAAAAGAAATTTTATTGGGATCCCAATTTCCCATTAGTTTGTAGGCAAGTATATCCTCGTCGATTTCAGTAGCTTTTGATAACGCTCGGGTCATCAGTTTTTGACTGACCCCGATTCGAAATCCTCCTGTAATCAATTTGGTAAAGACAAAGCGTTCGTAGTAATCCAACACCTTCCAATTTTCAAAAAGATAGTCTCGTTTCTCTTCATCGGATTCCTTTTTCAGCACAATCATTTCCTCTAAAAATTGTGTCAGCGATTTTTTTGTGGATGATTTTGAGGAAGGAACGACCAAAGCAATCGTCTCGGCCAAATCGCCAACAATATGATAACTCTCCTCAAAAAGCCATAGTGGAATATTCGCTAATTCTGAAGCCCATTTCCGTAACAAAGTTGTATTCACGGGTCGCGGAGGCCTACGGTGTGAAAGTATGGCAATGGTCCATACCTTGTCTTTATCGCTAGCCACCTTAAAATAGTCGGCCAGGGCCTTCACCTTTAGGTTGGTTTTGTTGGTGCTATCAAGTGTCTTTATCAATGTTGCGAAACCACTCATTCCAAGCCCCCGAACCCCTAAAGGAGCCGTTCTTTCACTTGGCTCTAAAATTTCTTGCTTTTTCATGGACTTCCGATTACTCCTTTCCAACCACTTCTTTTTCGGGAGTTAACTCATTTCCCGCTACGGGAGTTAGGGGGCTTTCTTCTCCGTACTGTGTTTCCTCCGTTCTAGCGTCATACCCTTGTTCTCGTAAATAACGTGAGAATATTTCGGTGTAACCATGTGTGCAGATGACTTTTTCTGCTCCCGTGGCTTTGATGCTATTCAATAAACCCTGCCAGTCGCAATGGTCACTGAGTACAAAACCTTTATCGATGGCGCGTCTTCTTCTTGCGCCCCGAAAGGTCATCCATCCGCTGGCAGATGCCGTGACGTAAGGCACCATTTTACGAATCCACGTACTGCCGTGGGCACTTGGTGGGGCCAATACAATATTGCCTAATAATTCTTCCTTTTTTGTTTCCTGGGTAATTAAAGTAGTCTCGGGAAAATCAACTAAAGGGCGTAAGACTTCCGTCATATTTTCGATAGCCCCGTGAGTATATATTTTTCCAATGTCGGTATCCAAGTATTTTAGAAGTCGTTGTGCTTTCCCAAGAGAATATCCGAAGAGAACGGAGGTCTTTCTTTCTGATTTGTTTTCGGCCCACCATTGGTTGATGTTTTCGAAAACTTCCTTTTGAGGGGTCCATTTAAAAGCAGGTAATCCGAAGGTGCATTCGGTTATGAAGGTATGGCATTTTACAGGTTCAAAGGGCGTTGAGATTCCATCATCTTCATCTTTGTAATCCCCAGTAAAGACCCAGACCTCACCTTTGTGTTCGACACGGATCTGTGAGGAGCCGATGATATGGCCTGCAGGGTGCAGACTGAACTTCACATTGTTGATCATAAACGTTTCACCCCATTCTTTTCCTGCTACATTGATTTCCCCTAGGCGGTGTGAAATAATCGGAACGTTGCGGAGGTGAGTGATGTACCGTTTGTGGCCCCATCGACTGTGATCGGCATGGCCATGAGAGATAATAGCTTTGTCAACAGGCTTCCAGGGATCGAGGTATACTTTGGCGACGTTACAATAAATGCCTTTATTCGTAAATTCTAGAAGTGGTTTTTGCATAGCTTTGTGAAATTACAAATTTGGAGACAAAACAAAGTTTCGAGGAATCTAAAATATGACCTCTAAAAAAATTATATTTGTCCTCTTTAAAAATAAAATTTATGTCTTTTGCAGATTTATATACCAGTGGCGAACATCGAAGAAATCTTGCACATTTTGCCGCCTTGGCCACACTGGCTTCGGTAGATGGACAGATAAGTACGGAAGAAAAGAGAATGTTGGACCGTTTTGCTAACAAACTGGATATTACCAAATTGGAATACGAAGAGGTAATGAAGAAGGAAAATAAATACCCTATCGATCCGCCGCACGGTTCGGAAAAGCGATTGGAGCGAATATATGATTTGTTTCGTATTATCTTCTCGGATCATCAGATCGATGCTGATGAAATGTTGCTGCTCAAAAGATATGCCATCGGACTCGGCTTTTCCAGCGAAAAAGCTAATAGGATTATTGAGAAGTCGGTTGCCATTTTTAGTGGCCGTATAGATTTTGACGATTACCTGTATCTTTTGAAGCACTAGGGCATTTAAAGTTTAAGGTTAAGGAATTCATAAACTTTGAACTTTGTTGTCAATGGTATTTCTCTAAAAACTCTTGAAGTTTTTCAACCATTTTACGGCTACCACAAAAGAAAGGTACACGTTGGTGCAACTCGCTAGGCTGTATATCCATTATTCTATTTTTCCCTCCTATGGCCATACCGTTTGCCTGCTCGGCTAGAAAAGCCATCGGGTTGCATTCGTATAGCAGCCTTAGTTTTCCCTCTTCGGTAATGCTGCTCTTCGGGTACATATAGATGCCACCTTTAATCATATTTCTGTGAAAATCAGATACCAAAGATCCAATATATCGCGATGTATAAGGCCTGTCATCTTCTTCTTTCTGACAATATTTAATGTAATCTTTTACACCTTGGTGAAAGTGGATATAATTGCCTTCGTTTACCGAATAGATTTTTCCCGTTTCGGGAAATTGCATGTCCGGATGTGATAAATAGAAAGTTCCTATAGCCGGGTTCAACGTAAAGCCGTTTACACCGTCGCCGGTGGTGTACACCAACATGGTCGATGTACCATAAACAATATACCCCGCAGCTACTTGTTCTTTACCGGGCTGTAGAAAATCTTCCAAGGTCACTGGTGTACCTACAGGGGTTACGCGTCTATAAATCGAAAAAATAGTACCAACGGACACATTAACATCTACATTTGACGAGCCGTCCAGAGGGTCAATCAGCACTACATATTTGTTTTGGTGCCGCTCATCATTGCTATTGATGGCTATAAAATCATCTTCCTCTTCCGAAGCGATACCACAGACAATTTCCCTATTGGTCAAGGTATTTATAAATTTTTCATTCGCGAATACATCCAATTTCTGTTGGTCTTCACCTTGAATATTGACCTCTCCTGCCGTTCCTAAAATATCGACAAGTCCAGCTTTATTCACCTCGTGGTTGACTACCTTGGCCGCCAAACGGATGGCATTGATGAGTTTGGAAAGCTCTCCTGAGGAATATTGAAAAGAAGCTTGGTTCTCGATAATAAATTCTCCGAGAGTTTGGTTTTTTCTGTGTGGCATGTTTGGGCTGTTTATTTGACCACAAATATCGGGTATTTTGTGAAACTACCCCATCTTGCATGTATTTTCCCTTTTTAAAATTATAACTTTGTGTTTTATTTATAACAATATGAAATACATAGTTCGAGAAGCACTTGTGACTGATATGCCTCAAGTACTTGAGCTGGTCAAAGAACTTGCTTATTTTGAAAAGGAAGAGGAGGCGGTCGAGATTACCGTAGATGATTTGGTCTCTGCTGGTTTTGGTGCCGAAAAATTGTTCCAGTGTTTTGTTGGGGAAGCCGAAGCCCAAATTGTAGGAATGGCTTTGGTCTATCCCAGATATTCAACTTGGAAGGGCCCTGTGATACATTTAGAAGACCTTATTGTTACTGAACGTATGCGAGGTAGCGGATTGGGCAGTGCCCTTTTGACTGATGTCGTTAAGTACGGAAATCGTTTGGGCGTTAAACGGATCAGCTGGGAAGTATTGGACTGGAACGAGCCCGCTATCAGATTTTACGAAAGTAAAGGTGCCAATGTCATGCGTGATTGGGATGTGGTACAATTAGATGAAAAAGGGATCCGAGCGTTTTTGAAGAGTCACTAGAAATGTCTAATGGACTATAATAATAAGAAGTTTCGGCCTTTACAAAATACCGAAAACGGAGAAACAACTGTGGATACCATTTTTCACTATAAACAAGAAGGTAATATTTTGACCTCGGATTATAGTGGCGGAAAAATAGTGAAAGGCCATCTCATTGGTTTGGTCGATGACTTGGGAAACATAGAAATGCGCTATCATCAGGTCAATACGGAAGGTGTTTTAATGACAGGAATATGTTTTTCTAGACCCGAGTTCCATTCCGATGGGAAGATTAGACTTTATGAAAGCTGGGAATGGACATCAGGCGACAAATCAAAGGGGAAGTCTATCTTAATGGAAGTATAAAGTCGTTTTTTTCCTATTTAAGTGGATAAACTAAAGATCCCCTCTTGATGGGGAATACCGATAAAGTAGAATTATTTATGAGAGTATTTAAGTTCGGAGGTGCCTCCGTCAACGATGCCGAAGGGGTAAAAAACGTGGTCAAGGTTTTGGAAGAAATCGGCCACGGAAATACGCTATTAATCGTTTCTGCAATGGGCAAGACCACAAACGCCATGGAGGCAATTGTCAATGCTTATTTCGATGATAAAACAAAATTAGCTTTGGCCTTTCAGGAAAGTATTGGCTATCATGAAGCTATTTTACGAGACCTTTTCGACAATAGAAATCATGCTGTTTTCGCTAAAATAAAAGCGCTGTTCGATGAAGTACGGGGTTTTTTGGCCTGGAACAAATCACCCAAATATAATTTTGTGTATGATCAGGTTGTTGGTTATGGAGAGTTGATCTCTACAACCATTATCAGTACATACTTCAACGAAATCGGCATCAAGAACAATTGGTTGGATGTTCGTAATTTCATCAAGACTGACAATAGCTATCGCGACGTTTCGGTAAATTGGGAAAAGACCCAAGAACGTGTAAAACAGATTGATAGGTCGAAACTGAACATCACCCAAGGTTTTCTGGGTAGCGACGACAATAATTTTACAACTACATTAGGGCGAGAAGGTTCCGATTACACGGCGGCCATTCTCGCCTACTGCCTCAATGCAGATTCGGTAACTATATGGAAAGACGTGCCGGGCGTTTTAAATGCCGATCCCAGATATTTTAAAGAAACCCAGTTATTGAATAAAATATCGTACCGAGAGGCTATTGAATTGGCGTTTTACGGTGCATCGGTCATTCATCCGAAAACCTTACAACCCTTACAACAAAAGGAAATACCCTTACATGTAAAATCGTTCATCAATCCGAAAGACTCTGGTACTACTGTAGGCAAGGGAGTGGGTATTGAACCTGAAGTACCTTGTTTCATAGTAAAGAAAAATCAGGTATTGATGAAACTTTCTTCATTAGATTTTTCGTTTATCGTAGAAGATAGTATCAGCGAGCTTTTTAAGTTGTTTCACGACCATAAAATGAAAGTCGACCTTATTCAGAATTCCGCTATCAGCTTTTCGGTATGTGTTGATAATCGCTTCGGTCGTTTAGAAGAGTTATTGAACCTTCTAAAGAGTAGGTTCAAAGTAGTATGCCATGAAGGGGTATCGTTGTATACGATAAGGCATTTTAACGAAAAGGCTATAGAATCACTCCAGAACGGACATGAAATTCTTTTAGAACAGCGCGGAAAGGAGACTTTGCAGTTGGTGGTGAAATAATCTTGTTATCACTGTATGGCTAATTTTACTCTGGCTATTGAGAAAATGTGCAATTTGCAAGAAACAGAAAGTTGCGGATTTTCTAAGATTGCTCAGTAAATTTTGAGCTTGACAACCTCCCTTTTGAAACATTTTGGCGAATACTTATTGGATGGGTTTGTTCTATAGATCCGTAGTAAATTCCGTTCCTAAATCCGTAACCAATATTTACTCCGGTATGGTAACACTCGTTGCTACTTTGGCCGATTAGTAGTATTTTAGTCTTAATTAAATACATCAGTACATGGCATATTACAATATCGACGCAAAGAAAGAGGTAACCTATGATGCTATTGTTATTGGTTCTGGGATTAGTGGTGGTTGGGTCGCTAAAGAACTTTGTGAAAAAGGTTTGAAGACCTTAGTGCTCGAACGCGGCAGAATAGTTGAGCATGTTGTAGACTACCCTACTATGAACCTTGATCCCTGGGATACTGAATTACGAGGGGGGCTCACTCCGCAGCAGCAAAAGAAACATTATAAGAAAATGCGTTCGGGGTGGATGAGCACCGATACGGAACATTTTTGGGCCGATGATGAGGCCAACCCATACACGGAAGTAAAACCTTTTCTTTGGTTACGGGCCCACCAAATGGGTGGACGCTCACTGCTATGGGGAAAACAGACCTACCGATGGAGTGATTTGGATTTTGAGGCGAACGCCAAAGACGGCCATGGGGTCGATTGGCCTATTCGTTATAAAGATATAGAGTCTTGGTATACCTATGTTGAAAAATTTGCAGGAATAAGTGGCGAGCCTCTTGGACTGCCCCAGTTACCCGATAGTCATTTTTTGCCTCCTATGGAACTGAACTGTGTTGAAAAACACGTAAAAAAAAGAATTGAAAAGGAATTCGACGGCAGACATATGATCATAGGGCGCTGTGCCCACTTGACCGTTCCGCACAACGGGCGCGGACAATGCCAAAACCGTAATCGATGCAGCCGTGGCTGCCCTTTTGGCGCATATTTCAGTAGTAATGCGGTGACCTTGCCCGCGGCACAGGCTACTGGAAATCTGACAATCAGACCTTTCTCAATAGTGCAATCGGTAATCTATGATGATAAAAAAGCAAAAGCCACTGGTGTGCGTATCATCGACGCCGAGACCAATGAGGATATCGAATTTTCTGCAAAGGTGATTTTCTGCAATGCCTCTACCTTGAGTACCACCCAAATACTGCTGAATTCGAAATCGGACCGATTTGAGAACGGACTCGGAAACGACAGTGGGGAGTTGGGCCATAATTTAATGGACCATACCTATCGCGTAGGTGCCGTAGGTCGGGTAGATGGTTTTGATGATAAGTACTATAAGGGTCGGCGCCCAAACGGAATTTATATACCCAGATATTGGAACGTTGACGATAACTCGAAATCCGATAAATTTTTGAGGGGCTTTGGTTATCAGGGTGGTGGAGGTCGTGCCGGTGGATCTATGGCTGCCAATGTAGAAGCTTTTGGAGCGGATTATAAGGACAGTATTCTAAAACCGGGGCCATGGGAATTCTTTATTACCGGATTTGCTGAATGTTTGCCATACCACGACAACCAAGTTTCGCTTAATACCGATGTCTTAGATAAATGGGGCCAACCTACGCTGTCAATAGATGCCGAGTTCAAGGATAATGAGAAAGCCATCAATAAACAGATTCAGGAAGATGCGGTAGAAATGCTCGAAAAAGCCGGATTGAAAGATGTGCTAGGCTTTAATAACGAGCACCCCCCAGGGTTCGGTGTTCATGAAATGGGGACGGCGCGAATGGGTCGAGACCCGAAAACTTCAGTGCTAAATGCATCGAACCAAGTGCATGCGGCTAAAAACGTCTTCGTGACCGATGGCGCATGTATGACTTCTTCATCTTGCGTAAATCCATCTTTAACCTACATGGCTTTGAGCGCAAGGGCAGCAAATCACGCCGTATCTGAATTGAAAAAACGGAATATTTAAATACTATGGATAGACGAAGCGCACTTAAAAAAACAGGTTTATTTGCAGGAGCTGCAGTTGCCATGCCCACAATACTTTCCATTCTGCAATCGTGCGAGAACGAAACGCGGGTAAATTGGCAACCTCTTTTCTTTACCCCTGTTGAAGCAAGTACAGTGGCGACCTTGATAGATATGGTTCTTCCCCGAACTGATACTCCCGGAGCCTTGGATGTTAAGGTCGATGTTTTTATTGATAAGGTCTGCGCAAAAACCTACGATAGGGAAAGCCAGCAAAACCTACGCGATGAAATTGCAGCATTCAATTCCGATTGCGAAGAAAACTACGGTCACCCTTTTCATGGGCTCGACCAAGAACAGCGCACAACGGTATTGACCTCAGCCGAAAAATCTTCTGCTAAGTTCAACCCAAATATCTGGGGTAAGACCGTTGGTGATCAAAAGACGATAGGGTTTTATCGTACCATGAAATCCATGGCGATTTGGGCCTACTTTACATCGGAAGAAATTGGGGAAAACGTGCTAAGCTATCTTCCAGTGCCTGGTGTCTTCGATGGTTGTATGCCTGTTTCGCAAATAGGGAAAAGGTGGAGTTTGTAATCGTTGCTAGCCTATTTTAGTTTAGATTTTTTGTGATATTTAATGTATTTTCTACCATTCCTTTTTTTTATAGAAATTGTTCTTATCGAAAGATATACTTCGAGCGGTTCAAGGCTGATATCACACCGTTTGTGAACAAATTTTATTGGGTTTAATCGAAGTGTATCAAAATGGCTAATGTGACATGCAAGTTAGCAATCTATAATGATGGCACTTTTTTAGAAGGGTTAGTTTTCGGTATTGCAGAAAATGTTAAAATGACTCAGACCTATAGTGATTTTCCTATATTAGCAACCTTCAAATCAATCAAAATGTATGGGTTTAGTTACCGCCGAAGAATTGGCCAAAGCCATCAAAATCGATAAATACGGTTTTTTCGGCACTTTCATAGCTTGGTTGCTTATGAAGGTCACGAGAATTTCCAGTCTCAATTCATATTACGACACCATCCAGAACCTTGAAGGCCCAGATTATGCCGGTGCCATCCTCGAGCATTTTGAAATTGATTATGAAATACCGGAAGAAGATTTTAAAAGGCTGCCAAAAAAAGGTCCCTATATTACCATATCAAACCATCCCCTGGGTGGTATTGATGGTATTTTGCTTTTTAAACTAATGGTTCGACATAGGCCTGATTATAAAATAATGGCCAATTTTCTTTTGGAGCGTATGGCGCCGTTGAAACCTTTCATTATACCGGTCAATCCCTTTGAAGACCGTAAAGATGTTAAAGGCAATATTGCAGGATTCAAGAGTGCTTTGACGCATTTAAGGAACGGCCATCCATTGGGAATCTTTCCGGCTGGAGAGGTATCAACTTTTAAAGACGAAAAACTTATCGTAGACAGACCATGGGAGGAAGCCGCCTTAAAATTGATTCGTAAAGCTGAAGTTCCCGTTGTGCCTATTTATTTTCATGCACGTAATAGCAAACTGTTCTATAGGTTAGCCAAAATTAGCGACGTGTTTCGAACCGCAAAAATACCTTCTGAGGTCCTTTCGCAGCGAAATAGGCCCATTAAGGTACGGATAGGTCAGCCGATTTCGGTGGCAACACAAGGCGAACAACAAACCCTTGAAGAATATACCGAACTACTACGAAGAAAAACGTATATACTTTCCAATGCTTACGCTAAAGAACGCTTGATCGATCAGCTACCTTCGACCTTGAAATTGCCGAAGCAGCGCCGAAAAATTGCTAAACCGGTAAGGTCTGCGGTCATCGAGGGGGAAATTGAAAAGCTTATTGAAAAAGATAGGCGCATGGTTCAAAGTAAAAACTATGAGGTTTTCTTGGCACCGGCCAATGAGATGCCTTTCATATTACAAGAAATCGGAAGGCAGCGTGAAATTACATTTCGTGAAATCGGCGAGGGTACCAACAACTCTATTGATATAGATCAATTCGATGCCTATTACCACCACATGTTTTTGTGGGACAATGAAGCAAAAGTAATTGCGGGGGCCTACCGCATGGGACTTGGGTCAGAGATTTTTGCGAAATACGGTATCGACGGGTTTTATTTACAAGATCTCTTTCGTTTCGAGCCCGAGCTCTTTGGTATGATGGCGCAGTCTATCGAAATGGGGCGGGCCTATATTATGAAAGAATACCAACAAAAACCTATGCCCTTGTTTTTGTTATGGAAGGGTATCGTACACACTACCCTACGCCATCCCGAGCATAAATACCTTATTGGCGGGGTAAGTATTAGTAATCAGTTTTCTAATTTCTCGAAGTCGTTGATGATCGAGTTTATGAAAAGCAACTATTGGGATCCTTATGTCGCCCAGTATGTGCGCCCGAAAAAAGAATTCAAAGTCAAATTAAAAGATGCAGACAAAGATTTTGTTTTTGATGAGACGCAGGCCGATTTGAATAAATTCGATAGATTGATCGATGAGGTCGAACCTGGGAGTCTACGCTTGCCAGTTCTGATAAAAAAGTATATCAAACAGAATGCGAAAGTCGTCGCCTTTAATGTGGACCCCCTATTCAATAATGCCGTTGATGGTCTGATGTACATCAAAATAGCTGATTTGCCCGAAAGTACAGTGAAGCCAGTAATGGAAGAATTTGAGGCGGAATTGGAAAGGAAGTTTGCCGAGGCACAGGAAAGGGAAAATTAAATTACTTCACGTATGAGGATAGTTCATGCACTAATAATAATAGTCTTATTCCAGGCGAACTTTGGGTTTTAACAGTATACAACTTCCGGTTTTGTATTGGACGCTTTTTCGGAAGAACCATTAGTGGGGGTGTCTATATTTTACAATGGTACCACAGTCGGTACAATTACCAATGAAAAAGGATTTTTTGAACTGACCTCCCAGAAATTGATGACAACATACCTCGTCATTAGCTACATTGGTTTTGAAACCATTATTTTGGATGGAAGTAAAACAGGTTCTCTGAAAAATATTTTTTTAAAGGAAAGGGCTATCAAATTGGATGAGGTTGTATTAAAACCAGATACTTGGAGTAGACAAAAAAAACTTGCCATTTTCAGAAGACAGTTTATAGGAAGTACTCCTGCCGGTCTAAGGTGCAGAATTTTGAATGAGGATGCTATTAGTTTGTACTATAACCAAGACAAAAATATATTGTATGCTTATGCGGACAAACCCATAATTATAAAGAATAACTCCTTAGGCTATAGCATTACCTACAATCTGAACGACTTTGAGGCACATTTTTTAGAAAATACCCCCTCTGGGCTCAACGCAGTGCGTTCTACTTACTTTGCTGGCCTTGCTTTCTTTTCTGAGCTGAACCCTAAAAAAAGAAAAAAAAGTCATTTTAAAAAACGGAAAAAATTATATGCCGGGTCAAAGCTTCATTTTATGCGTGCACTTTCAAAAAAGAAACTCACTATAGAAGGTTTTCAGGTTTTTAAGAACAAGCTTGAAGTCGAACCCTATTCGGAATTCCGATTAGAGGCCAAAAAAAAATCAGTCCAAATTTTTCAAAGTGGCGAAGCCCTTAGTATACTTTATGACAAAAAAGAACAATCGTCTATAAAGATTAAGAATTCCTTTTTTTACATAGACGGCTATGGAAACCATATGCCGCCAAAGAATGTGTTTTTTGGTGGTAAAATGGCGCAAATTCGAGTAGGTGGAATGCTACCACAAAATTATGGATTGTAAGACAATTCATTCCGCAAGTAGTTGTTTACGAACGATTTAAAAAATACCCTAATCTCGTTTCGTGCCTTTTTAAAAGCAGCGTGCTTTTCTTCGTCGGTACCCTCGATCTTTGAGGGGTCGAAAAAATTATGATGAATGCGCTTAGCATTCTTGGATGGAATAAACGGACAGTTTTCTTTCGCATGATCGCAGACAGTAATGATATAGTCCCATTCAATACCTGAATATTCATCTACATGATTGGAAGTATGATTAGAGATGTCGATTTGATCTTCGGCCATAATGGCTACCGCACCAGGATTTAGCCCGTGGGTCTCAATACCGGCGCTGTATATGTTGGTCTTGCCGTTTCGTAGTTTTTGAAGATAACCGTGCGCCATTTGGCTTCTACAGGAGTTTCCGGTGCATAGTACCAAGATGTTTTTCATAATTCGTAATTCAGAGCGAAGCGAAAGAATCTGTTTCTTTCTTCTCCGTTATTGGTTAAGCAATACCTACCTTTTCACTCCTCCGTTCAAATAGGAGATTATCCTTCCAAATTCCTTTCAGCTTTCCAACTCGTTCACGTTTGCCGATATAACGAAATCCCATTTGTTCATGTAGTTTGATGCTTCCTTTGTTTTCTGGAAAAATACCAGATTGCAATGTCCATAGACCGTCCCTTTCGCTTAGGTCTATTGAGGTTTTCATTAAAAGTTTTCCAACACCTTGACCTCTGGCCTTTTTGCCAACATAAACACTCACCTCCGCCACTCCACCATATACACATCTACCCGAAACGGGAGACAGGGCGGCCCATCCTAAGATATGTTCATTTTCGACCGCAACTATTCTACAATTTTCCATATGCGCGGTATCCCAAGTTTCATAATTTGGAATCTCGGTTTCGAACGTTGCAAAACCTGTGGCGATGCCTTCCCTATAAATTTGGGAAACGGCTTTCCAATCTTTTTTTTGCATGGGCCGTATTTGAATTTTGGACATCTTACAAAAATCTATTTCTTTAGCAACAACCACTTTCGGGGTTACAATAGACTTCTTCTTTTGTATTCACCGCTACGGGAACCCCACAGGTATCCTTGGCTTTGCAGTCTGTTTTTTCGACGTTTAGACTTAAGATGAGTTGATCATTTTGAATTTCGAAGTCATTTACAAAAAGCTGTGCCGTATGAAAATCGGCATTGCTATATTCGATTTTTACTTCGGTGTTCCTTTCCATAGGTTTAATACTGTCGACCTTTTTCAATATTTCCAAAGCCTTTTCGGCAGACATATATTCACGGGTATCTTTTTCCTGTGGACTTTCCCATAACTGTATTATGGTCTCTTTCCAAAAATCGGTACCCGCACCACAATCAACCGAATCTATCGTGATGTTCTTAACTTCGGTAATGTGATAATTCGGAGCTACGAATTGTCCGGCCTTATACTCGAAATGAAGGCTTTTAGTTTGGTTTTCTTCTAATAGCAATAGAAATTCATCTGTCTTCATAATTGTCGTTTTATACTGTTTAACAGCAGTTCTGATTTATTTTTCCGAAAAAGGAATGAAAAAGTTCTTGCAATTCTTCCCACTTTTCTTTGTTGATACAATAGCAAAGATTTTTTCCTTCAAAGGTGCCTTTAAGCAAACCTATCTTCTTGATTTCATTAAGGTGTTGCGAAATAGTGGGTTGTGATAAGCCGATAACGCCGACCAGATCATTGCAAATACAACCCTCTTGTTTGCTTATATATTGTAAAATCGCCACTCGTGCAGGGTGTGCAAGAACTTTTGCAGCCACGGCCAGGGAGTTTTGCGGAGTGGTAAATATTTCAGTTTTCGTTGCGCCCATTAAGATTATAGGTATAAGTTATATGAAATAGTAATATTGCAATATTACGATAATACATTTAAATATAAAAGCCAGACGATAGAAATCTGGCTTTTTATTCGTTTAGAACCAAGGTTTTCTACCTACCTGATAGGTGTTGTAAAACTCCTCATCAGATTTGGTAAGGTAAATGATGCCTTCAATAAGACCTACCAATCCCATCGCGGATGCACCTATACCACAAGTAAAAAAACCAATTACAAGGGTGATGACTAGCATTATGATACCTTCTTTTTGGTAGCCTAGTACAAATTTGTGAATTCCAAGAGCTCCCAATATAATGGCCAATATGCCTACAAGCATTTTTTTGTTGTCACCACCGGCACCGCTAAAAGCCTCTTTGGCACCCTCTTTGAATTCGTTGGCCGTTTTCTTTGCATCATCGGCGAAATCATTCGCACTCTTTTTGGTATCTTCGGTGAATTCTTTGGTCTTCTCCTTGGCCTTTTCGCCAAATTCTTCGGCCGCCTCTTTGGCATCCTCCAATTTTTCATTGGCCTTTTCGCCTAAATCTTTTGCCTTTTCTTTGGCGCCGTCAAATGCATTTTCGGCCTTTTCACCAACTTTTTTGGCTGCTTCCTTTGCATCGTCTGCAAGGTCTTTTACTTTTTCTTTCGCGCTATCAGAGGCATCTTCTACTTTGTCGGCAAGGTTTCCAGCTTCGTCGCCTATGCTATCCGCAGCGTTTTCCGCCTTGTCATCAAGGTTTTCTGCCCCTTTTTTTGTACCGTCAAGGGCATCGTCGCCCGTTTCGCCTAAGTCTTTGTTGTCTTCTGACATTGTTGCAATTTTTGGTGGTTAATATGTTAACTAATGTAGCAAATATTCCGCAATCAGAGAAATGCCTTGTCAATGGGTTCCCAAAGTTCCAACTTATTGCCATCAGGGTCTAGTATCCAACCAAATTTTCCGTAGTCATATTCTTCTATCTCACAATGACGGTTACGCCTTTTCGTTTTAACGCTTCCAAAAGTTCTGCCAGGTTTTCTATCTTAAAATTCAGCAAAATTCTGCCCTGATTTTATCTACAATGGTCTGCGCGAGTTTTTCTAGGCTTTCGACCGTCCATCCGCCCACGTGGGGGGAGAGGATTACATTTTCCGCATTAATTAAGTACTCGAACGCTTGGGGTAGTGCATCGTCAGTAAACATGTGCTCAAAAGATGCTTTTTCGTATTCCAGCACGTCTAGGCCTGCTCCCAATATCTTGCCCGATTTTAGGGCCGTCACTAAATCTTCGGTAATCACACATTTGCCCCGTGCGGAATTCAACAGCCAAAACGGATGATGGAATTTACTGATGAATTCGGTGTTGATTATACCGATGGTATCCGTCATTTGCGGAACGTGCAAGCTTAGTACCTCGGTATGCTGTTGTAGTTCCATAATACCCACTTGTCTGGCGTTTTCATCGCCGACACCCCCTTTGATATCATAACAGATGACTTCATGAACATCAAAGCCTCTAAGTTTTTTGGCGAAGGCCTTACCCATATTTCCGTAGCCGATAATGCCTACGGTCTTTCCTTCCAATTCGACACCACGGTTGCCTTCGCGATCCCACTTGCCAGAGCGCACTTCTCGGTCCGCTTTGTTGAGTTTGTTAAAAAGAGAAAGTAGCATACCCAAGGTGTGCTCACCAACGGCGTTTCTGTTTCCTTCGGGGGCCGCGGCCAAGAAAATGTCGTTCGCTTCGGCATGTCTGACATCGATATTTTCCAACCCGGCACCGAGTCTTCCGATGAATTTAAGGTTGGTCGCCTTGTTCAAGAATTCCCGATCAACGGTGAACCGACTGCGAATGATGAGCCCGTCGTAGTCTTGAATTTTTTCTTCTATTTCCTTTTTGGAGGAGGTATAGTCTTCATCGTTCTGAAAACCCAAATTGGCGAATTGCTCCAAAAGTAACGGGTGATTAGCGTCTACATGTAATATTTTCATATGATTTTTTAATCTTTCTGGGTTTCTTTATTTGCCCATAATACTTTTAACCATTCCCAGGCATTTTTTTTATCGGAAATATAGGCACATCCATCAAAATGTGAAAGTTGTTCATTTACCACAAATGTAAGATCTGTTCCTTTCCCTTTAATCTTTTCGACCCATTTTTTAGTTGTCGCAAGCTCAAAAAGCTCGTCTTTGGCCCCATGGATGACATACAAAGGAATTTCAATTTTTTTGGTTGATAGGATATGCACTTGCCATAGGAATAGCGGCAGAAAACAGTTCGGGATGCTGCTGTGCAAAATACCAATTTCCGTTACCGCCGTTGCTATAGCCCGCGACAGCTATCTTTTCGGCATCGACATTCCAATATTTTGGGGCATTCGCTATGATAGAAAGTACTTTCTCGATATTATTTCCCGTAGACCACAATTGACTTTCCCCTTCTGGAGAGCCAATAATAGCGTTCAACACTTCTAAACCCGGAAGTGCCAAACAGTCATTGAATTCCTTATAGGTATTACCTGCGCCGGCCCAATGCAGCGCAACGACCAAACTGTTTTCTTCTTGGGTTTCCCCGGGAAAGTTGACCCGCATCTTCCACCGTTTGTTGTAATTATTGGTTAGAGTTACATCGCGTGTACCTTCCTTAAACTGAATTTTGGAAAATGAAGTTTCCGATTTGGATAGGTTTTCTTGACCCTTTAGGGATAGATGGCTTACAACTAGTATTAGAACACTAATGCAATAGCACGTCTTCATATTGCAGGATAATGGGTTTGGGTAAGTTCGTGTGCTATATCGCCCGTGTGGGCGGTGGTTTGTTTTTCGAAAAGAAGCAAATGTACTTCTTCCCCGTTTTTGGTCGAGGGGCAATGTTCCACTCCTTTAGGCACGACAATAATTTCACCTTCTTTGACAACTTCGGTCCGGTCACGGAACTGCATGTACATCGTGCCTTTCAAGACCTGAAAAAGCTCGTCTTCGTGTTCATGTGCGTGCCAAACGAACTCGCCCCGAATTTTTGCCAAGATGACCTGCATATCGTCAACGGTCGCAATCTGGTGCGGGTGCCATTGTTTGGTAAAGAGCGTATGTTTTTGTTTTAGATTGATGGGAGTCATAGGTGCTATTTCTGTTACGCCTCTTAAAATACTCAAATGTCTCGCAGTGTAGTTTTTAGATAGTATTCAAGGAGAAGTGTTTAACGCAAATATAGGGGATAATCCTTTTGGAGCATTTGGTTTTTCTATATTCCCAAAACGACCTTTGCGATCCAAAAATAAATCAGGATTCCGAAAATATCGTTGCTGGTCGTAATAAATGGTCCGGTTGCGATAGCCGGATCAATACCGCGCTTATGAAGAAATAATGGCGTAAATGTGCCGATGATTCCGGCAACTATAATGACTACTACTAAGGAAATGGAAATAGCAAGAGCGGTTAAAAAATCGCCATTGTAGGCCCAAGTAAAAAGTAAAAGTATGGCTGCCAATATCAGTCCGTTTAATGTGGCCAGTAGCATTTCTTTGATCAAACGGTTGCCAATGCTCCCTTTCAGGTCGTCATTGGCAAGCCCCTGTACTATAATGGCACTTGATTGTACACCTACGTTTCCGGCCATGGCCGCAATCAGCGGGGTAAAAAAGAATAAAATGGCATGTTTACTGATTATTTCCTCAAAACTACCCATGATGACCGCTGCACCGACGCCACCAAGCAATCCTAAAAAAAGCCATGGTAAACGGGCACGGGTCAGTTCCCAAATACTGTCATCGGCCTCTACGTCTTGAGAGATACCTGCCGCCATTTGGTAATCTTTATCGGCCTCTTCTCGAATGACATCCACAATATCGTCAATCGTGATACGGCCTACCAAACGACCAATTTCATCAACAACCGGAATAGCCTCCAAATCATACTTCTGCATGATTTTGGCGACTTCCTCTGGCTTTTCGTTTACATTTACCGAATCAACTTTGGGAATATAGACCTCTGCGATATGGGTTCTTGTAGAGGTGGTCAACAAGTCTTTTAGGGACAAACGACCTTTTAATTTGTCGTCGTCGTCAACAACATAAATGGAGTGCACACGCTTTACATTTTCGGCCTGCGTACGCATTTCCTTCACGCATTTGAGCACATCCCAATTTTCCCTGACCTTGACCAGTTCTTTTGCCATGAGTCCACCGGCCGAGTTTTCGTCGTAACGTAGCAGGTCAACAATATCTTTGGCGTGGTCTCGATCCTCAATTTCCGAAATGACCTTTTTTACCATTTCATTGGGGAGTTCCCCAATGATATCTGCGGCATCATCGGTATCGAGTTCCTCAATTTCCTCGGCAATTTCCTTTGCGGAGAGGTTGTTCAGAATGGCTTCCCTAACGTCTTCATCCAACTCGGTAAGTACATCCGAAGTTTTGTCGCTCTCGAGCAATTTGATGAGATAGGTAGCCTCGTCTTCGTTTAGCTCATTGATGATTTCGGCGACATCGGCATAGTGGACATCTTCCATAAGAGTGACCAGTTCGGTGCCCTTCTGGTTTTTGATGAGCTGCTCGATTTCGGCAACCAGTTCGTCTGTGAGTTTAAACGGATTCATTCTTACGCGTAAAGCTATCTTTAGAATGGGCAAAGCTAAGAAAAAACGCGTAAGGGTTTTTGGTTTCGGGTTTCGGGTTTAAAAAGTTTGTAACCCTATTTTTTTGGCTACATTTAAGAAATTGGTCAGAGACAGGTTGGTCAAAAATTTCAGTTTTGTTCTTGCGCTATTTTTTGAGTAAGTCCGATAAAATCATTAACACTCAATTGTTCCGGGCGTTGGTCGAAAATGGTGTCCGCTCGTAAACCATCGGAAAGCTCAAAGGTTTTAAGGCTGTTTCGTATGGTCTTTCGGCGATGGTTGAAAGCCGCTTTAACAACGCGAAAAAACAGTTTTTCGTCGCAATCTAATTTGAAATTCGCTTTACGAACGAGCCGTAAAACTCCCGATTGTACTTTCGGTGGCGGATCGAATACCTCCGGGTGTACTGTAAAAAGGTATTCGGCATCATAATACGCCTGCACTAGAACGGAAAGAATACCGTACGTTTTGTTTCCTTCCTTTTCACAGATACGTTGGGCCACTTCTTTTTGGAACATACCCGAAAATTCAGGAATTTGCTCTTTCATCTCCAACATTTTGAAAACGATCTGGGTAGAAATGTTGTAGGGGAAGTTTCCGGTAATTGCGAACTGTGCATCACCAAAAAGCGATGTGAGGTCGAAATTCAGAAAGTCGGCTTCAATGACCTTAAAAGATCCATTTCCCTGTAAAACTTTAGGATGCTCTAAAGGAAAGTTATGGTTGAGGTAAACGATGGAATCAGCGTCGAGGTCCATAGCCACGAGATCCATTTCTCGTAACAATAGATATTTGGTCAGTACACCTGTGCCCGGGCCGATTTCGATAACGTTCTTATAGCCTTTCAATGAAAGGGTTTCTGCAATTTGTCGGGCAATTTCTTCGTCTTTCAGAAAATGTTGCCCCAAATATTTTTTTGCCTTTACGGGGCTCTTATCCTGCCAGGGCTTCTGATATTTATTATGTGAAGTTTTATTTCGTTTTTTCTTTTTCGACATAGCGAGAAATTAAGGCTCTTTGGCAATATATACCCAAGCTTTTTTACCTGATTGCAGTTTGACTAAAATTCTAACGTATTCTTCGCCTTCGTAGGCATCTACTTTCTCTATCTCCCCAGCTGAGATTTGGTAGACCATCCCTTTTACAGACGAAGACGGATTAGTTGCCCTAGAGATAACGGAATATTCTCCATAGGCCTTTTTCCGTGGAAGTTCGAATCCTAAAAGTAAATCAGGGTTTCCTATCAATAGCCTATGAAACAGTTCGTTTTGGATGTTTTTATCTTGAAGGGTATCGTAACTGAACAGATATATACTCATGGCATATACAAATTTGGAAATTTTGGAAATTTTATTTTTTTCTTTCCCAAGACAAAATTATCAGACATACCCATAGCTACGGTTGATGATTTTAACTTGGGGAAAGGGGAAAAGAAAGACAGAAAAACTCGGATTTCTATATGACAGGAGTATAACATTAGTGTTCGCTTATAATTTCAAGTTCTGTACGGAATGAAACAAACTTATTGGGGAAACGTTTAAGGGCATCGTCGCGCAACCTAGGCGCATCATCGGAATAGTATTTTTGAAGTCTCGCCCTGTCTACTGTTGTAAACTGTACGGAATAGGTCAAGCCCCCCATTTCTTCTTCGACCAGCACCCTGCTCATTTTGGCGTTTAAGAACTTACCCGTCGCCAATACATCGGGAATATGTATTTCTTGCATCCAGTGCAACCATTCTTCGTGAACGGATTCTTCGATGTTGGTAGTTATGTTATAGATGTACATTTTTCAAGTTCAAGTTCAAGTTCAGTTTAGGCCCTTTTGAGCTTGACACTTGAACTTGCATTTTAATTTATCGAGTCTCCTCTCAGCATTCTAAAATTTTTCCGTGCCTGTGGAAAATAAAAACTATCCTGATAATTATAGATAATCTTTTCGTATTGGACCTTGGCTTTCTCAGGTTCGTTCAAGATGTTCCTGTAGAGTTCGCCCAATGCAAAATGGGCATCGTCAGCTAAAATTCCACCGGAGTAAAACTCCGTAATTTTTCGATAATTGAATTCGGCGGCTTCATAATCCTTTAGACCCTCCAGAAGCTGGCCTTGTTTCAAAAGTGCTTCGTCCTCGATTTTTTCTCCTTTATGGTTTTTGAGTATGTCATCGAGTTCGGCTATCGCATCCTCCGTTTTGTTCTGATAGCCCAAAAGGTCGGCACGGGCGTATTTTTTTAAGGCCGTTTGTGTGGAATCTTCCAAGGAATTATCTGAAATCAACAGACTCAACTGCATGGCATCGTTGGCAATGAGCTGTGAAGTTGAACTACGCAGTACTTTCAGTTGGGTCAACGCCCAATCGAAATCGCCTTTATAAAAACTGGTCTGCGCTACTTTGTATCGCGCATTTTGGCCCAATACATCATTTTTGAGGTTTTTCTGTATTTGGGAAAAATAGATCAAAGCTTCATTGAACTTTTTGTCAAAGACCAAGATATCGCCAAGGGTCAATTTCACAAATGCCCTTCCGCGAGAATTCAAAGGCAGTTCCAAGCTTTTCTTGAGGATGTCGATAGCGGGTTCGGGCAGGTCTCTTTTGAAGGTCAGAAAGTTGGCATAGGCGACCTGTAGTTGCAAGGTTTGGCTTTTATAGCCGTGAATGGCCATCAACTCATCGAACTGTTTTTGAACGGCGTCCAGTTTCTTCGTGTCCCTATCTAAAAGTTGAATTTCGATAAGGTTCAATTGGGCATTCAACTTGGTAATCTCGTCATTGCTGTTATTGGCAATATATTTGAAGATTTCCTTGGCCGTTTCAATTTCGTTATCCTCCAGGGCTAAATCGCCGAGTCCTTCAAGACGTTGCAGCGAAGCCCCGTCCATCCGCTTATATATGGCCTTTTCTTGCCGAAAGGCACTGCTGTACTGTTTTTGTTGTACAAAGAGCCAACTTAAGAGTTGGTTCCAAAGAATATTTGGGTTTTTTTGCGCATTCCGCAGTAGAATCTTTTTAAACTTGAGATTATTCTCGTTCTCGGCATCTGAAGAAATAAAGTCATCGATATTGCGTAGAACGTTCGATTTCGAGGTCTTGCCTTGGCTGATCAGCTTTAAGTAGGAAGTGTACATTTTTTCAATATTGCCCTGCTCGCCATAAATCTTTGCCATTTGATAATTATAGTCGAGCTCTGGGTTGAGCTCCATAGACTTGGTGTAGGCCTCCAACGCTTGGTCTAACAACGCATATTTTTGGAATCTAAACCCGATACCGTAACCCAGATTTGGGTTTTCGTCGATTACTGCAATAGCTTTTTTGTAATATTCGTTCGCCTTTTGCGGCAAGTTCTGTAATGTGTAGTTATAGCCAAACTCGATCAGAAGCGTGGGGTAGGCGTTACCTTTGTCGATTTTTTTCAACAGAAATTTTTCTACATCCGAATAACGTTCTAATTGTTGGTAGGTGGCGATGAGGCCTTCGGCATAGTCGGTTCGACGTGGATTCTTCTTTACTAATTTTTCATAGAATACCACGGCCTTTTCATACTCCCCATCATTGAAATATTGCTTGGCGAGGAAGTCGTCTTGGGCAATAGTGGACATCGAAATCAAAAGAACGGCGATACAATAAAAAACCTTCATAAAGGAAATTTAACAAATTTACATCAGCCCATGAAAAAAAGCTGTTAAGGGGAAGATAATTCGGCGAAATGATGCCATTAAATGCTTTATGGTCGGTTTACACAAAATTCCGCACTGTTCTTATCAATAACAAGAAAAAAGGAAAACCGCATGCTCGTTTCGCTACTTGCAACGACGTCAGTCTATTACTTTAAAACCACAATAGGGTACCAAAACTTCAGGGATTTGGATTCCGTCGGCTGTCTGGTAGTTCTCCAAAATACCGGCTAACACTCTAGGTAGTGCCAGTGAGCTACCGTTCAAGGTATGTGCCAATTGGTTTTTGCCGTTCTCGTCTTTGTAACGAAGTTTTAAGCGATTTGCCTGATAGGTCTCGAAATTGGAGACCGAACTGATTTCTAGCCAACGGTCTTGAGCCGCTGAAAAAACTTCAAAATCATAAGTCAGGGCAGACGTAAAGCCCAGGTCGCCACCGCAAAGCCTGAGGATACGATAGGGGAGTTTTAGTTCAACGAGTATGCTTTTTACATGCGCTACCATTCCGTCTAAAGCGTCATACGATTTCTTGGGATGTTCTACCCGAACGATCTCGACCTTATCGAATTGATGTAACCGATTTAGTCCGCGAACATGGGCGCCATAACTTCCCGCTTCTCTTCTAAAACATGGGGTATAGGCTGTATAGCGAATCGGGAAATCATTTTCCTTTAAAATTTCGTCTCGAAAAAGGTTGGTCACGGGTACCTCCGCAGTAGGAATCAGGTACAGGTCATCCTCGCCGATATGGTACATTTGGCCTTCCTTATCGGGTAATTGTCCCGTGCCATAGCCGGATGCTTCGTTGACCACATACGGCACTTGTATTTCGGTATAACCGGCCTCGGTATTTTTGTCTAAGAAATAGGAAATCAAGGCGCGTTGAAGCCGTGCACCTTTTCCTTTGTACACCGGAAACCCCGCACCGGTAACTTTTACCCCAAGTTCAAAATCGATAATATCATATTTTTTGGCAAGTTCCCAATGGGGTAGGGCATTGGTATCTAAAACAGGAATTTCGCCTTCTTTGAAAATTTCTTCATTATCTTCATCTGAATTCCCCGCAGGAACGGAAGCATGGGGTACATTGGGTATTTGATATAATAGCTTTTGAAGCTCTTCTGAAGTTGTATTGAGTTCATCGCCCAATTTTTTGGAATCTTCTTTTAAGATTCCCGTTTTTTCTTTAAGTATATTGGCCTCTTGCGCTTTTCCGTTTTTGAAGAGCATACCGATCTCTTTAGAAAGCATGTTGCTTTCCGCCAAGGTATTGTCAAGTTGCGTTTGTGTTGCACGGCGTTTTTCATCCAATTGCAGAACGGCATCCACTAAAGGTGCAGCATCGATATTCCTTTTTTTAAGCGCTTTTACGATTGCGTCCTTTTTATCTCGAATGGCCTGTAGCTGTAACATCGATTTTCGGTTTAGGCTGCAAATTTAGGTTTTCTTAGGTTTAAATTAGATACTTTTAAGGCTGGATATTATAAAGCCGATTAAAAATGATTTTTGAACATTTTGCTATTAATGTAACTGATATCGATGCGCGGATTGCATGGTATGTTGCCCATCTGGAATTGAAAGTAGTAAGCGCACAAAAGGAACCGCCTTTCATGAATTTTTTGGCCGACTCGGGTGGGCGCGTTATTATGGAACTCTACCATAGACCAGATGCGGATATTACAGATTTTGGGACGCAACACCAACTCACCTTTCACGTGGCCTTTGTTTCTGAAAATGCACAAGCCGACAAAGAACGGCTTGTTACTGAAGGCGCATCTTATGTCGAGGAGGTAAAAAAAGCAGATGGAAGCCACTTGGTAATGCTGCGTGACCCTTGGGGTATGCCTTTGCAACTATGTCAAAGAACAAAGAAATTTTAACCTCAATGGGCTTTACCTGAGATTATTTGTGTATTATATGGGATTTATTGAGCGGTACTTGCAAGTTTATTTTTCCGATGGCAAGATCCAATCGTTATGCCAAAAATAGTTCCATTCGGTATTGGCCAAATCTACTTTAGGATCTATAAAAGCGCGATATGCTTTTCCGTTAACGCTTACTTTTGAATTTAGGGCATGGACCGAAATTTCTTCCCCTTTTTCTTCATACTCCTTTTTTAAATGTTGTGCGAACTGCCAGATAAAATCGGGGTATGAGGCAATTCTCCTTTTTTGCTTTTTGGTAAGATAGTCCTCAAGGTCAACAATGGTCGATTCGTCATTTGCTTTGTTCGTTACCCTGAACTGTACATTTCCTCCACGGCTTCTTAGCATCATACGCCAACTCAGACGATGACCTTCCTCAGTCCACAAAACATCGTCCTGTATAAAATGATGACGGATGGGAAGTCCCAACTGAATCATGAAGTAGATTCCGGCTAAAATATATAGCATGTTTTTATAAGATGGAATTTCTACTTTGTTAGGTAGGTATGGTATTTTTCTTTTGAAAAAGGTTTTACGGATGGTTTCCGGTTCGAAAAAGAAAACTGTAAAAGCTAAGGCCAAGTAAGGAAAGATTCCAATCTGAAATACAATAGAATTGAAAAGATGGAAAAAAACCGAAGTGAAGAAGGCAATCTTTCGCGTTGGTTTCCAAAGGAGTGCGGGTACAATCAGTAAGTCAAATAGAATGCCCGCAGTTCCGATTATTTTATGAAGCCATGGTTGTTGTAAGAGTTCTCCGATGATGTAGTAATCAGCTTTGTCTAGCATCAAAATCTTGACGATTCCAAAATCGAGCCAATCGCCGTAAAGTTTGGCGATCGACGCGTAAACGTACACGATCAGTAGTTGCAAGATGATAGCCCACTTGACCCAACCAGACATCGAATCGCTTCTTAGTAACGGATTTTGTCTAACATCAAGCGAGTGGCTTCCGTGTGCAGGAAAAAAGCACATCAACCCTGAAATCAAGACCAGCAAATAGTAGTGATTATTATACGATGTTTTTTGCATCAGATAGACGCCTGCCCAAAGTATGGTAAACGAAATGATACTAAATCGGTATTTATATCCCAGTGCAATAAAAACCCCTAAGGTGCCCATCACAAAATAATAGAAATACATGCCATTGCCCAGCAGGGGCTGTAGCCAATCGAAGCCTATGAAATTGAAAGTAAATTGTGGCTCGATCAAGGTTCTTTTGACCCACCCCGTTAAAATGGCCCCATAACACTCCAAGGCCACCAGTATCCCGAAAAAAATACGGAAAATGATCAGTGACGAATTATCCATTTTCGTAAAAAGAAAACGATTCAACATCTATTGGGCGATTATGGAGAGGGAGGTTTCCTTGTCTTTTTTTAGCTGTTCTTGTAGTGCATCTACCGATTCGAATTTGTGCTCGTCACGAATGCGGTGAAGAATATCGATCTGTATTTCCTTTCCGTACAGATTCTGATCAAAATCAAAAAAATGGATTTCCGTGCTTTTGTCCTTTCCTGCTACAGTTGGGTTGTAGCCTATGTTCATCATGCCGTAAACCGTTTTTCCTAATAAATCGCTCTGAACCACATAGACCCCGTTTTTTGGTACTAATTTATAGGTCTCTTTAATATGGAGGTTCGCTGTAGGAAAGTTAATCTGTCTACCAAGTCCTTTCCCTTTTTGAACTGTTCCGGTTAGCATGTAATTATATCCCAAATATGCGTTGGCGGTTGATATATCTCCTTCTTCCAGGGCCTTTCGTATCTTGGTCGAACTGACGGACACCTCATCGATTTCTTGCGCCGGTATTTCCTCGACCTCAAAATCAAATGTGCTTCCGTATGCCCTTAAGTCTGTAATGTTGGCGTTTCGGTTTCTGCCAAAACGATGATCGTATCCAATGATAATCTTCTTTGTTTTTAAATCGTTAACCAGAATATCGCGAACAAACTCGGTGGAGGATAATCTAGAAAACGCTCTCGTAAACGGATGGATAATCAATTGGTCGAGCCCTAATTCCCTTAAAATTCTGGTTTTCTCACCTATGGTATTCAACAATTTGATGTCGGTATCTTTTTGCAAAACCATTCTAGGATGCGGAAAAAAAGTAAGTACCGTAGATTTTAGCTCTAATGTGGCAGCATTTTTGATAAGCCTTTCCAGTATTTTGCGGTGACCGATATGAACACCATCAAATGTACCTATCGTAATGGCCGTGGGATGTCGTTCATCGTAATTGGAAATGCTTTGGACTGTTACCACGTACTAAAAATAATAAAAAGACTTATATTTGAGTTTGTCTAATACCCCTGAATGCTTACAAAATTACGTCTAGTTTTTACAACTACCATAGTATTTCTTTCCTTTTACGCATCGGCACAGAGCAAATATTGGGAAAAGGAGACGGCACGAAATACGGTTGTCGAAAAAGTCTCTAGGCGTTTCAATATTAAAGAAGGAAAGATTTTTTCTTTTCGAGAAAAGCTTTTCAGGCAAGACCTCAAATCAGTATCCACTTCAAAGGGCAGTTCAAAACTTGTATATTTTCCCAGCAAGGTTGGGAACACTATTGCCTATAGAGTAAAAGAATCACCTGTCCTGTCCCCCATTCTTTCGGAGAAATACCCTGATATAAAGTCTTATACGGGCTATGCGGTAGACGGTAGTAGGGATAAGGTGCGTTTCAGTGTATCGCATAGCGAAGTTCAGGCCATGATAGTGCATGCAGATGGTAGTGCAAGTAGTTTTGTTCAAAAAGCCTCCAATAACAAATATGTGCTCTATTCAAGAGGGTCGATGCAGGCTAATGATTCCGATTTTATATGCCGTACAAAAGATAAGTTTCCGCTCCAGAACGCAAATACTTCGGCAAAACCGGTCAACGGTCAGGTACTGCGGAAATACCGCTTGGCAATTTCGGCTACAGGCGAGTATACGACGCATCATGGGGGTACAGTTGCAGATGCCCTAGCGGCCATCAATGCTACGCTAACTAGAATAAACGAGGTTTTTGAGACTGATCTGGCCGTTAGGCTTGAACTTGTTGGCGATACCGATAAGGTTATTTATACTGATCCGAATACTGATCCGTACTCTGGAAACTTAAGTTCAATGGGTAATGAGGGCCAAAATACATTAACAGAGGAAATCGGCGCGGCAAACTACGATATTGGTCATGTCTTCCATAAAGGAGTAAATGGTGGTAATGCCGGTTTTATCGGTGGTCTTTGTGTTGATAATCGAAAGGGAGGTGCTTATTCTTCGGGCCAAACTCCTGAGGGTGATGTCTTTGATCTCGATTTTGTAGCCCATGAAATGGGGCATCAACTAGGGGCCAATCATACTTGGTCGCACGAATTGGAGGGTACTTTAGTGCAGGTCGAACCAGGCAGTGGATCCACAATTATGGGTTATGCAGGAATTACCGATAATGACAACGTAGCCCAGAACGGCGATGATTATTTTCATTATGTCAGTATCGAACAGATTATTGAAAGTCTAAAAACAAAAAGTTGCGGAGAGGTTGTTCCGATTACGAACAATCCACCTACGGTGATGCCCATTGATGATTATGTAATTCCAAAGTCCACACCCTTTGTTTTAACTGGAAACAGTACGGACCCTGATGTTGAAGATATACTTAGTTATACTTGGGAACAAATTGACAATGGTGTAGTCACAAGGGCCACTTTCGGGCCGACCAACCCTAGTGGTGCGAATTTTAGGTCGCTACCGCCCAGCACAAGCCCCACCCGTTATTTTCCATTACTATCGCGTGTCATTGATGGCAACCTTACCCAGACCGATCCTGAGGTCGGCTCCGCTTGGGAGACTGTTTCAGAAGTTGAAAGGGAAATGAATTTTGCCTTTACGGTTAGAGATAATGCGGCTTCAGGAGGGCAGGTGGTTTCCGAGTTGGTAAACGTAGCCGTTATGAACAGCGCAGGTCCATTTGCCGTGACTTCGCAGGCTGTTGTCGAAAGCTATGTAGCCGGTAATACCCACACCATTGAATGGGATGTGGCTGGAACAAATATTTCGCCTGTTAATACTGCAACCGTTGATATTATGCTTTCAACAGATGGGGGTCTTACTTTTCCCGTTGTCTTGGCCTCGGGTGTGAACAACAACGGATCTCGTAAAATTATCATTCCCGGTCTCCCTACAACAGAAGCCAGAATTATGGTCAAGCCCGTTGACAATATTTATTATGCGGTAAATGCAGCCGATTTTACGATCGAAGCTTCGGAAATTGTTCTGAACTTTTCGACCTTGGAATTTGAAGTATGTCATTTCGATGACCTACCAGTTCCGTTCATTTATGAGACCTATTTGGGTTTTGACGAAGAAGTGACATTTAGCGTGGCAAACGCTCCTGAGAATTTAGGAGCTTCCTTTACTCCAAGTACGATTATTGCTGGAAATAGTGCTATAGAATTGCTTTTCGAAAATACCGAGAATGTACTTGAAGGAAGTTACGATATTCAAGTTTTGGCAACTTCCGCGAGTATTACAAAACAAGTTACGCTAAACCTGAACTTTTTCGATACCGATTTTCCTGACGTCATTATGAGCGCGCCGATAGACGAACTTGTCGATGCATCGATACGTGTGCCTTTGCAATGGGAAGATAGCCCATCGCATACTACTTTCGAAGTGCAGATAGCTACCGATGCCATTTTTGCCAATATCGTTGAGGTTGCCACGGTGAACACTAATTCATACACGCCAACGGACCTACAAAGCCAAACTATTTACTTTTGGAGGGTAAAGCCGCAGAATATTTGTGGGGAGGGTACTTTCAACGCGCCTTTTAGTTTTACTACGATTCAAGTAAGTTGTGACACTAAAAAAGCACGTGATCTGCCTTTGGCCATATCTTCATCAGGTACACCAACCATAATTTCGAAAATCGCATTCTTTGAAGACCTACCGATTGCCGACATTGATGTCAAGCTAAATATTAGCCATAGCTTTCTGGCTGATTTGGTGGTAAGTCTTACCTCTCCTCAAGGAACAAAGGTTACGCTAATTTCTAATTCTTGCGGGGATCTACAAAATGTAGATGCTACATTTGATGATGAAGCATCGAGTTTTATCTGTGGTGTCGATTCGGGTACGGCAATCAGCGGCACAGTAAAACCGCTCGGTTCACTCAGTTCTTTTACTGGGGAGTCTATTTTAGGAGAATGGATTTTGGAAATTGTAGATAATGCCTCATCAGATGGTGGCGTATTGAACGATTTTTCGTTGAATATTTGCGTTGAGGGAGCGTTTCGGCCAGATGCCGATAAAGACGGTGTTTTTGATGATGGAGACGACCTTTGCCTTGATACCACCGAAGGTGCAGAGGTCGATACTGACGGATGCCAGATATTCCGCTTTCCCAACGATAACTTTTCAGTGTCAGTACAAAGTGAGTCGTGCCGTAACAATGACGATGGGGCAATAAATATCGATGCGATGCTTCCTTTAGACTATGTGGTAACCGTCGTCGGTAATGGTCTGAACGTTACCGATAATTTCACGACATTATTTTCTCTGCCCGGTTTAAGTTCCGGTACCTACACGCTATGTGTCAATGGATCGAACGCTAATATAGATTATGAAGAACACTGTTTTGAGGCAACTATTTCACAACCGGATCCTTTGGGAGTTACTTCTAAAATAGCTGATAATGGCAATCAGGTTGTACTTTCCTTGGAGGGTGCAAATCTGTATACTATCGAACTAAACGGAAAGACCTTCCAGACCGAAAAATCGGAAATTACCTTAGACTTGAAAAGTGGAAACAATGCTTTGAAGGTTTCGACCGGTCTTTCTTGTCAAGGCGCTTATGAAGATGAATTTTTTGTAAGTGATCGACCCATTGTGTTTCCCAATCCATTTGATGATGTTACTAAGCTATTTTTAGGTGCGTTGGAAGAAGATTTGATAATAGATACCTATACCGTGAGCGGACAATTGATAAAAAGTGAAAGATATACAAGCAACGGACGGGAAGTGGATCTTGACTTTGTCGGACTGCCATCGGGAATCTATTTTATAAAATTCAAGGGTAAAACAGTTGAAGGAACCGCCAAAATAATAAAGCGATGAGAATATTTTTTGTCTTGTTATTAGGTGTGGTGCTCTTATCGGGCTGTAAAAAAGACCCGCCTAAGCCACCTGAAAAAGTGCTTTTGACAGCTCCTGCAAAAAACTCGGAATGCACACCGATACAGAGTACAACTACGACCAGTAGTGTGGTTCGATTTAGTTGGCAAGTCTCTCAACATACCGAAACGTATGAATTACGGGTAACTAATTCGAACACAGGTATAGTTCAAACCAAAAGTACCGGAAGTACGGTTGAAACACTGTCCTTAGAAAAGGGGGCTCCGTTTTCTTGGGTTGTTATTTCAAGAAATTCACAAACGCAAACAACGGCATCGAGTGATTCATGGTTGTTCTATAATCCAGGGTCGGAAACTACCCATCCGCCCTTTCCTGCAGAAATTATTTCTCCGAAACCGGGCACTACAGTATTTAAAGATATCAATAATGAGGTGACCTTGATATGGTCAGGTGCCGATATTGATAACGATATCGAAGACTATGAGATTTACTTTTCCACCGAAAACCCACCTGAAACATTAATTGATTCGCCAAGAGCGAATATCACCGAAAAAAAGGTGAGCGTGGTATCGAATACGGTCTATTACTGGAGGGTCGTTACCAAAGATGCGGAGGGTAATACTTCCGATACCGGAATCATTGATTTTAGGTGCCATTAAATACGTTCATCGTATTCTTGACCCCGGCCAATACGAAAGATTTTACGAGTTCCGTAGCTTTTTCAAAGCGTTCTTTTAGGCCCTTTTTTTCCTCCTCGTTCCATTCTCCCAATACATAATCAATCTGCCGACCTTGCCCAAAATCTGCACCTATCCCAAACCGAAAGCGGTTGTAGTTTGTAGTCTGTAACATGTTTTGAATGTCTTTCATTCCATTGTGACCACCATCACTCCCTTTAGTCTTTACTCGTATAGTTCCGAAGGGTATATTTATGTCATCGGTAATGATCAAAACATTTTCTAAGGGAATCTTTTCTTTCTCCATCCAATATCTTAAGGCCTTACCGCTAAGGTTCATATAGGTAGAAGGTTTTAAGCAAAGTATGCTTCTGCCCTTTATTTTGAATAATCCAATATCGCCCAGTTTTACGGTTTCGAATGAAAAAGATTCTTTTTCGGCCAAGGCATCCAACACTTTAAAGCCAATATTGTGGCGTGTTTCGGTGTATTTTTCACCTATGTTTCCGAGCCCTACAATTAAATATTTCTTCATGCTTTCCGATTCTTCTAAAACTGTTTTAGGGGTGTTAAAAAGTGATTTGAAAAACTGGAACATTATGTTATAATTTCGATAAAAATACAAAAGCATCCCGAATCCCGATGACTATCGGGACGGGATGCTTTGTTATCAAATTCTAAAGGAAAAAATTATTCCTAGTTTTCACCACCTTCAGTAGCCTCTGGAGTTTCACCTCCTTCTGCAGCTCCTTCAGCTCCTTCGATACCTTCTGCATCTTCATCTTCGTCATCGATTACAACTGCAGCACGCTGAGTTTTCACCTGTACAACAACTGTAGTTTCTGGATGTAGAATAGTAAAATCATCGTTTAACAAAGACTCAACGGTGATATTATCGCTAATCTTGAGTTTTGTGATATCGATATCAAAGAAATCGGGCAATTTATCAGGCAATGCCTTTATGGCCAATTTTCGTTTTCTAAATAATAATCGTCCACCATTTCTTACTCCAGGTGCGATGCCTTGAAGGCGAACGGGAATGTTCATGGTGACCTCTTTGTCATCGAAGAGCTGATAAAAATCGACATGCTGAATTTTATCCGTCACCGGATGGAATTGAATATCCTGCATAATCGCTTTCAATTTTCCTTCGCCCAAGTCAACCTTTACGGTATGCGCAGCGGCGGTGTACACTAAATCTCTGAACGCTAGTTCATCCGCTGAAAAGTGTAATGGTTTTTCCCCTCCGTATACCACGCAAGGAACCTTTCCAGCATTACGTAGGGCCTTCGTTGCCTTTTTGCCCACGCTTTCTCTTTCTGATCCTTTAATTGTAATTGACT